>Ga0208496_1000028_pt1 | contig 42470 bp, 40 predicted proteins | sample CryBogmetaGMA2M_FD_184552 | JGI IMG/M metagenome (GOLD analysis project Ga0208496, IMG submission 184552) | Freshwater microbial communities from Crystal Bog, Wisconsin, USA - MA2M (SPAdes) | ecosystem: Environmental > Aquatic > Freshwater > Lake | place: Crystal Bog, Wisconsin, USA | collected... | reverse complement strand
AGCCAAACTAAGCAAAGCGCTTTTACAAAGCGAAGTTGGCAATTTCTATACATTATTTTTCGAGCAAGATTCTGAGCATGCGGCGCAATGGTTCTGCAGCTCCCCACAAGAGTTGATCGCCGACAGTAAATGCGCCAAGATACTCTGGACCCATCGCTAATTTATGCAGGCGGCCAATTGGCACAGTCATCGTGCCACTGACTGCTGCTGGCGATAAGTCACGCTCAGTGATTTCACGATCATTCGGAATGACTTTGACCCACTGGTTATCGTTAGCCAAAATCGCTTCAATTTCCTTCAGTGGGATATCTTTCTTAAGTTTCACAGTTAAACCTTGTGAATGGCAACGCATGGCGCCGACACGGACACAGATGCCGTCAATGGGAATACTGCCAGGACTACGGAATGCAGGACGTCCAAGAATCTTATTGAACTCAGAGCCGCCCTTCCATTCTTCTTTTGTTTGTCCATGCTCAACTGGTACATCGATCCATGGGATTACGCTACCAGCCAATGCGGTATTACGAAAATTTTCTTTTGGGAAAGCGGATGATCGTAACGTCTCAGTAACCTTGCGATCAATATCTAAAATTGAAGAGGAAGGGTTCGCTAATTCAGTAGCGACGCTGTCACGCAATGCGCCCATTTGCAAAAGCAATTCACGCATATTCTGCGCCCCAGCCCCAGATGCTGCTTGATAGGTCATGGCGCTGATCCACTCCACCATATCTGCCTTCACCAAACCGCCCATAGCCATCATCATCAAACTAACGGTGCAATTAGCGCCAATCCAATTCTTACCCCCAGTAGCTAAGGCCTTATCAATCACCGACCGGTTTACGGGGTCCAATACCAACACAGCATCATCTTTCATGCGCAGCGCACTTGCAGCATCAATCCAGTGGCCGCCCCAGCCTGCAGCGCGTAATTTAGGAAAGATGTCGTTGGTATAGTCACCACCCTGACAAGTCAGGATGATGTCGCAACGCGCTAATGCCTTGATGTCAGTGGCATCTTGCAAAGCACTCTCATTCTTACTAACTTTTTTACCATTTATCAATGGCGCTTGCCCGCCTGCTTGGCTGGTACTAAAAAAGACTGGCTCGATCAAATCAAAGTCTTTTTCAGCCAACATTCTGTCCATAAGAACACTGCCAACCATACCGCGCCAGCCAACTAAACCTACCAATGGTATTTTCGTATTTGCCATGATGAACTATTTAATTAATTTTCAATGATGTTTTATGAAAGCGCCGCCACTACTGCGTCACCCATTTGTAAGGTAGATACTTTTTCAGTACCTTCGGTATAAATATCTGCAGTACGCAAACCCTGTGCCAATACTTTTTGCACAGCTTTTTCAATTCGATCTGCCTGCTCAGGCATTCCTAATGAATAACGTAGCATCATTGCTGCAGATAAAATGGTAGCTAAAGGATTAGCAATGCCTTTACCAGCAATGTCGGGCGCAGAACCATGACTTGGCTCATATAAACCTTTATTGTTTTTATCCAAGGATGCTGATGGCAGCATCCCAATCGAACCCGTTAACATTGCAGCCTCATCGGACAAGATGTCTCCAAATAGGTTGCCTGTCACCACTACATCAAAGGCCTTGGGAGCCTTAACTAGTTGCATTGCTGCGTTGTCCACGTACATATGGGATAACTCAACATCAGCATAGTCTTTTGAAACTCGAATCATGACTTCACGCCAAAGTTGTGATGTTTCTAAAACATTCGCCTTGTCAACGCTACATACTTTTTTGCCACGCTTACGCGCCGCCTCAAAAGCAACGCGACCAATACGCTCTACTTCAGGCTCGCTGTAGTGCATAGTGTCAAAACCTTCGCGTGCGCCTTTAAATAATGGCAACTCTGAAGTACGAATGCCGCGTGGTTGTCCAAAATAAATATCGCCATTAAGTTCACGCACGATCAGAATATCTAAACCACCAATAATTTCTGGCTTCAAGCTAGATGCAGCAGTGAGCTCTGGATAGCAAATGGCAGGTCTAAAGTTGGCAAACAACTCTAAGTGTTTACGCAAGCCCAAGATAGCTTGCTCAGGACGCAGTTCACGGGCAAGCGTGTCATATTTCCAATCACCCACAGCGCCAAACAAAATTGCATCTGCTTGTTTGGCTAACTCTAGAGTTGCTGGTGGCAATGGATGGCCAGCGATATCGTAGGCGGCGCCTCCGACAGGAGCCTCTTCCAAATCAAACTTTGGGCCGAGTGCTTTCAGCACTCGAACAGCTTGAGCAACGATTTCCGGGCCGATACCATCGCCCGGTAGAACTGCAATTTTCATGAAAGGCCCTTAAATCTAAAATTACGGCAATTGTGTCGCAAGCCACGGCATTTTGAGAATGCGCTCAGCTTCATAAGCCTTGATTTTATCTGCATGGCGCAGAGTTAAGCCAATATCGTCCAGACCGTTAAAAAGGCAATACTTTCTAAATGGGGCTACTTCGAAGCTATATGCGCTGCCATCAGGGGCAATCACTTGCTGAGACTCCAGGTCAATCGTCAACTGATAACCACTAAATGCCAGGGTTTCATTAAATAAGTGATCAACCTGCATTTCTGTCAAAACGATCGGTAAAAGACCGTTTTTGAAGCAGTTATTGTAAAAAATATCAGCAAAGCTAGGAGCAATCACCGCCCGAAAGCCAAATTGATCCAGCGCCCAGGGAGCATGCTCACGTGAGCTACCGCAACCAAAGTTTTTGCGAGCTAATAAGATTCCCGCGCCTTGATATCGCGCTTGATTGAGAACAAAATCAGGATTGATTGGACGAGTACTGCAATCTTGTCCAGGTTCACCATGATCTAAGTAGCGCCACTCATCAAATAGATTTTGGCCAAAGCCAGTCTTTTTGATCGACTTTAGGAACTGTTTAGGAATGATGGCATCGGTATCCACGTTCTCGCGATTAAGCGGAGCAACTAATCCTTTGTATACCGTAAATTTATCCATGATTCTGACTCGTGATGTTTACTTCACCGGGGTAACGACAACGTCCTTACCCTTAGTTTGTGATTGATTATTTTGTGTGCTGCTAGAGCTATCCATTGCTTTTCCCATGGTCTGTAAGTCTTTACCCATGCCCTCCATGGTATTGCTGCAGGCAGCAATAAACAAACCGGCAATCCCAACAATGGCTAATTTAGCAATTAAAGATACTGGGGAGAATTTCATTTCTGATTACCTTTATGAAATCTTACGAACATCAACAAAATGGCCCTCAATCGCAGCAGCAGCAGCCATTGCAGGACTCACCAAATGAGTTCTGCCACCATTGCCTTGGCGACCCTCAAAATTACGATTGGATGTAGAGGCGCAACGCTCGCCAGGCTCTAAGCGATCGGCATTCATCGCCAGACACATAGAGCAACCAGGTTCACGCCATTCAAAGCCGGCAGCTTTAAAAATACGATCCAAGCCCTCGCGCTCCGCTTGGGCTTTTACCAAACCAGAACCAGGAACCACTAAGGCTAGCTTCACATTAGCTGCCACCCTCTTTCCAAGGCGATCTACTACCTTAGCAGCCGCACGCATATCTTCTATACGGCTATTGGTACAAGAGCCGATAAATACTTTATCCACAGAGATACTACTCAGCGGTGTATTTGGAATCAGGTCCATATACTCCAATGCACGTTCCATTGCTGAACGTTTATTTGAATCACGCTCTTTTTCTGGATCAGGCACAGACTCGCTAATAGCAAGCACCATTTCAGGCGAGGTGCCCCAGGTCACTTGCGGTGCGATTTCTTCGGCACGCAATTCGACCACTGCGTCAAACTTTGCGTCTACATCAGAGTGCAAGGTTCTCCAATATTGCATAGCTTGTAATAGCGCAGGGCCTTTAGGAGCATATGGTCGGCCTTGAATATATTCAATGGTTGTTTCATCTACAGCAACTAGACCGGCTCGTGCACCAGCTTCAATTGCCATATTGCAGACGGTCATACGACCTTCCATTGAGAGATTGCGAATCGCTTCACCAGCAAACTCAATGGTGTAACCCGTACCACCGGCAGTGCCAATCTTTCCAATCACAGCAAGCACGATGTCTTTAGCAGTAGATCCGGGTTGCAAACGACCGTCCACCTTTACCAACATATTCTTACTCTTTTTCATGAGCAAAGTTTGTGTAGCTAAAACATGCTCAACCTCAGAGGTGCCAATACCGAAAGCTAATGCGCCAAATGCACCATGAGTGCTCGTATGGGAGTCGCCGCATACTACAGTCATACCTGGCAAAGTTGCGCCCTGCTCTGGTCCGATAACGTGCACAATTCCTTGGCGGGTATCGTTCATCTTGTACTGAGTAATACCAAAGGCATCACAGTTTTGATCTAAGGTATCTACTTGTAACTTTGAAATTGGATCAGTAATGCCTTCGGAGCGGTCTGTTGTGGGTACGTTATGATCCGAGACTGCTAAGTTGGCAGAAATACGCCAAACAGGACGGCCAGCTAGACTCAAGCCCTCAAAAGCCTGAGGGCTAGTTACCTCATGCAACAGCTGACGATCAATATAGATCGTCGCCGTGCCATCTTCTTCAGAGTAAACAACGTGGTCATCCCACAATTTGTCATAAAGCGTACGAGACATGAGTGAGCTTGAATCCTTTACTTACGATCCGAGAGCTTCGGAACTTTGCGTGATGTTTCGCCAACATATAACTGGCGAGGGCGTCCAATCTTATACTCAGGATCCGTAATCATCTCTTCCCACTGAGCAATCCATCCAACTGTTCTTGCTAAAGCAAAAATACAGGTGAACATATCGGTTGGGATGCCTAGAGCACGCTGCACAATACCGGAATAGAAATCTACGTTTGGATAGAGTTTGCGGCTAACAAAATACTCATCTTCCAAAGCAATTTTCTCAAGCGTCATAGCCAGCTTAAATAGTGGGTCATCTTGTAAACCTAGTTCTTGCAATACTTCATAGCAAGTTTCACGCATCAATTTAGCACGTGGGTCAAAGTTTTTATAAACGCGGTGACCAAAGCCCATCAAACGGACACTGGAGTTTTTATCTTTGACTTGGGCAATAAACTCATGAATCTTGTCGACGCCACCATTTGCTTGAATCTCATTGAGCATCTGCAAACAGGCTTCGTTCGCACCACCGTGAGCTGCGCCCCAGAGACAAGCAATGCCCGCAGAAATAGCGGCGAATGGGTTTGTACCAGAAGAGCCGCACAAACGCACAGTTGAAGTAGAGGCATTTTGCTCATGATCTGCATGCAATATGAAGATGCGGTCTAAAGCGCGCACTAAAACTGGATTAATTTTGTACTCTTCGCATGGGGTTGCAAACATCATTCGCATAAAGTTAGCGGTGTAAGACAAAGAGTTATCTGGATAGATAAATGGCTGCCCGATAGAATATTTATAAGACATTGCTACCAAAGTTGGCATCTTTGCAACTAAACGAATTTGCGCCACTTCACGAGCATACTGGTCGCTGTAATCAATCTTGTCATGATAGAACGCTGCCATTGCACCGACTAAACCGGTCAATACAGACATTGGGTGCGCATCACGACGGAAACCACGCAAGAAGAATTGCATTTGCTCATGAACCATGGTGTGGTGCATTACCATGGTTTCAAAATCTTTTTTCTCTTTTACGTTTGGCAAATTTCCATTGATTAAGAGATAACAAACCTCTAAAAAGTCGCAGCCATTTGCCAGCTCTTCAATCGGATAACCGCGATACAGCAATTCGCCCTTATCACCATCAATATAGGTAATTTTGCTATTACACGAGGCAGTAGAAAGAAAGCCTGAATCGTAAGTGAACTTACCAGTCTGGCCATAGAGCTTGCGAATATCGATTACATCAGGACCAACTGTTCCTTTGTAAATTGGCAGATCAATATCTGGCGTACCATCCGAAAACGAGAGTTTTGCTTTGATGTCCGATTCAATCATTTCTAATCCTTAGTCATTCAAAATTATGATTAATGCACTATTCGTTCAAATGCTTTTACTACTTCACTAAAATGCTGATCTATTTCTCTCTCAGCATTCCTAAAACCGATTTGAAAGAGTCAGACTGCATCTCCTTCTCCAGTGCGGCAACAGAATCTTTTCGCCCAATCAATAAGTCCATCAGGTCATTGTCATCTAAGGCCAAAAGCTGGCTCAAAACCTTTCCATCCTCCACGTTTAACTGAGCGCCGTAACGCTCAAAAAAACGCTGCAGAATTAAATCATTCTCTAGCAAGCCCCTACGGGCATCACTCTTTAGACGATAAAGCTCTGCATTGCCGAGGGTCATACCGCCCTACGAACCATCAACTCCTTGATCTTGCCGATTGCCTTTGTTGGATTCAGATGCTTAGGGCATACATCCACGCAATTCATAATAGTATGGCAACGGAACAAACGATAAGGATCTTCCAAGTTATCCAAGCGCTCAGAGGTTTCTTCGTCACGGCTATCGGCAATAAAGCGATAGGCCTGTAATAAACCAGCTGGACCAACAAACTTATCAGGGTTCCACCAAAAAGATGGACATGCAGTTGAGCAAGAAGCGCACAAGATGCACTCATACAATCCATTTAACTCTTCGCGCTCTTCAGGGCTCTGGAGGCGCTCTTTTTCTGGGGGTGGATTGTCATTCACCAAGTAAGGTTTGATAGACAAATACTGCTTAAAGAATAAGGTCATATCAACGATCAAGTCCCGCACCACTGGCAGGCCAGGCAATGGACGCAATGTAATAACTTTGGGCAAAGTCAGCATGTTCGTTAGGCAGGCCAAACCGTTTTTGCCGTTAATGTTCATAGCATCTGAGCCACACACACCCTCGCGGCATGAACGACGGTAAGAAATACTTTCATCTTGCTTCTTTAAAGAAATCAAAGCATCTAACAGCATCCGCTCGCCAGTAAGCTCTAGCTCATAGCGCTGCATGCGTGGAGCAGCATCGACATCTGGATCGTAGCGGTAAATTTCAAATATACGAATATCGCTCATCTTCTATCTCTTTTACTTAAAAAGTACGTTCTTTAGGTGGCACTGAATCAACGGTTAACGGCTTTAACTGAACTGGTTTGTAGTCCAAACGATTACCCTCGCTATACCAAAGCGTATGCTTCATCCAGTGATCATCATCACGATGAGGATGATCATCATGCGAATGTGCACCGCGACTTTCTTTACGAGCTGCTGCAGAAATCATCGTTGCATTAGCAGTCTCAATTAAATTAGCTACTTCCAAAGCTTCAATTCGGGCAGTATTGAAAATCTCAGACTTATCTTTAACCCAGAGATGCTTTGCACGCTCAGTCAATTTCGCCATTTGACGAACGCCCTCGTCCATTAATTCCTGATTACGGAATACACCTGCATATTTCTGCATGCATTTACGAATATCATTTGCAACGTCTTGAGCATACTCACCAGAGCTAGAGTTATCCAAGGCGGCAATGCGAGCCATCGTTTGCTCACCAGCATTCGCAGGCAATGGCTTGAACTCACGATTCTTGAGGTCCAGGCCAACGATGTGATTACCAGCAGCACGACCGAACACTAAGAGATCTAATAATGAGTTTGTACCCAAGCGGTTTGCTCCATGCACTGAAACACATGAGCACTCTCCAATAGCGTACAAGCCATTGACCACCTCATTGTGCTTGCCATTGGCTGGCACAACCACTTGGCCATGGATGTTTGTTGGAATACCACCCATCTGATAGTGAATCGTTGGCACAACTGGAATTGGTTCTTTGGTCACATCAACATTGGCAAAGTTAATGCCGATTTCATAAACGGAAGGCAAACGCTTCATGATCGTCTCAGCGCCAATATGCGTTAAGTCGAGGACAACATAGTCACCATTAGGGCCACAACCGCGCCCTTCTTTAATTTCTTGATCCATGCAACGTGAGATGAAATCTCTTGGTGCAAGGTCTTTATAGGTTGGTGCGTAGCGTTCCATGAAACGCTCACCATCTTTGTTGCGCAAAATAGCACCTTCACCGCGACAACCTTCAGTCAACAACACGCCTGCGCCAGCAACACCAGTGGGATGGAATTGCCAGAACTCCATATCCTCCAAAGGGATATCTGCGCGGGCCGCCAGGCCCATACCATCACCAGTATTAATGAATGCATTAGTCGATGCATCCCAAATACGGCCAGCACCACCGGTTGCCAAGAGCACAACTTTGGCTTCAAGGATATAGACCTGACCTGTTTCCATTTCAAGTGCAGTAACGCCAACAACATCGCCCGCGTCATCACGAATTAAATCTAGGGCTAACCACTCAACAAAGAAGTTTGTTTTAGCGCGTACATTGCGTTGATACAAAGTGTGCAGCATCGCATGACCTGTGCGGTCAGCGGCAGCGCAAGCACGCTGCACTGGCTTTTCACCATAATTGGCAGTATGGCCCCCAAATGGACGCTGATAAATAGTGCCATCTGGATTACGGTCAAACGGCATGCCAAAATGCTCAAGCTCATAGACTGCTTTTGGCGCTTCACGACACATAAACTCGATCACGTCTTGGTCGCCCAACCAGTCAGAACCTTTGATGGTGTCGTAAAAGTGATAGTGCCAATTGTCTTCACTCATATTGCCTAGTGAAGCGCCGATACCACCCTGCGCAGCAACCGTATGTGAGCGTGTTGGAAATACTTTTGTTAATACAGCAACATTGAGGCCAGCTTCTGCTAGCTGCAATGAAGCGCGCATACCTGAACCACCGGCACCAACGATTACGGCATCAAAACGACGGCGTGGCAATGATTTTTGAATTACAGTCATCGAATTACACTTTCCACAAAATTTGTACCGCATACGCTGCACAAGCTACGAGATAAAGTACAGTCAACACTTGTAGTGTTAAGCGAATGCTGACAGGCTTGATGTAATCCATCCAGATATCACGTACACCAATCCAAGCGTGATAAAAGAGGCTAAAAAAAGCCAAAAAGCTGAGAAGCTTCATGAACTGATTAGCAAATAAGGCAGACCAACCCTCATAAGTTGCACTACCAGTGATGCAATAGTCGACTAGTAAGACGATCGTAAATACGACCATCACAATCGCTGTGACGCGTTGGATGATCCACTCCTTAAGGCCGTAATGCGCTCCTACTACTAAGCGCTTTGGTCCAATTTGATAAATGGGCATGAAATATCCTTAATGAATAGGTGCTTAGTACAAGCCAAATAATTTGAGACCCACTACTGCGGTCAAAGCTAGGCCAAGGAAAAACACAATGATGGCCGAACGATTCGCTTCAGACTTCTCTACACCGATTTCTAGATCGAGTAAGAGGTAGCGTATACCAGCACAGAAGTGATGTAAGAATGCCCAGATCAAGCCAAGACAAATCACTTTTACAACGATGTTGCCAGTGAAGGCTTGGAATTTTTGATAGCTCAGCTCAGATGCAAGGCTCTGATCAAAGAGGTACAGAATAAATGGCAACAAGAGGAACAATACTGCGCCGCTAATGCGGTGAAGGATAGAAACTTTACCCGCCCACGGAAGGCGATATTTAACTAGCTGGGCTAGTCCAATGTTTCGATAAACCGGCCTATCTTTTTTTACGTCCTGCTGTGCATCAACCATGGGTGATCTCTATACGTATGTGGAGGTTTAATATATTTTTGTTGTGTTGCAACATATTCTATTGGAAACCTTAATGTTGGTGAGGATTTTTTAGTGTTTAAAAGTGTTAAATAGGGGTTTTAACCGATATGTTCAGTTCAATTTGTTCTCGTAATGCTGCTCGGAAGTGTCATATCTGGCATGCCGAATTTCGACTGGCTTGTTCCCATAAGTAAAGGCCACCCTTTCAACAGAAAGCAACGGAGCCCCAACTGGTAATTGGAGGTGCCCTGCTAAAGTCTCGTTGGCTGCTATAGCTTTAATTTTTTCCTCTGCGCGCACCATATGAGTGGCATATTCACCCTCATAGAGAGCGTATACAGGCCCATGCCAGTTATTAAGGGCGTCCAGATCGAGTCCCTTAAAGCGGATGGCAGGAAGCCAAATCTCTTCAAAAACAATAGGTTTGCCCGCAAAGCTTTGAATACGATCAATATGGATCACCGCGTCACCTGCCTTTAATTTAAGCAAATTAGCGATATAGGAGTTTGCCTTGGTCTTTGCACAGACTAGGAACTGACTGGTCAGAAGAAATTTCTCACCAGAGTCTGGTGCCAGGCGTAAAAAACGGTATTGCCAGTCATCTTCCTGGTGGGTGGCTACAAAAGTGCCCTTACCCTGGCGTCTGACCAAGAGATTTTGGGCTGCCAACTCATCAATCGCCTTGCGCACTGTGCCCTGGCTTACGGCATAGCGGGCAGCCAATTCCATTTCACTTGGAATGACAGCTCCCGGAAGCCATTCAGCGGCTTGCAGGCTAGCCAAAATCATCACCTTGATCTGCTCATACAGGGGGCTAAATGAGGCAACAGGCACATTTACTTCTGACAAACTGACTCCACTTCGTATCAATTGGATAAAATTATTGTAATTCTAGTCTTATATAAGACATCTTTGACAGTGTAAAGCGAAAATCCCTACACTTTTGAATGGATAATAGAAAAGTTTTGATTATTTAACCTTCCCTGGAGTTACTAGTAAAAATGGCAAAAGCCCCAATGCGCGTCGCTGTAACCGGTGCAGCCGGTCAAATCGGATATTCCCTCTTATTTCGTATCGCTAATGGCGACCTGTTGGGCAAAGATCAGCCCGTAATCCTCCAGTTGCTTGAAATTCCAGATGAAAAAGCTCAAAAAGCCTTAACTGGCGTCATGATGGAATTAGAGGATTGTGCATTCCCGCTATTAGCCGGCATGTCTGCCCATTCCGATCCAATGACTGCATTTAAAGATATCGATGTGGCTCTGCTAGTTGGTGCACGTCCTCGCGGGCCCGGAATGGAGCGCAAAGATTTGCTATCTGCCAATGCGCAAATTTTCACAGCGCAAGGCAAAGCATTAAATGCCGTCGCTAAAAGGACTGTCAAAGTATTGGTAGTTGGTAACCCAGCAAATACCAATGCCTACATTGCTATGAAATCTGCTCCAGATATTCCTGCAAAGAACTTCACAGCGATGTTACGCCTCGATCACAATCGCGCGCTCTCACAGTTGGCTACTAAATTAAACAAGCCTGTTGCTGATATCGAGAAACTGGTTGTTTGGGGTAATCACAGCCCAACTATGTACCCAGACTACCGCTTTGCAACAGTCGATGGCAAATCTGTAAAAGACTCTATCAATGATCCAGCTTGGAACAAGGATACTTTCATTCCCACTGTTGGCAAACGAGGTGCAGCCATTATTGATGCTCGCGGCCTTTCATCTGCAGCCTCTGCAGCAAACGCTGCAATCGATCATATGCACGATTGGATACTGGGCACCAATGGCAAATGGGTTACGATGGGGATTGCTTCTAAAGGTGAATATGGCATTCCAGCTGAAGTGATTTATGGTTTCCCGGTTGTTTGCGAAAATGGCGAATACAAAATGATTGAAGGTTTAGAGATTGATGCATTCTCCCGTGAACGCATGACACATACCCTTAATGAATTACTCGAAGAACAAGCTGGCGTTAAGCACTTGCTCTCCTAAGGAACAATTTTCCATGAAAAAAAATCTTCTCACCATTAGTGTTGTACTTACCAGTATTTTTTCCACTGTAAATGTTAACGCCGCTGAAGAAGTTTTTACATGGACTTGTAGCGAAAGTAAACAGTTCAAAACTTCTGGCACTACTCAGAAGGTTCGCTTAACTTGGGAAGCAAGAACATACGACTTAGATCGTCAGAACTCATTGCCAGGCAGCTTGCGTTACAAAAACACTGACAGCGGCCATGACCTTGTGGTGCTGGGTAATAAGGCAATGTTATTCAACATTAAAGCTGGTATCAGACTGGCTGATTTCTGCCAAACAGCGGAAATGAAAGCTGGCAAGCTACCTTACTTGTTTGCTGATGCGGAACCCTTTGTGCAGAACTGATATTTCCTGTATGTACTTAATAAAAAAGCCGAGAGATCCTCGGCTTTTTTTGTCGTCGGCTTTTCTAATGAAACAAAGGTTGTTGAGATGGCGCATCATCTGGCATCTCTGCATGCACCGCTTCGCCTGAGCGATCTGGAAATAGTGGTGCCCCACAGTCATCACATAACTCTGGATCAAAAAGCATTGCATGGCGAAAGACATCTTCGACACCAGCATCATGCAGTGCATCGCATATTTTCTTAATCGGACTTTCATCATCCGATAGATCATTTAAAGCATCGCTGGCAACGCTCTCGCGGTCATATAAAGGCCAGATCACACCATACATAATTTCTGATGAGCCTTTTGCGCTAAAAGAAATACGGTATTCATCAGCCTGCTCTTCACCAAAGGCGCCCACTACGCAAGATAAGCCAGCAGGCAAAATACCCAAGCCACTTTCAAGATAGTTCACTGCTGCACGAATGCTTAAGGGGCGTACATGCTTATCAGCCAAACGACAGTTCGTGAAATAAGACTCTGGCAATAAAAGTTCAAACTCGCAGCCTGGTAGTAAAGAGGCGATTGGTTCATGCATAGCATTTTGCCAACCGATCAAGCTCACCCCCCGCTCTTGCCGAGCGGGAGCCTCAGCCTGCCATCGGAAAATCGGCGTGCCACTGGGGGCACTCAGAGCGGCGATGATGAAACGCGGGTCAGCCAAGACTGCAATTGTCTCTGACATATCGCGCAACTCTAGCTTCACATCTTTGTTGCAGATCGCTGCATTTGCTAGGGCTTCTGTCAAGATGCGTGTTTGACAATGGGAATGTGGCATCTGATCAATGCTATATAGCCAAGGAACAATTGCCAGGCGGGTATCTGGTGCTGCAATAGCAGAATGCAAAGCTTGTGCAGTAGCTTCAACCATATTTGTTTGCAGTGGACCAGATGGAATTTGATAGCGAGTATGGGCAACAATTGGCATTGCCAATAGAAGAACATCCCACTCCTGTCCTTCGTGTTCGATCTTGAGGGATTCCGCGAGAGTTTCAGCAGAGTCTGCCAGCACTTCAAAGGCTACTGTATTGATGCGAAAAGTTTGATCTAGTGCAGCATCAATGACATTTTGATTTTGACTTTTCAATAAACGCATCAAGCGAACATTAAGACGCTCTTCCCAAAAGCGATCCTCTATTTGACTACCAGAGGCAGCTAAAGAGATAGCATCAGCCACAAGTTTCTCAACCTCAGGGGAGCTACGCTGCGAGGACTTGGTGCGGTGTACGGCCATTATTTTCTCTCCGCCCTTCTAAATACCGGCTTATCAAGCTTGGATTCTGCCGCAAAGTACTTGTAGCCATCCAAATTGAATCCTTTTAAGTCTGATGGATCAGTAATGCGATTCTCAACCACATAACGTGCCATTAAACCGCGCGCCCGTTTGGCATAAAACGAAATAATTTTGTATTTTCCATCTTTGCCATCCTGAAATACTGGAGAAATAATTGGGTAACCCAAGTCTTTGGGCTGCAAGACCTTGAAATACTCCTCCGAGGCTAAATTAAGCAATACAGGCTTTTTTTGTTTTTCCAATGTCTTCTTTAGGGAATCGCTGACCCGGCTCCCCCAAAATGCATAAAGATCTTTGCCTCTTGAATTCTTAAATGTGGTTCCCATTTCTAGGCGGTAGGCTTGCATCAAATCTAAGGGCCTTAAGGCACCATAGAGGCCAGAAAGAATCCGAACGTGGTCTTGGGCAAATTCAAGAGCCTTAGCATTCAGGGTTTTGACATCGAAGCCATCATAGACATCCCCATCAAAAGCATAGATCGCTGGCTTACTGTTCTCTGCCGTAAATTTCTTGGACCAATCGCGGTAGCGCCCCACATTCAAGGCAGCCAGTTGATCAGATAAATCCATTAACTTGGCTACAGCCTGGGGGGAGAGTTTTTTGAGGTCGGCAATCAATTTTGCTGATTCTGAGACAAATTCAGGCAAGGTCGATGTCTTAACCTTCACTGGGGTCTTGTAATCTAGGGATTTAGCGGGAGAAAGTACGATCAGCATGGCACAATTTGTCTATGTATTTTTACCATTCTAGCGACTACTAGATTTTCCTGCCTTAAATGACCACGCCAAACATCAGCCCCTCCTTTCCAAGCCGTCTACCTAATGTAGGGACAACAGTATTTACAGTGATGTCTGCGCTTGCAGCACAGCATCAGGCTATTAACCTAGGTCAGGGCTTTCCGGACTTCCCCTGTGATCGTCAGTTAATAACTAGCGTCAATGACGCCATGCTGGCAGATCGAAACCAATACCCCCCAATGACTGGTATTGCTGAATTGAGAAATGGCGTCAGCCAAAAAATCAAAAGCTTATACGGTCGTCACTATGACCCCGAATTAGAGGTCACGATCACTGCTGGTGGAACCCAAGGAATTCTGACAACCATTCTGGCTTGCGTTAGTCCTGGCGATGAAGTTGTCATCATTGAACCCGCTTACGACAGTTACCGACCTTCGATTGAATTGGCAGGCGGCAAAACGATTGCGGTATCGCTGGAAGTGAAGCGTAATGCAGATGGTCAAGTGACCTCCTATGAAATTCCTTGGGATGCTTTGGCGAGCGCCATGAATTCCAAAACGCGCTTACTCATGATTAACTCTCCACATAATCCTACTGGCATGGTGTGGCAGAAAGCAGACTTAGAGCGCTTGGCGCAATTAGTTAAAAATACCTCTACCCTCATTTTGAGCGATGAAGTCTATGAGCACATGGTTTATGACGGCGCAGTCCATCACAGCGTAGCCTCGCACCCAGAATTAGCTGCCAGAAGTTTCCTGATTTCTAGCTTTGGTAAGACATATCATGTCACCGGCTGGAAGGTGGGCTATGTTGCCGCACCAGTTGCTTTAACAAAAGAGTTTCGCAAAGTTCACCAATTCAATGTCTTTACTATCAATACCCCGATGCAATATGGGCTTGCTGCTTACTTAGCAGATGCATCTCATTACCTCAACCTACCTAGCTTCTATCAAGCTAAGCGTGATTTTTTCCGAGCTGGTTTAGCCAAAACGGAATTTAAATTACTACCAACACCCGGCACTTACTTTCAGTGTGCTGATTACTCGGCTCTCAAGATTCCGCAGGCCAAATTGAATGAAGCGGATTTTTGCAAATGGCTCACTACTGAAGTCGGTGTAGCAGCTATTCCCGTTTCCGCTTTTTATGATCACCCCACCGAGTCTGGCGTGATTCGTTTCTGCTTTGCCAAGCAAGAGCAAACTCTAGCGACTGCCTTGCAACGACTACAAACCTTATAGAAAGACTTATAGCAATGAAGAAATCTAACAATATGATTGATGTCTACAGTTGGCCAACACCGAATGGCCACAAAGTCCACATCATGCTCGAGGAATGTGGCTATCGTTTAGGCAAAGAATGGAATGCCATTCCAATTAACATCGGTACTGGCGATCAATTTGCGAAGAGCTTTTTGAAAATTAGTCCGAATAACAAAATTCCTGCATTAGTAGACCCAAATGGTCCAGATGGAAAGCCCATCAGCATTTTTGAGTCCGGCGCCATCTTGCTCTACCTCGCTAGTAAGACCGGTAAATTTCTTCCCAAGACCACTCGTGCCAAGTTTGAGGTATTGCAATGGCTGATGTTCCAAATGGGCGGCTTAGGCCCTATGCTTGGACAAAATCACCATTTCCGCCTCTATGCACCTGAGAAAATTGAATACGCAGTTAATCGCTATACCAACGAAGCAAAGCGTTTATATGGAGTGCTTGATCAGCAACTGAAAGATAATCCCTATATTGCAGGTAAAAGCTACTCAATAGCAGATATCGCAATTTATCCCTGGACCCGAAATTGGAAAAACCAAGGTATGGATATCAACGATTACCCACATTTCAAGGCTTGGTTTGAGATGATCAGTGAGCGTCCAGCTGTAAAACGGGGATGCGAAGTATTGACAGAATTTCGTAAGCCCTTGACTAATGACAAGGCTCGGGAGCAGTTATTTGGTTCAACACAGTATCAAAAGAGGAAATGAAATGAAGATTCAATCAGTCGGTGTAATCGGTGCAGGTACGATGGGTAATGGTATTGCGCAGGTCTGCGCTGTTGCCGGTCTTGATGTCGTCATGGTTGATATTAACGAAGCAGCTGTTCAACGAGGCTTAGATCAAATTAGCAAAAGCTTAGACCGCCTCATTAAAAAAGAAACACTGACTGCTGACGAAAAAGCAGTAGCACTTAAGCGCATTAAAGGCAGCACCTCTTATGCTGATTTAAAAGGTTTGGGATTTGTAATTGAGGCTGCTACTGAAAACCAGGCAGTCAAAGAAAAGATTCTGAAGCAAGTCGATGAAATCGTTAGCAAAGACACCATCATCGCCACAAATACTTCCTCCCTCTCGATCACCAAGTTAGCCGCTCTGGACTCAAACCCAGCGCGCTTTATTGGCATGCACTTCTTTAATCCGCCACCCCTAATGGCTCTGGTGGAAGTCATTCGTGGTCTACAAACTAGTGATGCAACCCATGCAGCCATTATCGATATGGCCAAACGAGTTGGCAAAGAACCGATCACTGTTAAGAATTCACCAGGATTTGTAGTGAACCGTATTTTGTTGCCAATGATTAATGAAGCATTCTTTGTCCTGTCGGAAGGACTTGCAAGCCCTGAAGATATCGATGCGGGTATGAAATTAGGTTGCAATCAACCGATTGGTCCTTTAGCCTTGGCCGACCTTATTGGCTTAGATACTTGCCTTGCGGTAATGGAGGTGTATTTTGAAAACTTTAGCGACTCCAAGTATCGCCCTTGCCCTCTCCTTCGTGAAATGGTGGCAGCTGGTTACCTTGGTCGTAAAACGGGTCGCGGTGTTTACACCTACGACAAATAATTTTGTACTTGAATGAAGTTCAACTAATTTAATACTCGTGAATCCTATTCCACCTCTAGTCAATAAATTAGCCTACGCCGGCCTAATTCCATTTGTTGGACTTGCTTTAATGGTGCAGCTAGCACCAACCCCATTAAATTATTTAAGCGCAGAATCCCTTGCCGGTTATGGCGCGGTCATCACTGCCTTCATGGGAGCATTGCATTGGGGTGCTAATCTGCACACCTTAGGTAAAGCGCTCAGCGGTGATCGCTGGATAGATCGTAACGCTTGGATTTGGGGTGTCATTCCCGCTCTAGTTGCCTGGCTTGCCCTACACATTTATATTCCAGTCGGTTTACTAATTCTGGCGTCCACCCTAATCATCCAACGTAATATTGATCAGAGTACCTATCAATATTATTTTTCTGATGAGGTAGCGCGGAGCGCTTTTATGACAATCCGCAATCGCTTGACCTATATTGCCGCTGCTTGCTTAACATGGGCGGCCATCGTCATTCTCTTTATCCAAGCATGATTTAATGAGCAGTCTATTCGATAGCACTCCTTTGCCGCCTCTAGCGGAAGCTTTGCGCCCGAAAACAATTGAAGCAGTAATTGGACAAACCCATTTATTAGCCACTGGCAAGCCACTGAATTTAGCTTTCGCTTCTGGCAAGCCACACTCCATGATTTTGTGGGGCCCTCCTGGGGTTGGTAAAACAACTTTAGCCCGCCTCTGTGCAAAAGCGTTTGATCGTGAGTATATTAGTATCTCAGCAGTATTGGCTGGGGTTAAAGAAATCCGTGAAGCGATTGAACAAGCCCAGCAAAATATGGCGCAATACGGCAAGCAAACTATTTTGTTTGTAGATGAGATTCATCGCTTTAATAAAAGTCAGCAAGACGCATTGCTACCCCATGTGGAATCTGGGCTCTTTACTTTTATTGGGGCCACTACCGAGAACCCCTCTTTTGAGGTCAACTCAGCACTGCTTTCCCGTGCGCAGGTATATGTCCTTAAATCCTTGACAGCAGATGAGCTTAAGCAGCTATTTGTACGAGCGCATGAGCACGCAATGCCAGATCTGGAATTTGACGATAGTGCTATTGATACTCTGATCTCAAATGCGGATGGTGATGCGCGTCGACTATTAAATCTTATCGAGCAAATCCAGAATGCAGTATTAACGCCTGGCTCTTCCGTTAATACAATTGACCAAGCCTTTATTGAAAGCGCTCTGACCACTCAAGCGCGCCGCTTTGATAAAGGTGGCGATCAGTTTTATGACCAGATTTCTGCACTCCACAAATCGGTTCGAGGCTCCAACCCTGATGCAGCTCTGTATTGGTTTTGTCGCATGCTCGATGGCGGCGCCGATCCGCGCTACCTAGCGCGCCGTATTATTCGCATGGCTTGGGAAGATATTGGTTTAGCCGATCCTAGAGCGATGCAGCTAGCAAATGATGCCGCCCAAACTTTTGAAAGATTGGGTTCGCCTGAAGGCGAACTTGCCTTAGGTCAAGCAGTAATTTATCTAGCAGTAGCCTCAAAAAGTAACGCGAGCTACAACGCATTTAATACTGCACGTGCTTATGTTGCGCAAGATCAATCTAAACCAGTACCAAATCATCTGCGCAATGCCCCAACTAAGCTCATGAAAGAGCTTGGACATGGTAAAGAATATCGCTACGCACATGATGAGCCCCATGCTTATGCAGCTGGTGAGTCCTATCTACCTGCAGGAATGACAGATCCCCACTGGTATGAGCCCGTTGAGCGGGGTCTGGAGAGTCAAATTAAGGAAAAGATGGCTTTCTTACGTAAGCTAGATGCTGAACATCAAAAGAAATAGGAATGAGCAAGTGAGTGAGAAGACTTTGGCGACTTTGTATTACGACATTATTTCGCCCTTTGCCTATTTATATGTAAAACAAAGGCAACGTCTGAAACAGATTGATATCAAGCCAGTGCCAGTGCTTCTGGGTGGTCTTTTAAAGGCTACCGATAATATAGGCCCGGGAGAAGTTGCCGTTAAGAGACCGCACACTTATCAATTTTGTGTATGGCAAGCAGAAAAATTAGGCATCCCTTTTCGCTTTCCTGAACACCACCCTTTTATGACAGTGGCAGCACAACGACTTCTCGTGCAAGAAAAAGCTAACTGGGTAATGGTTGAACGTGCCTTTGATTACGTTTGGGTTGAAGGTGAAGATCCCAATCTTTCTTGGTCAGAGTTTTGCGTCTACTTGGGCTTGCCAGCGGATACTTCAAAACCTGAGAACCCTGAGGTAAAAGCTGAGCTCATTGCCAATACCAATCAGGCCAAAGCAGACGGCGCCTTTGGGGTCCCTGCCTTAATACTCAATCAGCATTGCTTTTGGGGTCTTGATACCATCGATTGGGTGCTCGATTACCTTGCCCGGCCCGGGATGTTTGCAGAGGCTTCCTATGCCTATGCTGGAAATGTTCCCAACGGCCTTACGTAATACTTTGCACAATACAATGGTTCTATTCATTTCATTTAAGGAGTCTTTATGCGTAAACTTTTAACTAGCCTCATTCTCGTTATCTCTTGCATTACTAGCCAAGCAGTAATTGCAGGTCCTCAGGTTGAATTTAAAACATCCATGGGTAATTTTGTTGTTGAGTTAGATGATGTGAAGGCGCCCAAGACGACTGCCAATTTTTTGAACTATGTAAAGAGCGGTTTTTATAACGGTACCATCTTTCATCGTGTGATTGATGGCTTCATGATTCAAGGTGGTGGCTTTACCCCTGACTTAAATCAGAAACCGACCAGTGCCCCAGTAGCTTCAGAAGCGCAAAACGGTTTAAAGAACAATCGTTACACCATTGCGATGGCACGCACCTCTGATCCAGATTCAGCCACCTCCCAATTCTTTATCAACGTCAATGACAATGCTGCATTGGACTACCCCAATGCTATGGGTAATGGCTACACTGTATTTGGTAAGGTGATTTCTGGAACACAAACTATTGATGCAATCCGTAAGGTTCCCACGATGGTTGCTCCAGCCCCACGCATGGGCAGAATGGCAGATGTTCCCACTAAGACGGTAACGATTGACTCAGCCACTATCCTGAAATAAATAGAGGAAATTGGGTTAGCCGCAATGATTTTGCTCGACGATGCGCAAAGTACAGCGGCTAAACCATCTAGTCGTCATTATGAAAATCCGCTGCACTATTGGCGCGTTCTTTCTAGCGGTGATAACACACTTGATTTATCAGCTACCCAGGCTTGTTTAAAGGAAATTGCCGCATCTCTTTCTAGAGGCGAGTTTGTTGTTGCTGCCTTTGCTTATGAGCTTGGCAGGCAAATTCATCGGCTGCCACAGAGAGCGGGAGTAAGTTCAAGCGCTCACCCTTTGATTGAGGCTTGGGCATTTAAAGGCTTTAATAAGCTATCCAAGGAACAAGTCGATAAGCTGATTGCTGATCAATTAGTCCTTCTCGAGGATGATCAGAAGTCAGCTGGTATTTTAGATGTACATGAATCGTCGAATGAACAGCAATTTGCTGCTGATATCGCCAAGATTTTGGAATACATTCGCAGTGGTGATACCTATCAAATTAATCACACCTATCGCATTACTGGCAAGACCTACGGCCCTCCCTTGGCTTTATATAGCCGCTTGCGTGATCGTCAACCGGGCAGGTTTGGGGCTTACATCTCACACGATAGTGGCTATCTTCTATCGCAATCTCCCGAGCTATTTATTGCTCGTGAAGGCAACACTCTCAAAGCAATGCCCATGAAAGGGACTGCCAGCGCCCTATCTGAAGTAGCAAGCGCTTTATCAGATGACCCTAAGAATCAGGCAGAGAACGTCATGATTGTGGATTTATTACGCAATGATCTGAGTCGTGTCTCTTTACCAGGTAGTGTTACTGTGCCCAATTTGTTTGAAGTGGCTAGATATGGCGATGTTCTACAAATGACATCGACTGTACAAGGTCAAGTTAAACCCAATACTTCTCTCTTGGATATTTTGCATGCCGTCTTTCCGTGCGGCTCTGTCACAGGCGCCCCCAAAAAACGCAGCATGCAAATTATTCAGGAGCTAGAGCCACAAGATCGCGGCTACTACTGTGGCGCCCTGGGCTGGCTTGATCCTAGTGGCGACTTCGCCTTTAGCGTTCCCATTCGCACTGTTGAAATTACAGAAGATATCCAGTCGCACTCCACTACCTTCACCTTAGGGATTGGGGCTGGTATCACGAATGATTCTGATCCAAAGCAAGAATGGCGAGAGTGCTCCATTAAGTCAGACTTCCTATTGAACCTACCTGCCTCTACAGGACTATTTGAAACGATTGCGATTAATGCAGGCAAGCCTCAAAAGCTAGAGGCCCATTTAGCGCGGATGCAATCTTCCGCTTTAGCCTTAGGTATATCTTTTGATCGGCATGATGCCAAATTAGCGATTGAGAGTGCTTGTGCAACACTTGATACTGCTTGCGCCTTCAGATTGAGACTTGATTTAACCCCCAGCGGCGAACTTTCGATTTCAACCGGAGTTCTCGACCAGCTTCATGGGCCTGTCAAAATATTCTGGGCAAAGGATATTCTGCCTGGCAATGTAAGGATGCTTTCTGGTGATGCATTATTGCGTCACAAGATTAGCAATCGCAGCCTCTACGATTTAGCTTGGAAAACTGCTGAAAGATTGGGTGGCTTTGATGCCCTATTTACCAATGAACAGGGTTTCCTTACTGAGGGCGGAAGAACTAGCATTTTTGTCAAACCTCAGGGCAGCCCTGAATGGCTAACCCCTCCTCTCTCTGCCGGCCTATTACCTGGCGTCATGCGTGCAACTCTACTTGATGACCCAAAGCTCAATGCCCGCGAGGCTAACCTGACTATTAATGATGTTTCAATGGCAGATGAGATTATTCTTACTAATGCCCTGCGTGGCGTCATTCAAGCCCATTTCTAGAAAGCTGTCATGAAGTATTGCCCCAACTGTGCCTCTCTACTAACAATCAAGATTCCGGCAGATGATTCTCGTGAACGCCATGTTTGTGAAGCTTGTGGCAGCATTCATTATCAAAATCCCCGTAATGTCGTTGGCAGCATCCCTATCTATGAAAAGCAAGTCTTACTCTGCCGTCGCGCTATTGAACCGCGTCATGGTTACTGGACGCTCCCCGCAGGCTTTATGGAGCTTGGTGAAACTACCAGTCATGGGGCTGTTAGAGAAACTCTCGAAGAGGCAGGCGCTCTGGTTGAAATAGGTCCGCTTTACTCTCTGTTAAATGTTCCTCATGCACAACAGGTACATCTATTCTATTTGGCAAAAATGAGCTCGCCGCAATTTTGCGCTGGCCAAGAGAGTCTTGAAGTTGCACTCTTTCATGAGCATGAAATCCCTTGGGCGGAATTGGCTTTCCCAACTGTAAAGCAAACACTCGAATGGTTCTTTGCTGATCGCGCTGCCGGCCTTCTGGAATCGAATAAAGAGTTTGGGGTACGCAGTCGTGATGTGCTGCCATCAGAAAGAATTTAGTGCCTGCTAAGGTCAAGTTATGAGTCAGATCACTTGGCTAGGGCCGCAGGATTCCTTTCCAAACCCCCTTCTGCAATCCGATCCCGACCCCAGTGTGCCTGGTCTGATTGCAGTAAGTGAGCGTATTTATCCTGGACAACTGTCTGCCGCTTACCAATTAGGTATCTTTCCTTGGTACTCTGATAACCAACCGGTCTTATGGTGGTCACCAGACCCCCGCATGGTTCTCAAGCCGACGGAGTTTAAATGTAGTGACTCGCTGAAAAAAAATATTCGCCTTTTCTGTCAAGATGTTCACTCTCAAATTGCAGTAGATACTGATTTTGGCGCAGTGATTCGTTCCTGCGCTACTAGTGCACGCAAAGATCAAGATGGCACATGGATCACCCATGAAATCATGGACGCCTATACTGCACTCTATGAAGAAGGTCATGCCCATAGCATCGCAGTCACCCAAGCAGGCCAACTCATCGGCGGCCTTTACTGCGTCTCTTTTGGTGGCATGGTTTTTGGAGAATCGATGTTTAGTCGCAAACCCGGGGCCTCTAAGATTGCCTTAGCCGCCCTAAGCGCTTGGTGCTTAGGCAATAATATTGCCATGATTGATTGTCAGCAAGAGACAGCTCACCTACATTCCTTGGGCGCTGCGCCTGTCTCTAGGCGCGAATTTCTGGAGCAACTGCAAACATCCTTAAATCAAACTAAGATTGAAGCATCTTGGACTTTTGATAAAACTATTTTGACCCACTGGCTATGACTCGGCTCAAAGAACTTCCGCTCACCGCATTGCAGTTTTATGCAACGGCGCCTTATCCCTGTTCTTATTTACCTAATCGTATGGCACGTTCACAGGTAGCCACACCATCGCATTTAATACATGCTGATACTTATAGTGAGCTTTTGAATGCGGGCTTTCGTCGTAGCGGACTATATACCTATCGCCCTTATTGTGATGAATGCAGGGCCTGTATTGCCACTCGCATTCTGGTAAATCAATTTACACCCTCTCGCAGTCAACGTCGGGCCTGGAAAAAACATCTTGGTCTTGAAGTATCTGTTCTGAATTTAGGCTATCAAGACGAGCACTATCAGCTATACCAGCGTTATCAAAACGAGAGACACGCTGGCGGAGAAATGGATAGCGATGATCAAGACCAATACATGCAGTTTCTATTGCAAAGTCGGGTGAACTCACGCATTGTGGAGTTCCGCGATGGTCCACATGATTCAAATCCAGGGCGATTACGCATGGTCAGCATGATTGATATCTTAGATCAGGGTATTTCTTCGGTATATACCTTCTTTGATACCTCGGTACATGCATCGAGCTTCGGTAGTTACAGCATCCTGTGGCAAATCGAGCAGGCTAAAATCCTGGGACTTCCTTATCTCTATCTGGGCTACTACATTCACGAGAGTGAAAAAATGTCCTATAAGGCCAGGTACCAGCCACTAGAAGGTTTGATTGATGATCATTGGCAACCTTTGCCTGGGTTGACTGGGTCATAATATCTACTCATGATCGACCGTTATTCTCTTTTACGTCCCTGGCTCTTTTGCTTAGATCCTGAACAAGCACACAACCTCACCCTCAGTAATTTAGATCGTGCCCAGCGCTGGGGTTTGCTCGAGCGCCTCATTAGCAAACCCATGGCTGATCCCCGAATGCTTTGTGGCATCACCTTTCCCAACCCAGTCGGCCTTGCTGCTGGCTTAGATAAAGATGGCAAACATATTGATGCACTGGCTGCGCTTGGGTTTGGTTTTTTAGAAATTGGTACAGTCACTCCGCGTGCGCAAGCAGGCAATCCTAAACCGCGCATGTTTAGACTGTCTGAAGCCCAGGGAATCATCAACCGCATGGGATTTAACAATGATGGTGTTGATGCTTGCGTTGCTCGGGTACGCCGCTCACGCTTTTGGCAACAAGGTGGTGTCATTGGCATGAATATCGGTAAGAATGCCAGCACGCCTATTGAAGATGCTGCTAGCGATTACATTTTGGCGATGGAGGCCGTTTATGAAATTGCCTCCTACATTACCGTAAATATCTCATCTCCAAATACCCAGAACCTGCGGGCTCTCCAAGGTGAAACCATGTTGCGCGCATTGTTGGGTAATCTAGATGAGGCAAGAAAACGTTTGAGTGATCGCTATGGTGTTCGTAAACCACTCTTCTTAAAAATTGCACCTGACTTAGAAAGTGCTGATATTCATTTAATTGCAGATCTTTCAATGGAGTTTGGTATTGATGCCATCATCGCTACCAATACAACCATTGCACGTGATGCTGTTCAGGGCATGGAGCATAGTCAAGAAGCGGGTGGATTATCGGGTGCTCCAGTACGCGCGGCGTCTACTCAAGTCATTAAGACACTCAAGGCAAGATTAGGAAATCATCTACCTATCATTGGCGTTGGCGGTATTTTGTCGGGGGCTGATGCAAAAGAAAAAATCATGGCTGGCGCTAGCCTCGTCCAGATGTATAGCGGACTAATCTACAGGGGCCCAGATCTCGTTCACGAGTGCGCCAAAGTCCTCAGGGAATCTTAAAATTAAGCCTTAAAAAGGCTCTACCCTCTAGGCATTAATAAAATAGCGTTTCACAATATGCAATCGCAGCTGATATCGCTACAATAGAGCCCATGAGCACGACTAAAACTGTCAAAAATGCCAGAAGTACTGGGGAAGTTGCTAAAACAGCTATCCAGGTGGTTGAGCGCATGATGAATCTGCTCGACGCCTTAGCTGAGCAGGAAGAATCCAGTAGCCTCAAGAATTTAGCCGAGCAGACTGGCCTACACCCCTCTACTGCCCATCGTATTTTGAATGATATGGTTGCCTGCCGTTTAGTCGAGCGTGGCGATGGCGGCACCTATCGCCTAGGCTTAAAACTCTTAGAGCTTGGTAATTTAGTGAAAGCACGACTCTCCGTGCGCGAAGCAGCTCAAGCTCCAATGCGCACCCTACATAAGCTCACTGGTGAGACTATCAATCTATCAGTGCGCCAAGGCGATGAAATTGTTTATATCGATCGTGCCTATAGCGAACGCTCAGGAATGCAAGTGGTCCGAGCAATTGGTGGTCGGGCTCCACTACACCTCACCTCGGTGGGTAAGTTATTTTTATCGAGTGATGATGCCAGTCAAGTTCGTGCCTATGTCACACGCACTGGCCTATCGGGACATACGCGCAATAGCATTACTGATCTTAATAAATTAGAAGCTGCTCTCAATCAGGTCCGTAAAGAAGGTAATGCCCGCGATGATGAAGAGTTAGAGCTTGGCGTAAGCTGCTTCGCCGCGGCTATTTTGGATGACACCGGAAAATTAGTGGCGGGCTTATCGCTGAGCTCACCTACAGATCGTATGCAAGCAGATTGGCTGAAAGCCTTACAAGATACTGCTCTACAGATTTCTAAGGGGTTAGGCTACAAACCCAAAACAACTGAGCCAGGCACCTTAACCTAGCTTACCCTTTACATCAGACGACGAATAGGTTGTGCACCCAGCGGCATGCGCTCATACCAGTCACGTACGCGTACTGCATCCGCAAAACGAGATTGTGTACCAACGGAATCTAAGAAGACTAATAACAAAGGTGTGTTGTTAACTCTCGCTTGCATCACCAAGCACTTACCTGCTGCGTTAATGAAGCCAGTTTTTTGTAAACCGATGTTCATATCGCCAGAGCGTACTAAACGATTGGTATTTAAGAACTTCTGTGGCCGATTAGCAATAATCATGGTTAAATCCGGCCAGGTTGAAAACTCACGAATCATTTTGTACTGATATGCAGCATTGAGCATGCGGGTGAGATCTTCAGCAGAAGCAACATTCTCACTCATTAAACCAGTCGGATCAGCAAAATGAGAATGATCCATTCCTAACTCTCTCGCCTTGCGGTTCATGGCATCCACAAAGGCCGAAATACCACCTGGATAGTTTCTGCCTAAGGTATACGCTGCACGGTTCTCAGAGGACATCAAGGCAAGCAATAAAGCTTCTTCACGGGTCATCACAGTACCGCCAGCAAGACGAGATTTAGCGTAGATACGCACATCATCTGCATTAATCACAATAGTCTCATCCATAGGCAACCTGGAATCTAAAACAACCATCGCGGTCATTAGCTTGGTAATCGAGGCGATTGGCAAGCTAACAGAAGAATTTTTTTCAAAATACACTTCTTTGGTGTCTTGATTAACAACCATGGCAACGCTCGACTTCAAGCTCAACTCATCGTGCTGACCTCGCAAACCCAGCGCTGTCGCAAATGATGGATGAGAAGGAACAACCGGCTCAGAGGAGCGCGTTACCGTAACACGAACAGCTTTTGGTTTTTTAGGAGCCTTAGCAGTTTTGACAACTACTTTGCTAGTCTTAACTTGCCCATCTTTATCTTTACTGGCGGCAATAGCTGGCGCATCCAGAGAAGCGCCATAGGCAAGTACCGTAGTCAAGATCAAGATCCAAAATCGATTCAAATGCGTCCCCAAATACCTTCTAAAACTTTGAACATACGGAATGATAATTAATTTCACAGCGCAGGATGGATTTATTGGCCCCATCTTGGATCCTCGATAGCATCCTACTCAGCAATGGTCGCTATCACATTGGCTTGGCGGGCATTGACTAATACTACCCCCGTCATCGTCAAACCCAGTCCTAAGGCCATCATTAGCGTAAATGGCTCACTAAATAAGAACCAAGCCATGAGCGCTGTGGTCGGCGGTGTGAGGTAAAGAAAGCTGGTCACCTTCGTTGCTGCACCCTTACGAATCATCATAAATAGCAAACTAATTGAACCAATGGATAGTGGGAATATGGCCCATAACAAAGCACCAATCACAGATGCATTCCAGACCATTGTTCCTGTTTCGAAGAAATACATGAAAATAAAGCAAAGAACTGCTGAAACACCAAACTGAATTGAAGAGCCTGCCCGTAGATCAAATACCGGACAATATTTTTTCTGATACAGCGTTCCAAAAGTAATGGAGAGTAATGCGATAAAAGCCAATATATAGCTGACAAATGGAATATGGACGAAAGTGATTTTCTCCAACACCACTAAGGCAACGCCTGCAAAGCCAAACCCTAAACCGATCCATTGACGTGGCGAAACCTGTTCTGATACCCATGCAGCAAACCACGCGGTCAAAATGGGTTGTAGGCCAACAATAATGGCTGCCAAACCTGCCCCCATGCCCAAATGAATAGCAAAGTAAACACCTAGTAAATAGCCAAACTGAAGCAATGTTCCAGCAACAGCAATATGCTTAGTCTGTGACCAACTTGGCCAAGTAATGCGCCAGAACAAACCGAGTGCCGCCATGGCTGCGAGAACGCCAATGCAACGCCAAAATAAGAAGGTAGCTGGCTCGACATAAGGCATTGCTAGTCGAGCGATCACAAAGCCTGTACTCCATATCAGCACAAATATTGGTGCAATTACATTATCTAGGCTGAGTTTCATGGGTAACTTACTGAAAATATTGCAATTTTTTTATTGAATCTCTGATTTTAGGCTCTTTTCTAGCGGACCCCTTCCCCCTCTCTTCAAATCCTTAAATAATTCTTCATGCTGCGAAGCAATATAGAGGATGTAAAAAAGCGCAAGACAGATTACAGTTGGTATTAGTCTAAAAATATAAAAACGTGAACCCATTCGAAGGCGGTAGAAATGAACTTAACACCAGAACAACTTGCAGCAGCACAGAAAGCCAATTTAGAAACTTTGAGCAGTTTGACTAATCTAGCCCTCCAAAGTATTGAAAAATTAGTTGAGCTCAATATGCATATAGCGAAACAAAGCTTGGGCGATAGTATGACAAGTGCTAAAAAAGCGTTGGAGGTGAAAGATATTCAACAACTCCTCGCCCATCAAGCTGAAGCAGTGCAGCCAATGGCTGAAAAAATTATGGCTTACAGCCGTCACTTATATGACTTGGCTCATGAAACACAAAACAACTTTACTAAATCTGCTGAAAAAGAACTTCAAGCTGGTCAGGATAAGATTAATGCTCTTGTGGAAGAGTGGACAAAAAATGCACCTACTGGCTCTGATGCTGCAGTTCAGGTGATGAAGCAAGCCATCGCCTCTGCTAACAATGTATATGAATCAAGCCAAAAGGCTGTGAAGCATGCGGTTGAAATTGCGCAGACCAATCTCAATAGTGCTACTGATAATGCAATGAAAGCTGCTGAAACAGCTAGCAAAGCCACCAAGAAGAAAAAATGATTGGCCTGCAATGCAAAAGCCCCGATCACTCGGGGCTTTTTGTTTTATAAACGAAGATTGAGCCTTATTTGCAGACTCAAGACTTTTTCTTAACAGGTGGTAAATCAGTACAGTGGCCATGTGCTGCTTCTGCAGCAAGACCAACTGACTCACCTAAAGTTGGATGTGGATGAATAGTCTTGCCAATATCGACTGCATCGGCACCCATCTCGATTGCTAAGCAAACTTCACCAATTAAATCACCAGCATGAGTGCCAACAATGCCGCCGCCAATGATGCGATGGGTTGTTGCATCAAAAATCAGCTTAGTGAAACCTTCATCACGACCATTGGCAATAGCTCTTCCACTGGCAGCCCAAGGAAATAACCCTTTCTCATAAGCAATGCCCTGCACTTTGCACTGCTCTTCCGTTAAACCAGCCCAGGCTACTTCTGGGTCAGTGTATGCAACCGATGGAATCTGCTTCGCATCAAAATAAGACTTCTGTCCTGCTGCTACTTCAGCAGCAACATGACCTTCATGCACTGCCTTATGAGCTAGCATCGGTTGACCAACGATATCGCCAATCGCAAAGATGTTTTGTACGTTGGTGCGCATTTGTTTATCCACCGGGATAAAGCCGCGCTCATCTACTTGAACACCCGCCTTAGTGGCATCAATCTTCTTACCGTTAGGTGTGCGCCCTACAGCAACCAAGACCAAGTCATAAGTTTGCGGCTCTGTAGGTGCGTTCTCGCCTTCAAAGCTCACCTGTATACCATCAGACTTCACCTGTGCTTTAGCAGCGCGCGTCTTGAGCATGACTTTTTCAAAACGTCCGGCATTGAATTTTTCCCAGACTTTTTCAAGATCACGATCAGCCCCTGCCATCAGGCCATCCATCATCTCCGCAATATCAATACGTGAACCTAATGTGCTGTAGACCGTAGCCATCTCTAAACCAATAATGCCGCCGCCAATCACCAGCATTCTTTTGGGGATGCTCTTAAGCAATAAAGCGCCAGTGCTATCCACAATACGAGGATCTTCTGGCAAGAATGGTAATTTCACGGGCTGACTACCAGCCGCAATAATCGCCTTCTGAAACCGTATCACTTCTTTTTGACCGTTCAGATCTTGACCAGCGCCGCTAGTCATTTCTACTTCAACGTGATGAGCGTCTAAGAAACGGCCTAGGCCACGAACAGTTTTTACCTTACGTGCTTTAGCCATGCCGGCTAAACCACCGGTTAACTTGGCAATCACAGAATCTTTGTAGCCGCGTAATTGATCGATCTCGATCTTTGGCGCACCAAACGTGATCCCATGCTTAGACATTGTTTTAACTTCATCCATGACTGACGTGGTATGCAGTAATGCTTTGGATGGAATACAACCTACGTTTAGACAGACGCCACCTAAGGTTGAATAACGCTCTACCAGGATGGTATTCATACCCAAGTCAGCGCTACGAAAGGCAGCACTATAGCCACCAGGGCCTGCGCCAAGTACTAATACTTCACATTCATGATCTACTTTACCGCTGTATTGACCTGCGACTGGAGCTGGCATTTGTAAGGCTGTGGCTTTTGCTGGAACTGGTGGAGGCGCAATAGCAGGTTGAACTGAGGCAGCTTGTGCAGCGGGTGCAGCACTACTTACTTCAATCTGCGCAATCACAGAACCCTTACTGATCTTGTCGCCAAGCTTGACGTCAATACTAGTGATTGTTCCAGCAGCATCTGCCGGAATCTCCATGGTTGCTTTATCCGACTCGAGCACTAATAAAGGCTGCTCTTTTTCTACTACATCACCAACTTTTACTAGAACTTCAATTACTGGCACATCAGAGTAGTCACCAATATCTGGAACGAGGATCATTTGCTTTGTCATGAATCCTCCTTACAGTGTAGCGCGACGGAAGTCGGCTAAGAGTTGTGCAATATACAAGTTGAAGCGGGTAGCCAATGCACCATCAATCACACGGTGATCTGCAGAAAGAGATAACGGGCAGATTAGGCGTGGTACAAATTGCTTGCCGTCCCATACTGGTTTCATAGCAGCTTTGCTTACGCCCAAGATCGCAACCTCTGGAGCATTCACAATCGGCGAGAAGTAAGTTCCACCAATACCGCCTAATGAGGAAATCGTAAAGCTGGCACCCTGCATTTGATCTGGCTTGAGCTTGCCATCACGAGCCAATGCTGCCAACTCAGCAGTTTCTTTGGCAATCTCAAAAATTCCTTTTTTATCTACATTTTTGATCACAGGCACTACTAAGCCAGTAGGTGTATCTGCAGCAAAACCGATATTGAAGTACTTCTTGAGAATTAAATCATCACCATCTAAGGAGCTATTGAACTCTGGATATTTCTTTAAGGCAGCAACAGCCGCTTTCATTAAGAAAGCAAGCATTGTAATTTTGGCGCCCCGCTTCTCATTATCTTTATTGGTCTCTACTCGGAATGCCTCCAAGTCGGTGACATCTGCATCTTCGTGGTAGGTCACCGCTGGGATCATGACCCAATTACGACCAAGATTAGCTGCAGTCATCTTCTTAATGCGATTAAGTGGCTGACGCTCAATCTCACCAAACTTTGTGAAATCAACTTTTGGCCAAGGAATGAGATTTAGTCCACCCAAACTTCCGCCGCTAGCTGCAGCAGCAGGGTTGCCAGCGCCGCTACTCATGGCTGCTTTGACAAAGGCCTGAACATCCTCTTGAGTAATACGACCCTTAGGACCAGATCCTTTGACTTGGTTGACAGTGACACCCAGCTCACGGGCAAATTTACGCACCGATGGACTTGCGTGACTCAATGCTGCGTCTACTACTGGGGCTGGATTTGAAATGGGAGGAGGTGCTGGGGCACGAGCAACAGGTGGCTCAACTACCGCAGGCTTACTTGCTGGAGCTGGCGTTGATTGCGTTACTGGAGCAGATGCTGGGGTAGCTATAGATCCAGATCCAACACCTTCTAGAATCAATACCACCGATCCTTGAGAAAGATTATCGCCAATTTTTACTTTGACTTCTTTCACAATACCCGAGTGTGAGGAAGGCACATCCATTGTGGCTTTATCAGATTCAAGCACAACGATCGATTGCTCTTTTTCAATCTGATCACCCGCTTTGACCAAGACCTCGATCACTGGCACATCTTTGTAGTCGCCGATATCCGGGACTTTGATTTCAATAACAGCACCGCCTGCGTTTACTGGTGAACTTATCGGGACCGATACTACAGGGCTAGCCTGAGCAGGAGCAGCCGCTGAAGCACCGCTCTCTTCCAAAGTAATCACAACTGATCCTTGGGAAAGATTGTCGCCAATCTTCACTTTGACTTCTTTGACAATGCCAGAGTGTGAGGAAGGTACGTCCATGGTTGCCTTGTCTGATTCTAAGACGACGATCGATTGCTCTTTCTCAACCTGATCACCTGCTTTGACCAAGACCTCGATCACTGGCACATCTTTGTAGTCGCCGATATCCGGGACTTTGATTTCGATTATTTGACTCATGAATTCTTCTCGTTTAAACCGTCATCGGGTTTGGTTTAGCAGCATCAATGCCATACTTCTCGATAGCTTGCGCAAGTTTTTGACGATCCATCTGACCTGCATCAACCAGAGATCTCAAGGCAGTCAACACTACCCAGCGACGATCAACCTCAAAGAAGTCACGAAGTTTTTCACGAGTATCGGAGCGACCAAAACCATCTGTACCCAATACTTCATAGCGGCGGCCCATGTGCTGAATCGCCGGACGAATCTGCTCGGCAAATAAACGCACATAGTCAGTAGCGGCCACGATAGGGCCAGAAGTATCTTTCAAGCACTTCTCCACATGAGAAAGTACTGGTGTTGCTGCTGGGTTCAAGAGGTTGCTACGGTGTACTGTATTCCAATCGCGACCTAACTCAGTAAAGCTTGGGCAACCCCACAAGTCAGAGGCAACACCCCAATCTTTTTGGAGCATCTCTGCAGCTTCAATCACTTCACGGAAAATAGTTCCTGAGCCAAGTAGTTGAACGCGTAACTTAGCCTTGTCATCACCAACTGACTTGAGTTTGTACATGCCCTTGATGATGTCTTTTTCAGCGCCCTTTGGCATTGCTGGATGGGCGTAGTTTTCATTCATCAAAGTGATGTAGTAATACACATCTTCCTGCGCTTCTAGCATACGACGCATACCATCTTGAATCACTACTGCTAATTCAAATGAGAATGTCGGATCGTAACTAATGCAGTTTGGTACTGCGCCGCTCCAAAGGTGGCTATGGCCATCTTCGTGCTGCAAGCCTTCGCCGTTTAGCGTTGTTCTACCTGCCGTACCGCCAAGTAAGAAACCGCGGCTACGCATATCGCCCGCTGCCCATGCTAAGTCACCAATTCTCTGAAAACCAAACATGGAGTAAAAGATATAGAAAGGCAACATCGGCACGCCATGGGTAGAGTAAGAGGTTGCTGCTGCAATCCAGTCGCACATACCACCCGCTTCATTAATACCCTCTTGTAGGATCTGACCAGTCTTATCCTCTTTGTAGAACATCAATTGATCGTGGTCTTCTGGGGTATAAAGCTGTCCTAATTGGTTCCAAATACCCAATTGCCGGAACATACCCTCCATGCCAAAGGTGCGAGATTCATCGGGAACAATCGGCACCACCCGTTTACCTAAAACTTTGTCACGCACAACAGTATTGAGCATGCGTACAAATGCCATCGTTGTCGAAATCTCACGACCTTCTGCCGTTGCTTCAAGTAATGGAGCAAATACGTCTAATGCCGGCACAGGCAGACTTTCTGCCTTGGTACGACGCTGCGGCAAATAACCGCCTAACTCTTGACGACGCGCCTTCATATACTCAAGCTCAGGGCTGCCTTCAGCGAAACTCACCAAAGGCATATCGTCAAGATCCTCGTCTTTTACAGGAATCTCAAAACGATCACGGAAACGACGAACATCGTCATCGTTCATCTTTTTGGCTTGGTGAGCGATGTTCATAGCCTCACCAGAGCCGCCCATGCCATAACCTTTAATAGTGTGGGCCAAAATTACTGTTGGTTGATCCTTGTGATTGACTGCCGCATGAAATGCTGCGTATACCTTATGAGGATCATGGCCACCACGATTGAGTTGCCAAATCTCATCATCACTCCAGTCGCTCACTAGCGCCTTGAGTTCCGGAGTATTGAAAACAGTCTCACGAACATAGCCGCCGTTCTTAGACTTCATAGTTTGATACTGACCGTCAACGATTTGGCCAAGGCGCTGCATCAAAATGCCTTTTTTATCACGGGCAAATAAAGCATCCCACTGACCGCCCCACACGACTTTAATTACGTTCCAACCAGCCCCGCGGAACTCCGCCTCGAGTTCTTGAATGATGCTGCCGTTACCGCGAACTGGCCCATCTAAGCGCTGTAAGTTACAGTTCACTACAAAAATCAGGTTATCGAGTTTTTCACGGCCGGCCATACCAATGGCACCTAAGGATTCTGGCTCGTCGGTTTCACCATCACCTAAGAATGCCCAAACTTTACGGCCCTCATGCTTAATAAAGCCACGGTCTTGCATATAGCGCATGAAGCGCGCTTGGTAAATCGCCATGATGGGGCCTAATCCCATTGATACCGTTGGGAATTGCCAGAAATCTGGCATTAACCACGGATGTGGATAGCTCGAGATACCATTGCCACCAACCTCTTGACGGAAGTTATCCAATTGCTCGCTAGATAAGCGGCCTAACATATAGGCGCGGGCATATACACCTGGAGCCGAGTGGCCTTGCACAAAAATGAGATCACCGCCATGCTCTGGTGATGGTGCATGCCAAAAATGATTGAAGCCTACGTCATATAAAGTTGCTGCAGACTGAAAAGAAGAAATATGTCCACCAACATTGGTGTCTTTGTTGGCGCGCAGAACCATCGCCATCGCATTCCAACGCGTATAAGAACGAATGCGATGCTCAACATTCTGATCACCTGGCAAGCGTGCTTGGTTCTCAACTGGAATCGTATTGATGTAGGGAGTCTCTGCGTGGAATGGCTGCACAACACCATTCACTCTGGCATGAGAAATTTGCTGATCGATTAAATAGGCAGCGCGCTCCGGGCCCTCATTATGGATAACGCCATCTAGGGCCTGCAACCATTCTTGAGTCTCCCCAGGATCTGCATCCTGAGAATTCTGCTTACCTAATACCTGCTCTGGAACTGCAGCCATAAATTGTCTCCAATGAGTACTACGCTATAAGTGATCTACTTTATAGGGAATATTTTATGAAGGTATGTGGGTGTAAACAAGCAATTTTCCACATAATGATAATATTTCTCATAATATGGGATTTTATTGCACTGCAAATAAGATGTTGAATTTGTTCAAGAAAAGCGAATTTGGGAAGCCCAATGAGGCAAAATAAGCCTCATTCATGAAATTCTCGGCCACTAGTAGCTTGTTCCTCAGTCCATTCAAATGGCTCCGAAAAATACGGGGATTTAGGCTCGTATACACCCCCTTCATAGCGATTGTCCTATTTACGGCAGTCATGGGGGTCATTTTGGGCACCCTGCAATTGCAGGATAAAAATCAACAAGAATCAGCATTATTTAGAGAGCTCTCCCTAGCTAAGCAGCGTATTCAATTACGTTTTGCTAATAATCTAGATGTTCTGGTTAGCATTAATCGTGAGCTAGCGGCTAGCGAAGATCAGGAAAGATTGAGAAAAATTGCTTACGAACAAGCAACTGACCTAGTGATCAACAATCATGAAATTGTCAAAATCATCTGGATCGATTCAAAGAATCAAAGACCTTGGACGGCGCCACCGAATAACAATAAAACAGATTGGATTAGCAGAACACAAAATGATCAATCATCTAATGCTGGACTAGTTGATGCAATTGAATTGAGCAGAAGTACAAACAGAGCATCGTTTAGTCAATTTATCAACTTAAACTTTTCAGGCGATGAACCTTTAGCAAGAGAGAGAAGAACAGTTTTTTGGCAAGTTGTTCCTAATGTTGTTGGTGGCGAGATTATTGGATTTTTGGCTGCGCTCTATACCGCTCAGGGTGTTTTAGATGTTGTACCGCCAGAACTGAAAGCCTATTACCGCTTTACCCTTCTCACTGACAACGAAAGAGTGTTGTCTATCTCATCCGATCGAAATATACCCAAACGGGCATTTAGCAACCAGACGAGTTTGGATATTGGCGTTCTCAGTCCAAACTTAACTTTACGGATTGATAGCTATCCTCCCCCAACGAACCTGACATTTCGAATGTTGGTTGGGGTCGTCATTGGCTTGTGCGTTTTCGTCATTTGGAGTTTATGGTCAGTCTTAAAACAGATGCAAGTCCGGCAAGAAGCGGAAGCTAGTTTACGAACTGAAACTACTTTTCGAAATGCCATGGAAAATTCGACTCCAGTTGGCATTCGGGCGCATGATATGGAAAAGCGGATTACTTATGTGAACCGCGCGTTTTGCGAAATGACTGGCTGGTCAGCAAACGAGCTAGTGGGCTTAGTACCTCCATTTCCTTTCTGGCCAAACTCCAGGCGGGATGAGCTGGTTGAGAAGATGAACCTTGCCTTACAGTCTGAGGTGCTAGCAAAAACCGGAATCGAGGGGGCCATTTTGCGGCGCGATGGCTCTCAAATTCTGACCCGTACTTTTGTTGCCCCACTCATTAATGAAAAAGGGAAGCAGACCGGTTGGGTTACCTCTTTAATTGATATCTCTGAACCAACTAGGATTAGAGAGGAACTTAGCGCATCTCAAGAACGCTTCGTTACTGTGCTTGAGGGACTCGATGCGGCAGTATCAGTTGTAGATCTTGAAAATGACAAACTCTTATTTGCTAATCGCTTTTATCGAGAGAATTTTGGCGATGACTCCAAAGGCCATTTCAAATTGGCAGGCAACCAAAACAACCTTGAAACCCTCCATGATGTTGCCGAAGATTTACAAGACTCCCCCCCAGGCATTCCAACCTCATTCCTTTATCAAGAATCAGAGTCAGAAGAAGTTCAATTGGATGACGGTAGCAATAAGTGGTTCGAAGTGCGTCGCCGGTTTATTCCTTGGGTAGATGGTCGTTTAGCTCAACTCTTGATCGCCACTGATACTTCAATTCGTAAGGCGGCAGAAGATTTAGCGCGTCAACAAGAAAACCGAATGCAATTTACGAGCCGTCTGACAACCATGGGTGAGATGGCCTCCTCTCTCGCGCATGAGTTAAACCAACCTTTATCTGCAATCTCTAACTACTGCATGGGTGTTGCCAAACGTTTGGAAGGTACTCTTGATCCAATTGTCAGCAAAGATATTTTGCCTGCACTAGAAAAAGCATCTGAACAAGCGCATCGTGCAGGCACCATCATTCGGCGCATCAGAGGCTTTGTGAAGCGCAGTGAACCTCAACGCCAATCCTCATCCTTAGTAGAAATCATCAATGATGCGGTTGGACTGGTAGAAATTGAAGCACACCGCCATCGCTTGAGTATTACTTCTACCATTGCCGATAATTTGCCTGAGGTCAATGTAGACCCTGTCCTCATTTTGCAAGTTCTAGTTAATCTCTTAAAAAATGCCCTCGATAGCGTGCGCGAGGCCTATCCCCTTTCTTCCCGTTGGTCAGCTCTTCCGGTCAACATCAGTGCTGATTTAGATACCAGCACCTTCCCGGCCATGATGCGCATTCGGGTCACTGATTCTGGGGGTGGCGTCTCTGAAACCGTCATAGATCGCATGTTTGAGCCATTTTTTAGCACCAAGGCCGATGGAATGGGCATGGGGCTCAACATTTGCCGCTCCATTATCGAATCCCATCATGGGCGACTTTGGGCATCTAATGTGATGGATTCTGAACGCACCAAGCTGTCTGGCTGCACCTTTACAATACTTCTACCGCTTGAATCTCCCGATTCGGTGGAAAATGGATAAATATCCTATTTTTAGCTTTACCTTGCGAGACCTAATATGAACATAGCTGTTGCCAAACCAAACCAAGCCGAAGTCGTTTACATCGTTGATGACGATGAAGCTGTGCGTGATTCGCTCACTTGGCTTTTAGAAAGCAATGGTTATGTCGTTCGTTGCCATGCTAGTGCTGAACGTTTCTTGCAATCTTTACAAAGCACAGATAAGTCCACTATCTCTTGCGCTATTTTAGATGTTCGCATGCCCGGCATGTCCGGTCTCGAACTTCAAGAGCGCTTAATCAGTGAAAACTTTCCGATGCCAGTTGCCTTCATTACCGGTCATGGTGACGTCTCGATGGCAGTCTCCACCATGAAGCGTGGTGCTGTTGATTTTATTGAGAAGCCATTTAAAGAAAATGATCTCTGTGGTTTGGTTGATCGTATGTTTGCTAAAGCCAGAGTAGAGTACTCGCAAGCAAGCCAACGCAAAGTGACTCAGAGTTTGCTGAGCAAGCTCACTGGTCGCGAGCGTCAAGTCTTAGAGCGTATTGTGGCTGGTCGTTTGAATAAGCAAATTGCCGATGACCTTGGTATCTCCATTAAGACTGTTGAAGCCCACCGCGCTAATATTATGGAAAAGCTCAATGTCAATACCGTAGCAGACCTACTCCGCCTAGCTTTATCTGACCCTCAGCCCAACTAATTCGCAGTTAATCCAAACTCATACGCTTGCAATGCCCGCCCAATTACTAGACGGTAACGCCCTTTCAAAAAAACTACGCACTGAAATAGCGGCCCGCGGTGCCATTGTTACTGCCAAGGGGGTTCGCCCTGGCTTAGCAGTCATCGTAGTAGGTGAAAATCCTGCCAGTCAAGTGTATGTCCGTAATAAAGTCAAAGCCTGCGAAGATGTTGGCTTTCATTCAGTATTAGAGCGTTATTCGGTTGAGCTAGGTGAAGAAGAGTTGCTCGCTCGCATTGCCACCCTTAATGCAGACCCATCCATTCATGGCATCTTGGTGCAATTACCATTGCCAGAACATATCGCTGCTGAGCGCGTTCTTGAAGCCATTGCTCCCCAAAAAGATGTGGATGGCTTCCACGTAGCTAATGCTGGCGCCCTGATGGTTGGCCAACCCGAATTTAAGCCCTGCACCCCCTATGGCTGCATGAAAATTTTAGAGAGCATTGATTACCCAATTCGCGGCTCCAGAGCCGTGATTGTTGGGGCTTCCAATATTGTGGGCAAACCTATGGCAATGCTCCTTCTGCAGGCCGGTGCAACTGTCACGATTTGTAATAGCAAGACCCGTGACCTCGCTCACCACACGAAAGATGCCGATATTCTGGTAGTGGCTACTGGTAAGCCCAAAATGATTTCGGGCGATATGGTGAAAAACGGTGCTGTAGTAATTGATGTAGGCATTAACCGCATGCCAGATGGTAAGCTCTGCGGCGATGTAGATTTTGATGCCGCTAAATATATTGCTGGCTGGATTACTCCCGTTCCTGGCGGTGTCGGCCCAATGACCATCACCATGCTTTTGATGAATACTTTAGAAGCAGCAGAAAAGGCATCAAAACTCTAGATCCATTAAGCTAGAGGGTATGACTACATCCCTCTTTACTCTACCTGCCGCATTACAAACTAATCCCCTTCTGACCTTTGGACGTGGCATTGCCGTCTACTCAGAAGTCAAGCCTGAGCATATTGCGCCTGCAATTCAATTCTTACTTAAGCATGCACAAGCTGCTGTAGATAATGCAACTGATCTGAAGACGCTAGCGAGCTGGGATCAGCTAGCCGAACCCTTAGAAGATGCAACAGAGGCACTCGGTAGATCTTGGGGCGTTATCTCCCATCTCAATAGCGTGGCTGATACACCTGAGTTACGCACCGCCTACGGAGAGATGCTGCCAGAGGTAACTGCTTTCTTCTCTAGTCTTGGGCAAAACTTAGCGCTCTATCAAAAATTTAAAGCGCTTAAAAATAGTCCAGATTTTGCAAAGCTCAATCGTGCACAACAGAAAGTAGTTGAAAACTCCTTGCGAGATTTTCGTTTGGGTGGCGCTGAACTCAGTGATGCTGATAAACCGCGCTTCTCTGCCATTCAAGATGAACAGGCTGTTCTAGGAAAAGCATTCTCTGATCATGTCTTAGATGCTACTGATGGTTTTATTCATCTGGTGACTAATAAAACTGATCTTGCCGGACTTCCAGAGGATGCTATTGCTGCAGCAGCAGATACGGCACAGCAAAAAGGTTTGCAAGGCTGGGCCTTCACACTGCATTTCCCTTCCTACTATCCAGTCATGCAGTATTCCGAGAATCGGGAATTACGTCGCCTCATGTATCAGGCCTATGTCACACGGTCATCGGAGCTAGCCCCTAAATATGGTGAAGGAAAGCTTGATTGGGACAACACTCAAAATATGTTGGAGCAATTACGCCTGCGCGATGAAGAAGCGCATATGCTGGGGTTTGCTAATTATGCAGCCTTAAGTTTGGCTCCGAAGATGGCCAATACTGTTGATGAGGTAGACCTCTTTCTAACAAACTTTGCAATCAAATCAAAACCGTTTGCCCTAAAGGATTGGCAAGAACTTTGTGAATATGCAAAGACAGAACTTGGATTCATAGATGGGCTTGAGCCTTGGGACATTCCCTTTGCTGCGGAGCGTTTAAAGCAAGCGCGGTACTCCTTCTCCGAGAATGAACTCAAACAATACTTTCCATTGCCAAAAGTTTTAGATGGTTTATTCCAAGTCATTCAGACATTATTTGCCGTCAAGATTGAAGCTGCCAACTTGCCCACTTGGCATGCGGATGTACAGTCTTTTGCCGTTAAAGACCATGCTGGAAATGTACGTGCTTATTTTTATTTAGATCCCTATGCTCGCCCTGGTAAGCGTGGTGGAGCCTGGATGGATGATGCCCGTGGGCGTAGAGAGTTAGCCAATGGAGAAATCCAAATACCAGTCGCCTATCTCGTATGCAACTTTGCACCTCCAGTAACTGTCGATGGGGTATTGCGCCAACCCACTATTACTCACGATGATGTGATCACCCTTTTCCATGAAAGTGGTCATGGCTTACATCATCTTCTCACCCAAGTAAGTGCTTTGGGTGTTTCAGGTATCAATGGGGTTGAATGGGATGCTGTGGAATTACCAAGTCAGTTTATGGAGAACTTTTGCTGGGAATGGGAAGTACTCGAGAAAATGACGGCCCATGCCCAAACTGGCAAGCCATTGCCCCGCGAATTGTTTCAGAAAATACTAGCTGCCAAGAATTTCCAGAACGGTATGGCGACTTTACGTCAAATTGTGATGTCATTAACAGATTGGCGCTTGCATTCACGCTTTGATGCTAAGGCTGCCAAAGGACATGCAGTGCTCGATATTTCTAGAGCCATTGCTGATGAATACAATATCATCCCTCAGCCTGAGATCTCTCGCTGGATTAATTCTTTTAGCCATATCTTTGCTGGCGGCTATGCGGCGGGTTACTACAGTTATAAGTGGGCTGAAGTGCTTTCTGCAGATGCCTACTCTGCTTTTGAGGAAGCAGCAAAGCTGACTGGCAGCGTGCTGGATGTAAAAACAGGCACTCGTTATCGGGAAGAAATTCTGGAGGTGGGTGGCAGTCGCTCTGCTGCTGAGTCCTTTAAAGCTTTCCGTGGCCGTGAGCCAAGCATTGATGCTTTACTACGACATGGTGGCTTAGCTTAGTGAGAGCTGGATAAAAGAGACTATTTGCCCATTCTTTTGCAAAAAGAATCTGAAATGGTCGCTATGAAATAAAGTGCCATACCAATGACGAAGACGAGATAACTGCCATCGTTGAAAAATTGCAGCAATCCCACGATGACTATACCAAGAGCAAGAACGCTGAGTAATGTTTTAATAAACATATCGATTTCCTAAAAATGATTATTTTTAATAATTCGTTTTAATAATTCGTAATCTTAAGACAAAAAGCAATTTCATGCTTTAGATGATGCAATAGCCAATCTTTTACCTAAACCTTCTGAATCACAGCGATTACTGGGGCATGATCGGAAGGCTGCTCCCAGGTTCTGGGCTCTTTATCAACCGTACTAGCGCTGCATTTTTCTTTAAGTGCATCACTTAGCAAGATGTGATCAATACGCATGCCGGCATTTCTTCTAAAACCCATCATGCGATAGTCCCACCAACTGTAGGTTTTGGATGCTTGCTCAAACATTCTGAATGAATCACTTAACCCAAGTTTGATTAATTCTTGGAAGGCATTTCTTTCTGGTAGAGAAACTAGGTTCTGCCCCTCCCATGCTTTAGGGTCATGTACATCTTGGTCTTGGGGTGCGATATTAAAATCACCAAGAAGGGCCAAGCGTTGATTTTGCTCTAGCTCTTGCGCTAGCCAAGTTTGTAATTTATTTAACCAGTCCAGTTTGTAAGCGAACTTATCACTATCGGGTGATTGCCCATTCGGAAAATAGGCGCAGACCAACCTAATGGGTTTTGTACCAGCAAATGGAATCGTTGCTGCCAAGATCCGCTGCTGCTCATCATCGTTTCCCGGGATATTTCTGATGGGTTTTAGAAAAGTAGTAGCTGTATCAGAGGCGATCGCCGCTAAAGCTGCCCTACGCACAATGATGGCAACACCGTTGTAAGTCTTTTGCCCTGCAGCAATACTGAGATAGCCTGCTGCCTCTAGTTCTTGATGCGGATATTTATCATCTGTGAGCTTGAGCTCCTGTAAACATAGGGCATCAATGGCTTGTTGCTTTTTTTCCTGATCTTGCAACCAACGAAGTACGTGTGGAAGGCGTACCTTCAAAGAGTTCACATTCCACGCCGCAATTCGAATTGAATCAGTCATCTATACCC
>Ga0208496_1000026_pt1 | contig 43014 bp, 42 predicted proteins | sample CryBogmetaGMA2M_FD_184552 | JGI IMG/M metagenome (GOLD analysis project Ga0208496, IMG submission 184552) | Freshwater microbial communities from Crystal Bog, Wisconsin, USA - MA2M (SPAdes) | ecosystem: Environmental > Aquatic > Freshwater > Lake | place: Crystal Bog, Wisconsin, USA | collected... | reverse complement strand
CTTCCATGCCTATGGTCTTGCCGGTCAGCAACAGCAGGAATCCGCCCAGCAAGCCGCTGAATAACATGCCACCCGCTAACACATACCAAGTGAACCAGCCTTGACCGAAATCATTTTCATCACCCGAGACCGACAATTTCCAAACGCGACCGCCGATCTCAACATTTCGTTGTTCGTAAAGTGTGGCAGTTGGTGTAAATCCGCTTTCGGAAAAAAGCAATCCTCCGTTTGCCTGATTGTTTGCATCTTGTAATTGCAAATGTAATAGGGCGCGTCTTCCGGCCAGCTTCCCCAGCGCGGTGTTGACTAAGCCCTCAATATGCAACACCCCAAGCACGATGCCTGTAAAATTTTCCCGCCTGCCTTCCAGTGATTCTGTATCGCTGGCAATGCGGTAAATCGGTTTAATCATTAATACACTGTACTTATCGGAAGGCTCTTGCACCAACTTAATTGGAGGGGTAATTGTGATATTCCCGGTGTCCCGTGCCCTAAGGATGGTTTCCCTGCGCAATCGCTCAAAAAGTAAGTCGAACCCCAATGCCACTCGATTGGATGCCATTGGAACGATAAATGTCACCGGCAGATAGGCATCACGGTCGCCCGCAGGTACTATTCCGCCGTGGGCATCCCTTTCGGCAATGCCGGAGGCATCGCTGCCGCACAACGAATTCCCTTGCTCAAATGCCTTGCGCTCGCTTTGCTTGACTAACTTTGCCCACTCCAAGGCTTGAAACCCGCGATTGTGCGACGATAGGTTGTCGGTGAAAACTTTCAAACCGTCGCAGCTAACCTGTTCCGATGCAGCGAATAAACCGTTCATTGCCGAAAGGACGACGGCGAAATCTTGCAGGGTGGACTCGATGGAATGGGTTGCGGCATCCACCAAATTGATGAACTCGGTTTGCTTCCGTTGTTTGTCTGCTGCCCGGACATGGGTGAAAATAGTGGTTGCCAAGGTAAAGCAAAGCATCAGCGGCAAGGCAACGGTAAGCCACCGTGGGGTCCAGACAGTACGGGGCTGACCAAATGCTATCAACATCAGCGGGGTGAAAATCAACCCGCCCATAGTGTCGCCAACCCACCATGTAGCCCAGTTGATCGCAAAGCCAGAAAGTGGTGCATCACCAGCCAAAACCAATAGGATAGTTCCAAAAGATGCGTTGATGCAACAACCTAGAGGGCCAGCCAATAGGAGAAATCTTGCTACGTGCTTGTGGTCATTCAATAGCGAAGGATATCCAGCCCAACGCCATATAAGATAAGCAATAATGGCGGCTTGCAACACGGCGCCCATAGCAATCCCGGCTGGGAGTAGAACTTGATGCAATGAAACTGACTTTAGTAAGAATAATTGACCATTTGCCAGATAAGCACCTAGGGCAATCCCAAGCAAAGACCGTTTACCCCAAATTAGCACAGCGCCCAAAGCGATACCCGACGGTGGCCAAACCGCAGTAGCATAAATAGGTGGAGCAGTCAGCATTTGTCCTAAGGTGGCAGACAACCAATAAGCAACGGCAACGGCGAGCATTGCCAATATTGAATTGATTGATTTGGGTAAACCCGCTTTCATTATTTTTAAAAAATAGGATTAAGTGGGAAAGAGCGCGCCAAATGAGCATTAAATTAGAACGACTTATCTAATGATTCTACACTAAATATTAACCATTATCATTAAAGTGAATTATGCTTGCAAGCACCATTTTTGGTATGATTATAGGTTGTTAGTCATCGTTCAGCCTACCTAATGAGGAGTGCGGCGACTCGTCGCCGCTTTCCGGAGCATGCGGAGACGAGTCGCCACGCTCCACAAACTCACCCATGGGGCTGAACAATGACCAAGGCCGATTATTAGGACAGGTCGCTGTGTTATCGAAAAGTCTGTTCGCCATGAGTATCGAATAGTGGCAATAAACGGAAATTATGCACTCCAACTACTGGATTAAGGATGCTCTTATTGTGAGACTGCGCATATGGTCAATTTTTTTGCCTATGGAACTTTGCAAATCCCTGAAGTGATGCTTGCCCTGACGGGTCGGAGCTTTGCCTTCCAAACAGCTTTTTTAGCTAATTTTGCCCGTCGTCGCTTGCAGGGGAAGAGCTTTCCTGGCATCCTCCCAAAACCCGGATCGGTTGTATGTGGTCTGGTGTATTGGGATATTGGCCGCGAGGCGCTGGGTTGCCTTGATGCCTTCGAGGATGATTTTTACCATCGTCAAACGGTGGGCATTGCCACCGCAAACGGGATTGCGTCGGCAGCGGAGGTTTATGTAATTAACGAGGAAAGCCATGGTATGCTTTTGGAAGAAGAGTGGTGCCTTGAAGACTTTAGGCGCAAACAGTTGAGATCATTTTTACTCTGCCACGAATGAAAAGATTTTTAAAAATCGTAGTGCCAATCTGGCCTTTTGCCTTGGCGGCAGGGATACTGATGGGGCTGTTCGTCCTGCGGCCAATCAATGATTTTGTCGCTTTCTATGAGCACGAGGTTCAAGCAGATTCAGCAACCCACTATGTAATGTCCGAACTTGCCGGTGGACTACAGGGGAAAAAACCTGCGAAGAGTGCATTTTATGCCGTGGCGGGTGGAATAATCGGATTGTTTTCCGCAATATTTTATATTGGGATCAATGACCGGAACCGGCGCATCAAACGATTGACTGCCGAGCTTGCCAAGGATGTCGAAGCCCTAATCGCCCAAGGCGAAAGCCAAGATGTAGAATTCAAATCATCATTGCGTTGGGACTTTAAGGAGAACCGGATCAATAAATCCTTGGAAGCCCCGGTGCTAAAAACCTTGGCGGGATTTTTAAACGCTAGTGGCGGAACTTTGCTAATCGGCGTGGATGACAATTGCTCAATTGTCGGTTTGGAAAAAGATTATCAAACTCTAAGGAAAAAAAACCGCGATGGATTCGAACAAGTCATCATTGCTGCTGTTGCGACGAAATTAGGTGGCGACATTGCCCCTTTTGTACAAGTCGTTTTCCACTGTGTTTCGACCCAAGAAATATGCCGGATCATTGTCTCCCCGGCACCGCGCCCTGTCTATCTCGACATTGACGGTTCGCCAAGTTTTTTTCTCCGATCAGGTGCGACTACGCGAGACCTAAATGTCCGTGAAGGCATCGAATGGATAACCACGCGATGGCCTAAATGAGTGACGCTAGCCACGAACCACCCTTTTCACCCTAGGTGTCACATTGCATAGCAACACATAAGGAATCGTCTGTGCGTGACGGGCGATTTCCTCTACAGGCAAGCCCTCCCCCCACAATGTGACTGCATCCCCAACCTTCGCCTGAGAACATTCGGTCAGGTCAACTGTAATCATGTCCATGGAAACCCGCCCGATCAGGGGAACTCGCTGCCCACCCACCAGCACAGGAGTGTTAGGGCTGGCATGACGCGGATAGCCGTCCCCATAGCCAATGGCGGCCACGCCCATGCGGGTCGGGCGGCTACATACCCAATCCCCCCCATAGCCGACGGCATCGCCGGCCTTAAGGTGTTTTATGGCAATCAAGCGTGTACGCAAGGTCATCACTGGCCTGAGCCCATCTTCAGCCGCTGTGCGGTTTGGAAAAGGAGATGCACCGTAGAGGGCTATGCCAGGCCTGACCCATTCGGCCAGAGAGTTTTCCCAAGCCAAAAGTCCGGCGGAGTTGGCGATGCTGCGCTCGTTCGGCAACCCCGCAACTTGATCGCTAAAAAGGTCGAGTTGGCATTGAGTTGCGTGGTCTTCAAGTTCGTCGGCGTTAGCCAGATGGGTGATTAGAAAAGGGGGCTGGCGAACTGAATGGCACAAACTTAGTCTTGAACGATACGCACTGAACTCTTTGACACCGAAGCCTAGGCGGTGCATTCCACTATCTAGTTTGAGCCAGACTGAAACCGGCTTGTCCAAAGCCGCAGCCTCCAGAATGTCCACTTGCAAGGCGGAATGGATCACCGGTTCCAAATCGAAGCGTGAATGCAACGCCAGTTCTACAGTGCTGATAAAGCCTTGCAAAACGGCGATGCGTTGGTGTATGCCCGCCTCGCGCAATGATACACCCTCATCCACACGGGCAACGGCAAAGGCATCGGCATCGGGCAGTGCGAGGGCAACTGGGATGGCACCATGACCATATGCATTTGCCTTGATGACCGCCATGATTTTGGAATGTGGTGCGCGTCTGCGAAGGAGTGCCAGGTTATGGGTCAGGGCCTCCATGTCGAGCAGGGCATGGGCTGAAGGCAGCATCAAGCGTTTCTATCCTCTAAGGGGGTTGTTAGGCGATTCCCAAGAAAGGTTACCCTCCTTATAGACAAGTCTGACGATGTCATTCCGTCAGGGTTTGCAGGAACCTAAAAGCCATGGGTGGTAGCTATATACAGCGTTTTTATCTTAACGAAAAATAATAAAAGACACTAAATCAAACCATCAATTGTGTGAATTGCTTTGCAACATAACGTAACTCAACAAATAATTATTTGATATTAAAAACGCTGTATTCCACATAGTCTTATTTTTCGCGCAAGAAAGCGACTTCTTTCGAAAAGGAAGCAGGCATTTGAGAGCCTTTCGCGTTGAACTTATTTTCCGACATGCTAGGTTGAGAATGCTGATATGACTCATAAGGATCGTATATAAAGTTCTCAAATCGAGTGTATTGGCCTAAAAACGTCAAGGGCACCATGCCAATTGGGCCATTTCGCTGCTTGGCGATGATGATTTCGGCCTTGCCCTTGTCTGGGCTTTCCGGGTTGTACACTTCGTCACGGTAGATGAAGATGATAATGTCCGCATCCTGTTCAATGGCACCCGATTCCCTCAAATCCGAAGGCATGGGTCGCTTGTTGGTGCGCTGTTCCAGATTGCGGTTAAGTTGCGACAGGGCAATGACTGGCACGTTCATCTCCTTGGCCAGTGCCTTCAAAGAGCGGGAAATTTCGGAGATTTCATTGACGCGGTTTTCAGCGTTGCCGGAAGATTGCATCAATTGCAAATAGTCCACTACCACAAGGCCCAATTGCCCGTATTCGCGGGCCAGACGCCGGCAACGGGCACGCAATTCGGTGGGGGTCAATGCAGGTGTGTCGTCAATGAATAATTTTGTTTCAGCCAGTATGTTAATGGCGGAAGTCATTCTGGGCCATTCGTCTTCTTGCAGTTGGCCAGTGCGAACCCGATGCTGGTCAATACGGCCCAGCGAAGACATCATGCGCATGGCCAATTGTTCACCGGGCATTTCCATGCTAAATACAGCCACCGGCATTTTGCTTTTTTCTTGATCCAAGGCTACGTTCTCTGCGATATTCATCGCGAAGCTAGTTTTCCCCATCGCCGGCCTGCCAGCTACGACAATCAAATCACCACGTTGAAGGCCAGAAGTCATGTCGTCCAAATCGGTGAATCCGGTACTCATGCCGGTGATGTGGCCTTGTTTCTGAAAAAGCTCCTCGATGCGGTCCACAGCGCCGGCCAATAAGCTTCTGATTGCCTTGAAACCACTGCCGGTGCGCCGCCTTTGATCGGCAATCTGGAATATTTTTTGTTCCGCTTCCTCCACCAGGCTGCCTAATTCACGCCCTTTGGGGTTATAAGCGGCGTCGGCGACTTCAGATGCTGCATGAATCAGTTGGCGCAAGACCGAACGTTCGCGCACAATGTCGGCGTAGGCGACAATGTTGGCGGCGCTGGGCGTGTCTTTGGCCATGGCGCCGAGGTAGGACAAACCGCCGGCCTCCGCCAGCCAATTGTTCTTTTCCAGAACTTCGGCCAAGGTTATCACATCGAACGGCAATTGCTTTTCTGCAAGCATGCTGATGGCACGGAAAATCAAGCGGTGGTCGTGACGGTAGAAATCGTCTTCGCCCAAGCGGTCGGCCACTTTGTCCCAAGTTTCATTGTCCAGCATCAGCCCACCCAAGACTGATTGTTCTGCTTGGACGGAATAAGGAGGTATCTTCATGGACGCAAGTTGACGATCCTCAAAATAAGGCGGTTCAAAGCCGTAATCTGGGAGGAAATCGGATTCAGCCATTGCTTGTTTTTTGATGATTGCAGTTGCCACGGTAACGGTTGCTTAGGATACCACGAAGGGGAACGCTAAAGGGAACGCGAAATATGCTAGCTTATGCTAACATTCTTTTCCAAGATCGGTTTTGCCCTTTCTCGAAGCGAGTGCGCTTGAAAAAATGCATAGTAGCTGGCGGGTGCGATTAAAAGTGATGTACTCGAACCCGTGCGGTATTTGAAATTATGCCGGGAGTGCAAGGCTTGCCTTGCCTGTTGTTGCCCTCGCAAGGCAAGCCTTGCACTCCCGCATCACTTTTAATCGCACCCGTAGTTGGCTGACCGGTTGAAAATCACTTTTTTATGACACTACCTTAAAAAACAGAGAATAGGCTATCCAGTTTAATATAAGCAATGCTGGCCGCCCAAATTCCCGACAAAACTTGGAGGAGAGAACCGTGTTAAATTTGAAATTCGACAAAGACACCTTCATGTCTTACCCGTTATTGACTAGCCTGTTTGTAATGGATTTCGCCATGTTGCTTTTCACACCGCTGATCCGCTTCCCGATAATCATCAGCATTGTGTTGGTGTCTGGGCTAGTTTACCTGTCAATGTTCTTTGGCATAAAACTCAACGAAACACAGTCCGCTAAATAATCCTGTAAGAGGCAATGTAATAGGGGCGGGTTTGGAGCCCACCCCTACTACATGACCGCCGGTTTCAGTCAATCCATGCCAGAACGAGGGGCAAAACCACTGTCAACAGCATTGAGGTTGGGACGGTGGTATTCAATTGGAGGTTTTGGAACAAAATGAAAACTGCTGATTTTTCATCCTCCCTCCCCGGTTTGTTCCGTCGGCTAGGGGCTTTGTTTTACGATGGGTTGTTATTAATAGGCATTTTATTCTTCGCTACGGCGATCCTGCTGCCATTTCGCGGTGGACAGGCTTTCCAAGGCGACTTCGGCTACAGCGCCTATCTATTAGCCGTGGTATTTGTTTTCTTTGGCTGGTTCTGGACCCGGGGAGGCCAAACTTTGGGCATGAGGGCTTGGAACATCCGCCTTACCTCTGCAAACGGCAGCGCGATAACTTGGAGTCAAGCCGCACTGCGATTCCTTCCCGGCTTGCTATGCTTGGTCCTATTCAAGTTGGGCACGATTGTCTTGCCCGGTGCGGTCAAGTTGACTGCACTGCTATCCTTAGTATTGTTCGGGGTAAGTTTCCTTTGGGCTTTGATAGACCGTGAAAAGCGTTGCCTGCATGACCTCATCGCCGGTACGCGGATGGCACGCTTAAGTGAAGCCGAGAACCCATTAATTGACTCTAAAATCAAATCTATGCCTATCAAGGGTCGCGGACAGAGTGCTTCGAGCGTAAAATAGGCGATTTACCAACAGAGTTTAGAGAAAGGCTCATGCCCATTTATAACACACAATCCATACGTACTATCGCTTTGGTTGGTCACGGTGCCGCAGGAAAAACAACCTTGGCGGAAACACTACTATACGCAGCGGGGGCCATCAAAAACAAAGGCTCAGTCGAGAGGGGCAGCACCGTTAGCGACTTCGATCCCCAAGAAAAATCTGACGGTCATTCATTGTATAGCGCGATCACCCATTTCAACTATGAAAATGCTAGGGTCCATCTGCTGGACACTCCCGGCTACCCCGATTTTGCAGGCCAAGCCATCGCTGCCTTGGCGGCTGTCGATACCGTTCTGGTTGTCATCAACGCACAAACCGGCATCGAATTGATGACCGAGCGCATGATGCGCTGGGCCAAAGAGCGACAACTTTGCACTATGATCGTGGTCAACAAGATTGATGCCGAAAATGTCGATTTGCAAAGTCTTTTGGATGAAATACGCGGACGCTTCCGTGGCATCGTGCTCGACCTCCCCGCCCATGGCGCAAAGGACGTGGTGGAAGTGTTGGAGCATGATAGCGGTGACTCCGATTTCGGATCCGTTTCCAAGGCGCACAGCGAACTGATTGAGCGAATTGTCGAAGAAGACTTGGTTTTGTTGGAAAAATACCTCGAAGAGGGTGAAGAACCCAAGCTTGACGAAATACATACCCCATTTGAAAGTGCCTTACGCGCTGGCTTGGCCCCTGTCCTTTTCACCTCCGCCAAAACTGGCGCGGGGATACCGGAATTATTGCATGCCATCGCCAATCTTGCCCCCAACCCGACAGAAAGCAATGCGCCGCCATTCTACAAAGGGGAGCTTGATGGACCCTCGGAAGCCTTCCATGCCGAAGCCGACCCCGACAAACATGTGCTTGCCCATGTCTTCAAGGTCATATCCGATCCTTACATGGGCAAAGTCGGGGTCTTTAGGGTACATCAGGGCACGGTTAGAAAGGATGCCCAGCTTTTCGTCGGCGATGGGAAACGCCCGTTCAAAGTCGCCCATCTTTACTGCCTGCTAGGCAAGGAATTCGAAGAAGTGGATGCCTTGGTCCCGGGTGACATTGGCGCGATTGCCAAAGTGGATGAAATCGAATTCGACTGTGTTTTACACGACTCACACGACGAAGACCACATTCACCTTAAACCGTTGAATTTCCCTAACCCAATGACTGGCTTGGCAGTGGAAACTAAGCGCAAGGGTGACGAACAGCGGCTGTTTGACATCCTCGACAAGTTGTCACTGGAAGACCCGACCTTTGTAGTCGAGCGCCGTCCGTCAACCAACGAGACCGTCATTCGTGGCTTGGGCGACACCCATCTGAAAACCAAGCTGGAAAAAATGGCCAGCCAATATAAGTTGGAAGTCACCACCACCACCCCGCTGATCCCTTACCGCGAAACCATCACCCAAAATGCGGAAGGCCACCACCGCCACAAAAAACAGACTGGCGGCGCGGGACAGTTCGGCGAGGTTTATTTGCGTATCGAACCACTGGAACGCGGCGAAGGCTTCGTTTTTGAGGATGCAGTCAAAGGCGGCACCATTCCAGGCAGTTTGTTGCCAGCGGTTGAGAAAGGCGTGCGGCAAGCATTGGAAGATGGTGTGGTTGCCGGTTTTCCAGTCAGTGACTTAAAAGTCATTGTTTACGACGGCAAGACCCACCCGGTGGACAGCAAGGAAATCGCCTTCGTCATGGCCGGAAAAAAGGCTGTCATTGATGCCATCCGCGCCGCCAAGCCGATTGTGTTAGAACCTATCGTCGATATTGAAATCATTGCGCCGGAAACCGCCATGGGCGACATCACTGGCGACCTTTCAGCCAAGCGAGGCCAGATCACTGGCACGGACTCCCGTGGACATGGCAGGTTGCTCATCACCGGCAAAGTCCCCTTGGGCGAATTGGCCGACTACCAATCGCGGCTGAATTCCCTCACCAGTGGGCGTGGGCACTATTCCATTGAGTTGAGCCACTACGCAGCCGTTCCACACCTAGTCCAGCAGCAGTTGACGGGGGGATTCAAGCTAAAAGAGGAAGAGGAATAAAGCATTACCCGCCGGAAAGTATTTTAAATTACGCTGGGGGTGCAAGGCTTGCCTTGATTAATCCATTTGAAACCTTATCTTCCTCACTACCGCTTTTACGTTGCGTCATTGCGCCGTTGCGTGGGAAAAAATCTTTGCCAGACTCCCACTGCAGTGCTGCGAGGACGCTAAAAGAAGGTCTCACGCAACGGCGCAAAGACGCAACGTTAAGGGCAAACATTGTGGGTTGTAAACGAAAAGGCGATAACGATGTCCAGCCGAGCCGCGCTTATAGCGGTTGCAGTTCGCATTCGATACGGAGACTGGATTGCCGTCTGCGGCATGTCAGGGTGGGCGCGTATCGAACCCGAGTGTGAACCCGCTAAAACGAGCCGACCTGTCTTTTTAACACACTACCTCATCCCCGCTTTTGAATCACAACCCCCTTTTGCAAAGCGGGGAACTGAAAGGTTCCTTTCTGGAATACGCCTAACGTATAATGGACAAATAAAACAGTGTCCAACTCCATGCATAGAATCGACTTCCTAACTCGTCTATATTATTTAGGCGGTTCCCTTGCCATGCTCATTAGCTTGGTTTTGCTTCTGCCTTTGTTGGCTGGCTGTGGCGACCAACCTTTGAACGATCCCTATCCCAAAGGCCACGCAGGGAAGAACACCCTCTACACGGCTTTCGCAGAACGCCCCAAGCATCTTGACCCGGCGCGTTCGTATAGCGAGGACGAGGCGCGTTACATCGCCCAAATTTACGAACCTTTGCTGCAATACCATTACCTGAAAAAGCCTTTCACGCTCGTACCGTTAACGGCGGCGGAAATGCCCAAAATCGTTTATCTAGGTCGTGATCTGAAACCCTTGCCGGAAGGTGTCGCTGACGAAGCGATAGCCTTTAGCGAGTACGACATCCGCTTGAGACCCGACATCCGCTTCCAGCCCCATCCGGCTTTTGCCAACTACCCTGACGGGCGTTTCCGCTACCATGACTTGACAGCGGAAGAATTGCAAGGCATCAAATCAATTGCTGATTTTACCGAAACAGGCACCCGCGAACTAATAGCCGAAGATTATCTTTATGGTATTAAACGTTTGGTTCATCCACAATTGCATTCGCCCATCGCCGACCTGATGCAGGAACATATCACCGGATTGAAGGCACTGTCCGATCAGGTGGAGAAAGACTTTAGTGCAAGCAAGGACAAATCGTCATTCTTCGATATTCGCGGGTACACGCTAGAAGGAGTGACGGTAATCGACCCGCATCATTTTAAAATCCGGCTGAACGGCAAATACCCGCAGTTTCGCTTTTGGCTGGCGATGACTTTTTTCGCACCCGTCCCTTGGGAAGCCGACCAGTTCTACAATCAAAAAGGGCTGATCGCAAAAAATATTTCCCTAGACTGGTATCCAGTCGGCACCGGGGCTTATCTGATGGCGGAAAACAATCCCAACCGCCGCATCGTGTTGGCGAAAAACCCTAATTACCACGAAGACTATTATCCCACTGAAGGTTCGCCCGAAGATATTAAGCAAGGTTTGCTTAAAGACGCCGGGAAAAAGCTACCCTTCATCGATCAAGTGGTGTGCATTTTGGAAAAGGAAACCATCCCTTACTGGAACAAATTCTTGCAAGGCTATTTCGATGCATCCGGCTTGGCTTCGGACAATTTCGACCAAGCGATCAGCTTTGCCGGTCAGGGTGGGCCGGAATTGACCGCGCAAATGAAGTCGAGACAGATTAGGCTGGAAACGGAAGTGGAAGCCTCGATCTTTTACTTAGGGTTTAACATGCTTGATCCCGTCGTGGGCGGTTACGGAGAGGCGCAAAGCAAATTACGCAGGGCCATTGCCATCGCGGTGGATTACGATGAATTCATCGCCATTTTCGCCAATGGTCGAGGTATTGTAGCGCAAGGTGCATTACCGCCAGGGATTTTCGGCTACCAGGAGGGCGAAGCAGGCATCAATCCCTATGTGTTCGACTGGAAGGACGGCATACCCCGGCGCAAACCTTTGGACGAAGCAAAAAAGCTGTTGGCCGAAGCGGGTTACCCCGATGGCGTGGACGTAAAGACCGGCAAACCCTTGGTACTCTATTATGACGTGACCGCCGCTGGTGCAGACAGTAAATCCTCGCTAAACTGGTATCGCAAGCAATTCGCCAAATTGGGCATCCAATTGGTGTTGCGCACCACCGATTACAACCAATTCCAACAAAAAATGGCGGCTGGCAACGTACAATTATTTACTTGGGGCTGGAATGCCGATTACCCCGACCCGGAAAATTTCTTCTTCCTATTGCATGGGCCGAATGCGAAAGTCGGTGGGGGTGGCGAAAACGCGGCCAATTACAAGAATGCCGAGTTTGACCGCTTATTTGAGCAAATGAGGAATATGGACGATGGGCCTCAACGACTGGCAATCATCCAAGAAATGCAGAATATTGTGCGCCGTGATTCGCCTTGGCTGTTTGGTTATTACCCAATGAAATTCGCCTTGTATCACGTCTGGTATAAAAACCTTGCATCCAACCTGTTGGCAAGAAACCGCATAAAATATCAGCGCATAGATGCACCGCTCAGGGCGAAGCTTCGCTCGGAATGGAACAAGCCGATTTACTGGCCCTTGTTGCTGGGTTTGTTGTTGTTGGTTATCGCGGTGTTGCCGGCGTGGATGAGTTACCGGAAGAGGCAACGGGGGACGGCTCTATGAACAGGCAAATCTTAGAGTTCCTGATTCCTAGCCGCCCGCTTTCCTTGCAAGCAAAAATAAATGAACTTGCCGAACTGTACGCCCGTGAAGGTTATACCGTCAAACGGGAACCATCTGAACTCGACATTCCATTTAATTTGAATGGTTTTCGACCTGACTTAGTTGCTACAAAAGAAAAATCAGGGTTAATTGTCGAAGTCAAGGGCAAACTGGCACGGCTACCAGTAGAAAGGTTTCGTACAATAGCCGAAGAAGTTAGCCGACATCCAGGTTGGCGTTTCTTATTAGTCACCTTGGATGATGTGGAAAGCCAAAACCTGCCAGGAATTTCCGAAGACCTGCCTCAATGGACACAGTTGAAAGATCATGCGTATCAGGCGGATGGATTGCTCAAGAATAGAAAAATGGAACCTGCCTTATTATACCTATGGAGCATTTTTGAGGCTGCACTGAGAAAACATGCCATTGACGCAGCAATTCCCGTCGAACGTTTTCCAGTTTCGCGATTGATTAATCATATGTACTCACTAGGAGAGTTGACTTTATCCCAATATGATCTTACTAATATTGTTATGAAAACTAGAAATAAACTGGCACATGGCTTCCTTACTAAACTTGATTTCAGTTTAATGAATAAATTTAAGTCTCTTGTTGAAGACTTGATTGGTGAGTGGGGGCATTTTGATTAAAAAACTCAATAAACCTATTGGAGTGAGACCATGTCCGCAAATTTTAAGCAACACGATCATCTAATCACAGAAGAAGAATACCTAAAGGGTGAACTCGACAGCGAAATAAAGCATGAATATGTGGACGGCTATGTTTATGCGATGGCGGGTGCAAGTAAGAACCATGATCGCATATCAGGAAATTTATATGGCGAAATTCGGACCCATCTAAAAAGCTCTCATTGCGAACCCTTCTCTTCCGATATGAAGGTAAAAGTCGGTTCCAAATATTTTTACCCAGATGTGACCGTAGTATGTCAAGACAACACGCCCTCGGAATATCACACCGAAACACCTACCATCATTATCGAAGTCATCTCCAAGTCAACAAGGCGGATGGATGAAAAGGTCAAGCGCATGGCTTACCAATCAATAACCACATTACAAGAATATGTGCTGATTGAACAGGACTTTGTCGATGTGGAGGTTTGCAGACGTTCGGAGAGATGGATTTCTAATCATTACTTTATGGGTGATGAGGTGTTGTTTGAATCCATTTGCTTGACTCTGCCTGTCGAGGAGATTTATGCACGGGTGGAGAATGAAGATGTGAGGACGTATTTTGAAGAAAAAAAAGGGTTGTAAAAGGTTGTTCTGATGATTTATCCAAATCGGTTTGATAAGTTACTATTGCTTATCATATGGTTATGAGATTTTTTATTTGTTGGATTTGTCTATTTATTACTGATGATTGTAAATTAGAGTTCAAACGAGATAATAGAAAAGTGATAATTAAAACTATTGAGGGAAACTGTCCGTTTGGTTACGGGGTTTATGCTGATGGAGTATACTATATACATAATAGAAAGAACCCATTATTTTTTGTAGACAGAGGGGGGAAGAAAACATACTTTGAAAAAACTTCACCAGAGGAATATGAAGAATAGGCAAACCAAGGCATTTTGGAATAAAACCATGTCTGCAAATCTTAAGCAACACGATCATCCAATCACAGAAGAAGAATACCTCAAATGGGAACTCATCAGTGAGATTAAGCATGAGTACATCGACGGCTATGTTTATGCGATGGCGGGGGCAAGCAAAAACCATGATCGCATCGCTGGGAATGTCTTCCGCAAATTTGGCAATCATCTTGAAAACTCACCGTGTGAACCTTTTACATCGGACATGAAAGTAAAAGTCGATTCCAAGTATTTCTACCCTGATGCGATAGTGGTATGCGAAGATAATTCTCAAGCGGAGTATTACACCGAATCGCCGACAATCGTTGTCGAGGTCTTGTCAAAATCGTCAAGACGCACGGATAAAAAGGTCAAGCGCATGGCTTACAAAACCATACCAACATTGCAAGAATATGTGCTGATTGAACAGGATTTTGTCGATGTGGAAGTTTGCCGACGCTCGGAAGGCTGGGTTTCCAATCATTATTTTCTAGGTGATGAGGTGTCTTTTGAATCCATCCGTTTGACTTTGCCTGTCGAGGAGATTTACGCACGGGTGGAGAATGAAGATGTGAGGACGTATTTTGAAGAACAACAGCGTTTTCAACATCTAACAGTTACTTGATAGCGAGTAGAGAGCGCAAAGTATACACCTAAAAAAAGGGCTAACTGAATATTATTTTTTAGTTTTATATTGAAGATGAAAACGCTGTATTATGATTAAAAAAATCCAAATATCAAACTACAAGTCTATTGATACACTAGACTTTGAACTAGGACGCATCAATGTCTTGATTGGCGAGAATGGCGCGGGGAAAAGCAATATCCTTGAAGCGATTGCTTTAGCAGATGCGGCAGCGGCGAACAAGCTAGATAATGAGTTTTTGACATCGCACGGGATTCGTGTAACCAGTCCTGAATATATGCGGCCTGCATTTCCGGGGTTTAACTCAATGGCTAATATTTCGATAACACTCGAATTAGAACAATCTGAAAACTATCTCTTCCAATTAATAAATGATAATACGCCGTATTCAAAATGGAATGCTAAAATAGAAATAAAATTGAGAAACTTTGGTAATATTGTAAAAATAGCAAATGATCTAGTAGAATCTACAATACAAGCTCCCGATTTCAACCAAAAACAAGGGGAAGAAATACTCGCTGTTCTTAATAAAATTTCATCATTTGAAAAAAACAAAGACGAAGCAAAAACACTGAATCTTGGTGATTTATCGACTAAATTAGGCAATAAAATACTTGAACTAACAAAAAAAGACAAAAATACTTCATTTTCTAAATTTATTGAAAATTTTATTATCTACTCACCGGAAAATACTGCCCTTCGCACATTCCAACGCGAAGGCCAAATCGAACCATTAGGCATTAATGGCGAAGGGCTGTTAAAATTGCTATCTGTTTTATCCAGTCCTGAATATTCCGATAGCCTCAATGAAATCAGAAAATCTCTGCAAATCTTAGGTTGGTTTGAAGACATTAGCATAACAGAACCTGTCCCATTTTCAGGGAGTAGGATAGAAATTAAAGATCGCTATTTGGATGAAACCCGCCGCTATTTCGACCAACTCAGCACCAATGAAGGCTTTTTATTCCTGCTATTCTATTTCGCGCTTTTTTCCACCGATCTGACACCGCAATTTTTCGCTATTGACAATATTGATGCATCACTCAATCCAAAGCTATGCGAAAAACTGATGCGTGAATTGATCGCGCTTGCAGTAAAACATGATAAGCAAGTGATTTTCACTACCCATAACCCGGCGATACTCGACGGTTTGAATCTTGACGATGACGAACAACGGCTGTTCGTCGTATCCAGAAACAAAAACGGCGCAACACGCTTGAAGCGGGTGAACAAACCGGCTACAAAAGCAGACGAGCGGCCTACCCGACTGTCCGAGTTGTTTTTGCGGGGGGTGTTAGGCGGATTGCCCAAGGGATTTTGAATGGCAAGCTTTGCGTTGATTACTGAAGGCGTCACCGACCAAGCCGTGTTGGAAAACATCCTGACGGGGCTTTACGGTGACGATGTGGAAGTCAATCCGATGCAGCCGCTTCGCGATGCGACCGACACCAGCCGTATCAAATCGGACTCATTCGGCGGTTGGGAGCAAATGTTTGAATATTGCCAGCACGAGAACTTTGATGAATTGCTAATGTTTAACGATTACGTCATCATTCAGATAGATACTGACTGTGGCTACGAAATGAATTTTGGCGTTCCCCTCACTCATGGCGGCATAGACCGGCCTGTTGAGGAATTGGTCAATGAAGTTCGCCAAAAAATAATTTCAAAAATAAACAAAGCCAGCTATGAGAAATACCAAACTAAGTTTAATTTTGCGATTGCCGTGCATTCCTTAGAATGCTGGCTGCTGCCCTTATTTTCAAAGGAAAAAGCGCATCTAAGGAAAACCAAAAATTGCTTTCGTCAATTAGAACTTGAAACGGGGCGGCTTAAAATTGATTTCAAAAAAGAATACTTGTCATATAAAAGGCTAAGTAAACCCTATCAAAATGCAAAGCAACTCGAAAACGCGAAACCGCTACAGCAAAGCCTTGCAATATTCGTAAACTCATTGCCATCGGTATAATATTTTTGTAAACAACTTTAATCTAAATATTCAAATGAACTCACCACTCGCTACCGTATTCGATTTAAGCCCTGCGGAAAAGCTCCAACTGGTGGAAGACTTGTGGGATGATCTAGCAGCAAACCCGGATTCTGTGCCAATGCACAATTGGCAGAAAGATGAATTGATTAGAAGAAAAATAGCTTTTGAGCAAGACCCATCTACAGCAATGAATTGGGAAGACACCAAGCTTTGGATTCGTACCCATAATGATCGTTGAACTAATAATTACAACTGAAGCTAGGCACGATTTAGCAGAAGCTTACGACTGGTATGAATCTAGAAGAATCGGCTTGGGTGAAGAGTTCTTATATTGCGTAGAAGCCTGCTTTGAAAGATACGACGCACTCCCCAGCTTTATCCTAAATTATTTGAAGAATATCGCAGGGCCATGCCTCGAAGGTTTCCCTATTCGGTTTTCTATGATTTCTACGGGAATAAAGTGACTGTTTATGCCGTATTACATACCGCAAGCAGTCAAAGTAAATGGATAAACCGTTTATCTTGAAGGTTACAGCGTTTTCATTCTTAAATAGTAATATAATGATGAATACCGAATAAGTCATTGATTTAATGAATTAACTTGCAATAGAAGAACTTATCAATTAATTATTAGATGTTGAAAACGCTATATGATCCAATACCTCATCCGCCGCATTCTTTACGCCGTGCCTTTGTTGGTCGGCGTGAATATTATCACCTTCGTGCTGTTTTTCGTCGTCAACAGCCCCGACGACATGGCGCGTATGCACTTGGGGCAAAAACGCGTCACCACCGAGGCCATCGCCAAATGGAAACATGAACGGGGTTATGACCTACCGATGTTCAAAAATGACAAAGTTGAAGGTTTAAACCAGATCACCGAGACCATTTTCTACCAAAAGTCCGTCGGGCTGTTTTTATTCCGTTTTGGCCGGGCCGACAATGGCGAGGACATCGGCGCGGATATCAGCCAGCGCATGTGGCCTTCGTTGGCGATTGCCGTGCCATCGTTAATCGTCGGATTGTTAGTGCATATCAGCTTATCCTTGATGCTGGTTTTTTTCCGCATGACTTATCTCGAATTTTGGGGGGTGGCCTTGTGCGTGGCATTGATGTCCATCTCTTCCTTGTTCTATATTATCGGTGGGCAGTTCCTAATGGGCAAGCTGTTGCAACTGGCACCCATTTCTGGCTATGATCTAGGCTTTAATTCGCTAAAATTCTTAGCGTTACCGATTAATATGGGCGTAATTGCCGGCATAGGCTCCGGGGTGCGCTGGTACCGGACCTTGTTTTTGGAAGAGGTCGAAAAGGATTATGTACGCACGGCAAGGGCCAAAGGTCTGAGTGAAACCGCCGTGTTGTTTACCCATGTATTGAAAAATGCCATGATTCCCATTTTGACCGGAGTGGTGGTGGTCTTGCCAATGCTGTTTATCGGTAGCTTGATCATCGAATCGTTTTTCAGCATTCCGGGGCTGGGTAGTTATACGATAGATGCCATCAACAAACAGGATTTCGCCATCGTCAGGGCCATGGTATTCTTAGGTTCGGCAGTCTATATTTTGGGCCTGTTGCTAACCGATATCTCTTACACGCTGGTCGATCCCCGTGTGCGTTTGAATTAAGCCATGATTTTTTTTTGGACCGACACCCTATTCTTTCTGTTGCTGCTGATGCTGGCGGCAACGATTATCCGTACCCGGCGCAAAGAACATTTGCGACGGCCCTGGCGCAAAGTGGCGCGAAGCAAAAGTGCGGTGGTTTCGCTGACCGTGCTGGCGTTCTATTTTGGGTTTGCCGTTCTTGATTCCATCCATTTTCATCCTGCCGAGGGACAAAGTGGGACTGGCAAATACAAAACCGAGGCAATAAGCTTACTTGATTGGTGGGCCGGCCCCTTACGGCAACGGGTTGAAAAAACTTATTCTGCACCGTTTGCGACGGTTGCCTTCGCCCGCGAGTCTATTCGCGATGCCAACGGGGTTTCCCATTGGGCTTACCCGCGTTTGCAATATGGAGGTATGCATTTGGCCGACCCAGAAAACGAAAAAACCTCAGACATTCTGCAAACTGGATTAAAGGGGCTGTTGCATGGCTTCTTAGCTTGGTTGGTTTTGGCAGTGTTGCTAGTCTCATTAAGGGCAAGGTCAGCCCATATCCCCATAATCCAATGTGGCGTGGAGATTACCCAAGGCAGAACCGAAATTCCATTGCGGGCAATTTTTATTACTCTGTTGTTGATGCTGCTAATAAGCTTCGGCCTAGGCGAGTTGAGCCTGAAATACCATGTGTTCGGCACCGATAAAGTGGGCGGAGATGTGTTTTTTCAAAGCCTGAAAAGTATTCGCACCGGCTTGCTGATAGGCACATTGACAACCTTTATCACGCTGCCATTGGCCCTAGTGTTGGGAATAATGGCCGGTTATTTTCGCGGCTGGGTGGATGATATTATTCAATACCTCTATACTACCCTCAATTCCATTCCCGGTGTCTTGCTGATTGCCGCTTCGATGTTGTTGATGCAGGCTTACATGTCCCGACATGAAGATCAATTCGCCAGCTTAGCCCTACGCGCTGATTTCCGTTTGCTATTTTTATGCATGATTTTGGGGCTGACCAGTTGGACGGGATTGTGCCGGTTATTGCGCGCCGAAACCCTAAAGCTGCGCGAGATGGAGTATGTACAAGCAGCCCGCGCCTTGGGTGTCCGCCAGGGCAATATCCTCCTTCACCACATTCTGCCCAATGTGTTCCACTTGGTGTTGATTTCCGTGGCTTTGGATTTCAGTTCGCTGGTGTTGGCCGAAGCGGTGTTGTCTTATGTCAATATCGGTGTGGACCCAACCACCGAAAGCTGGGGCAATATGATCAACAGCGCCCGTTTGGAAATGGCCCGCGAACCCGTCGTCTGGTGGTCGCTGTCTGCCGCCTTTGTGTTCATGTTTGCGCTGGTGCTGGCCGCCAACCTGTTTGCCGATGCGGTGCGGGATGCGTTTGATCCGAGGAGGGTGGAGTGAAATACAGCGTTTTCAACATCTAATTTTTACTTAATAAGGCGCATGATTGCACAAAGCAACAAGTTAAATCAAAGGCTCGACTGAATATCCTCCATTTTTAGTTACACTTTAAAAATGAAAACGCTGTAATAGTAAGATGGGTAGGTAAAATACATATGATTACGAAATTGGTTTTGAATAACACCGCTATTTATACTCAAAAAGTTGAGATAGAACCTACGGAGATTAACTATTTTTATGGTAACCCGAATACGATTTCGACTATTCAAAGTCAAAACCGAACCGATTTGCAGAATTAAAATCAGGTATTACCATCGTGCTAGACTCTGACGTGGCTGCTGTTTCTACAACTTCGGAAGCCATCATACAAGAAATATTGGCTAGTTTTCCAGAGACTCAGGCAATTTATTTATTTGGATCATGGGGCACTGAGAATCAATGGCCGGATAGCGACGTGGACATTGCTTTACTGCTACAACCTGTGGAAGCCCAAAATACAGGCACTCTGTTGATGAGTCCATTGCGTTTTAGCCTAGAATCCTTGCTCAACAGGCCAGTGGATTTGATCAACTTGCGCTTAGTTTCCACCGTTTTTCAAAAGGAAGTCGTATGCTCCGAACGGAGGATATATTGCGTGAATGACTATGCTGCGGATGAATTTGAAATGCTAACAATATCTTATTACCAGCAACTCAACCAAGAGCGCAAGGAGATTTTGGATGAGTTTTGGCAAAGCGGCAAGGCATACGCGGTATGAATGATATTATCATCAACAAAGTACAAAGCGTCCAGCGTTGCATTGAGCGGGCAAGAGAAGAATATGCACTTGCAGGCGACAATTTCTCCAACGATTATAGCCGACAAGATGCAGCCATTTTAAATATTACCCGTGCTTGCGAACAAGCGATTGATCTTGCCAATCACGTGATAAAAAGTCACAAACTCGGAATACCCACCTCTAGTGCGGAAAGCTTTGAACTGCTCGCCAGAAAAAACATAATTTCTGGAAAAACCGAACGAATAATGAAAAAAATGGTGGGCTTCCGCAACACGGCAGTCCATCAATATCAGGGGTTGAACCTAGAAATTGTTATCACTGTTATCACTAACGGGCTTGACGATTTACTGGGTTTCACCCAATCCATCATTGAACATCATAAACGACAGAATCCGATATGAACTTAGAAAACATTGCCCTACAAATCCCCACCATCCTGTTGCCCAATCAAGACGTTGACCTGACCCGATGGGCCGTCATCGCCTGCGACCAATACACCTCGCAGGCGGATTATTGGAACCAAGTCGAGAAAATCGTCGGTGATGCGCCTTCAACTTTAAGGCTGACGTTCCCGGAAATTTATCTCGAAGATCAGGACAAGAAAGAACGCATTGACCATATCAATCAGGCGATGCGGCTATATCTAGCCGAAGGAACCCTTGTGGAACACAAGCCTGGGTTTGTGTTGCTGGACCGCAAAACCAGCCATGCAGCTTCCCGCAAGGGTCTGATTGTCGCGCTGGATTTGGAGCATTATGACTTTAGTGTAGGTTCCAAAACATTGATTAGGGCGACGGAAGGCACCATCGTGGAGCGTTTGCCGCCCAGGATAAAGGTGCGGGAGAACGCGGAAATCGAACTGCCGCATATCATGGTGCTGATTGACGACCCGGATAAAACAGTCATTGAGCCGCTATTCAAGTTACCCTTGGAAAAAGTCTATGACTTTGAATTAATGTTGAATGGTGGGCATGTCCAGGGTTATCTGATCGACAACCCCAGCCATATCGCCGCCATCGCCGAAGCCATCGCCCATTTGGCCGGACCGGAAATCAACAACCCCAATGCAGACCGTGACATTTTGCTGTATGCGATGGGAGACGGCAACCACTCTTTTGCCACCGCGAAAGCCATATGGGAGAATAATAAAGCCGCGACTGAAGACCAACAGGCGATCATGGGGCATCCTTCCCGCTATGCCTTGGTGGAGTTGGTCAACCTCCATGACGAAGGCTTGGAGTTTGAAGCGATTCATCGGGTAATGTTTAAATGCTCCGCTGACAAAGTCTTGGAAAGCATGGAGCATTATTTCCTTAAAAATGGGATGGAGCTTTTATTAAAGACCTGCACATCAATAGAGGAAGCAAAAGAAATTGCCCTTGCTGCAATCCAAGAGCGGACTCATGCGATTCCCTTCATGTTTCAAGGCAGTTTTGGCGTGGCTTTGATCCAAAATCCACAACTGACCTTGGAGGTTGCTTCCTTGCAGGCTTTCTTGGATGAGTTCATCAAACGCCATCCAACAGCGGAACTGGACTATATCCACGGTGAAGATGCCGTGGAAGAATTGTCTGCCAAGCCGGGTTCAATCGGTTTTCTGCTGCCTGCCCTCTCCAAATTCCATTTGTTCAAGAGCATCGCCCGAGACGGTGCCTTGCCGCGCAAGACTTTTTCCATGGGCGAGGCGGATGAAAAGCGGTTTTATTTAGAGTGTAGAAAAATTCGGTGATTAAGGCAAGCTTTAAACCAAAACAAGTAGGGCAACAATGAATAAAGGCTTGATACGATTTTTGAAATATTCCAGTGTCGGTGTTTCGACATTTCTCTTTGACTTATTTCTTTTGTATTTATTTATCGATTTTCTGAAAATATATTATGTTTATGCCACCGCCGCAGCATTTGGCATTGCGGTTTCGATCAATTATGTGCTGAGTCGACGTTTTGTATTTCATGGAACGTTGCGATCCGCCCATGCAGGCTATGGCATATTCATTCTAATTGCCCTTGTGGGGCTGGGTGCCGTGACGGGGCTCATGGTTTTTTTTGTTGAGGTGTTGCACATGAATTATTTCCCATCCCGTATCATCATCGCCGGCATCGTGGGAATGTGGAATTATTTGATGAATTTGTATGTGAATTTCAAAGTGGCGGGTAAGTGATGTAGGCTTGTAGCGGGGGTGTTTGATATAATTCAGCATCTGCAACAGGCGAGACTATAATGACAAAGATTAAAACTTACGAAGGCCAATTCGGCGCTGCCGGCATGCGTTTTTGCATCGTCGCATCACGTTTCAACAGCTTCATCGTCGAGCAATTGGAAGCTGGGGCCATCGACGCACTGGTGCGCCATGGGGCATCGAAAGATGATATTCATATTGCCAAGACACCGGGAGCCTATGAGTTGCCTCTTGCTGTGCAAGCGGCGGCGGCTAGCAAGCGCTATGATGCCATCATCGCCGTCGGCGCGGTAATCCGCGGGTCCACCCCCCATTTTGACTATGTGGCTGGAGAGTGTGTCAAGGGAATCAGTAGCGTGTCATTGAAGCATGGCATACCGGTCAGCCTAGGCGTGTTGACAGTCGATACTATCGAACAAGCCATAGAACGTGCCGGCACCAAAGCCGGCAATAAAGGGGCAGAAGCAGCCCTTTCAGCAGTCGAGATGGTCAGCCTGTTACGCGGATTGGAAACCGCATGAACCGCTCGCAGATGAGGGTTTTCGCACGCCGCAGTGCCCTGCAGGCTCTATATCAGTGGCAATTGACGGGTTACAACCTTACAGAAATCGAAAGGCAGTTTGTCGAGGAACATGGGCTTGGCCATGGCGATCCGGCATATTTCAACGAACTTTTGCATGAGATTCCCAAAAACCTGGATACCATTGATGCCGCCATAGGAGAATTCACTGACCGTCCCATCGGTGGCATTGATCCGGTGGAACGGGCAGTGTTGCGAATTGGAGCCTATGAACTGCTTTACCGTGCAGAACTCCCCTATAGAGTCATCCTAAACGAATGCATCAACTTGGCTAAGACTTTCGGTTCTGCCCAAGGCCATAAGTTCATTAACGGCATTCTTGACCGTATCGCCCATAAAAATAGAGCGATCGAGATTGCCGCTTTCAGCAAAAATAGTGACTGACAGAGTTTAGCGAAGATAACAGTTTATCCCCATGGCCATTGGCGAATTTGAATTGATACGGCGTTTTTTCAAACGCCCCCCCCTGCGGTTCGATGTTGTCGAAGGCATCGGTGACGACTGTGCCCTATTGAGGCCACAGGCGGGCAAATGTCTGGCAATGACTATGGATACCTTGGTTGAAGGAATCCATTTTCTCCCTGGAACCAATCCGGAAAACTTAGGGCATAAGTCCTTAGCGGTTAATCTAAGTGATTTAGCCGCCATGGGTGCCACCCCGACATGGGTAGCCTTGGCATTGACAATTCCCCAGCCAGATGAAAACTGGCTCACCGCCTTTGCCAATGGTTTTAGGTCATTGGCCGATTTTTACGGTGTGGAACTAGTGGGAGGGGATACAACCCGGGGACCGTTGTCAATAACGGTGCAAGCCATGGGGGTTGTGGATGAAGTTGGATCATTGAAGCGTTCGGCGGCACGCTGGGGAGACGGAATCTATTTGACCGGCGATTTGGGTTTAGCCGGATTAGGACTGGAAATTCTGCTTGGCAAAACATCAAAAAAATCGCCCGAGGCTATAGCCAAAATTGAACGGCCTCAACCGCGAGTCAATGCTGGAATGAGCTTGGCCGGCTTCGCGAATGCCTGTATTGATGTTTCTGACGGATTGGCCGCCGACTTGAGCCATATTTTAAACGCCAGTGGAGTCGGGGCAACTTTGGATTGGATTGCGTTGCCGTTGCCCTCGGCGGTTAGGCAATATATCGAATCGGAAGGCGACGAGTGGATGCCCTTGATGGCGGGCGACGATTATGAGCTTTGTTTTACCGTTTCCCGCGAGCGTGAAGATGAACTACCCGGGCTAATGGCTAACTTTGACTGCTCCTGTGTCCGCATTGGCACCATTGAACAACAAATGGGGCTGCGATTGAAAAAGGACGGTGGCATTTTCGATTTGGCCGCCTTAGGTTATCAGCACTTTCCTACTTCGAAATGATTCCGCTGTATGCAATCCAACCATAAAAAAATACCCGCAGCACTTATACTAAAAAATCCGGTTTGCTTCCTTGCCTTCGGTTTTGGCTCCGGCCTCTCGCCGAAAGCACCTGGCACCTGTGGGACTTTGGTCGCCATCCCGTTTTACCTTATTGCCGCACACCTTCCGCTTTGGGCCTACTTGGCCCTGACTTTGTTGATGTTTCTAACGGGCGCATGGTTATGTGGCCGATGTGGGCAAATCTTAGGCATTGAGGACCATGGCGGTATCGTTTGGGATGAATTCACGGGTCTGTTCATCACACTGGCCGGTACACCTGCATCACCTAGTGTAGTAATAGCGGGTTTTGTCCTTTTCCGTCTTTTTGACATCTTCAAACCCTGGCCAGTCAGTTGGTTGGACCGCAACGTCCACGGCGGACTGGGCATCATGCTCGACGATGCCGTAGCTGGCCTAATCGCCTTGTCTATCTTGTCAATACTGCTGCATTTTAGTTTACTTTAACTTCCTTGATTCTTCGCCAATAGATTTGAAATTCTGAATAATTCCGAATGACCCGTCTGACGCGCTTTCTAATACTGACAATACTGCTAACTAGCCTTAGTGCTTGTGTATGGCTGCGTTTATTGGAACTTAAGAACCAACTGGCGAAATTTGATGAAAACTTCACCACTGAAGCCAGCGACCACTTTACCTTGGTATTCAAGAATCCTGTGTTGCTCAATGATGATTTTGTCACGCTGGCCAAATTGCAGCCGACCAGCAAGGAGCAGACAACAACCGGCAGCCGCTGGATTCAAGCCTTCCACAAAATCGACGCAAAAGGCCACCCACAACCAGGGGTGGATTTTTTCTTTACTTTAGATTTTGACCATGACGACTATCTGACGCGTTGGGATTTTTCCCCTGTTTTCATGACCATGGTATCGGCGAAATTTTTCGAGGACTCGATTCGCTCCTTGGCTAAGGGAAGAGTGGATGAAGCTAGCCGAAAGTACAAGATTGACCCAAAAGATAGGGCTAAAATCACCGTCCCCCCCCCAAGCTTGCGACAAATCAAAGAAGTGATGGGGGAGCCTCTGGAAAAATCCAAAGAAGACGGGAAAATCGTTTACATTTACCGATTCCAGGTCGATTCTCCGTGGATAGACCCAGATTATCAAGACCGCCGATTTACCGATGTCAGGCTGTACTTCGACCCGAAGACTGATGAATTGACCCGTATGGGGGGGCGCTTTATCGGGCTTAAAATCAATATCAGTCTGGCGAAGGGGTAATTGAAACCAAGGCAAACTCACCTCCATCCCGTATCAGCACTAAAACTACTATCGAAACGGTTGGCGGCAAATAGTTGCCGAGTTCAGACCGACTCGGTTTTTTAAAACCGAGTCGGTCTCAACATGTGAATAAGGGCTTGAATGCCAAAGCAGCCTGTTCCGGGTCGCCTGTGCCAAATACCCCGTCGATGACTGCCAACAAATCAGCACCGGCCTCAAGCAGAGATTGCCCGTTTGCCTGGGTGATGCCACCGATGGCGACAATCGGCAAGCGTAATACCTGCTTGGCTGAGACCAAGGTTTCCAATTGGGCGCAAGGCGCGTTGGGCTTGCTGCTGGATGGAAAAAAACGCCCGAATGCAACATAACTTGCGCCTGCTACTTGCGCTTCAAGCGCACGTTCAACTGAATTGTAACAAGACACGCCGATAATGGCTTTCTCGCCTAGCCTTTGCCTTGCTTCCACGATAGGCCCATCATCCCTGCCTAAGTGCACCCCGTCCGCGCCGATGGCTAGCGCCAATTCGACATCATCATTGATTATTAGCGGGACTTGGAAGGCGTGGCACACAGCCAGCAGCAACTTGGCCTCGGTCAGTCGGTTTTGGGTGGATTTGGCCCGGTATTGGATCACTTTCGCCCCGCCGCGCAAGGCTGCATTGACAGATTGTGCGAGTTGTTCCGGGGTAGAATGGGATTCGGCGGTGATGGCGTAGAGGCCGGAGGGGGGAAATGGCATCATCAATGCCACCCACCATGCTCCTTGGTGGGATCGCCCTTAAAGCTTTCGGTAGTCGCTCCGCCGCTACTGCCGCCGGATTTCTTCCTAAGTGAGATGGCTGCACCTGCCGCTTTGGCGAGATTTACCTCGTTAATGCCTCCTAAGCTTAAAGCCGTATCAACAACAATCGTCGAAATTGGGCTAATATCTTGTTCGGCGGATAATGGGCTTGAAACCGCCGCTTTTAGGGGGGCTTCCGGTGTCGCTTGCGGGTAAGCGGTTAAAATCACCGGAAAGGCCGTTCCCGGCGGCAAACTAATTTGGTAAGCATTCGACCCGTTTTGCAATTCAGCTTTCGCCGTCACTTGGCCCTTGGCATCCTTGGCTTCTATGCGTGCCTTATCCACTGGACCCTTGTCATTGCTAACATATCCGCTGAGGCGGGTAGACGAACTGACAGCAGCAGATGATGGCGCATTGTCGCCACAGGAGGCTAACCATAGGCTGTTAGATAAGAAAATAATATAAATACGATTGTTCATTGGTTGTGTTCTGCGATTTTTGTTATGCTTTTATCTAGCCATCGCCTTGTAGGCTTGAAGCTAAAATCTAAGGGAAAAACCCATCTACGGCTTATTCTTCTGCTGCATCAACTTGTGCGTAAATACCAAACAACTTATCTAACTTAAGAATCTCTAAAGATGACCTTACTGACCTTTGCACACCCACCAAAGCAAAACGGACCCGATTCGAATTGGCTTGTTTATAGCACTTCAAAAAAACGCCAATTCCAGCGCTATCAACGAAACGAAGTTCCGAAATGTCGAGTGTTAAGGATTTAACGCTCTCTTTCCATAATTGTTCTAAGTACCCTTTGAATTCATTTACGTTATGCGCATCCAGTCTTTCACCGCTTATCTTAAGTAGAGTGGATTCATCTTTATTTATTTTTTTAATCTTTAGAGTATATTTTTGCTCTTGGTTACTCAAAATAACTTCTAAATTTTCGGAGGTTGAAGAATTTCGGAAACTTTGTTGACTGGCCTGAATGTTAGTAAGGTAAGTTTGTATTATCTCAAACCCACTCTCCGACAATTCTCGTGCATGATCTATCTTCTCTAATCGAGTTAGAATTTGTGCACGTAAAACAAGGTCAACTCCTACATTAAGGTGGTTCGGCCCGAATATTTTTTCGTTGATAGCTTGGGAACGCTGTAATATCTCTTCTGCTTGTTCATCTCTCCCAGTGTTGGTATAAACTAATGCCAGCTTTCGCATAGTTTCCGAAAGATTTGGATTTTGTTCAACCATAATTTTTTCATTAATATCCATGGCTCGTTGTAGGTATTGTTCAGCCTCATTATACCGGTTAAGCTCGAAAAGGACGGAACCCAAGTCGTTGCAAACCCTATCAACTATCGGATGCTCAAAACCCAATTCACTTTCAAAAAGCGACAAAGCAAGTCGTAGTTCCTTTTCGGCATCGGCAAATTGAGCTTTGGCTATGTTAACCTTGGCTTTTTCATGATAGTCTCTAGCGGAATCAATTTTATCTGACCCCAAAGTTTTTTCATATTTTCGGATAGTGGATTCAGTTTCGTTACCCTGTCCCGCCTTATAAACAAATAAATTCAGTCCATCAATTGCTGCTTCTGTAAATGATTCCCCAAAGACCCCTCGATCATTAATCAAAGCGCGAAGTAACAGAAATTCAGCTTCGTCGTAACATTGAATTTCATTCAAAGCCCCTGCAAGATTTTTCAAAGCACGACTTATTCCAAGAGTATAATCTTCATTGGGGTAGGCAGCTAGTTCCTCCAAACGGAGTGCTTCTCGATAGTGACCCACTGCTTCTTCCTTGCGTCCAGAATGTTTTAATGCGGTCGCATAGATATCCTCCGCCCAGGCTTCCAACGCTGGATTGCTGTTGCCTTGTTCCAATTCCAATGCCCTTTTGGCTACTGGCAATAGTTCTTGGTATTTTTCCTCACTAACCAATAGATCCCGCCAGTCTTTCAAGGTATCAAGCAGGTAGGGTTTGCTGGATGGTAGATTGTGTTCGTAGGCTTTAACTGCAAGAGCATACTGCTCACTCGCATCATCGTTGCGACCTAGAGATTCTAAGAAGTGTGCGAAGTGTGCATGTATTTCGGCTGTACGAGTGTCTTTGTCACCATAGCTTTTGATTGCATAAGTCAAGAAACTCCCAAAGTTTAAAAGGGCTTGGTTTTTTTGACCTGTTTCGACTAGCATTTTTGCTTGCTTAGCTATTAATCGAGGGATTTCCTTGGACAAAGCTAACGCAGGGTCGCCCGAAAGATTTATGGCCTCACCTAGCAATTGCTCCGCTTCTTTAGTTCTGGAAACTGTAGAACAAATGTCAGCGAGGGTCTCAAAAGCTTCGACGGCTTCTAGGGGACTCTCTTCAGCACGAGAGATGATTTCATTTCGGTAGTGTGGAATTGTGCTGTTATCGCGACGTAATTCCTCACGAAGATCGGAGGCGGACGGTAATAAGGGGGGCAATGCTGCTCCCGGAACCCCAACACCGGCGAGGATTCCGCGAACACTTTGCAAGCGAGCCAAAATGAGGCGGGCAAGCAATTGATACTGAAATGTCAGCCCCTGCGCTCCTATAGCCGGTTCATCCTCAACTGCTAAAGCCTCCTCAAAGCTATAACGGGGCATGTAAGGCAAAACGCTCCAAGCTAACATGTCTCGCGCCTTAATGGATCTTGGTAGCCACTCGGCATAATAGGGCGCGAAACATTCAGCTATGCGGTCCATGGCATTGGAGGCCCGGTCAACTTCTTCTTTGGGATCGAAACGAGAAAGCAAGGGAATAATAGGAAGAAAGACGCGATCATAAGGCAAGACTTTACGCCCTTCACGAATGCCACGGGCAATACGTTCACACCAATCGGTGTTTTGTTTGTTGGCAGCGAACACCAAAACTAATAAATCAGGCATTTGAATAGTGCAGACACCGCTTGAATCACTCAATCCTGTGCGAGAATCGACTAGTACAAAGTCATAATGTATTTTCCACTCAGTCCGCAAATTCTCCACAATAGAACCGCCATGTCTATTCGCAAAAAAATCCACCCAACTAAAATCTGCCAAACGGTTGGAAAAATCGGTGGTGTCTTCTCCGCTACTAATGAAATCGACTTGCACCTGATCAATTGCCGATGTCCGCGTACAGACAAAGTCCTTCCAAGTGGCTAGTTTTTCTCGTGTTGATTCCGCTAAAATGTTCAGCAAGCCGCCCGCCCTGTCCGGTTTGGACACCGACGGCTCCAAACTAGGTGAGGAGCGAGGTATTGCACGGAAATAACTTTGAAGACCTGGTGCTTCCAAGTCCCAGTCGATACACAGTACTCGCTTACCCGCCCGTGCAAGAAGAACGGCAATGTTCGCCAGAGCCATGGACCTACCCACACCACCTTTAAATGAGTAAAAGGTAACTATGTGTCCATAAGGTCCGGCGATGGTGGGATTTTGTTTTGTTTCCATAAGTTTATACAAAAAGCCTAGGTAGAGTCACCGTCATCAGCGGTTCAAGTTCCTTTAAAAAATCTTCTCCTGTTAAACTTAGCCAATCATCGCAAAAGTCAGGGGCTTTCGGAAGAGTTTGTACAATTGTTTTAGCCAGTCTATTTATGCTTTGATTAAATTGGGATGCACGTTCAGTTCCTTTGGGTAAATCAGGATCGGCATAATCTCCAAAGTCTTGATATTGAATACGCCCAATCAACTTAGGAAAAAACTTACCATCGCCTAACCGAATGGGAATGATCAAACCATAATTCTCATTTTTACCTTCAAGACCAACCTGCCTTTCCCTTTCCAAAATTAACGCCATCTCACGCCGACACCATTCCCGTTGAAAGTAATCCGCTGAAATCAGGCAAAGCATGATTTTTGAACAGGCTATTTTTCGCCTAAGGACATCATCCCAACGAGCTCCTGTCTGGATTTGATCATCTACAAAAATTTCCAAGCGCCCCATTTCTAATTGGAGGTAGTCATGTAGGCGAGGTACAAATATATTACGAACCCAGTGAGTCCAAGTTTCACCATGGGCATAGCTAATGAATATGTGATGCTCGTAGTCCATAACCATATTGCAGCGTGGTTGCCGATTTTCAAGCAAAGAAATTTAATTTTTCAATTGCCTAACCGCATCTTTAGCCAAATCGCTCAAACCCTCGCCACCTTCATTTAGATGGGCGATGATCGCCTTGCGCATTCTAGGCTCCCAGAACTTGGTCAGATGATCGACCATGCCCTTGACAGCGGAGGCGTGTTCCGGGTCGCTGGCAAAGAAGGCACTGATGTCATTAGCCATTTTGATTAGGTTTTCGTTGTGCATAGGGGAATAGTCTTCTCAAGTATATCATTCTGGTTCCCAAGCTCCAGCGTGGGTACGATAGCAATGTAATTATAAAACCAACCGCTGCGGGTTGGCGTAAACCGTGTGCCGGTCACCCCGCGCAAACCCTAGCAGGGTAAACCCCGTTTCTTCGGCCAGCCGGATTGCCAAGCCGGTCGGGGCAGAAATCGCGGCCATAAAGCTGATGCCTACGGATGCACATTTTTGCACCATTTCAAAACTGGCGCGACTGGTAACTATAACAAAGCCTTGGTCAAAGTCCACCCCCGATTTGACCAACGCCCCGATGAGCTTGTCCAAGGCATTATGGCGGCCTACGTCCTCACGGACGATCTGTATGCCCGTCGTTGGAACCACCCAGGCCGCCCCATGCACCGCGCCAGTCCGATTGTTCAAACTCTGATGTTCGCCTAAGTTTTGCAGGGCTTGCCGCAACGCAACCACCGGCACGGTTACGCCTTTAGCCAACGGGGCAGGATGGCGCACCGCTTGGGCAATTGTGGCAGCACCGCACAATCCGCAACCGGTGCGCCCGGTCAGGTTGCGTTCCTTGTGGGCAAGTTGATCGAAACGTTCTGGCGGAATTCGCATCCATAACTCAATGCCTTCCTCGCGATGATAGGCTTCGACAAAGCTTAATTCTTGGGGGAAGTCAATAATGCCTTCACTGAGGCTAAACCCCAGCGCGAAATCTTCAAGGTCCAAAGGAGTGGCCAACATCACAACATGGGGTTGGTTGTTGTAAAACAATGCCACGGGGGCTTCTTCTATGACGGCATCATCCACTTGTTGCTTGGCATCGCCCTGCCAACGGTCGACCAAATACTGATTGGAAGCCACCCAGCGTTCAAAACTGGCTGCCCGCGACAACGGAACGCTGTTCGGTATTTCATGCTCAGGCAGCATTACTGATCTTGCCTATTGCAATTAATTCTCGAAGCAGCATTTCGTACTCGTGTAGGTCAGCGTAGAAATGAACTTCACTACGATTGGCTTTTTGGTAAATGGGGATACCTCTGACTATCTGTCTCACAGTAATGTCCAATTTTGTTATGGTGTGTCCTTACCAAACCTCCTATAGTATAGGGCTTACGGATTGCGTTTTTACCGCGTTGGCAGCTAAATATAGGCTGGGCAAGGCTCCACCGATGCCCAACATCCAGTGTCGAATTATTGATCCCGAAGTCAGAATATCGGGCGCAACGCAAAGATACACCCCCGACCTGACCTCAGAGCTATGCTTTTTCTTACTCTGAATCAGGGAAAAACGAGCCCCTCTTTTGAGCGGCCTTAATAATATAACTTGAGACAATTGGTACTAAAGATTTTACTTCGACAAAAAATTCTTTCCAAGAAGCTAATAGTGAACCATTTAACTCATCCGAAATCCACATAATATCTTCATTTTCTATAATAGCACCATATTCCTGGATTGCATATATTCTTAATAGCGCAATTTCTTTAAGGTAACTTTCTTTTAGATCTGAGAATTCTTCAATTGATAAATCAAAGCGAAAATCATCAAGACGAAGCTCTATATTTTCTGAAAGATCATTTGCAAGGGACAGCAAAAGCCTATAATTGTCACTTCTTGTTCCGCATTGTTGAATATACCTTCTTACTAACGAGGAACTGGTTAGACTTTTTATAGGGTTTCTTGATGACATAAATGCTTGAATGTATGCCCATTTTTTATCCATACGATGATACAATACTACTTCATGTAAATGTGGATCATATGAGTTATTTAGCCAAGCATGGCACTCTGAATAGTACTTCGGTTCTTGTTTATATTTTGAATGATAAAAAACAATTTCTATATCCCGGACAAAATTCCGAGCATGCTCGGCGTGTCCTTCTTCTGAAATAAAGAATGGTAAATCTTTCCTGCGAAAGTAGTGGCAGGTCGTATGCGATGAATTTTTGAGAAGTTGGCTATGCTTTAGGCAATATCCTACTTTAGTACCGATATCCTGATATTGAGACGGGTTGAATAAACAATTATCACAAGCATATAGATTTTTCATCTTATGCCCTTTTGAAGTATTGTTGTATATTACTATAACAATAGGTTATCCTGTTTTTTCGTTCAATGGCACTCAAGTTAAATCGCCAGTCTATCAAGGCTTCTCTTGCTCTTTGCACTAACATTAAAGCTCGCTGAGCAGTCAGTCTCTCAGCTCGTTTAGTTACCCGGACTGATTGCTGTAATTCGTTTACTAAGTCAGTATGCCAAATAAATTCATGATTATCTGTAATTAAATCGTTTGGTTCTACCTGATATGTTTCTCCCTCAAAATGCTGAATGGCATTTCTTTCCTCTGAAACTGAAGTATATGGAGTTTTCATGCCACGATGTTTTGTTATGTGTGCAATTTTGTCGCGTTCGCCGTCTGGATTAGGTGCAGTGATACCGTTTGGATTATCGTTTCGATAGTGCAACGCCACCTAGTTTTCTCCTTCTTTTCCATCACTAAAGATATAACAAATTTGGTCCAGATTATATGGGCAACCGTTCAGTCTCAACGTTTATAGCAAACCTAAGCCCCCACTATTTGGCGAGGGCTTAGCTTCAGTCAAGTATCAAACTTGATCCAAGGATGAAATCCAATTAAGTCACCAGATCTATGGAATTGAAGGTTTTTCCATCTGCCCCGTGTGTTTTTGCATCAACCCGCCGCCGTGGCGTTTTCCAGCATGGACAATTGCTCCTCGTTGAAGGCTTGAAACTCGTTCTGCCACTGCGAGAACCCGGCCACTTTCTCCACTTGCACCGCCGTCACCTTGTATTCCGGGCAGTTGGTCGCCCAATCGGAATTATCGGTGGTGATGACATTGGCACCGGATTCGGGGAAGTGGAACGTGGTGTACACAACGCCCGGCTGCACCCGTTCAGTCACTAGGGTATGCAGGACAGTGACACCGGCACGGCTTTTTATCGACACTTTGTCGCCCGTCACAATACCACGGTCTTCCGCGTCGTGCGGGTGGATTTCCAAGCGGTCTTCCGAATGCCATGCCACATTATCGGTGCGGCGGGTCTGCGCACCGACATTGTATTGCGACAGGATGCGGCCCGTAGTCAAGATCAACGGGTATTTGCTGTTACTGCGTTCGCTGGTTGGCACATATTCGGTGGGCATGAAACGACCCTTACCACGAACGAATTCTTCAATATGCATGGTCGGCGTACCACCGGGAGCTTCGTCGTTGCACGGCCATTGCACACTGCCTTGCTCATCCAGCTTTTTGAAGCTAACGCCTTTGAAGGTCGGTACGAGGCTTGCAATTTCATCCAAGATTTCCTTGGAATTGGAATAGTTCATCTCATAGCCCAAGGCATTGGACAGCATTTGCGTCACTTCCCAGTCTTCATAGCCGGCCTTCGGTGGCATCACGCGGCGAACCGGCGAGATGCGGCGCTCGGCATTGGTGAAGGTGCCGGTCTTCTCCAAGAAAGACGCACCCGGCAAGAACACATGGGCATACTTGGCTGTTTCATTTAAGAACAGGTCTTGCACAACGACACATTCCATGGACTCAAGCGCCTCTTGAACATGCTGGGTGTTGGGGTCGGACTGGGCAATGTCCTCGCCTTCGCAGTATAAACCTTTGAAGGAGCCATCAATCGCGGCAGCGAACATGTTTGGGATGCGCAGGCCCGGTTCTGCTTCAAGCTTCGTACCCCAGACCGACTCGAATAAAGTGCGCGTTTCCAAGTCGGAGACATGGCGGTATCCCGGCAGTTCATGCGGAAAGGAACCCATGTCACAAGAACCTTGCACATTATTCTGCCCACGCAAAGGGTTCACGCCCACGCCTTCGCGACCGATATTGCCAGTCGCCATCGCTAAGTTGGCAATACCTATGACCGTGGTGGAACCCTGGCTATGTTCGGTCACGCCTAGGCCGTAATAAATCGCGCCATTCCCGGCTGAAGCATACAGACGGGCGGCTTCGCGCACTTTTTGCGCAGGAACCCCGGTATGAATTTCACTAGCCTCCGGCGAATTGCGCTCCTGTGCGACGAAATCCCGCCACTTGTTGAACGAATCGACTTCGCAACGAGCATTGACAAAGTCTTCTTTGACCAAGCCCTCGGTGACAATGACATGGGCGATGGCATTGACCAAGGCGACGTTAGTGCCGGGGCGTAATTTCAAATGGTATTCGGCTTCGACGTGGGCGGATTTCACTAGGTCGATTTCACGCGGGTCGGCAACGATCAGCTTGGCACCCTGGCGCAGGCGTTTCTTCATCAATGAACCGAACACCGGATGGCCGTCGGTGGGATTGGCCCCAATGACTATGATGACATCGGATTTCATCACCGAGTCGAACGTCTGGGTGCCGGCCGACTCGCCCAAGGTCTGTTTTAGACCGTAGCCAGTGGGGGAATGGCATACGCGGGCGCAAGTATCCACGTTATTATTGCCGAACGCGGCGCGGACAAGTTTTTGCACCAGATAGGCTTCCTCGTTGGTGCAACGGCTGGAGGTCAAGCCACCCACAGAATAGCGACCGTATTGTTCTTGGATGCGTTTGAACTCGGAAGCGGCGTAATTGATAGCCTCATCCCAACTGACTTTCTGCCAAGGGTCGTGGATGCTCTTACGTATCATCGGCGTGGTCAGGCGATCCGGGTGGGTTGCATAACCGAATGCAAAACGGCCCTTGACGCAAGAATGCCCATGGTTGGCTTGGCCGTTTTTATCAGGAACCATACGCACGACTTCCGCACCTTTCATTTCCGCCTTGAACGAACAGCCCACACCGCAATAAGCGCAAGTAGTGATGATGCTATGGTCGGGTTGACCCTTCTCGTAAACCGACTTTTCCATCAGGGTCGCAGTCGGGCAGGCTTGCACACACGCACCGCAGGACACACACTCAGAATCCATGAAGGCTTCGTTCTGTCCCGGCGAAATCTTTGAGTCAAAGCCGCGCCCGTCTATGGTCAGCGCAAACGTGCCTTGGGTTTCCTCGCAAGCACGGACACAGCGGGAGCAGACGATGCACTTGCTGGGGTCAAAGGTGAAATACGGGTTGCTGGTGTCTTTTTCGGCGACCAGATGATTCTTGCCTTCGTAACCATAACGCACTTCACGCAATCCCACCGTACCGGCCATGTCTTGGAGTTCGCAATTGCCGTTGGAGGGGCAAGTCAAGCAATCCAAGGGATGGTCGGAAATATACAGTTCCATAATCCCTTTACGAATCTGGTTCAGTTTGGCATTCTCGGTTTGCACCTTCATACCTTCATAAACCGGTGTAGTGCAAGAGGCGGGATAGCCTTTGCCGCCTTCCACCTGACACACACACAGGCGACAAGAACCAAACGGGTCTATGCTGTCCGTGGCGCACAGCTTGGGGATTTCAATGCCGATGCTGGAGGCGGCGCGCATCACCGACGTGCCTTCCGGTACTGTTACCTTGAAGCCGTCAATTTCAACAGTGACGTTTTTTTCCGACGGGCTGGCGGGGGTGCCGTAGTCTTTATCGCGTATTAATGACATAAGTTTTACCTCTTGTGTTATTAGTTAAAAAGCGGGTTTAACTGCATTGACCCGACCTTGGACACCCAACTCCCGTCGGCCCTTCATTTGCTCTTCCTCTTTAGCTATGCTGCTTTGGCATCTACCCTTTCGATTCTCTCAAAATCTTCATCCGCTTCGACATAGTGGAAAAAACTACCATTATCAGCTTTTATAATTATCCCACTCTCTAAATAATACCAATCGGCTTTGGGGTAAGTAGGTGTAAATTCATTGGTGTCAATGGAGCAAACCACAATGCCTTGACAACCATTCCATAAACGGATTTTATCGCCTACCTTAACACTTACGCCGTCATGATATAGCATGGGCAAATTCTCTTTACAGTTCAATTGCACCAATTGGCGGTGGAGGTTCTATCACGCCAATAGGTTGCCAAAAACACTGACAATTGTTTGGATTCTGATTCATTTTATAAATGTGTATATGAGTTCCAATAAACGGTTTATGCGGCTTGCAGGGTGGAACCACATCAATTCTGTAACCAATAGTTTCTATAGTCGGATTGCATGGCGGACAATTTTTCACCCGCATTATTTAAACAATTTTGAACACGGCTTGTGTACGATGTAATTCCAAAATATCCATGGCTGCTTCTTTCAGACTAATCAGTAATTCTTCCTTTGTTTTCTCTTGTGCATTAGCACCTGGGACTTCTTCGACCCAACCGAGCCACCAATCGCCATCTTGTTAAACAATCGCTGTTAATTCAGTTTTCATTTAGTAGCCTCATTTGTGTGCTAATTCTTGATCGTTCCCAAGTTCCAAGCTTGGGAATATCACCCGACCTCGTTTGTAACCTCAAAGCTCATACTCACCCATAAACGCATCTTGCCACGACACGCTTTGCACATCCGATTTCTTCCCCATTTCCGCTTCGGCATCACGCTTGGCAATTACGAATGCCTTTTCCCAGAGCGATTCAATGACTGAATTATTTAGACTGGGGGTTTCGTCCTGAATATCGGCATTTCATCTCTTGCATCTTTGATGCTGGCAACCCAACTACTAGAACGCCGTTCGGGTTGGGATTGCCATTTGATGATGTGCAGCATCAATCTAACCAACTGGCTTTTTAGAGCACGCTTTTCTGAGCGGGATAAGGCTTCAATCAACTCCTCTACACCTTTGGCAGCTTCTTGGACATGCCCCATTTCCAACTCAGACCGAATAGCAACAGCCGTTTTGTAATGAGAATCTGAGGACAAGCTTTGCCAGTTCATATCGCATTATTTCTCGGCAGCAGCAACGCCGCCAAAATCCCCCGGAAAATGATTCAACGCACTCAAAACGGGGAATGGTGTCATCCCGCCCAACGCACACAGCGAACTGTTCAACATGACATCGCTTAAATCCCTTAACAAAGCAATATTCCTAGCCCGATCCTGATTGTTAATGATTTTGTCCAGCACTTCCACGCCGCGCGTTGATCCAATGCGGCAAGGCGTACACTTGCCGCAGGATTCTATGGCGCAGAATTCCATTGCATAGCGGGCCATTTTCGCCATGTTCACGGTGTCATCAAACACCACTACCCCGCCATGCCCCAACACCGCCCAATTAGCAGCGAAGGCTTCATAATCTAGCGGGGTGTCGAATTGGGACTCCGGCACAAAGGCACCCAAAGGCCCACCGACTTGCACCGCTTTGATGGGTCGGCCCGAGGCAGAACCGCCGCCGTAATCATAAAGCAATTCGCGTAATGTAATCCCGAATGCCTTTTCGATTAGCCCAGGGTGCTTAATGTTCCCGGCTAATTGAATGGGAAGCGTTCCGCGTGAACGCCCCATGCCGAAGTTCTTATAATACTCGCCGCCTTTATCCAAAATAATCGGCACGGAAGCCAAGGAAATAACGTTGTTGATGACGGTCGGTTTGCCAAACAAACCCTTGATGGCCGGTAATGGCGGCTTGTAACGCACCAGTCCGCGCTTGCCTTCCAAGCTTTCCAATAATGAGGTTTCCTCGCCGCAAACATAGGCACCTGCGCCCAAGCGGACTTCCAATTCAAACGCCTTGCCACTTCCGCAAATATCCGCACCCAGATAACCCGATTTTTCCGCCGAGGCTATCGCTGTGTTGAGGTTCTTGTGGGCATGGGGATATTCCACACGCAAATAGATGTAACCCTTGGTCGCACCCACTGCCAACCCGGCTATGGTCATGCCTTCAATCAACACGAAGGGGTCGTCTTCCATAATCATGCGATCCGAGAAGGTGCCAGAGTCGCCTTCGTCGGCATTGCAGACGATGTATTTCTGGTCGCCTTGCGCGTTAAGCACGGTATTCCATTTGATGCCAGTCGGGAATGCCGCACCGCCGCGTCCGCGCAAACCAGAGTCTGTCATTTGTTTGACAATTTCAGCAGGGGTCAGTTTCAATGCATTTTGCAGACCCCGATAACCGTCATGGGACAAGTAATCCTCCAAACTGACCGGGTCGGTGATGCCGACGCGGGCGTTAGTCAGGCGTTCCTGCTTTTTCAAATACTCTATTTCTTCTGTTAGCCCCAAACTCAAACAATGGCTACAACCTTCTAAGAAACCCGCATCGAACAATCCATCTACATCTTTGGGCTTAACCGGGCCATAGGCAACGCGACCATTATCCGTTTCGACCTCAACCAGAGGCTCTAACCAGAAAAGCCCTCGCGAACCATTGCGGACCAGATTGATGTCTAAACCACGCTTGCCTGCTTCTGCAACAATGGCCTTGGCGGTCTTTTCCGCGCCCAAGGAAAGTGCGCTGGAATCTCTAGGAACATAAACTTTGATGCTCATGCTTGCGCCCTCACTTCATCGAGGATTTCGTCAAACCGCTCGGGGGTGACCCGTCCATACACTTCCCCGTCAATTGATACAGCAGGGGAACAACCGCAGTTGCCCAGGCAATAAACCGGTTCCAAGCTGAAATTGCCATCTTGGGTGGTTTCATGGTAATCAATCCCTAGTTTGGCTTTGGCATGTACTTCCAATTCAAAGCCGTTCATAGACTGACAGGACTCGGCACGGCACACATGAATCGTATGCTTGCCCGGCGGAGACTCGCGGAAATAATGGTAAAATGTGATGACCCCATGCACTTCTGCACGGGATACATTTAGCGCACTGGCGATTAATGGCACACTGCCCTTTGGGATGTAACCCAAGGTGTCTTGAATGCCATGCAGAATCGGCAGCATTGCGCCCGGTTTGTCTTTTAAACTGTCGATCACCTGCGTGACCGCGTTTTTGTCCCAATCCGACTGGCTCATCGTTTTCTCGTTTGTCTTAATGCTTTGATCTGGTTAGCAATCCCATGATGTGAAAAGGGGTTCACATATGGGAATGGCTCTTTAATTCTTTAGAATTTGAATATAAAACGGCTCTTAAATCAATCAATATTTGCTATGCAACTCCAAATGCAGGGCAAGGAATTCCTCCGTCAGCTTATGGTCGGGGGCATAGTGGATCAATGGCTGCGATTCGCTGTGGGACTCGCGAACCTTGACCGAGGGGGAAATCTTGCTATCGAGCACCGGGTGGCCCTCTGCAATCAAAGATTCCACCAATTGCTGCGGCAGGTTGGCACGGGATTGAAATTGATTGACGACAATGCCTTCAATGGTTAAATCGGCGTTATGGTCGGCCTTGATTTCAGCGATAGTGGCAAGCAAGTTATACAGCCCGTCACGGGAAAAGGCATCGCAGTCGAAGGGGATCAGGCAAAGCTTGGCGGCAATCAGGGCCGTGCGGCTGTAGAAGTTGAGCGCGGCCGGCGTATCAAGGTAGACATGGTCAAAACCTTCCAGTTGGTCCAGTGCCTCGCGCAATTTGTAAATTTTGTAGCGCGATTCCAAGCGGCTTTGCAAGGGTTCCAGTTCTGCATGTGCGGGAATGACGTAGAGATTGGGCCAACGGGTTTCATGAATCACCGAAGCCAAAACTTGGGAATTTGACTTGCCAAATAGATTAACGCCGAGAGACTCTTTGAAAAAATGAGCAATGGTGCGTTCAGGGTCGGTGATTTTCCCCCCCAACAAATAATGCGTTGTATTGCCCTGCACATCCAAGTCGATGACCAGCGTTTTTTTGTCGTCGATGGCGCTGATGGCGGCTAGATTACAAGCAATAGTCGATTTACCCACCCCGCCTTTCTGATTGAAAACCACCCTGCGCATATTGCCCTCTTATTAGAATTCATAGTGTTCGTCGGATGTTAAGCCCCTACGACACGGTTTTTCAGGCCGTCAAATGAGGCTAAAGTGCCCTGTTGGGCCGAAACCCCAAAGTGTCTGCTTTAGATTTGCCCTTGGCTGCTGTATTCTAACTCTTTTTTTCACCGACTACCGTATCCTCGATAATGGAAGAAATTTACCAGCCGCAACAAATTGAAAATCAGGCCCAACAAGCGTGGTCCGATGCCCAAGTATTCAAAGCGGTGGAAGACCCCACCCGCGAAAAATACTACTGCCTATCCATGTTTCCCTATCCCAGCGGACGATTGCACATGGGCCATGTGCGCAATTACACCATCGGCGATGTCATTAGCCGTTACCAGCGCATGCAGGGCAAGAACGTGCTCCAGCCCATGGGTTGGGACGCTTTCGGCTTGCCGGCGGAAAATGCCGCCATGCAGAACAACGTCGCACCAGCGGCCTGGACCTATGCGAACGCTGATTACATGCGCAAACAGCTTAAAGCGTTGGGGCTGGCGATAGACTGGGACCGGGAACTGGCGACCTGTCGCCCAGACTATTACTGTTGGGAGCAATGGCTATTCACACGGTTATTCAACAAAGGTTTGATTTACAAAAAAACCGCCCCGGTGAATTGGGACCCGGTGGACAATACCGTACTGGCAAACGAGCAGGTGATTGACGGGCGCGGCTGGCGTTCCGGTGCGCTGGTGGAGAAGCGCGACATTCCCATGTATTTCATGCGCATCACTGCCTATGCAGAGGAATTGTTGAGCGAGTTGGACAATCTGCCGGGGTGGCCCGAGCAAGTCAAGACCATGCAGCGCAATTGGATAGGCAAGAGTTTCGGTTGCGAGGTACATTTTCCGATTGTACCCCCCTCCCCTCTTGATGTTAGTGAATTAAGCCAGTTTGGTGAAGGCGAAGTATTGAAAGTCTACACCACCCGCCCGGACACTTTGATGGGGGCAACCTATGTCGCCGTGGCGGCAGAGCATCCGCTGGCCTTGGCGGCGGCGGAAGATAATGCAGATATTGCCGCCTTCATCGAAGAATGCAAGCAAGGCGGTACCGCAGAAGCGGATTTGGCGACTATGGAGAAGAAGGGAATGCCGATAGGCCGTCATGTGATTCATCCCTTGAACGGTGAGAAACTACCGGTGTGGGTGGCGAATTATGTACTATGGGGCTATGGCGAGGGCGCGGTGATGGCAGTGCCGGCACACGACGAGCGGGATTTTGCTTTTGCCAACAAATACGGCTTGCCAATTATCCAAGTGATAAACAGGAAAATTGTTGGAATAGGATTGGATGCTGCCGAAGCTTTGGAATATGGTGGCGGTTCTGGAAGTGGGGCTGGCTATGGTGATGGCAGCGGCAGCGGTGAACTTGATATGCCATTTGACCAGCAATATTGGCAGGATTGGTATGCTCTAAAAGATGAATGGATGATTTTGGTTAACAGCGGCAAGTATAACGGGATGGGCGTTCAGCAAGCCTTTGATGCCATCGCCGCCGATCTGGAAGCCAAAGGACTCGGCCAAAAACGCACCCAGTTTCGCTTGCGCGATTGGGCCATCTCCCGCCAGCGTTATTGGGGTTGCCCGGTTCCGATCATCCATTGCCCCATTTGCGGTGATGTGCCGGTTCCAGAAGACCAGTTGCCGGTCGTACTGCCGGAGCATGTGACGCTGGACATCGGTTCGCCATTGAAAAAAATGCCGCAGTGGTATCAAACCACTTGTCCACAATGCGGCGCGGCGGCAGAGCGCGAGACCGACACCTTCGACACGTTTGTCGAATCTTCCTGGTATTACGCTCGCTATGCCTGCCCGGATGCATCAACCTCAATGTTGGACGAACGGGCGAATTATTGGCTGCCGGTGAATCAGTACATTGGCGGCATCGAACACGCCATCTTGCATCTGTTGTACGCCCGCTTCTTCCATAAATTGATGCGCGACGAGGGCTTGGCCCCAGGCAACGAGCCGTTTAAAAATTTATTGACGCAAGGCATGGTGGTTGCACCAACGTTTTACCGGGAAAGCACCGACGGCAAAAAGCATTACTACAACCCAGCGGAAGTGGACCTGCACACCGACGAGCGTGGACGTCCGGTCAGCGCGGCATTAAAATCAGATGCACAGCCCGTAGTCATCGGTGCCATCGAAAAAATGGCCAAGTCTAAGAACAACGGCGTTGACCCGCAATCCTTGATTGACCAGTACGGCGCGGATACGGCGCGATTGTTCATGATGTTTGCCGCCCCGCCGGAGCAGTCGCTGGAATGGTCAGACACCGGGGTGGAAGGGGCTTACCGCTTTTTAAAGCGTTTATGGACTAGGCTCGCATCAAATGTCAATGGGGCGTTTTCTGTGTTTCCTGATCGAGTAATTTTGCGGGTTGATGATTGGGCAGCATTCCCTTTGGAGGACAAGCATCGGGAGGCTCGCAGGATTATCCATCTTACCCTAAAACAAGCCAATTTCGACTTCGCCAAGCATCAGTTCAACAC
>Ga0208496_1000025_pt1 | contig 43669 bp, 47 predicted proteins | sample CryBogmetaGMA2M_FD_184552 | JGI IMG/M metagenome (GOLD analysis project Ga0208496, IMG submission 184552) | Freshwater microbial communities from Crystal Bog, Wisconsin, USA - MA2M (SPAdes) | ecosystem: Environmental > Aquatic > Freshwater > Lake | place: Crystal Bog, Wisconsin, USA | collected... | reverse complement strand
GTCTGGTTTCTTATCGTCAGTCACTTTTAGCTCCTATGGATATCATATTGCCATGATTACTGACTATTCTATCCAAGCTGTCGCCATTAATGCGATTCCTCTCATTTTTGCTATCACCATTCATGAGGCAGCCCATGGCTATGCTGCCCGTAAGTTCGGGGATAACACCGCTTATATGCTCGGCAGGGTTAGCTTAAATCCTGCTAAACATATCGATCCTGTGGGCACTATTTTGATTCCATTAGCGCTAATCTTAGCTGGATCACCTTTTTTGGTCGGCTATGCCAAGCCGGTACCGGTGAACTTTGGGCGCTTACGCAACCCCAGAATCGACTCCATTTGGGTGGCTTTAGCAGGCCCAGGATCTAACTTTATTCAGGCCCTGATTTGGGCGGTGTTACTCATTGTTTTACTGGGCTTTGGGATCGATGAAAAATTTTTAATCTCTATGGCACAAGCTGGAATTCTGTGGAATCTAGGCTTATTGGTTTTTAACCTCTTCCCGCTGCCGCCACTAGATGGTGGTCGCATTCTTTCTAGCCTACTACCAGCGCGCCAATCGATTGCTTTAGGAAAACTGGAACCTTGGGGATTTTTTATTGTCTTAGCGCTAGTTTTTACAGGAATCATCGGCAGTCTTTGGATGGAACCATTGATGGCCCTCTTTAAATCCCTTATTTACCTGCTAACACTGCCCCTGCAAATGCTCTTCTAGTTTAGTAATCATACAAAAGACCTTATTCTGGAGTATGCTAATTCTCAGTATGCAGCGCGGTAACACTTATATAACCATTCATTAGAGGTTTGATATGAAATTACACAAGATTGTTTTAGCAACCACTGCAACAGTCCTTGCCATTGGTACAGGCTTTGCTTTTGCTCAATTCCAAAAACCGGAAGATGCCATTAAGTATCGCCAGAGCGCTTTTACTGTGATGGCCAACTCCTTTGGAAAAATTGGCGCAGTAGTAAAAGGTGAGGCACCTTTCAATAAAGATGAAGTAGCGAGGAATGCCGCTATTGTTGCAATGATGTCCACCTTGCCATGGCAAGCATTTGGTCCCGGTACTGAAGGTGGTAAAGCGCAATCTGAAATTTGGTCTGACAACGCTAAATTCAAAGCTGCTTCTGAAAAGATGCAATTAGCTGTAGTTGATCTGAATAAAGCGGCGCAATCAGGCGACTTAGAAAGTATTAAGAAGGCTTTTGGTACTGCAGGAGCAAGTTGCAAGAATTGCCATGATGACTTTAAGAAGAAGTAATCAAGTAGCCCACTACTACTGCAATCAAGCTCAAGAGCACTAGAGCAAGACCGCGTTGTAAGGTACCGTCCTTGGACGCACGACCCAAGTCAGAAGGCAAGTAACTTTCTTCCTCGCTTGGGTTTATTTCTTTATCGCCACTGATCATTGGTGTAATCAGATCCTCACCTTTGAATTTCTTGTAATAAATAATGGCTGCAATATGAATGGTGATTAAGGCATAAATCAGTAAATGATTCCATTCATGAGCAACTGAAAGCAATGACACAGTTGAGTTTGAAACATATTTTGCTAGAGGTCCCTGAAAAGCAATTTCGTCATCTGAAAATAAGCCAGTGATCACTTGAATACTCAGGACCAAGAGAAGTGCAAATACAGACATTGCCCCTAATGGGTTATGTCCTAGAACTCGTGGCGCCTTACCTTGAAGATAATTGAGAATACTTTTGGGACTGGGGAAGAAGGAGTTAAAACGCGCATGCGTCGAACCTATAAAACCCCAAACAATGCGGAAGATCAACAAGGTCAATATGCTGTATCCAAAGTAAGCATGCCACTGCATAGCATTACCACCAAGATTGGCACTAACGATGCTGCCAATAATGCAGAGCACCAAAAGCCAGTGAAAGAGGCGAAGCGGCAAATCCCAAACACGAATGATTTTCTTCATGTCTTAAGGATAAGGCAAAACAATTACTTTTATTTGATCTGCGGCAAGTCTTTTTGGATAATTTTCAACCCAGCGCGTAAGGCCTCTTGATAACGCTCACGTTCTGCCTGAATAGTTTCTGCGGTCCATGGAAAAAATCCTTCGCCAGTCTTCATGCCGAACTTTCCACTAGCCACCCGATCACTCACGCACTTAGCAATAGTAGGTGAGTTATTCAAGGTAGGATAAATTTTGGTACCACCGGCGGCATGGATCTCAAGCCCCGCATGATCTCGTTGCATCGCAGGTCCAGCCGCAATATAACGAAAGCCAAAACCAAAACGCACTGCTTTATCGATATCTTCCAGACTGCAAACACCTTCATCAACCATTGAAAAAGCTTCACGTGATAAAGCATGCTGCAAACGATTGGCTAAGAAACCAGGTAAATCTTTTTTAACAACTACTGGAACCATTCCGCAGGCAGTCATCAACCTCGTCAAACTTTCACCCACCAATGGAGAAGTCTTCGCTCCGTACACCACTTCTACACAAGGCACTAAATGAGCCGGCATAAAGAAATGCAAACCAATCATCCGAGCAGCTGTTTTTAATCCCTCGGCAATTTCACTAATCGGAAAACTAGTGCTATTGCTAGCCAATACCGCTTCAGGCTTTGCGTATTTTTCAAGCTTTGCAAATAATTCTTGTTTGATATCTAGGCGCTCTGGCACACACTCAATCACTAAATCAATATCAGACCAATCTACCTCTTCAAGAGAGCTCGCCACACTCAAAAGGTGAATACGATTTTCATAACCGAGTTCAGTCATGGTATTGACAAAGTAATCTGGCAATAGGGCCCGACGCTCAGTAGTGGGCTCGACCACCTGCACGGCGCAACCGCCGCGAGCACACACTGCGGCAACGTCCGCGCCCATCGTGCCGCCGCCGACAATCACCACCTTGGTTTCAGCTGGGGTAAACAACATTACATATTCTCCTAAGGGGACAGACTTTTACCTAAAAATCCACATACAATGGGGGTCATTATTCAATATAAAACATAGTGAGACATGATCCCCGTCAATTCGGTGCTACAGGTAGGCCATTTCCCTGAATTAATGCAGGCAGAAATCGATCGACGCTTTACCCCCACATACCATCCAGATCCTCAAGCCCCTGCTCCTGCCGGCCAATTTCAGGCTATCTTGCTGCGTTCTAATACAAAGCTACCTGAGGCACTAGTCAAGCAAATACCCAGTATTCGCATGGTTGCCACCTGCGGGGTTGGCTATGACAATCTACCCCTGCCATACCTTAAAGAGCATGGCATCAAAGCCAGCAATACCCCGGGCGTTCTCAATGATGCAGTTTGCGAACTGGCTATTGGCATGATGCTGGGGATTTTGCGCCGCATTCCTGAATCCGAAGCCTTTGTCAAAAGCGGCGCCTGGTCAAAAGCTCCCTTTAAGTTAGCGACCACTCTTGCCGGAAAGAAGGTTGGCATTGTAGGTATGGGACGTATTGGTCAGGATTTAGCCAAGCGACTTGAGCCGTTTAAGGTTGAGATTGCCTACAGCGGACCCAGCCAAAAAAAGGTGTCTTATACCTACTATCAGAATGTCAAAGACTTGGCCAGCCATAGCGATGTTCTCTTTTTAGCCTGCCCTGCAACACCCGATACAGACAAAATGGTCGATGCCCAGGTTTTAGAGGCTTTAGGGCCCGCCAGTTTTTTGGTAAACATTGCTCGTGGCAGCGTAGTGGATGAAGCAGCACTTTTATATGCACTGCAGCATAAAAAGATTGCTGGTGCAGCTCTAGACGTCTTTGAGAACGAGCCTAATCCCAATCCAAACTTCTTAAAATTGGATAATGTTTTACTAACACCTCATATTGGTAGCGCCACCACTGAAACACGGATAGCCATGACCAATTTAGCTGTAGATAATTTAGAGGCTTTTTTTGCACAACAACCACTTCCCTCAGAAGTACCTAATTAAAACGGAGTCAGTATGACCATTTCTTTAATTCCATCTACCCTACCTGCAGTGTTATCTCCTGTATTAACTCCATTCAAAGCAGATGGCAGTCCAGATGCCCAAAAATTATTGAAGCAATGTAAATGGCTAGAGGCAAATGGTGTTGGTCAAGCAGTCTTTGGTACCAACTCCGAAGCCAATTCGATGTCTGCTACACAAAAGATGAATACGCTTACTGCACTGGTTGAGGGCGGCTTAAACCCAGAGCAGATGATGCCTGGCACTGGCTCAACCTCTGTCGAGAGTACTTATCGAATGACTGCTCATGCCTTAAGTTATAAATGCGCAGGCGTATTGATGTTGCCGCCGTTCTACTACAAAGATATTACTGATGATGGTTTATTTGCTTACTTTTCTGAAGTGATTCAAAGAATGGGTAGCTCAGCATTACAAATTTATATTTACAACATCCCCCCTGTCACCAAAATCAATTTAAGCCTTTCACTGCTAGAGCGCTTAATTAAAGAGTATCCCAAAACCGTAGTTGGCATGAAAGATAGCTCGGGTGATTGGGAGTACACAGAGTCTGTCATTAAGCTCTTGGCTCCCTCTGGCTTTCGCGTATATGCTGGCAGCGAAACATTCCTAATGCGTACTTTACGTGCTGGTGGAGTTGGCTGTATTTCTGCTACTGCAAACGTCAATCCAAAAGCCATTGCTGATGTAGCTGCGCACTGGAGAGAATCTAATGCTGATGAGCGCCAAGCAAATTTAGATAAAGTACGTGCTGTTTTTGCTCACTATCAAATGATTGCCGGTATGAAAACTGCTGTCGCCCATTTCAGCAAAGATCCTGAGTGGTTAAGAGTGCGTCCACCACTGATGCAATTAAGCGCTGATCAGCAAGCCAAATTATTGAGTGAGCTCAAAGCGATTAATTTCAGCATGCCAGGTCTTTAATTAAAAAATATTTATTAGGAAACAAAAATGAAATTACTAAAGATCATTGCACTTTCCCTTAGTCTCTTGTGGGCGAGCGCTCAAGCACAAAATATTTCTATTGCCACCGGTGGAACTGGTGGCGTCTACTACCCAATGGGTGGTGGTCTAGCTGCCATGCTCTCCAACAAAGTACCGGGCATGTCAGCAACTGCTGAAGTTACTGGTGGCTCAGTAGATAACTTAAAACTCGTTGGCACTGGCAAGCCCTATGTTGGTTTTTCTATGGCTGATGCTGCAAAAGATGCTTTGGTTGGCGAGGATAAATTCAAAGATAAGCCAGTAGATTTAAGAACACTACTAATCCTATATCCAAACCTCATGCACGTTGCTACCGTTGAATCAACCGGTATCAAAACGATGAAGGATTTAAAGGGTAAACGTGTTAGCACAGGAGCGCCAGGAAGTGCTACTGAAGTGATGGCATTTCGCTTGCTAGAGGCTGCAGGTTTAGATAAAGATAAAGACGTCAAGCGTGAGCGCTTGAGCGTTGCAGAATCTGTCAATGCAGTTAAGGATCGCAAGATTGATGCTTTCTTCTGGGTGGGTGGTTTACCAACTGCAGCAGTAACTGATCTTGCAAATAGCCCTGGTATGAAAATCGTGATGATAGATACTGCTGCTGAAGTTCCTGCCATGAATAAAAAATATGGCAATCTTTACTTCCCAGCTGTGATTACTAAGCAAACTTACAGTGGTATGGCAAAAGATAACAATGTTGCAGCAGTTGCAAATCTACTCGTTGTTAATTCCTCAATGCCTGATGCTGAAGCATACAAAATCGTCAAGGCTATTTTTGATAACCAACTTGAGCTGGTCCGCTCACACGCTGAATTCAGAAATATCAAACTAGAGAGTCAAAAAGCGAATGCAACGCCAGTTGCATATCATCCAGGTGCTCTAAAGTACCTTAAAGAAAAAGGCGTCAAAGTAAATTAAGCCTCATGGGGGGTGAGTTAATCTCACCCCTTTTGCTTTAATGCGATTCTTCAATATAGACAGGCTGTGACATGAATCAAAACGGGATTGATAACGAAACCCAAGAAAAATTAGATGCCTTCATTAAGCAAGAGGAAGGTGACTCCAATGACTATAAGGGTCTATTGGCTAAGTTCATCACCTTGGTTGCCGTTGGCATGTCTTTATTTCACCTGTATGCCGCCTACTCTATTGTTCCAACACAGCAATTGCGTGTAATCCACGTTGCCTTGGTTTTATTTTTGGTATTCCTTAGTTTTCCTATCGCAGCCCGCTTTAAAAATCGTTTGATGTTGTGGGATGTTTTATTTGCTTTAGGATCAGTTGCTATCGCTTATTACATTCTGAGTGGTGGCGATGAGTTTATGGACAGAAACACTGCCCCAAACTCTACTGATGTCATGGTTGGTATTGGCCTCATCCTACTCATTCTAGAGAGCGTTAGAAGAACTAATGGCATGGTCTTGGTAACAGTTACTGTTCTATTCTTACTCTACGCCTTCTTTGGCAACTATCTGCCTGCACCGTGGACTCATAAAGGCTATGATCTCGATCGCTTAGTGGGTTATATGTATATGAGTCTTGAGGGTATCTATGGCACTGCAGTTGATGTCTCTGCAACCCTGATTATTCTATTCACCATCTTTGGCGCCTTCTTGCAATTTACTGGTGCTGGTAAATTCTTTATCGATTTCTCCTTTGCAGCAATGGGCGGCAAATCCTCAGGTGTTGGCAGAACGATTGTGCTTTCCTCATTCTTAATGGGGGGCCCTTCTGGCTCTGGTGTCGCAACCACAGTTACCGTAGGTTCAGTTGCCGCGCCAATGCTAGAAAAAGTTGGTTATGAAAAGAATGCTGCTGGCGGACTCTTAGCTGCCGGCGGTCTTGGCGCCATTATCTCGCCGCCTGTTTTAGGTGCTGCAGCATTCTTGATTGCAGACTTTCTGAAGATTTCCTATTTAGATGTGTTGCTCATGGCAACTATTCCAACCATTCTCTTTTACCTTGGCTTATTCGTAATGGTTGAGATTGATGTTCGTAAATATGGCATGAAGAACATTCATTTTGAATCAGCAGAAAGTGCATGGGCACTGACAAAAAAATACTGGTTCCATTTCTTCTCACTCATCTCCATTGTGGTATTCATGATGTTTGGTTTCTCGCCAGTAATGTCGGTGTTTTGGGCCACCGTCGTATCGGCGCTCTCGAGTATGTTGCGCGAAGATACTGCCATTATTCCTTGGGCTTGGTTTAAAGGTAAAGAGCCTATTCTTTCTGGGCTTTATAACTCTAATCTCACCAAAGCTTTGGCATCAGGATCGACTGGGGTATTGGCTATCGCCGCAACCTGTGCTGGTGCTGGCTTAATTGTGGGTACCGTTACCCTAACTGGTCTTGGGCTCAAATTTAGCTCGATTGTGATTCAGTATGCAGGCGGCTCTCTATTGCTCACCGCAATCTTTACCGCTTTAATTGTTTGGATCGTGGGTCTCGCTGTTCCAGTAACTGCCTCATACATTATTTGCGCTGTGATTGCAGCACCAGCATTGATTAATTTAGGCGTGCCCGATTTTGCAGCCCATATGTTTATCTTTTACTACGCTGTTCTCTCAGAGGTATCCCCTCCAACAGCGCTCTCTCCATTTGCAGCTGCAGCGATTTGTAAGGGCAACCCCTATAGGACAACTTTACAAACCTGGAAATACGTAGCGCCAGCAATTCTAGTGCCATTCATGTTTGTATTGGATAAGTCTGGTGTCAGCTTGCTCTTAATGGGATCTAGCAGCGCCCTTGAGCAGGCAGATTGGATGCAAATTGGCTGGATCTCATTTACTGCAGTAGTAGGCATTATTTGTTTGGCGGGCGGTCTACAAGGCTGGTTCATTGAAAAAACTAAAATCTTTGAGCGCATCATCATGGTTGTCTCCGGTGTTGCTTTGGCTTACCCATCAAGTGAGGCCGACCTCATTGGCTTTATTGGATTTGGTCTAGTTCTAATCACTCAAACAGTGACCCATTTGAAATTAAGTCGCAAGCCTTCCTAGCTAAAAATATTAGTAGTGCACAGTTAAAGAATTTGGCCCGCATTGCGGGCCTTATTCTTTAACTGTGAAGCATTGAATACTTAGCCAATCTTTGTCCACGCTGCTTTACCAGCATATTTTTTCACGGCAGCCTCATCGAACTCAAATCCTAATCCCGGTGTTTTATGCAAGATCAAATCACCGTTCTTAAAAGTAAGTTGCTTATTGATTAACCTGCGGAAATTGAGCACCTGATCATCTAAGAAGAACTCCACAAAACGGGCATTGGGTGTGGCAGCAACTAATGGGGCATGTAAATCATGCATCCAATGCGGGCAAACTGTGACGCCCTTTAGATCTGCATACGCAGAAATCCTTCGCCATTCAGTAATACCGCCACAAACAGCGGCATCTGATTGAAGAATCCTTGCGCCACCTGCATCAATTAATTCTCTAAAGCGCCAACGTCCAGCCTCCATTTCGCCAGTGGCAACATTAATCTTAGTTAGACCGGCTAGAGCAGCATGCAAATCAATTGCATCTGGTGAAAAAGGCTCTTCAATCCAGTATGGGTTATAAGCTTCAAAACGACGCACATACTCAAGTGCAGTTGGCAAATCCTGCCAAGCATTGTTAGCATCTAAAGTGAGCAGAATATCATCGCCGATGGCTTTGCGAGCAGCCTTCACTCGAGCCTCTTCTTCTGCAGGTGATAGACGCCCCACCTTCATCTTGACAGCTTTAAATCCTTGCTTAACGTAAGATTCCATTTCCTGACCAAGCTTAGCTGGGGTTTTTCCCTCAAGGTAATAGCCGCCACTGGCGTAAGCGGGAACTCGATCATCCACCACACAGCCAAGATACTGGTGTAAAGGCAGGCTAGCGGCGCGAGCATTCAGATCCCAAAGTGCTGTGTCCAAAATAGAGATACTCCGCATGACTGCGCCAGCGCGCCCCTGCAAGATGGATTCGTTATACATCTCCATCCACAAGCCTTCACTGCGATGGCTATTTTGCCCAATCAGTTTTGGCGCTAATAATTGCTCGACAGCAATTTTGGCAATATCCCCGCCAGCACTACCAACGTAGCAAAAGCCAATACCTTCATTGCCATCCTTGCCACGAACCTTTACCAAGCAATAGTGGCGTTCAGAAACGGTACGTGTAGAAAATGAAGTGACTTTATCTAAAGGCACTGCTACTGAGGCAACCTGAACAGATTCAATAATCGGCATCTAGACTCCTTATTTCAAAAAATGATTGTATCGATAATTTAAATCGCCAGGTATTGATCTAACGCTGCGCTCATTTCACCAAACACTTCTGTACGATCAAAAATAATCACCAAAAATATTCAGAATAAGGTTGGCTATAAACATGGTATGGGAGCCCCAAACCCCCGGAACAGCTTGATTTGCTGCGCTACAACATAATTATCTCAGTGTCGGCTCACATTATTAGATAATTACGTGGTGAACAAAAAAGCAATCTGTCACTCGCCATCACCAAGAGCACTCATTCTGGTTGGATTTATCTGCCTTAGCCTGCTGCCTGGATTGATATCCACAGCTAAGGCCCAAACTAACCAAGCCCGTAAACAGGTAATTGTGCGGAATACAAAACCTGTTGGCTTTAAAGATAATGCGGTAAGGGGCACTTCAAAAAGCAATAGTCTTAATCCTGCCCTTTTCCAGCGTAAAGACCCAAGTGAAGTGGATCTTGATAGCGCCAGCAATCTCGACTACCGTATTTCTCAAGGCTGCCTGCGACGCAACTTTAATGAAGATAATTTACCTGCAAGCGTAGGTATTGATAATCGTCAGTTTTCTGAGTTTTTCAAGGCTCAAACTAAAACATTCTTTGAACGCATGCGCGGAGATTGCATTCCTTATGCAGCTGCATTTGGGAGTCGCAATCGCTTTGACTCTCTCAGCATTATGAATGGCCCGCTTCAAGATAGCAAAACAGAAGTATGGACATTTACACCATCTGCATTCGGTGGATTCTTAATTCAACAAGACTATTTGAAAAACGAATCCAAGAATTTGACTGAATTACGCATTCCATTACGAGATGTTTTATATGACCCCCGTAAGGTCGGCGATATCTTGCCAGTTGAATTGGTTTGGGAATTAAATTCGCTGATTAAACAGATCTACCCAGAAGAAAATAACGCACTAGAAAATACCAATAGCATCGTTCGTTTAATTGTAGACTTTGGTGATCGAGAGAGATGGGCCCAAATCTGGGCTACTGAAATTATCGATCCAGCCAACAAAGAAGTATTCGCAAGCGCCTACTGGGTAGATCGCAACGACATCCCTGGTGGATTTTTTACCGGTAGTGGTGAATCTCTAGAGCGATCTTTTTGGACCAACCCATTGAGCTATCGTCGGATTTCACGGGGCGTTGGCAGCGTACGCGCTTCTAATAAGCGCCCTAGTACAAACACCGCTCAGGCAGTGCCTCCCAAGCCGCGCTATCGCACTCATATGGGCATTGATTATGCTGCTCCAGTAGGCACTCCCATCTTTAGCGTAGCCAATGGCAGAGTTGCTCATCTTGGCTATAGTGGTGCTTTTGGTAATCTCATTATTTTGGAGCACCCTGGTAACTATCACACCTACTATGCTCACTTAAGTAACTACAACGTTGAGCTTGCAGTAGGTAATGAAGTACGTCGTGGCTTTGAGGTTGGTTACGTAGGATCGACCGGCAGATCAACCGGCCCACACCTGCATTTTGAATTGAGAAAAAATAGTGTCTATGTAGATCCCTACGGATTAAAGACTCAGCTAGATTTATGGTCGATGCGTGACAATGAAAGCGGTCAGCTAACAAGAGAAATTCTTTTGCTGGGAAGTCCCATTAAATCTAATTAATACCGGACCTCAAGAATTCTTATCTAGCAATCAACAATCTTTTTTAGCCCAGAACCAATACCGGCAACTTCGAGTGCACGATCACTTCATGGGTTTCACTACCAAGCAAAATGCCTTTGATACCTGTGCGCTTATGTGAAGCCATCACAATGACATCAGCTTTTGATTTCTTAGCGCCATCTAAAATACCTTCGGATAAATTAGAGTTAGAGATATGGAGTGTTTTTGCTTTGGTGCCTGTGCCAAGTGCAGTAGCAGATTTCTTAAACACGTCTTTTGCATATACTTCACAAGCTTTCTGATGATCTTTTTGGGTAATGCCATAACCCATGGTGCTATCGGAATAGACCATTGGAGGCAAAGAGTCAGAGACATAGACCAAAGTCACGGCGGCGCCATCAGCTTTTGCAAGTGCGGCCACCTTCTTCAAAGATTTCTTGCTGATCTCTGAACCATCAACTGGTACCAATAAATGCTTAAACATATTGACTCCCTTTAAATTGAACTACTGATCTATACTTTCTATAATATGCTTATTATCAGGCTACAGCAGTTCAAAAGGGAGACTTAATTGCTCAAGTATTTTGCTATCTACTGTTCGTTTTTAATCACCATGCTTGCAATCGATTTGGTTTGGCTCTTGGGTATCGCTAAAAGCCTTTATCGAGATGAAATGGGCGACTTGATGGCCAGTGAACCCAAATTGATTGCGGGACTCGCCTTCTATCTGCTTTATGCCTTGGGAGCAATTGTTTTTGTCATTATTCCAGCCCTATCAAAACAGTCTTTGATGTATGCGGTGCAATATGGCGCTTTATTTGGTCTATTTTGCTATATGACTTATGACCTCACCAACCTAGCTGTGATCAGAAACTTTCCAACACGACTAGCATTTGTTGATATGGCTTGGGGAAGTTTTGTAACTGCACTCTCTGCCAGTCTTGCCTATTGGGTTGGCAGCCGCTTTCCCTAAATCATCAGACCAAATACTACTGTAGTAGTGATAGGTAAAAATCTTACTTATCAGGCCGCTTTATCGACCCAGCCATTGCGACGTTCATACAAGACAAATAAAATGCCCCATATCACGATGGCAGCATAAGCCCAAACCCAAGCAATTTGAGACGAACGTGAGCCCGAAATATCTAAGACAAAACCAAAGATTGCGGGGCCTAGCATTCCTCCACCAAAACCCATCAAAGAATGCAGGCCCATTGCAGCACCCTTAATGTTCTCTTTAGCGCTAATAACCAAGCCTGCAGTTAAGGTTGCAGAATCGGCCATGATAAAAATGGCGTGGCCAATCGCAAAAGCGACGATCACCCACCAAGATTGACCTGTGGAGCAAGCTAATCCAATTCCCAAGACCGCACTAGTCAGCATCACAATACATACCCACTTCTGACGGCCCACTCTGAGGGCAATTTCATTACCTAGGATAGAAGCAGGTACACCAAAGAAATTAATTACCCCAGCCAATGTAGTTGCTGCCAAGATAAAAGTCTCTCCGGATACGACACCACAAAATACAAAAAAGGCTACGAGCCAGCTTCTAGAGGCAAATAATTCTAGGGAGTGGGCGGTATAACCAAAAATAAATCCTGATGCTTTTTTATCTTGTAGCACTAACTGCCATTTAGCTACTGGAAATATGTCATGCAGGCGAATTTGCACTGGCCCCTTCCATTTGTCATGCTGCAAAGGGGGTATCAGAAATAGAACGATCAAAAATGCCGTAAAGGGACCTAGTGCGATGATGCTAAAAACATAATGCCAACCAAGGGTGCCAAGGATCCAGCCTGAACATACATAAGAAAACCCAGTGCCAATACCAAAGAAAGCAGTGTAGAAAGCAATATGACGGGTAATCTCACCAGACTGAATGCGATCAGACAAAATTTTAAGACCAGGCATATAAGTGCCAGCAAGGCCAGCACCATTAATCGCCATGAAAAATAGAGCAGTCCAAAAGTTGAATGCTAAAAGACCCATACCTAACAGGCCACTGGTAGCAGAGAGACCGCCAATCAAATAGACCTTACGCGCATCGACTCGATCAGTCAGTGCAGTAGCTAAAGGAACAGCCAGCATATAGCCAAAGAAAAATGCACTAGCAATTAACCCAGACTGTAAATTTGTTAGGTGCCACTCTTCCTGCAAAGTGGTAAGCACCACTGCGTAGCAAGCGAAACCCAATAAGGCACAGGTTTGTGCTATGAGCATTAGAGGGGTATAGCCGGATGATCGAAAGCGCATAAGGTATCAGTAAAAACGTGAACTTATTCTACTCGCCTCAAGGGGAGAGACCCGCTACACTAATAGAAACAAGATGGAGATAGCATGAAAAATAATCAAACTGTAGAGAATTTAATCAAGCTGAGTGCAGGCTTATTCATCAGTCTTCTCTGCACCTTAGCCCTAGCGGATAGCTACCCCTCAAAACCCATTAAAGCAATCGTTCCATTTGCGCCTGGAAGCACAACCGATCAAATTGGCCGAGCTTTTGCAGCCAAGATGTCTGAACTATTAGGTCAACCTATCGTCATTGAAAATCGACCTGGTGCGAATGGGCTCATAGGCGCCGATTTTGTTGCCAAAGCTCCAGCAGATGGCTACACCATCCTGATTGGAACAAATAGTACCAATGCCGCACTCAAAAGCTTGGTCAAAAATCTACCCTATAACCAAGATACTGCTTTTACTCCTATTGGATTCTTTGGTTCAGCACCACTCATTGTCACCATTAACAATGATGTGCCAGCTAAATCACTCAATGGATTTGTATCACTCGCTAAAGCGAACCCCGGAAAAATGACTTTTGCTTATGCAACTACGTCGCAACGTGTTTCTTCAGAAATGCTCGCAACTGCAGCTGACATTAAGATGACTGGAGTATCTTATAAGAGCGGGCCTAATGCCATGACAGATGTCATTGGCGGTCAAGTCAATATGTTCACTGCCGACTTTGGAGTGACATTACCGCAAGTGCAAGCAGGAAAAATTCGAGGTCTCGCAGTCACCTCACTCAAACGCTCCCCCGCAATTCCAGAGTTACCTACAGTCAATGAAGCTCTGGGCATCAAGGGTTATGAGCTCATTGCATTCTTTGCAGCATTCGGTCCTGCTGACATGCCAAAAGATGCAATTCTCAAGCTCAATAAAGCAATTAATGAAGCTTCTAAATCTAAAGATGTTATTGAGCGATTTTCTGCGATGGGCTTTGAAACTCAAGCAATAACACCAGAGGCACTTGGTCAGAAAATTAAAATTGAGACTGCAAAATGGGGCAAGGCTATCAAAGAAGCTGGTATTGAACCAGAGTAATCGTGTTCTTATTGCTGGCCACGATGGGGAGAGTCCTGAAAGCCATTGGACCGATAGGTTAGAACTAAAGTATCACGATAGCCGTAATCTCCAAGGGGCTGAATCGGAGTAGATTCATGAATCATCCGTTCATCATTCATGAGCAACACAGACCAAGGTTGCGCTAGCGTAAAACGCAATCCAGCTGAACCGCTGGCATCAAAAATTCTGGTTTCGCCGCCTTTAATACCTACACGGTCTAGCAAAAAGACTGCAACAAAATCCACGCCATCACGATGTGCGCCCTCAGGTGTTGGTCGGCCAATACCGTCAGCAGTATCAATCCGAAATTGATGCGCCTCAACAAACCAGGTAGTGGCTGGCTTTAAACCACTCAATAATTGCGCAAGACCTACTAATAGAAATTGCCAAGTAGGATCATTTAATAAGGCAGATTGAATAGGTTCAAACCAGCGCTCAATTCCACCATGCAAGGCGTTGTAATTTACCGACTGCCAATGTGCACGATGAGGTACTAAATGAAGATGATCGCCTTTGATCTCATAGCTAGCATGGCGACGAAAACGGTAACGGCCGCCATCTTTTAAATATGGGTCGCGAGGCAAGTCTTCCCAGTACTGCCGTAAGCTCTCTAAATTTTCCAAGGCCACCTTGCTGATAGTCGCAACGGTTTGCGCAGAAGCCACAGCATAACCCTGGGAACGCAAGGTCTTCGCAAGCTCTTTAGCTGGCGTCAGTAGAGGTGTTAGTGTGGCATTAGTCATTAGCTTATTTTATGGGCAATCAGTAGTACAGCATCAATCGAGCTGAGCTCCAGATGCTCTCACAATTTTTGCCCATTTAGCCAATTCCTCTTTCAGTAGTGCCCCCAACTTTGCGGGCGGCACTGGATTCAGATCTAAGCCCTGCCCAATCAATTTCTCACGAACATCGGGTCTTGCCATGACCTTATCCATGGCAACCTGATTTTTCTTAATCACGTCAGCACTCACGCCAGCCGGTGCAAAGATTGCAACCCACACCTCACCCACACAATCAGGATAAGTTTCTGCAATCGTTGGGATTTCCGGGGCTGCGCTAGAACGTTTAGCAGAACTAATCGCAATAGCCTGTAACTTGCCTGTTTTGATGTAATTGATTGCTGAAGGCAAACTTGCAAAAGCTAAAGGAACTTGCCCACCTAAGACATCGTTAATTGCAGGCGCAACCCCTTTATACGGAATATGCTGCATCTCAATACCAGCACTGGTATTTAACATAGCACCCAAAAGATGGCTAATCGTGCCATTACCAGCTGAAGCATAAGAAAGCTCACCAGGTTTCTTCTTTGCTGCAGCTACAACATCCGCCAAGGTTTTATATGGAGATCCTGGTGGTGAAACTAATACATAGGGAGTAGCCCCAATGTAATAAAGGGGTACAAAATCACTTACTGGATCAAATCCGGGATTCTTATAGAGAGATGGGTTAATAGCTTGTGCACTATTAATCGTTAACAACAAGGTATAGCCGTCTTTAGGAGCTCGTGCCACACTTTGCGTACCGATATTGCCACCAGCACCAGGCCGATTTTCGACCACTATAGCGCTCCCAATTGCTTCTCCAAAAGCCGGAGCAATTAAACGAGCAACGATATCATTTGTTCCGCCAGCGGCTTGTGGAACAACTAAATTAATAGGTTTATTTGGATATGGCTGAGCCATTAATTGAAAAGCAGCCAAGCCAAAAATTAAACCTAGAATATGTTTATAAGCACTTTTATTTATCATCATATTTTCTCAAGCCAATAGTTTTAAACGATTGCGCACCTCTCCAATATGCCCTTTGAGATCATAAAACTCCCGAGCAGCTAGTACTGATATTTTCATATTGGCTACACGTTGCTCAATTAATTCTAATTCTTTAAAGTTTTGCTCTCGCATAGCCAGATTGCTTGTATTTTGCTCAAGCAAATAAAGCTCTTCATATATCCCCGCAAACTTGAGGCGTAATAAGAAAGTATTTGCTGAAGAAAGATAAGTAAATAGCGGAATAAAAATGACTAAAAGTGGGATCACAATTTTTATAAAGCGCGCAACCCAAACTGCACTCCAAAATGGTAAATGGCGATGTAAGAAAGAGGGGCCATCTTTTAGGTAAATTTCTGCATCCGAATGCAAAGGAAAATCGAGCCCTTTACCTGTAGGAAATTCTCCCGGCTTTTGAAGAAGCGAGTATCCCGGCAATATGTCATAGGTGGCACCCAAGACTAAGGACAACAGGGCTGGGCTAATATCCGCTTTGGCCACTAATGTTGCTGTGGGGGCTAGCACTTGAGTACTTTCCCGCGGAATATCACGAGCAATGCCAAGCAATCCCCTTGGAACAATCACCTTTGATAGATAAGTGAGGTTATTTACGTAGGCATCCGCTTGATCAAAATACATCAAACGAATATCCGGATCGTTATAAAACCTTTTTAACACAGGGGCCTCTGCAGCTACAACAATAAAAGCAACATCTAGGGTGCCGGCATTTAATTTACTCAAAGCTTCATCAGGAGCGAGGTATTCCGCTTTAATCTCATCTGCTTTAATTTCGCTCAAATCTAACAGTGCAGTAGTTAAGGCGGCAGTGCCACTGCCTTGATTACCAATAGAAACGCGCTTACCCTTTAATTGACTTAGGACACGCAGCTGACCTCCATCCGCTTTAAACGCGCTCGCCCGATACCAAATCCAAACAGGCTCATAAAACATACCTGCAATTGAAACTAAGTTTGGATACTTAGCAGCACCAGCCACACCACTTTGCACCATTGCAAAGTCAATATCAGATTTGGGGCCACTTAAGAGACGAAGGTTCTCAACCGTCCCAGCAGTTTCTACTAACTCTAGGGTGACGCCCTCCTTGGCAAGCTCAAATTTGAGACGCTCACCAAATTGGTAATACAAACCGTCAGGCATACCCGTAGCCATTTTGATTGTCTTTGGAGGTGGAGGCGTCAAAATCCACAAGACTCCAGAAATAGTGACTAGCAGTACTAAAAAGCTTAGAAGAATCGTTTGAGGGTTATAAAGGTGTTTTTTGAGGGAATGCATTAAAGCCTCTCTGGTATCTCTCTTGTTTTTTGCATTATGCCCCGCAGGCCAAAATAGGCAAATGATTTGCCTCCAGGGAGGCTAATGGAGACTTACTGACGTACTTGGTCGATGACTAGCCGAATATTATTGGCTCCGACCTTAACGGTTTGTGGGGTAGAAATTAAATCACCCGCTTCTGGCTTTGCCATTCCCGTTTTAGAAATTCTGACCTCGACAGAAGCCTCGGATAGCTGGGAGAGTAGTGCGCTTGGGTTCATTGCCAAGGCGTCCGTTAAAGAGAAATTCATCGGAAAGTCTGAAAGTGCTGTCCTCAGAACTGCTACTGGCATCCGCTCCCCTGGTTTGCGGGCAATGACCATCACAATATCGCCAGATTTGACTTTAGATTTCAAGTCGGCAGATATCTCAATCTTGCCACTAATGCCTTTCATGCTTATGCTAGCTTTTGAAGAAAGACCTCCCTTGGCGCGCGCATCAGCAATTGATGTCTCAATAGAGCGTGCGTCTTCAGTACCTGGTGGTATTTGTTGTGCCAACTTTTCCCAAGTCTGCACAGCAGCCTTGTAATTACCTGTCGTATAGGAAGCAGTTCCAGAGAGCCATAAAGCCATCAAGTTATTAGGATCTAATTTAAGTGCTTGATTAATAAGTTGCAGTGGTTTACCAACAAAACTTCCGTTAGCATTTGAGGCTAGTACATCTGCATAGTCAGCTAAGCTCTGTGGATCAGAGTCAATAAAGTTTCCGGCGCGCTCGTATGCTTTCGCAGCCTCTTCATTACGCCCCAAGATTCGATAGGAGCGAGCGAGCATTACCCAACCCTGCAGATTGGTCGGATCTTGTTCCATCTTTGCTGCAAACTGCGCAACCATTTTTTCGACACCTTCTTGTGTCATGGGTTGCTGCGTCTTTGTTTGCGCAATTCGAGTAGCGTCACCCAAAGCAAAATAGAAGCCTGCTGAGAGTACTGCAATGAATAAACAGAGTCCAATGACAGTGATCTTACTAGCACCCATCACAGAGCGATCATCCTCTTCGTTTGTATCCTGAAAGAGGCGTTGACGCATCTCGGCATGAGCAATTTCATAATCAGCACTATTAATTGAGCCCGCCATCCGCTCTGCCTCTAATTTTTCGAGCTCTTCACGATAAATAGCGGCATTCATTTGGCGACGAGAAGTTGCCTCTATTTTTGGCGGAAAGATAAATGGGCGTAAAAGTAGCACCAGTACTAAAACTAATAATAAGAAGGCAGGAATCAGAAAGCTGATCATGGAGCACCCCTCTCATTCTTATTATTCAGTAACGCATCAATTCTGCGATTGTCATCTTCTGATAATGCAATAGTGATAACGGCATTATTTCTACGACGCAAATAAGTCAATAGGCCTGCGATACCCATTAAAAGAATGATAAAAGGGCCAATCCAAAGTAACCAAGTAATTGGTTTAACAGGTGGGCGATAGAGGACAAAATCTCCATAACGCTCAACCATAAAGTTTCTAATTTGATCGTCGCTCTTACCCTCTTTGATCAGAGTACGAATTTCTCGACGAAGGTCATTAGCTAAATCAGAGCGTGATCCAGCTAAAGATTCATTCTGGCAGACTAAACAACGCATTTCTTCAGAGATGCTGATTAAGCGTTGTTCGGTCACAGGATCTTCAGCTAAGGGTGTTGCATCTTTAGCCAATGATGATCCAAGGCTCAATATCAATAGAGAAATCAATAAAATTCGCTTCATGATTTCGCAAGCTCACTAATCAATGGATAGATTTTTTGGTTCAGCAGATCCATCGTAATGGGGCCGATATGCTTAAAGCGAATCATGCCAGCTTTGTCAATCACGTAGGTCTCAGGTACGCCATAGACACCATAATTAATTCCAACACGCCCATCAGCATCGAAGGCGGATAGCAAATATGGATTACCCTGTCTAGCCAACATAGTAAGAGCATCTTCACGCTTATCTTTATAGTCTAAACCGATCAAGGGTGCTGCTTTTGATTTTGCTAACTCGACTAGCACCGGATGCTCTTCACGACATGCAACACACCATGACGCCCAGACGTTCAATATCCAAACCTGCCCCTTCATACTTTCAGGAGAAAAAGACTGCTTAGGCTCTGACAATTGCGAAATTTCAAATGCAGGTGCTGGTTTATTGATTAATGGTGATGGCACTTCATGCGGATCACGATTTAATCCTATTGCCAAGAACACAATCAAGATGACAAAGAGCGCCAGGGGAATTAAAAACTTTAATTTCATGAGGCTTGTTTCTTCAATTTGATGCGATAGCGTTTGTCAGAGATCGCTAATACTCCACCAAGAGCCATTAACAAACAGCCGCCCCAGATCCAATCTACGAAAGGCTTGTAGTAGACCCTTACTGCCCATGACCTATCTGGCAATACCTCACCTAGAGAAACATAGATGTCTCGGGTTAAGCCCACATCAATGGCAGCCTCTGTCATTGGCATACTGGATGAGAAATAATTACGCTTCTCAGGGTACAGCGTTGTCTGGAAATTGCCATTCTTGCTTAGCAAGAAAGTTCCTCGCATTGCTTGATAGTTTGGTCCTGACGCGATATTGACATCTTGTAACTGAATTTGATATCCACCAACTGAAACAGTTTCACCAGCTGACATACGCACATCTTTTTCTTCTTGATAAGCACCAACCATCGTGACACCAATCACAAATACAGCAATGCCAAGGTGAGCCACTTGCATCCCAATAAACGAGCGGGTTGGCTTACCAGCTTTTGCTTGACGAATAATCTGCAAGCAACCGGAAGCGATGACCCAAAAAGCCAACAAGAAACCAAGGCCTGCTAACCAAGTGAACTCGCCCATGACCATCGGAATACTGACACCAGCAACTATTGCAGCCAAAGCTGCAAGCCATAAGCGTTTAACGACTGCTGGCAGATCAGAGCTTTTCCAATTAGTCCAAGGACCAATGCCCATCAATACCAATAAGGGTGACATGAGGGGCACAAACACACTATTAAAGTAAGGAGGCCCAACCGAGATTTTTCCTAGATGAAGTGCATCAATTAATAATGGATATAAAGTCCCGAGCAATACTGAGCCAGCAGAAACAACCAAGAAGACATTCCCTAAAAGGATAAAAGTCTCTCTCGAGCTCAAGCTAAATTTACCGCCAAGGGTGCTCTTAGGAGCACGCCATGCATAGAGAACTAAGGAGGATCCAACTACGAGCGCTAAAAATATCAAGATAAAAATACCGCGCCTTGGATCAGTAGCAAAAGCATGCACCGATGTCAAAACGCCAGAGCGAACCAAGAAGGTCCCTAAGAGAGACAAAGAGAAAGCAGTAATTGCCAATAACACTGTCCAGCTTTTAAAACCACCGCGCTTTTCAGTAACCGCTAATGAATGTAATAGCGCTGTACCGACTAACCAAGGTATGAATGATGCATTCTCAACGGGATCCCAGAACCACCAACCACCCCAACCTAATTCGTAGTAAGCCCACCAAGAACCCAAAGCAATTCCAAGGGTAAGAAAGACCCAGGCAGCGGTTGTCCAGGGACGTGACCAGCGAGCCCATGCGGCATCAAGTCTTCCAGACAATAAGGAAGCAATTGCAAAAGCAAAGGCTACTGAGAAACCAACATATCCCATGTACAACATCGGTGGATGAAAGACTAAGCCTGGATCTTGCAAGAGTGGATTAAGAGATCGGCCATCTTGCGCAGCTGGCAATAGACGCATAAATGGGTTTGAGGTTGTCAGAATAAACAGCAAGAGCCCGCTCATTACCAAACCTAAAACACCAATCACTCTAGCAACCATAAACTCATCCAAAGCTTTAGAGAGCTGAGCAACCAAAATCGTCCAGGTGCTTAATAAGAAAACCCATAAAAGCAATGAACCTTCGTGCCCGCCCCAAACAGCGCCTAAGCGATATATAATAGGCATCTGAGAATTTGAGTGCTCGGCAACATACAGCACAGAAAAGTCATTGGTATAAAAACACCAAGCCAAGATTACAAATGCAGTAGCAAGCAATAAGAAAACCGTTTGAGCAGCAGGTCTTGCCAACATTAACCACTCGCGACGGCCCTGATGCGCACCCAATAATGGCAGCACCCCCTGAATCAGAGCAACACAAAGTGCCAGAATGAGTGCGTAATGCCCAAACTCAGGAATCATTTATTGCTTCCATTTTTTTGAGCCTGCTCTAGGGCATGCTTAGCTTCTGGTGGCATATAGTTTTCATCATGCTTAGCCAGTACCTCACTTGCAATGAATTCTCCATTAGCATTCATGCGCCCTTGAATGACCGCGCCCTTACCTTCTTTGAATAAATCTGGAAGAATCCCTGTGTATGCAACTGGAATATCTTTTACAAGATCAGTAATCACGAAATGCACTGTCAAGCCATCACGCCTCAAAGAACCATCCTTCACCATTCCGCCAATTCTAAAGGCTTGATCCTTCGGCGCCTTGCCTGCAGACACTTCACTAGGAGTGACGTACAGCGCGATATTACTATTGAGTGCATTCAGAATTAATAGCGCAGCAACCCCAATGACCGCTAGAGCCGCAATAATGATCAATGCACGTTTATATCTAGGCTTCACTGACTACCTTCTCTATCAAACTGCTTGGCAAGCTGCTCTTGCTTAAGTCTACGCATAATGGTCTTGAAGCGAGCACGTGCTATTAAAGGTTCAAGCAATAAAACCAGTGCACAAACACCAAAGCTACCCCACACATATAGTGCGTAACCCCCCATTGCAAAGAATTCTGCTGGACTATTCCACATCAGCTCTTTACCTCTCTCAATTGTCTCACCCAATCGGTATGCGCTTCACGCTCCAGAATGATTGCTCGCACTCGCATCAAACCTACTGCAATGGAATACATCCAGAAACACAAAGCCATCAAAAGCATTCCCCAAAGCATGGTCTGCGCCATTGCAGGTGCCTTAGTAAGAGAAACGGAGGCACCTTGATGCAAGGTATTCCACCATTTCACTGAGAAATAAATAATGGGCACATTGACCACGCCTACCAAGGCCAAAATGGCGCCTGCTTTATCTGCACGACGGCGATTATCAATAGAGGCTTGTAAGGCAATAAAACCTAAATAGAGAAAGAGCAAAATTAATTCGGAAGTAAGGCGTGCATCCCAAACCCACCAAGCACCCCACATCGGTTTACCCCACAGTGCTCCAGTCCACAACGATAGAAATGCCATCCATGCACCAACTGGAGCTAAGGCTTGAGCCATCATCGCTGATAAGCGGGTGTTAAAGACTAAACCAAGTCCAGCCCATGCTGCCATCACCAAATAAATAAACATCGACATCCATGAGACTGGTACATGGATAAAAATGATGCGATAACCCTGACCCTGAACTGCATCTACTGGAGCAACAAAAAAGCTTACCCATAGCCCAGCTAAACCGAATACAGCAGTTAGCGTCCAAAAAATAGGAATGAGTTTTCCAGCAACTGGATAAAAGGTACTCGGACTTGATAGGCTAAACCAGTTCACCAAGCGGTTATTAGAAAAGCTAGCGTTATTTTTTTGATTCATTCAATCGCAATCTTCACAGCTGCAGCACTTACCCACGGTACGAATGCTAAAGCTAAAACTAATAAAGCGCCCAGCAAAGAGAAATGGCCGGAGCTATCTAAGCCAACACTATTTGCATATACAGCGCCAGCACCAAAAATTAATACTGGAATATATAAAGGCAAAATTAACAAACTCATTAATACACTACCACCCCGAACACCGAGGGTTAAGGCTGCACCAATCGAGCCTAGCAAGGATAGCACCGGCGTACCAAGTAAGAGAGTGACCATCAATACATATAAGGAACTGGCATCTAAATCAAACTGAATGCCAATTATGGGCGCTAAAACTACCAAAGGTAGGCCGCAAACAATCCAGTGGGCAATGATTTTTCCGGTTACTAATAAAACCATCGGTTGCGGCGCTAAAGCTAGCTGCTCTAAAGCGCCATCCTGGTAATCCGCTGCAAACATACGGTGTAAACCTAATAGGGTGGAAAGCAAAGCAGCAACCCAAATGACCCCGGGGGCAATTTTGCGTAACAGGGCGGCATCGGCACCAATGCCTAAGGGAAATAAGCTAGTTACCACTACAAAGAAAAATAATGCAGTTAAGACCTCACTCTTACGACGCATGACTAAGAGTAAGTCGCGATGAATAATGGCAAACAAGGCTTTCATAGCTCTAGTACCTGCACGTTCGGAATACTAATCTCATGATGACTAGTGAGCACCACAAGACCACCTGTAGAGAGATGTTCAGAAATTAAATTCTGTAGCTCTTGAACTGCCTGAATATCTAAGGCGTTAAAGGGTTCATCCAATATCCAAAGCTTGGCCTGACGCGTTAACATACGTGCCATTAATACTCGCCGCTTTTGTCCTGCAGATAAACAATTAACGGGTAAATTTTCACGGCCACGCAAACCAAAGCGCCATAAAGTAGCCATCGCTTTTTCAACTGAGAGAGAAACATCATCTAAGGCTGCATACATCTGTAAATTTTCTAAAGCAGTGAGATCTTCCTTCAAAGCATCTCTATGCCCCAGAAATAATAGCTCTCGATGATAAGCAATGGGATCATGCGTAATTGACTGACCGCCCCAAAGTACTTCACCCGAATCTGGATTTGATAAACCCGTTAAGAGGCGTAATAGAGTCGTTTTACCCACGCCGTTCTCACCACGAACATGCAAACAATCGCCAGGTGCGACACGTAAATGAAGGCCTGTAAATAGCTCCCTCTCACCACGGATACAGCAAAGTCCGCGGGCTTCAAGCGCCAAGGTAGGGTTACTAGAGGTCGTGGAAGTATTGATCGTCATTTCAGGCTATGGCTTGAATCAAACCACCGCATGCATTGTCCAAGAGCCCAGGAGGGCTGTCAAACAGGCAGAAATGGATTTTAGGAAATAATTCCTTTTAATTCAATTGTTTACAGAATTATAAACCAGTCGCAAAGCAAATAAAAAACCACCCTAAGGTGGTTTCAAGTGCAAGGCATGTCCTGCCAAGCCAACCCTAGAACTGAACCGTTTCACCTTCAGTCATCGGAATGATTTTGATGTTGCTACCCTTCATCTCTGCCTGGAACTCTGCCAAAGTACCCTTAGCGATTGGATTGGAGTTGTAATGCATTGGGATAACCATTTTTGGCTTCACCCAAGTGCGTAATGCATAAGCAGCATCATCTGGTGCCATTGTGAAATTTCCACCAATCGGGATTAAGACTAGATCAGGCTTGTAATATTCACTGATAAATTTCATATCACTGAACAAACCGGTATCCCCCATATGCCAAATCTTGAAGCCATTTTCTAATTCAATGATGTAGCCCACAGCTTCACCAGCAGGATGAGATTCATTCTTGTCAGTTGCAGGGTTTCTCCAAACAAGTAAAGAGGAATGATCGGCTTGTACAGCAGTAACCTTGATTCCAGGCAAAGGAGTTTGACGACCCGTCTTATTAAAACGGTGCGTTAAATCAGCAGGCAATATACCTAAAGTAACGAGTGGCGTCACCATATCCGCTGGCCCATACAGCTTTGTATTATTCATCTTAGCTAAGGCAGGCGCATCACCAATATGATCTACGTGTGCATGGGTAACCATCAGTAAATCAATTGGCCCAAGAGCAGCTAAATCATTTTTATATTGAGGTGGAGTCTTGGGGCCACCAGTAATCCAAGGATCAATCAGGATTATCTTGCCACCTGGTGTCTTAATCCGAAAGCTCGCTTGGCCAAGCCATAAGATTTCGGTCTTACCTTGAGCGCTGCTAGCAACTGGTGTCTGCGCATGAGAAACGCTAACGCTCAATATCAAGGTAATGGCAGCTAAAAATATTCCCAATACAGACTTCAATAAATTCCTGATCACAATCAGCCCCTAATATTTTTGTTTTGATGCGCAAACTATAGCCCAAAATAAGAATGTAGGTCTATGTGGCATCGCATCAAAGACCAGCAATAAAAAAGCCCCACAAAGGCGGGGCTTGTTCAGATGCCAGCTTTATAGCACTAAGGAATCATGACAATCGCGCCAGAGACCTTTCTGCTTTCAGCCGCTCGATGAGCATCAGCTGCTTGTTCCAAGGGAAACGTAGCGGCAATCTTAACCTTGACGTAACCCTTGGCAATCGCATCAAAGACAGCCTTTGCATTTTCTTGTAGCAATGCTGATGTAGCGTTGTGGGGAAATACAGAAGGCCTTGTTAAAAACAGACAGCCCTTCTTATTTAAAATCTCAGGCTGAATCTCAGGAGCAGATCCTGAAGAAGCACCAAACAAAGCTAATGTTCCAAAAGGGGCGACACAGTCTAATGAGCCCATGAAAGTTGTTTTAGCAACAGAGTCATACACCACATTCGCTTTCTTGCCACCGGTTGCCTTCATAAATTCATCAACCCAATTTGGCATAGAATAATCAATCACTGCATCACATCCCGCCTCTTTAGCTGTCGCTACTTTGGCTTGCGAGCCAACACTACCAACAACAAAGGCGCCAAGTGCTTTTGCCCAACCAGCTAAAATTTGTCCAACTCCGCCAGCAGCAGAATGTACAAGAACAATATCGCCCGCCTTTACTTTGTAGGTTTTTTGAATAAGGTACTGTGCAGTCATTGCTTTAAAGAAGACCGCTGCTGCAACTTCATCAGAAATATTGCTTGGTACCGGTACTAACTTGTCAGCCGCAACGTTACGAGCGCTTGCATATGCCCCGATACCGGCATTCATATACATCACGCGATCACCTACTTTGAGGCCTGTCACCCCGTCACCTAAAGACTCAACTACACCCACAGCCTCATGGCCAAGGCCGGTAGGTAGATCAAGCGGGTAATAACCTGAGCGCTGATAGATGTCTATAAAGTTAAAACCAATGGCAGTCTGACGAATTTGTACCTCACCTTTTCCTGGTGCTGGTAATTCTTTATCAATTACCTGAATGACATCGGCACTGCCTAATTCAGAAAGACTAACTACTCGAGCTTTTGTCACGGCTAACCTTATTTATTATGAAATGATAAAAATATCATACAGTAAGAGCGTCTTCTTCAATCACAGCCCAAGTACTGTCTCCCAACTTCTTTACGGCCATGGCATAAGTCCAGGCATCCGGGATACCACAACTCCAGTCTTGAGGGCCATTTTGAATCAGCACGTTGACAGCATTTCTGCTGTCGTAGTACAGATGATAAATTTTCCCATGAATCGGATTAAAGCTAAATTTCGCACTATGCACCATCTCGGTAGCATCAAGCCTGGCCTGCAGAGCCCGCGCTTGCTTCATTAAGACTTCAGCTTGCTCCATAATGCGCTCGTACTCTTGCTTTGCATTTTGGCGCGCGACATTTACTGCCTTGTCTTTTTCTTCAACTACCTTAATGGGAGCAAATACAGGGGCCCCAACTTCCATTGGATATTCAATCCCGGCATGCCTTGCTGGATCGGCATCTTCTATTCTCATGTAAACCCCTGCATACCCTAAAGTGATAATTTACTTAATTAAGCCACATGCAATACGAGGACCTGAATTACCAGCTGGCTGAGACTTATAGTCATCAGGGTCACGATGCACTACCACTGAGCGACCCACAACTCCAGTAGGGCCTGTATTGACGGCAAAACCATGCATTGTTGCTGTGTAAGTAGCATTACCATTCGCATCTGACTTAATGTTCGGCATATCACCAGCATGATTCATGCCACTATTTGGCATGCCATGATTTTTAGTATCTGGATTGAAGTGACCACCAGCACTAGTAGCGTCGGGTGCAGAACAATCACCTTTTTCATGAACATGAAAGCCTTGCTCTGAATTTGGCTTGAGTCCAGAAAATTTTCCGTTGACTAAAACATCGCTACCTTGCCAGGTAAAAGTCACTTCACCTTTTGCATTAGATCCAGATCTAGAATCTAAGCTCGCACTTGCTTTTTGACCTGTGCCCTGCTCCATTGATTGGCAAGCAACTAGAGTAAATAGTCCTGCCACAGATAAACCAATCGCAATTTGCTTTAATTTTGTGTTCATATTCGTCTCCATGATTTCTTCAGTTTTACAGGGGTGCTATGACCCTTTTTTATGACAGCTCACAGAAAGTGTGACACAAATTTAAGGTATCTGCTTAGCGCTTATAAAAGCTCAAGGTAACCTCTCCAAGCTCTATGCCAAACTTGCTCATTTTGGCCTTATTGAGCATTACCTTGGAGTTAATAAGGTACATCCAGTCATTAAATTGCACATGGTAAATGGTGCCATCTACTGGTAAAGCTAGGGTATAGGTCCAATTTAATGCATTGCCCGCTAAATCACCTTGTGCAACCCCGACAACATCATCCGCCTTACCAATGTATTTTCCTGGAGACTGCTCAGTCAGGGTCCAAATACGTTTTTGCTTAGTCCCATCAGAATAATCAAAACTCTCATCCAGAGTGCCGACCTTTTTGCCGTCAACTACTTTCCAGTCTGCTTTGATGAGGACTGTAAATCGCTTTTTCACTGCACCACTGCGATCCGTAAAGATTCCATATGCATCAATCGTTCCTGAAAAATATTCACTCAGATCTAATACAGGCTTCTCGTTTGCATACTGCTGAACCTGGGGGCCCGAACACGCAAGTAAAAATAGTGCGCAAATCATTGTGGCGAGAGACTTCAGAAAGAAAGATGTATTCATTTAGCAAGCCTCAGCAAAAAGGGGTGGTGGACAACCTTGGCCTAGTAATTCATTACGTAACTTTGGGATACTCGTTTTAGAGTCAAGCCAAATACCAAAGAAAGCCTTTGAAAATTCTACGCCAGGAATTTGAGCAATGCGTTTACCATCATGATAAAAAATAGTTCCCTGCTTTGGTGTATAGATAGCAGTCAAAGTCTGACCAGGCTCTACATTGGGCATGATGCTAGTAAGCTCTTTTCCCCATGCTGCCACCTGAGCATCAGGTACGCCCATTTTTTTCATCTCTTCAGCACTTCGATTGGCAATAGAAATGCCTGAGAAAGATTTTTGATAACGAATGTCAAGAGCAAAATCAGGGGAAGATGAATTGCCAGCACGATAAAAGGACACATCATAAATATGAAAGCCCCACCAATTCAGCCTACCAGTCCCCTGAAGTTGTGCCGGATTTAAGACGCTATCTATATATGCGAGGTCTCGAGCAAAGCTATTAGAAACCAGTAAGGAGATACAGGCACAAAAAGTCAGAAGGATCTTAAAAATTCTCATGGTGCACCCTTTGAGGCTGTAGCCTTAACTAAACGCAGGGCTGTTGGACCCAATATTCTAGAAATAGCATGCCGATTTTTTGCAAAGAATCGATAAGCAAGCTGCCAGATAGATTGCAGTGATTTCCTAGAGAATACCCAGGCTAAGAATGGAAGATCTGCCCTGCGATATGCTTCTGAAAAGACAGTGACACCCTGAATTAAAACCCCATTCTCATACTGCCCATACATCGCCGCTAAGGCCTGCTCACAAGAGATACCAATCTTGGCAGAATCAAAGTGCTCAGAATTAATATCCACGAAATCCAATAGCCTGGCCTGGTTTCTTCTCGATAGAAACTGAATCTCGGCTTGGCACAAAGGGCAAGCACCGTCATAAAAGAGGGTGAGTTTTTCTAATGCTTTCATAGCTCAGCAAGTTTAAGCCTTATTCAATAAACTGGCTGATGACACTATTATTGAAAGATGCTATGCATAAGGAAGTTGCCCTAAACGTATTTGGAGAGCCTCTGATCCCCTGCTCGTTTGAGCCAATGACAGGCTTTTTTAGAGATGGCTGCTGCAAAACCAACGCAGAAGATGTTGGTAGTCACTTAGTATGCGCTGTTGTCACAAAAGAATTTTTGCAATTTAGTCTTGAAAAGGGAAATGACCTCATTACCCCGCGGCCAGAATACCAATTTCCAGGGCTAGTGGCTGGAGATCAATGGTGTCTCTGTATCTCTCGCTGGGTAGAGGCTGTTAATGCGCACTGTGCGCCTTTAATCAAATTAGAGAGCACTCATATCAACGCCCTCAATACAGTACCTCTCGATATTTTGCGGCAATATTCGAGCCAAGAGTGAAGGCCTTCTATACAGACCATTTTGTATTGCCACTACCAGCGGGACATCGCTTTCCGATGGAAAAATATTCTCGCTTAAGAGATCTCGTAAAAACTATTGCTGCAATCAATTTAGTGGAAGCTCCAGCTGCAAGTGACACCCAAATCCTCTATGCCCATGACCCCACCTACCTTAGCAACATCATTAAAGGGAGGCTAACCCCTCAAGAGCAGAGAGAAATCGGCTTTCCTTGGAGTGAAAAAATGGTTGAGCGCTCTCGCCGTTCAGCAGGCGCGACTGTTGCTGCAGCAAAATCTGCTCTGCAAGAAGGTATTGCAGTCAATTTAGCGGGAGGAACCCATCATGCCTATCGCGCAATGGGGAGTGGCTTTTGTGTTTTCAATGATTCAGCTATTGCTGCACGCACACTGCAAAAAGAAATCAATCCTAAGCTAAAGATTGCAATTATTGATTTAGATGTTCATCAAGGTAACGGTACAGCTGCTATTTTGCAAAACGATTCCTCAATCTTCACACTATCTATTCATGGTGAAAATAACTTTCCATTTAAGAAAGAGCAAAGTGATCTGGATTTAGGACTAGCAGATGGATGCAATGATCAAACTTATTTAGCTTCCTTAGAGCAATGCCTAGATGATCTTAGCTACCGCTTTAAGGCAGATTGCCTCATTTATCTTGCAGGAGCAGATCCTCATGAGGGCGATCGTCTAGGTAGACTCAAGATAAGCAAAGATGGAATGCGCCTGCGGGATGAAATGGTTTTCAAATACGCTTTAGATAATAAACAGTCAGTAGCGATATCGATGGCAGGTGGCTATGGAAAGGAAATTACATCTACTGTAGATATTCATTTCCAGACCATCAAAACTGCCTTGCACTTCCAGCAAGAATACTAATTTAGGACCCAGCCATCACCAAACTTGCTTTTTACCGTCAATCCAAGTTTCTCTGACCTTAATATTGGCAATTTGTTCAGGGATTGTCTTGCGAGGATTTTTATCTAAGATCACTAAGTCAGCTTGCTTGCCTACTTCAAGGCTACCAATCTTATCGTCAGACATTAATTGGTATGCAGCATTAATAGTAACTGCACGAATCGCATCATCCACGGTTACACGCTCGTTTGGACCTAAGACTTTACGTGGCGGCTTTTGCCATAGACGATCAACGCCCTCAGAAATATAACGCAAAGGACTTACTGGGGAGATCGGGGAATCGCTGTGATAGGTAAAGCGCGCACCTTCTTTTTTAAAAGAAGCGCCTGGGGCAATTCGACTCGCGCGCTCGGGGCCGACGATGTGATTATGAAAAGCCTCACCCCAATAGTTCACATGACCTACAGTAAATCCAGGAACAACTCCTAACTGCACCGCTTTTTTCACTTGCTCAGGGGTATTAATCGTGAAGTGCTCAATTCGTAAACGACGGGTCTCAGGCTTTGGATTGCCAGCTAGTAGCTTTGCATAGTTATTGAGAGTCTGCTCAACAGCACGATCACCATTTGCATGAATCGATAACTGCCAGCCTTGATCAAAAAATGGTTTGATCAAGCCGTAGATATCCGCATCTTTATAGTCAAGATCACCGAGTCTATTACTACCTGCTGGGTAAGCGTAGGGTTGGTTTAGTGCAGCAGTTAATCCCTGAGTAGAGCCATCAGATACAAACTTAATCCCAACAAAACGTAGGCGATCGTTTCCATCATTTGGCTTAATAGCATTAAAGCCCTTTGGAACTGCCGGGCCATATAAATATCCCCTCACACGAAGCGGCCAATCTTTACTAGCGCTAGCACCTTGAAGTAGCTTCACTTCGTTATCCAAGCCTAACATCGCCCCTACAGTAATTTCTGTAGTAGTAGTGACGCCTTTTGAAGCAATCATTTTCCCAGTCTTTTGAACTGCTTTAAGTAAATCTGCATCAGAGGGTGGTGGCATTTTTTCTAAGAATGGTAGATAAGAAGCGCCTTCAATTAAAACTCCCGTGAGCTTACCTTGGGCATTTTTCTGAAACACGCCGCCACCATCTGGATTGGGGGTGTTATCAGTAACGCCTGCAATTTCAAAAGCCTTGTGATTAACGTAGGCAATATGACCGGATTGATTCAGCACAAAAATAGGAACTTCAGTGCTGACCTTATCCAAAACATCTGCCGTTAATTCCGCCATGAATGGATTGGTGCGCGATGGATCGACACCAAATCCCATGAGCCATTGCCCTTTTGGCAAAGTCTTTAAATGGGTCTTTAATTTATTGCTCAGTGTTGTAACCGTATCGTAGTTAGTGGTGAAGTTGGAGAGGTCTAGCCAAATAAACTCCCCAACTGCCGTCAAGATAATATGAATATGTGGATCAATTAGTCCTGGCATTACAGTCTTACCTTGCAGATTAATCATCTTGGTGGAGCTTGCCTGCCATCCCCTTGCTACCTCAGACTTAGTACCCGCAGCAACAATTTTCCCGTCCCTAATAGCAAGCGCTTCTACCTCATCGTTTTTGGCATTTACAGTAACAATAGTTCCGCCATAAAAAATTGTGTCAGCATTATTTTGGGCGAAAGCTATAGCAGAATAGATGAGGAATGCTGCAAGCAGAATTCTGGAAGAAAATTTCATGTATTCAAACCTCAGTAGATTAAGAGCGGTGAATTCATGATAATTGATCACCTGTATAGCAAGGGCTTGTAAGGCTAGCAATTGCCCAAACTCTCGGCACCCTTTATTTGAGGCTCATTTGCCACTTATATATGACTTGATGCCCCTTTTTAGGGATGAAACTGCCAGAATAAGGCCTTCGGACTTAGGCAAAAATCAACTCTCTCCTATAAAATCTTTAAAAATCATCATGAAGTGGGAAAAGCATGAAAACATCACTAAGCTCAAAATCTAAATATGTTTGGTATTTGACTATTGGACTCCTAGTCGCTGCAATACTCATTACTTATTTCACGATTTCTAATCTACCTGACAGTCTCAAAATTGCAGCAGGACAACCTGGTAGCTATTTTTACGAAACTGCTGAAATCTATAAAAAAGATTTAGCCAAGCAAGGCGTTGATCTTGAAATTATTGAATCCAAAGGTGCTGCAGATAGCCTGACCCTTCTTAGGGATGGCAAAGTAGATATTGCCTTGGCTCACGGTGGTCTCACCACTAGACAAGAATCGCCAAATTTAGTGTCGCTTGGTAGCATTTCTTATGAGCCTTTATGGGTGTTCCAAAGAAAAGGTACCAAGCCTGTTCATGATCTCTCGCAACTAAAAGGAATGAAGGTTGCTACTGGTGTAGAAGGTACTGGCGTAGAAGTCATTGCTAAAAGACTTTTCACAGCCGAAGGTGTTAATGAGCAGAATACGACTATCTTGCATATGAGTATGAAAGAAGCTGCAGAACGCTTAGCTAAAGGTGACATCGATGCTGCAGTCTTTATGGATCCTCCAGAGAATGACAAAATCCGTGCATTTTTTAGCAGTAGCGCAGTCAATGAAGCCAGCCTAGAAGATTCAGAGGCTCTCAGACGTCGCTTTCGCTACTTGCATGTCATCAAGATTCCGCCATCAGGGATTGATCTAGAATTAGAGCAACCACATGCCGAGCTATCTACTATTGCGCCGACTGCCTATTTAGCTGCTAACAAAAGTTTAGACCCTGCACTTCAATATCTACTACTAAGTGTTTTAGATGAAGTACACCATAACCCCACTTTAATTAGTAATGAGGATGAATTTCCATCAGATAAAGATATCGACTTGACCCTCAGCCCAGATGCTGAGCTCTATTACAAAAAAGGTAAGCCATTTTTGCAACAGTACTTACCTTTTCAAATGGCAAGCCTGCTTGAGCGCTTAATCAAAGTATTACTGCCATTCCTAATACTAGGCTACCCAATTATTGCCTATACTCCAACTGTCTATAACTGGTATATTCGCGAGAAGCTATCTAAACGCTATGACTCACTGATAGAGATAGAAGAGCAATTGGCTAATAACCGCTCTAATAAATCTATAGAGGAATTTGAGGCTATGCTTGCTGATGTTGAGAAAAAACTCAATGATGAAAAAATTCCTAGCAGCTTTACTAACGAAGTTTTTATTCTTCGAGAGCATATTGAGCTAGTACAAAGAAAGATACAAAGAATCATGCGAGCCTAAGCTCAATATCAGTTAAACCTATAACGTAATGGATAGCCAAAAATACCAACCTTCGGGTTGGTATTTTCTTTTGCAGGATGTGCCAAGCATGCTAAGTTCATCTAAACTAGATACTCTTGTTATAGCAACCTAAAGGAATGTGAATGAGTCTGATTGATAAGCTACAGTGGCGCTACGCAACTAAAAAAATGGATCCAGCGAAAGTGGTACCGCAAGATAAGGTTGATCAAATACTTGAGGCCATTCGCTTAACAGCAAGCTCTAGCGGATTGCAGCCTTATGAAGTACTAGTCATTACTAACAAAGAGATTCGTGAAAAAATCAAACCGATTGCGAACGGTCAATCTCAAATTGTTGACTGCTCACACTTACTCGTATTTGCTGCTTGGGACAACTACACAGCAGAACGTATTAATAATGCCTTTGACATGACTGAACAAATCCGTAACTTTACTAGCGAAGCTGGCACGGCTTATCGTCAGATGCTACTAAAAGTCTACCCTGCAAGAGATGCAGAGGTCAATTTCACACATGCTGCTAAACAGGTATATATCGGTCTTGGTACTGCGCTGATTGCTGCTGCTGATGCACAAGTAGACAGCACCCCCATGGAAGGCTTTGAGCCACAAGCGCTCGATACTATTTTGAACTTAAAAGAAAAGGGTTTGCGTAGCGTTGTCATGCTGCCCTTAGGCTATAGAAAAGCAGATGAAGATTGGTTGCTAAACCTTAAGAAGGTTAGACGAACTAAAGAAAACTTTATTCGCTGGATCAAGTAAGACAGTGTCTGCACATCAGCTCTCTACTTTAATTAGTCTGCAAGATCATGGATAAAAGCGTTCTTATTGTTGGAGAATATGGAAAGATATTTCTTGCTCCATTGATGCATGCGCTGGGAGAGTCTTGGTCAATCAATCACTGCATCATCGAGCAGCCTAAGTCTGAACTACTCAAGCTCGTTTCCAAAGTGCAGATTCTGGTTGTCTCAGCTGAGTTGGCTTATTCTAAAGATCCGCAATTGGTCGAAGATCTCATTAAAGCAGGCAAAGGGCTGCGCTTAATCCAGGTGCCATTCTCTGGCATGGACTGGCTCAAAAAAGAATGGCTGCCAAATGACTGCATTGTTTGCAATACGAATCAGCATTCTGAACCTATTGCTGAATACGTCATGCTAGGTATCTTGGAGTTTGCGATCAATATGCGCCATATGGACAGAGAGCTGCGCCAAGGTAGATGGACATACGGTGGCTCAATTGTGCGCGGGATGAAACACAGTGAGATTCAACACAAAACAATTGGTTTTATTGGCTTTGGTCATATCGCCAAGAGGGTCACTGAGCTCGCTAAACCTTTTGGAATGCAGTTCATCGCCATTAGCCGAAATCCATCAGAAGATACTAGATTAAATTGGTGGAAAGATACCTCACATCTAGAAGCCTTATTGGCTCAAAGTGATTACGTTCTCATCACTGCGCCACTTAGCGAGAGCACTAGAGATTTGATTAATGAAGTCACGCTCAAGAAAATGAAACCTACCGGGGTCATTATCAATGTAGCCAGAGGACCCATTATTAATGAAGTGGCTATTTATCAAGCGCTGAAGAGTCGACAGATCGGTGGCGCACTACTAGATGTTTGGTATCAATATGCAAGTACTGATAATTTAGAAATGCGGCCGTCAGAGCTGCCTTTTCATGAATTAGATAATGTCATCATGACACCGCATACTGCTAGCTGGACTGATCAGCTTGATCAAAGACGAATCGACTCCGTGGTGCAAAATATACAAAACTTCATCAAACAAAAACCTTTGGCAGAGATCATCTACCCAATAACTTAAATCTAGCTACATTAATTTTTATAAGTTGGATCTAGTTTTTCTACCAAACGAAGCATTGCCGGCCACTCCATTTCTCCGAATGGCCTTCTTACCTCAGGCTGGTACAAATGATGTGTTTTCGAGATGACTTCAGCTGGCGGCATGGTTAATTTAACACCAGAAGAGAGTGCATCTACTTGAGCTTTGCAGGCCATTTCTAGCCAATATAAAGTATTGAAAGCTTGAGCTATGCTGGGACCCACTGCAAGTAGGCCGTGATTTCTTAAAATCATCGCTGTTTGATTCCCTAGGTCTGCAACTAAACGGGATTGCTCGTCTAAATCAATCGCAACGCTTTCATAGTCGTGATAGCTAATGCCATGAAATCGCATAGCTGTTTGAGTAATTGGCAATAGGCCACATTCCATCGCAGAAACAGCCATACCAGCACGTGTATGGGTATGAATCACACAACTGACATTCTCTCTAGCGCGATGTACTGCACTATGAATAACATAACCAGCCTGATTGATACCAAAATCTGGATTGGGGTTATAAATAATATCGCCGTCTAGATTAATCGTGATTAGATTAGAGGCGGTGACTTCGTTATACATCAACCCATAGGGGTTAATTAATATATGCTCTTCTTTACTATCAGGAATTCTAGCGGTGATATGGTTATAAATCAGGTCGCTCATTCCAAAATGAGCAACTAATCTATAGCAGGCAGCTAAGTCAATACGGGCCGAACGCTCAGCGGCACTGACAATGTAATTGGTTTTGTTCATTACTCTTTTATTCCATTGGCTTGATGTTGAAATCACGAATTAGCTTACCAGTATTCTCATAGTCATTTTTTAAGAACACTGCAAACTCTCCAGAAGAGGCAGAGGTTCGAACCTCTGCTCCACCCTTTGCTAGCTTTGCGCGTGTATCGGGCTCTTGCAAAATGAGATTGATTTCATTTAATAATGTTTTCTGAATCGCTGGGGGTAAGCCCACTGGGCCAAAAAGGCCTAACCAAGCGCCAATTTCAAAACCTGGAAAACCTTGCTCAACTACCGTCGGAATTTCTGGTGCAAGCTCTGTTCTTTTGAGTGTAGCAACCGCCAAGGGTTTTAACTTCCCTGCTCTCACCATTGCAATACTGGAAGATAGGGTGTCAAAAGTTACTGGTAATTGCCCGCCAATCACATCTGCTTGAGCCTGAGTACTGCCCTTATAAGGAACCTGGGTCATTTCTATATTGGCACGCTTAGCAAGCACTGACATGACCAAATTACTAGTAGCGCCGTTACCAGTGGATCCATAACTTATGGGGGTTGGACTCTTTTGCGCATTTGCTAAAAATTGTTGCAAAGTATTTGCTGGATCATTGGGATTAACGACCATCAAATAGGGCAACCACACCAGCATGCCAATAGGTGTGAAATCAGTCAAAGGGCTATAACTTAGATTTTTATAAATATGGGGGTTGATCGACATCGGCGCAGAGGCGCTCACCAATAAAGTGTAGCCATCTGGTTTAGCTTTGGCGGCCATCCCAGCTCCGATACTGCCTGCCACACCAACTTTGTTTTCTACCAAAAATTGCTGGCCCATTCTTTGCGAAAGGCGATCAGCTAAGATGCGCGTTACTGTATCAGTTCCTGTGCCGGGCGGAAAACCAATGATGATAGTTACTGGTCTATCTGGATAAGCAGCCAGCACAATCAGGGGGCTACTCGACAAAACAGAAAATATCAATACCCTGATGAAGAATTGAAGTTTCATGAAGCCCCCATTATTTTTTAAAGTTTTACCAACTTAAACAACCTTAATGACTAAATCTGGCAAACGATCTATAGAGCAACGAATCACATCACCTTTGATGACTGGGCCAACATTTTCAGGAGTCCCTGAGTAGATAATATCTCCAGGGTATAGCTCATTTGCTTCAGATAATTTAGAAATTTGCTCAGCTACTGACCAAATCATTTGTGATAAATCTGCTTTTTGTTTCACATCCCCATTTACCGAGAGTTCAATATTCCCTTTGGCGAAGTGTCCAATACTGGCAATCGGGAAAATAGGGCCAATAGGGGCAGAGTGATCAAAAGACTTGCCAATTTCCCAAGGCTTCTTTTGATCTCCCATAAAACGCTGCAGGTCTCTGCGCGTCATATCTAAGCCAAGTGCGTAACCGAATATATGATCAAGCGCTTTTTCAACTGGGATATTCTTGCCGCCTTTGTTTAAGGCTGCGACTAACTCCACTTCATAGTGGTAATTCTTAGTCAAAGTTGGATAAGGATGATCCACAATTTTATTTGGCGCAACAAACTGAATAGCATCCGTTGGCTTTTGAAAGAAAAATGGGGGTTCACGCGTCGGGTCAGAGCCCATTTCTCTAGCATGCGCTGCATAGTTTCTGCCAATGCAATAGATCCTGCGCACTGGAAATTCTTGATTACTACCGGCTATAGGAATATAGACTTGCTCAACATGAAAGGGAGTTTTGACACCCTTCTCATAAGCCCCACTTGCACCCGCACTGCTCAGAATCGCTGTGCCCACACCCAGCTTTAATACATTGCGGCGTGTAATATTTTTTTCTTGTGTCATCATTTCTAATCCATTGAATACAATCTATACAGCCATCAAGATTTAGTTTCTAAGAAATCAATTTATACAACAATCAGGTACGGAAATAGACAGTAAATACCCGTAGCTATTATTCGCAAATTCATGTGGATGCAGCTTAGACTAAATTAAGCCTGCATATAACCATATCTTAGGTTTGTTCTACCATCCCCATACTGGTCATAATTCACTTTTGCGATAGAAACCTTATCAGTCATTAGGGTAGCTCGTTGTGCAGCGGTAAGCTGATAAAGCCGTGCAGAATTTTCGCCAAAGATAGCTTGCTTAATTGCTCCATCTGCAGGCCCCAGAGGATTAAAGCCATATTTTTTCTGCATATCCTCAGGAATTTCTAATCTACGTAAGGCCTCAATTTGCCATTGAGGGGAACCCGTCCAGATCGCGTCGGTACCCCAAACAACGTGGTCAGCCCCTAAGCCTTGAATGAGCTGACCCAGCATCGCAGCACATAGTCTTGGCTCAGCAATAGTACTTTGAGCAAAAATTTGACCTAAATCACCATAGACATTCGTGACCCCAGTTTTTTGTGGGATCTGAGCTAAATCTGTTACCCAATCAATGCGGCCAGATTGTCTAAATTGCTCCCATCCTATGTCCCAGGTTCCGCCCGTATAACGAAAAGCAGAATGGTAAATAACAAAGTTTAATTGAGGCCAATCTTTGGCAGCTTTGGCAACATCATCCACTTTCGCATAAGCCAATAAGTGAGGATATTGCTGCGTGACCGATGGTGGATAAAGACCTTTATGCACACAGACATTCGCTAAACTTGGCTTCGCTTTACTCCACTTCGCCAACTTTTCATAAAAAGGATAAAGTAATTTCTCATCATCAAGACGCCAAGGATGCCTTGAAAGTTGCTTATTCGTGTTATCGCCGATGGTGTAACCCTTAAAAGAATCTGGCTTTAAATTTTCATGATCTGCCTCGGCCTTTTCTAACCAGCCCGGCATTCCCGGCATAAAAATTGCATGTGAAAACATTCTTTTGGTACCGGACCCTTGATTTACTGATTGACGCGCCTGCGCTTTCATTTCATTAGTTAAAAACCAATCTCGAGAATCCTCAGATCCAGAACCAGAAATCAATGCTACTTTAGTATCGCTATCCAAATAGATTTCTTTAAAGTAGTTAGCAAACTTCAAGTCATCCAAGGTTTGTGGCTTACCAGCTAAAGCAGGATTCCATGAGGCTTTGCCTACCGCTTCACGAGATCTCACAAAACCTTCTAGCCGAGTATCGTCTCGTAAGAAATGCGTATGCATATCCATAATGAACTGATCTTTTAACAAAGCAGATCTTTCATTGGCGAGCTCTGGTGTTGCGGCCTCAGCATGACTAACACTGTATAGCGGCCCAAAGGTATCATTCATTGCTAAAAAAGCTGCTGCCATTCCTGCAGCGCTTTGAAAAAAACGGCGGCGGGGTATGCCTTGGTGCTTGGATAGGACTGAGCCAATATCCTTGATACGATTCTCAAATTCTTTTTGCTTGGGAGTCTGTACACCAGGCAAAAACTCATCACTTGAAATTGCTTGAGTAGGTATTGGAGAACGAAAACGGGCTTTTTCTGCCGGAATTAATCCTGCAATCTCGTCAGGAGTCATCATAATTTAAGCATCCTATAGTCAAAAGAGTCTGCCTAAAACTCAGCCCTTTGAGTCAGGCTTTAACTTATTCGAATCTTGTTCTTGGCTTTGATCAATAGCTGTTTGCATTCTTAAACTAGGTGCGGACATTTTTTCACCATCCCATACTTGGCCGCACCAGCACTCACCCGCATCATTGATGATACAAACACCAGAACCACAGCAACGCTTGTCAGGAGCTTTCATCTTAGGCTATTTATCGTAGTCACTAGCAAACTGATGGTTTGTATCCCGGTGGTGGGCTTCATCATTGCGAACAACAATGACGACGTCTCGTAGAGTTGCGCCAGGTTCAAGCTTCCAATAATCAATCGCAATCTTTGGGGCTGGTACATTTTCTATACGTCCCTCATCGATTTCTTTTAGATACTCGGTATAAGAATAGACTGCCTCTTCCTCAAAATAGCCAACGATACGATGGGCAGTTCTTGGAAAAACTACATAAATAACGAAAAAGAAATTCCAGAAAATAGCTTGTGCAATCAAGACAAGATAGCGCTCAAACATATTGGGCTTTGCAATCTCAATAAAAGTCATGAGATGCATTCTTTCATTCTCCGCTTCGGCTAAAAGCGTACGAATCTTTGGCCCATAACCAACCTTCATGCTACGCAGGCTGGTTAAATGGGTCCACATCCCAGCAACCATTCCAGGCACTCCAGCCACTGTTTCTAAAACAACAGCTCGATGCCCATAGCGTTTCTTAAAAAAAGTATCTGCAAAAAAGCGCATTCCTTTGGTGAAGGCTAGGGCAACTCGATCAGAAAAACCAAGGGGCGTGTAGTGGGCAATCTCTTTCATATGAAATACTTTAAATGATTCTTGGAATTTACGCAGGAGAATGAGTCGCCCCTGGCCTACCTGTCATGGAAGGGCCCCAAGCCAGGAAATCACTGTAATCACAATAAAGCAGCCTTTTTCAAGCAGATTTAAGACTTATTTACTAAACTGAATGAAAGCTACATTATTTAAGACGCCTTGAAACTACTTCCAACCCCTTTTTCTGCCCTCATTATTGGCTCCTCCGGAACTATTGGCGAAGCATTTGTGGATCTGCTGGAAAATAACCCCCTATGCTCAAGCGTTGTAGGCATTCATCGCCATTCAGAACCTAATGTTGATTACCAAAAGCCAGATTCAATAGAAGCTTGTGCTGTAGCGCTCGCTCACAACGCCCCTTTTCAGCTCATCATCAATACGATTGGAGTCTTGCATAGTAGCGAGTGGATGCCTGAAAAGAGACTGGACGATCTCAATGCTGCACAACTCATGGAGCTGATGAAGATCAATACTATTGGTCCGGCACTGACCATTCGTCACTTCTCAAAATTACTAGACCCTAAAAATAGCATCATGGTTACCCTCTCAGCCAAAGTAGGTAGCATTGAAGATAACCGTCTTGGTGGATGGTATAGCTATCGCGCCTCTAAGGCTGCGCTGAATATGTTAATTAAAACGGCCTCTATTGAATGGGCGCGTACCAAACCGAATACTGCCTTAATCGCAATTCATCCTGGCACCGTGAACTCCAAACTTTCAAAACCGTTTAAAGGTGAGCAAATTGGCAGGCCTGCTAACGATGCGGTAGCGGATATGTTTGGAGTGATCGAAAGTCTCAAGAAAGAGGATTCAGGAAGCTTTTTTTCTTACTCAGGTGAAAGATTGCCCTGGTAGCAGTTAACTGCCGGTTTAGATCTGCGACTTAGGTGCTTTTTTCCTGCAAGCTTCTGAACAATATTTTACTGATTCCCAGTTTTTAGCCCAAGATTTTCTCCAGGTCATTTCTTTGTTGCAGACAACGCAAATCTTGCTCGGTAGAAAACTTTTATTGCCCTTAAAGGAAGTACTCATATCAAGGCCTAGAGATCATTGAGGTGCGTTAAGAGATGCTCTGCATGGACCACAATAGACTTTTGATCCTCATCGCTAATTCTCTTGAGATTGGCAGTCATCAACTTTGTGCGCGGACTAGATTCAAACTGAGCGCGATGTTTAATTAAGAAATTCCAATACAAGGTTGTTACAGGGCAAGCACTCTCCCCAAAGCGAACATCTGGCTTGTACTTGCACGAGCCACAATAATTACTCATACGCTTGATATAGGCTCCACTGGCAATATAGGGCTTACTCGTAAAGCGCCCGCCATTTGCAAACAAAGCCATGCCAGCAGTATTGGGCAGCTCTACCCACTCAATTGCATCGACATAAATTGCCAAGTACCAGTCACACACTTCTTTTGGCAAAATTTCTGCCAATAAAGCAAAGTTGCCAGTAACCATGAGGCGCTGAATATGATGAGCATATCCATACTGTAGTGTTTGGCCAATAGCATCTTTCATGCAAGCCATATGGGTTTGACCTGTCCAATACCACTTTGGTAAAGATCTCTGATGATCGTAATAATTATCTGCAGCCATCTGAGGCATATCTAGGTAATAAATGCCCCGAACAAACTCTCGCCAACCTAATATTTGACGAATAAATCCTTCGACGGTAGCAAGATCTAGAGAGTATTTTTTCCAAGCTTGTAAAACAGCGGTAATGACTTCTCGCGGATTAAGCAACTTCAAATTAAGCGAGCTCGAAAGCATCGAATGCCAGCCAAAGGGGGTATCAGTCCACATAGCATCCTGAAAGACCCCAAAATTTCTTAAGCGGTATTCCACAAAATAATCCAGCGCTTCTAAAGCTTGAGCTCGAGTTACGGGCCATCGAAAATGCTCTAAAGATCCCGGGTGATTCGAATAGTTAGCATTAACAAATTTGATAACCTCTTGGGTTACTAGATCTGGCTCAAATAAAACCGGAGCCTCGATAATGCCAGGGCCTTTTTTGGAGTAGGGCTTGCGGTTATCTTGATCAAAATTCCACTGCCCTCCCTCGGGATTTCCTTCGGAATCTACCAAAATATTGTGGCGCTTACGCATTAAGCGATAGAAATACTCTAGGCGTAATTCTTTTTTATCAGCCACCCATTGCGAAAACTCTGGATGAGAGCAATAGAAGTGATCATCCTCACGCATCTCAAGTCTGAGCGACAGATCTTTTGCCAATGCCTCAATCTGCTGCTTTAAGCGCCATTCGCCCGGCTCAATACAGATTAGGTGTGTTGTCCCCTCTTGGATTATTTTTTCTTTTAAGGTCTCAACAATTGATAGCGGTGAGCTTTCAATATAAGTTAAAGGGTAATTGAGCTCTTTTAACTGAATAGCAAAGTGCCGCATTGCAGACAAAAATAGGGCAATCTTAGATTTATGGGACCAAACGTATTGCGCTTCTGCGATAGACTCAATCATGACTATTTCATCAGTCTTGAAATCAAAATCCCTAAGTGCAGCTCCTTTTAAATCGAGCTGATCCCCCAGAATGAGGACTAACCGTTTCATAGGCTTCATTTATTTTTATACTGTGTTGGGCAGTAAGCGCGATCTACTAATTTACTTCGAAGAGCAACATGCTTTGTGGCTCTTCCAGTAACGCGTTTACGCCATAACTCAAAAGAACTCCGTTTAAGTTCATGGCGCATTAATTGAATGACTTGTGGCTCAGATAATCCAAACGATTTCTCGATCGCATCAAATGGAGTGCGATCTTCCCAGGCCATCTCAATGAGGCGGGAAATATCAGATTCAGAAAGTGTTTTTAATGGGAATTTAGGCACTGTGCAAGTTTATGACTTATTTACTAAACTTGTACTTGATACTACTTTTTCAAAGAATCGCATGATTGGAAAAATTCGCCAGAAACTGATTTCGCTTGCGCCAACCCCATGCCTCAAAGTGGTAGAACTGATCTGTCCTATCTGCCACCGCCCCATCCCTGACTCACAAAAAGATGCTCATCACCTCATACCGAAGTCCAAGGGTGGAAAAACGACTGAGTACCTACACCGCATTTGCCATCGCCAAATACATGCTCTCTTTACTGAAACTGAGCTAGCCACTCAATTTAATACTGCCCCTGCTCTTCAAGAGCACCCTGAAATGCAGCGTTTTATTCATTGGGTTAAATCAAAGCCTAATCACTTTTATGAAAAATCCCGCAAAAGTTCTCGCTTAAAAGAAGCTTAAGCATTAACTAAAGC
>Ga0208496_1000023_pt1 | contig 47015 bp, 31 predicted proteins | sample CryBogmetaGMA2M_FD_184552 | JGI IMG/M metagenome (GOLD analysis project Ga0208496, IMG submission 184552) | Freshwater microbial communities from Crystal Bog, Wisconsin, USA - MA2M (SPAdes) | ecosystem: Environmental > Aquatic > Freshwater > Lake | place: Crystal Bog, Wisconsin, USA | collected... | reverse complement strand
CCGCAAGCGCCTGCTAGCGGGAAACCACTGGATAATTCGGATGGAACACACGCCCCCGATTCTGGCAAACGCCAACATTGGCGTAAAGGCACTGGCTTGTGAGCCTTCCGTCCGACCCCAATCCATTGCCGTCCTTTAATCCGTCACGGACGTTCATTTTACGCCCGGTCGCCACCTCCTTGCTGATGGTGGCGTTGTTGTTGGTCGGCATCCTAGCTTATCGGTTATTGCCAATTTCGGCTTTGCCACAAGTGGATTACCCGATGATCCAAGTGGTGACACTTTACCCCGGCGCCAGCCCCGAGGTCATGACCTCGTCGGTCACAGCACCCTTGGAGCGCCAATTCGGCCAGATGCCTGGGCTTAACCAAATGTCATCGGCCAGTTCGGGCGGTGCTTCGGTCATCACCTTGCAGTTCAACCTCAATTTGGACTTGGATATCGCCGAACAAACAGTACAGGCGGCCATCAATGCCGCTAACACGTTTCTGCCCACCGACCTACCGATGCCGCCCATTTACAACAAGGTCAACCCGGCGGATGCGCCGATCCTGACTTTGGCCGTCAGTTCGAAGATTTTGCCATTGTCCCAGGTGGAAGACTTGGTCGATACCCGGTTGGCACAAAAGATTTCCCAACTGCCAGGGGTCGGGCTGGTCAGCATCACGGGTGGGCAGCGTCCGGCCGTGCGAATACGGGCCAATCCCAAGGCACTGGCCGCCTACGACATGAGCTTGGAAGACCTGCGCAACGCCATTGCCGCCGCCAATGTAAACCAAGCCAAGGGTATGTTTGACGGTCCGGCCCGTGCGGCCATCATTGATGCCAATGACCAACTCAAGTCGGCGGCGGAATACCAGAAACTGGTTGTCGCCTACCGTAACGGTGCCCCGGTGAAACTGTCCGAGGTCGCCGATGCGGTGGACAGTGCCGAGAATGTCCGGCTCGCCGCTTGGGCCAACGGAACGGCGGCAGTCGTCGTCAACATCCAGCGCCAACCGGGTGCCAATGTGATCGAAGTCGTAGACCGCATCCAACAATTGTTCCCTAAATTGCAGGCGATACTGCCCACATCGGTGGACATCACACCGCTGACGGACCGCACTGTCACTATCCGCTCCTCGGTACGGGATGTTCGCATCGAACTGTTCCTATCCGTGGCCTTGGTCGTGCTGGTGATTTTTGTCTTTCTCCGCAATGTTCCGGCCACCACGATTCCGGGCATTGCGGTTCCATTGTCCCTGATCGGGACCTTCGGCATCATGTACCTCGCCGGTTTCAGCATCAATAACCTGACCTTGATGGCGCTTACCATCGCCACAGGCTTTGTGGTCGACGATGCCATCGTGGTAATCGAGAATATTTCCCGTTACATTGAAGAAGGCGACCCACCATTGGAGGCGGCTCTCAAGGGTTCGGAACAGATCGGTTTCACCATTATTTCATTGACCTTTTCGCTGGTCGCGGTGCTGATTCCGCTGCTGTTCATGGGGGATGTGGTCGGTCGTCTGTTCCGCGAATTCGCCATCACGCTGGCGGTGTCCATTCTCATCTCCGCCGTCGTGTCGCTGACCTTGACACCGATGATGTGCGCCAAGCTGCTCCGCCCTATAGACGAGAAAAAAGCCGGTTGGTTTTATCTTAGCAGCGGCCGGTTTTTTGACCGGATGATTGCGGGTTATGGCCGGATGCTAGAATGGGTATTGGAACGGCAAACCCTGACTTTACTTGTCGCGTTCGCAACTTTAGTGCTCACCGTGTGGCTTTACATCATCATACCCAAAGGTTTTTTTCCGGTCCAAGACACAGGGTTGATTCAGGGGATTTCAGAAGCTCCACAGGACATTTCCTTTCCCGCCATGGCGGAGCGGCAAAAAGCTTTGGCTAATATCATTCTGCAAGACCCGGCAGTGGAAAGCCTGTCTTCATTCATCGGCGTGGACGGCACCAACCCCACCTTGAACAGCGGCCGGTTCCTGATCAATCTGAAACCGTTGGACGTGCGGAGGGCGAATGTCACGGAAGTGATCCGGCGGCTACAACCCAAGCTGGCGGAGATCCAAGACATCTCGCTGTTTCTCCAACCGGTGCAAGATCTCACCCTTGAAAATCGTGTTAGCCGTACCTTGTTCCAATTTACCCTAGAGACAGCCATTCCGGGCGAATTGAATCAATGGACACATCGCCTCGTCGATCGGCTTTCCCAGGTGCATGAAATCACCGAGGTCAACAGCGATCTGCAAGACCAAGGGCTGCAAGCGTTCGTGTCCATTGACCGCAACACCGCGAGCCGCCTCGGTGTCACTACGGCGGCCATCGACAACATCCTCTACGATGCTTACGGGCAACGGTTGGTGTCCACCATCTTCACCCAGTCGAACCAATACCGGGTAGTGCTCGAAGTGAAACCCGATTATCGTGGTGGCCCGGAGTCCCTGAATGATCTTCGCATCCCTTCGACTAACGGGACGCAAGTCCCCTTATCCGCCATTGCACAGGTGTCGGAGCGTAAAACCCCTCTATCCATCAATCACCAAGGCCAGTTTCCATCTTCGACGATTTCCTTCAATCTGGCACCAGGGGCTTCCCTAGGCGATGCGGTCAAGGCCATTGAGGCGGCCAAAGAAGACATCGGCATGCCGTTGAGCGTCCGCACCAATTACCAAGGCGCTGCTTTGGCCTTCACCGCCTCGCTGACCAATACGCTATGGCTGATTATCGCCGCCATCGTGACGGTATATATCGTGCTCGGGGTTCTTTACGAAAGCTATATCCACCCTATCACGATACTTTCAACCCTGCCCTCTGCCGGTGTCGGTGCCCTGCTTGCACTGATGGCTTCGGATATGGACCTCGGCATCATCGGCATTATCGGCATCATCCTGCTGATTGGCATCGTTAAAAAGAACGCCATCATGATGATCGACTTTGCCTTGGATGCGGAACGCAAGCAGGGTCTGCCGCCTAGGGAGGCTATTCATCAGGCTTGCCTGCTGCGCTTTCGGCCCATCATGATGACGACCCTAGCGGCATTGCTCGGTGCCCTTCCGCTGATGTTGGGAACCGGAGTAGGATCGGAACTGCGCCATCCGCTGGGGATCACGATGGTCGGTGGCTTGATCTTGAGCCAACTATTGACCCTGTTCACGACACCGGTCATTTATTTAGCCATGGACCGGATGGCCCGCCGTGTCAGTGGCAGGCTGGAAAATCCCCCCTACGCCCCTTTGCAAAAGGGGGAATAAAATGATGGGTGACGAGGCGTGAATCTATCTGCATTTTTCATCTATCGGCCGGTCGCCACTTCACTGCTGACCATCGGCATGACACTGGCGGGCATCATCGCCTTTCTACAACTACCTGTGGCACCGTTGCCACAGGTGGATAACCCTACCATCAACGTTTCGGCTTCCCTGCCCGGTGCCAGTCCGGAAACCATGGCTGCCACAGTGGCCACCCCGCTTGAACGGTCTTTGGGACGGATTGCCGGCATTACGGAGATGACTTCATCGAGTTCCTTGGGCTCCACCAACATCACCCTGCAATTCGACCTTGAACGTGACATCGACGGTGCGGCCCGTGATGTGCAGGCGGCTATCAACGCCGCCAGTAGCCTACTGCCCACCAATTTACCCAGCCGTCCCAGTTATCGCAAAGTAAACCCAGCCGACTCCCCCATCCTGATTCTGGCAATGACCTCGGATACCCAGAGCCGAGGCCAGATGTATGATGCGGCTTCGACGATTCTGGCGCAAAAAATCTCCCAAATCCGGGGAGTCGGCCAAGTGACCGTAGGCGGCAGTTCATTGCCCGCGGTACGGGTCGAGTTGAATCCCAATGCCTTGGCGAAATACGGCGTGGGGCTGGAGGATGTCCGAACGGCCATCGTCGCGGCCAATCCGAACCGCCCCAAAGGTTCAGTGGAAGATGACAGGCATTATTGGCAAATCCAGGCCAACGATCAGGCCAAAAGCGCCAAGGAATACCTACCGCTGATCGTGGCCTATCGCAATGGTGCCGCCGTTCGCATCGCCGACCTCGGCACAGCGGTGGATTCAGTGGAAGACCTGCGCAATGCCGGACTGAAAAATGGCAAACCCTCCGTGCTGCTGATCCTGTTCAAACAGCCCGGTGCCAACGTCATCGAAACGGTGGAAAAGGTGAAGGCCATGCTCCCGCAACTACGGGCATCCATCCCAAACGCCATCGACCTGTCGGTGGTGGTGGACCGCTCGACGACCATCAGGGCATCTGTCAACGAAGTGGGGAAAAGCCTGTTTATCTCCATCGGACTAGTAATTTTTGTGGTGTTTGTGTTCCTGCGCAATCCGGCTTCGGCCCTTATCCCGATCATTGTCGTGCCGGTTTCACTGATCGGCGCCTTCGGGGTGATGTACCTATGCCATTACAGCATCGACAACCTGTCCCTGATGGCTTTGACCATCGCCACTGGCTTCGTGGTCGATGATGCCATCGTGGTGCTGGAGAATACCTCCCGCCACATCGAAAAGGGGGTTCCCCCGCTCCAGGCCGCACTAAAAGGCACCGAGGAAGTCGGTTTCACGGTGCTATCCATGAGCTTGTCGCTGATTGCCGTGTTTGTTCCGATATTGCTGATGGGCGGACTCGTCGGACGAATATTTCGGGAGTTTGCGGTCACTCTTTCCGTCGCCGTGTTGGTGTCGTTGGTGGTGTCGTTGACCACTACCCCCATGCTTTGTGCGCGCTTGCTCAAACCGGAAAGCAAACAACACGGTCATATCTACCTCTGGGTGGAACGCTTTTTCGACCGTCTGCTACGAGGCTATAAACGAAGTTTGCGCTGGGCCTTGGGTCATCAACGCCTGATGATGCTTCTGCTTTTGTGCACAATAGGACTGAACATCCATCTCTATGTGATCATACCCAAGGGGTTTTTCCCGGTGCAGGACACAGGAAGGCTGGGGGGCACCATCCAGGCGGACCAGAGTACCTCGTTCCAGTCCATGGCGAAAAAACTGGCCGACTTTGTCAATATCCTGCGGCAAGACCAGGCCATAGACAACGTCATTGGGGTTGCAGGTGGTCAGCAGGGCAGTAACACCGCCCGGCTGTTCGCGGTGCTAAAGCCACCGGAAGATCGGGATGCCCCCCTAGACCGCATCTTGGGCCGTTTGCGTAAAAAGTTGGCGAACGAGCCTGGGGCTAGTTTGTTTCTGCAACCGCAGCAAGAACTCAGCGTGGGTGGCCGGTTGTCGGCCTCCATGTTCCAATATACCTTGCAGGCGGAACACCTGGCCGATCTGCGCGAGTGGGCACCGAAAATCCTCAAAGCACTGTCCGCGCGCCCCGAACTGACGGATGTCAACACCGACCAGCAAGACAAGGGGCAGCAGGTGTCGCTGAAAGTGGACCGCGACGCGGCGACGCGGCTCGGAGTCAGCATGGCATTGATTGATGCGAGCTTAAACGATGCCTTCGGACAGCGCCAGGTTTCTGTCATGTACAACCCGCTCAATCAATACCATGTCGTGATGGAACTGGCCCCCGAATATTGGCAAAACTCACAAACTTTGCGGCAAATTTACCTTAGCGTCGCCCCGGTGACACCGCAAACGGCCAACACCCAGCCACCGCTGTCGGCTTTTGCGAGTTACGCGCCGACCAACACGCCGTTGACCGTCAACCATCAAGGGCAATTCGCTGCGGCGACCATCTCCTTCAACCTTAAACCCGGATACTCACTTTCCGATGCGACCGAGATCATTAAAAAAACCTTGCAAGAAATCGGTGTGCCGGCATCGGTCCACAGCGGCTTCCAAGGTACGGCGAAGGTGTTCCAAGACTCGTTGAAAAACCAGCCTTGGCTGATTTTAGCCGCTCTTTTCGCCATCTACATCGTGCTGGGCATCCTCTATGAGAGTTACGTACACCCGATCACCATAATCTCCACCTTGCCCTCCGCCGGTGTCGGGGCGATTCTTGCCCTGCTGGCAACCGGCACGGAATTTAGCATCATCGCCTTGATCGGCGTAATTTTGCTGATCGGCATAGTGAAAAAGAACGCCATCATGATGATCGACTTTGCCCTAAATGCGGAGCGCGAACAAGGCATTGATGCTCACGAAGCCATTTTCACCGCGTGTATGATCCGTTTTCGTCCGATCATGATGACGACCTTCGCAGCCCTACTCGGTGCCTTGCCGCTGGCGTTTGGTTCAGGTTATGGCGCGGAACTGCGCCGACCATTGGGAATCTCTATCGTCGGCGGTCTGGTCGTCAGCCAGATGCTCACGCTTTATACCACCCCAGTGGTTTATCTCTATTTGGAGCAGTTTCGGCTCTGGTGTGGCCGCGCCTTCAAACGGCCGGATTCCCAACTGGATGGAACCGGCCGGTAAGACAGCAATTTTCAGTTTGAGGCATAGCAATGAAATATTACCCCGTCATTTCGGCATGGATGCCGAAATCCAGCGACCATGGATGGCAAGCTAGTTGATATGAAGGGCTTAAATCCGTTGGCCTGTTACCTTCCTTGGCCTGGATTTCGGCATCCATGCCGAAATGACGGGGCTTTGGGCCAAAATGAGAATTGCTGCCGGTAAGGTGATTTCCAATAATGAACCCACAAAAATTGTTATTCTTGATTTTGGCCATACTCCTGGCAGGCTGCACCGTTGGTCCGGATTATGTCCGACCGACTATGCCAACCCCAGCTGCCTTCAAAGAACTTAAAGGGTGGAAACAGGCGCAACCACGCGATCACCTGCCTCCCGGCAAATGGTGGGAGATATTCCAAGACCCGCAATTAAACGCTTTGGAGGAACAAGTCGCCCCCGGCAATCAATCCATCGCCCAAGCCGAGGCCCAATACCGCCAAGCGCAAGCCTTGGTCCAGGCGGCGCGGGCCGCGTTTTTCCCCACTGCAAGCTCGACCACAGCGGTCAATCGCTTCCGTTCCGTCAGCGGGACGAGTGCCGCAGTCCCCGGTGTCAAATATTTGTTTACGGAAAACTTTTCCACCACTTGGCAACCCGATTTATGGGGTGTCGTGCGTAGGCAGGTCGAGTCCAACATCGGCAGCGCCCAAGCCAGCGCCGGCACCATGCAGGCTTTGCGCCTTTCCACCCAAGCCACCCTGGCCCAGGATTACTTTCAGATGCGTGCGCTGGATGCGCAGAAGAAGCTGCTGGATGAAACCGCAGCCTCTTACCAAAAATCGCTTGATTTGACGCAAAACCGTTATGCGGCGGGGATCGCGGCGCGAACTGACGTGGCGCTGGCCGAGTCCCAACTCGAGTCGGCCCGTGCCCAAGCCATTGATGTTGGGGTGCTGCGGGCGCAGATGGAACATGCGGTGGCCGTGTTGATCGGCAAACCCCCGTATGAACTATCCTTGGATTCCGCGCCGCTGACTGCGGTGCCACCACCGATACCGGTCGGCATCCCCTCGCAACTGCTGGAGCGGCGGCCTGACATCGCCACCGCCGAGCGCCAGATCGCCGCCGCCAATGCGCTAATCGGCGTGGCCAAGGCGGCTTACTTTCCGACAGTCACCTTGTCCGCCAACAACGGTTATCAAACCAACACGCTCTCGTCTTTATTCTCCATGGCGAGCCGTTACTGGGCGTTGGGCCCTTCGTCCGCAGTATTGACTCTTTTCGACGGGGGGGCGCGAAACGCGCAATTGAAGCAGACCGTTGATGCCTTCGATGCCGCCGTCGCCAACTATAAACAAACGATACTAACCGGTTTTCAGCAGGTGGAAGACAACGTAGCCGCATTGCGCATCCTAGAAGAAGAGGCTGAAGTACAAGACAGAGCGGTACGAGCCTTCCGCGAGTCTTTGGCGTTGACAATCAATCAGTACAAATCAGGTACGGTGAGCTATCTGAATGTCATGGTCGCCCAGGCCGCTGCTTTGGCCAGTGAGAATAATGCCGTACAACTGAAGGGCAGACGATTGACCGCCGCCGTGCTGCTTGTCACGGCACTGGGCGGCGGTTGGGACATTTCGGCCCTGCCGGGGCCTGACGAAGCGGGTGGCGAGACTAAATGGACGGATTATCTGCCGTTTCCGGTAAAGTAATATCTAATGCTTAACGCTTAAATTCGTCAATCTGTGGTAAAGTGCCATGTAGTGGGTCGCCGTCCAAGAACTGCCTCTGCCACATTTCAAAATTGACCAGCGTCCACAGCCGCTCCATGTGATCGGCCTTGCCAGTGACGTGCTCCTGAACAAGCCGGTGCAAAAAGTCGGCTTGGAATAGTCCACGGGCTAGTGTGCGTTCACCGACGACATATTCGTCCAGTAGCGGACGAAACTCCGCCCGGAACCATCGGGCCAATGGGACAGGGAAACCCATCTTGGGCCGATTTAGAATAGTCTCCGGCAGCAGTGTCTTCATCGCTTCACGCAAGACATATTTGGTTGTCCAGCCGCGTAACTTCAAGCGGTCTGGGAGCGCTGTGGAAAACTCGACCAGTTTATGGTCAAGGAAGGGCACCCGGCTTTCAATCGACGCAGCCATGCTCATCTGATCCTGCTTCATCAACAGTTCGTGTAAATAAGTCTTCAAATCCGCATACAACAGCCGTTGCAGCAGTGTTGCCGACGGGTCGGCATCGAAATAGCCGAGCATACCGGCGTAGGGGTTGATTTGTCCGATTTTTTCCCGCACAGCGTCTGAAAACAGATGCTGCTGCATGTGGCTAGGGAAGACCGCAAAGTTGTCGAAATACAATGAACCCACATTGGGTTCTAGCCACAGGAATGTCCTAGGCAATTTGCGTCGAAGAGACCCGGGGGCAAGGCTATTTGCGGCACTACGGACGAAACGCCGGAAACCCTCGGTTGAGCATTGATGATATATCTTGCCTGCGGAAAGGTTCAACAGCGTCGTCCGGTAGCGGTTGTAACCGGCTAGGAGTTCATCGCTGCCTTCCCCGCTTAAGACAACCTTCACATACCGCTGTGCGAGTTGTGATACAAAGTAAAGGGCTACACTGGATGGGTGGGCGATAGGTTCGTCTTCATGCCAGATCAGGTGCGGGAGGGCGGCGGCAAAATCGTTTGGCCGGACAATCACCTCATGGTGGTCGGTGCCAAAAGCCCGTGCAGCCACACGCGCATATTCCAGTTCGTTGGCCTCAGGCTCGTCAAAGGCCACAGAGAATGTTTTGATCGGTTCCGCAACCATCTTGCTCATAACACCGGCGATGGCCGAGGAGTCGATGCCGCCTGAAAGAAACACGCCCAGCGGGACATCCGCCATTAAACGCAGCTTCACAGAGGTTTGGAACAGTTCGCGCCATTCATCGACAGTGTCCGCCACAGAACGGGAATGGCTTTCGGCAAACTCGCCGGGTTGGGCATCCCAGTAACGTTCAATTTTTATTTTTCCGTCTTGCCAGAACAGCGTATGCCCCGGCAATAGCCGCTTCACCCCGACAAACAAGGTCGTGTCGTCACTGGTGGCATGGTTGGCAAGGTAATCAGGCAGTGCTGCGTGGTTCAGTTCGGGGCGTAGCGCACCGGCAACCAGAAGGGCTTTGATCTCGGATGCAAAAAACAGCGATCCATCGGCAGTATGGACGTAATAAAGAGGTTTAATGCCTAGGCGGTCACGGGCAATGAACAATTCTTTGCTGCGCCGGTTCCAAATGGCAAACGCAAACATCCCTCTAAGATGGTCTACACAATGCTTGCCATGCTCCTCGTAGAGATGCAGTATCGATTCCGTATCGGAATGTGTCGCGAATACATGCCCACGGGCTTCTAGCTCCAACCGATGGTCGGTGTGATTGTAGATTTCCCCATTGAAGACGATTTGTAGCGAACCATCCTCGTTGGGCATGGGCTGGTGTCCCAAGGCCAAGTCCACGATGCTGAGTCGGCGGTGTGCAATGCCAACTGGCCCTTCAATGAATAAACCCGCGTCATCTGGGCCACGATGCCACAGGACATCTCGCATACGGACGAGTGTTGCCTCGTCCACTTCGCGTCCGCTGCGACTGCTAAAGGCGATACCGTTAATGCCGCACATAGATTTTCCCCTATCTTAATACCAGTTTGCAGCGAACTACCGCCGTTGTGAACTCCCTAGTCAAGCTGTTGTTGAAGGCTTTCAAACGGCGTATAGGCACAGTTTCAAGTTTTGAAAAACGAAACGGACTGCTCGCTACAATTTTTTCAAAACGAGCGATGCTCATTTGATTCAAACCACCCTTGACTTCGCAAAATCTGGTGGCACCATCTGTTTTAAAATCAGACCGCCAACGAATTAGTGCTTTCTCAGTGAAAATAAGATGCGCCCAAGGGAATACTGAAAAAGGATGCCCTCCAAGAGGGTGATACCAAGTCGGACCAAAAGCGGCCAAGACACAACCTGAGGGTTTCAAAAGCTGGCTCATTGTTGCCAAAATCGAAGCGGGATCATTAAAATGTTCAAAGGAATCCAGCGCGGTTATCAAATCTGCTTTTTCATTTGTTTCACGTTCAAAAAAGCATTTTTCTGAAAGTCCTTGTTGAACCGCTCGTTTACGCCCAATCTCCAGCAAATTTTCTTGAATGTCTAAGCCAATGACTTTCCGTGCGCCATGTTGGGCAATTTCGATCACTTCAGAACCTTCACCGCAACCAAAATCAATAACTACCTTGTCAGCAACTTCGTCCCAAATTTGCGGACCCAAAAGCACGGCTAATTTACTCTTGCCAATATACGAGGAGCCATCCATTAAATCCTTTTCACCGTTTGGATTTATCCACTTAAGTAGGTTGTATCCAAGTGTACCGCCTATGATTCCCATTTCATTTCCTATTTCATCACAAATATAACAAAAAAAACTTACGAGAGAAAACGCAGCACACTCTCCACATGCCTAGCCACCGCTGCCCAACTGTACTTTTCCTCCACAATCCTTCTCGCCGCATCGCCTATCCGCTTCCGTTCAGCCGGTGAACCTAGAAGACGGCACACTTCTTCGGCAAAGCTGGCGGGTTCGTCAGCCAAAATGATGTCCGAGCCATTGGTCACAGGTAGCCCCTCTGCACCGATGGTCGTCGATACTACAGCCTTGCCCATTGCCATCGCCTCAAAAATTTTCAGCCGTGTGCCACCCCCCACCCGCAGAGGAACGATATAGACCGAACCTTTCGCGATGGACGGACGGATGTCATCGACACGCCCGGTGACCACAATGCCGGGATCAGATTCCGCCAGTGCTAGGATTTTTTTGCCCGGTCTGCGACCCACAATCCATAATTTTACCTTTGGCCGTTGCTTTGTAATCAACGGCAGGATGGCATCGGCAAAATAAAGGATGCCATCTTCGTTGGGCATCCAATCCATGGAACCGGTAAATACCAAACTTTCGGGCTCTTCGCCATCGGTAGGAATGAAATAGTCAATGTCCACGCCGGTTGGGATCGTTGTGATCTTCGCGGGGGGCAGTTCTTGGGCAAAGAAGGCAGTATCGGTTTCCGAGACCGTCAACACATGCGTAGACCGACGCAAATAGTCCATTTCCGCCGCCCGCATCTTTGCATACTCCCGTTTGAAGACAAACTTCCAAACAGGATTGACCGCCACTTCCCAGTGCCGCTTCCAAATCATTGCCTCAACGTTGTGCGTGAAGGTGACGACGGGAATGCCGAGGTCGAATGGAACGACAGGGGCTGCATTGACAAAATCGCACAGGATAATATCAAACTTTTCAGTCGCCAAAACTTCGCGTAAATGGCGAGTGACCTCGGGTCGGCAATATTTACTGAGGGAGTAAGGCAAGGGTGCAAAGAAGCTTGCAAGATAGCCGAGCGCCTCGCCAAAGCCGCGTCCACTGCTGACCTTAAGTGGATGCGTGACCACTTTGTGGAACATAGACGCTAATGTGTGATGTTCGTCATTAGGCTCTTCCACATAAAAAGTGAACAACGTCACTTCATGGTTCTTGGCCAATTCCTTGGCGATATGGAAGCTACGGATTTTGCCGCCGGAATCAGGCGGAACCAATCCGCCTGCCTTTACCCAGATTATTTTCATTTACCAGCAGATCCCTTCGTATTCGCCTTCGTGGCTAACACGGTTGTGTTTATGCAGGTTGATCAGGTCGATGACGATGTGATGCGGTCGTAGTAGCGATTCTAGCTTTGCCTTGTCCACCCGTGTGCCAATTAGGATGATATCGCTCTCGCGCACGACCGCCTCAATGTCATTAGTCAGCAAAGAGCCAAGATGGGGGATGTTGTCTTCAATGAACTGGCGGTTGGAACCCATGATGCGGCCCATGAATACGTTCTCGTCCCATATTTGTGCTTGGTATCCCTCGCCGAGCAGCTTCTTTATCAACAGCACTTGCGGACTTTCACGCAAATCGTCCGTACCGGATTTGAAACTCAACCCAAGCATGCCAATTTTTTTCTTGCCGTGGGCCATGATGGATTGTACCGACCGCTCTATGTGCTCCTGGTTGCTAGGCATTATGGAATCGAACAGCGGCAGCTTGCAATCCAATTCCTTGCCGCGATAGGTCAAAGCTCGCACATCCTTCGGCAGACAAGAGCCTCCGAATGCAAAGCCTGGGTTCAGATAGTAGGGCGAGATATTCAACTGTTTATCCGACAGAAAAATCTTCGTGACGGCTTCGGTATCCACGCCGGTGTGCTTGCAAAGTGTGCCTAATTCATTGGCAAAGGCCACTTTCAGCGCGTGAAACGTGTTGCATGCATACTTCACCATTTCGGCGGAAGGCACGGGGACTGCGAACAACTCGGCAGGAACCCACTCGTAAAGCTCTTTCAGCAACGCCATGGATTCGGAATCGTCCACGCCCAACACCGTCATTGGCGGATTAAGAAAATCTTTGATCGCAGAACCTTCGCGGAGGAACTCGGGATTAGTGGCTACGCCGAAATCCTTGCCTGCTTTTTTTCCGCTGGCTGCTTCAAGCGCGGGGGTTATGATATCGGCGGTGGTGCCAGGCAGGATAGTACTGCGGGTCACGACCACATGAAAACTGTCTTTATGCTTTAGGCTGGCGCCAATCTGTTCGCAGACGTGTTGGATGCCCTTAAGGTCGAGTTTTCCGTTAGGTTGGCTTGGTGTGCCAACGCAGATAAACGAAATTTCACTCCCTAGCACGGCTTCGCCAATATCCTTTGTGGCGGTGAGCCGACCTTGGGCATGGGATTCAGTGATCATTTCCTGAATACCAGGTTCGAAGATGGGCGTTTTGCCTGATGCCATTAGCTCGACTTTTTCTGTTGCCACATCAATGCCCAAGACATGATGGCCCTTGCTGGAAAAGCAAGCGGCTGTGACCGATCCCACGTAACCCAAACCAAAAACACTAATTGTGCGCATTAAACACCTTCGCCAGGGTAATTTATCAAAATGAAAATTGCTGCAAACATGTGGATTATATAACGTCAATGTGGCATTGTGCTACATTCAATGATTTTGCTTGGTACAATATGCCTCACAACCTAAAGGTCATGTCGGTCCTTAATCTTTATCCACAGAAGTTGGGGTCGTTTGAAGAATATACTCTCTTGCTGTCGCAGCACCTTGCCTATCCGGGCGGTCAGAGTATTTTGGTGTTCGATAGACCCCCCCGGAGGCACTTCGACCTTTTTACACTGCTGCGGGGGCAGTGCTGGAATCCAAGCCTTTTGATCCTTTTGGCTGGGAAAGTGCCCGCTCACTTTATCACCTACTTCGAAAGCATAGGCCGGACATCGTTCATCTGCATTTTGTCAACATGCTGAGCCTAGATGTTTTAGTGGCTTTTCTGCATCCAGGCACCAAGCTGATTTTTACCGAACATGCATCGGGTGTTGAAAAGAAGCGGACGATGCTGAAACACTGCTTGCTCAAAGCGGGTAAACGCATCTTTTCGTCCTTGATTGACCAAGTGATAGCCCCTTCCAACTACGTCAACACACGGCTCGTGGGAGAGGGTGTCAGGGCCAGCAAGGTTATAACCGTTTACAATGGCATCAATGTGGGGAGTTTTCGCCATGCGCCTACCGCTGAAAACATTCACACGAAATATGGGATTAAACCGGGCGACTTCATCGTCGCTTCGATTTCCCTGTTGATTCCGGAAAAGGGCATCGGGGATTTGATTGAAGCGGCCGCCCTCGTCCTCAAACAAGGGAGAAGGGTTAGCTTTATCCATGTCGGGGACGGCCCCTGCGAGGCGGAATACCGCAATAGGACCCGCCAGCTTGGAATCGACAAGTCCTTTATCTTTGCCGGACTGCTGAACAGTTGGGATATCGCCAGCATCCTACATCAAAGCGATGCCTTCACCTCGCCCCCCACTTGGGGGGAGGCCTTCGGACTTGCCATCCATGAGGCTATGGCAGTCGGAAAGCCGCTGATTGTGACCGATGTAGGTGCCATTGAGGAGGCGGTCGAGGATGGAAAAAACGGCCTTGTCATCCCACCGCATGACGTACATGCTCTGACTGCGGCGATCATGGTGCTCTATGACAACCCAGAGCGGTGTAGCGAGATGGGGAAGGAAAGCCTCAAGCGTTCGGAGAACTTTACCATGCAGCGATGGGTTGACGAGACGATGGAAATCTATTCACGTATTTAATCTCCCCGTGGCAGCGCGTATATCCTTAGGAGTATTTCTATGCTAGACCTGATTAATTCTGTATCACGGCTGTTGAAGAGTGTTTTATGGGCAGTGCGCCATGGTAGCAAACTCGGTCGGATCACCATGCTATGGACCTGCATTAAAATAGAGTTAAAGCTAACGATTTTAGTCCGATGCCTGAAAATGAACATCACAAAAGAGCGCGTATGGGGGCAAACGCTCGATTTCCCTGACTACCAGCTCTTTGAAATTTTATTTGAAGAAATTTACCTCCCGGATATCTATTATTTTAATTGCATCAGGCCCAAACCAAACATAATCGATTGCGGTGCCAACGTTGGAGCCGCAATCGCCTATTTTCTAACGCTTTATCCTGATGCCACAATCACGGCTTTTGAACCCGACGACCATACATTCAAGTTTCTTGCATGCAATCGCGACCAAAACCGTTGGACTAACGTTGAACTGCATCAGGCCGCCGTCCATCGTTTCGAGGAGAAATTGACTTTTTTTTCGCATCCTACAGCTTCGCTCGTGTCCAGTGTGAGAGCGGATATCGGAGCGTCAGACTCGATGCGGATAATCGAAGTGCCAGCGATCAGACTTTCATCGTACATCAGCGGTCCCGTAGACCTACTAAAGCTAGACGTGGAAGGTTCGGAAATCGGAGTGCTTGAAGACCTCGTCGAAACCGGCAAGCTTCAACTCATCGACCAAATTATTCTTGAATATCATCACCACATCGCCCCAAAGGAGGACCGTCTCGGTCACTTCCTTAGCCTTTTGGAGCAAAACGGGTTTGGATACGAGTTAAGAGTACCGATGGAACTGCCCTTCACTGCCGGTCGTACGCAGTGTTTCATGATGTACGCCTACCGCAAAGTAGAATCTTAAGTCTAATGCCCAATATCCAGTGGGCGCAATTCTTTTTCGCGCTCGGTCAGCCGGCGTTCAAGACAACAACCCTGCTCCCAAAACCGTGGCCGATGTTCCCATAGGTCGCGCAAAGGCATTTCCTTGATGTTGCCCACTGGGGGAGACCCGTAACAGACCGTCACATCCCCATTTGCCTGTAATTGCAGCATAGTCAAAGCCGTGCAAAGTTGGCGGGGCTCATGGGCGGAGTGGGATTGGGTGGAGACACGCAGGGCCTCAGGTGCGCAAAAATAAGGTATCATTGCCTCTAGCTGGGAGTAGCTGTTGGCGATGTGGTAACCTTGGCGCTTCATTTCTATGACTTGGCGCACTACGCTGACCGCCTTTCCACTATCGCGCGGCCAGTTTGCACTCGTATCGAACCAGAGGGGATCTTCGGGTGTATTGTAGTTCTGTTCAATCGGCTGTAAAAAATTGTCCATACCGTCTTGTTTGCCATAGCGAATGACATCGCAGATGCTGTCAAGGTTCTGATCCATGATTACTGTCTTGAGCCGGATTTTGTAGGGCAGGTGATGTTCGGTGCGCATCCGTTGGAGTGTGCTGATGGTTTGCGATGTTTTTTCGAAAAAACTTTCACGTCCACGCACTAGTGTATGAGTCTCGCCGATGCCATCAAGGGAAATTGTAATGCGGCTGGGCCGGGCCAGTGCCAACCCCTCTATTTTTTTTTGATCTTTCCAATACCCATGGGTCAATACTTCAAGGAAAAGCCCGAGTTGATGTGCATACCCGGTCAGTTCGATGGCATATGGCTTTAGCAGTGCTTCTCCGCCGGTGAAGACCACATGCACCGGGCCAAGCCAGCGGCGGATATCGGCAAGAGTCTGCTTCCATTGTTCGACCGTCGGCGAATCTTCCCTGCCCCGGCTCTTCCAGATATCACAGTGGACGCACTTCGCATTGCAGCGTTCTGTGAGTAATATAAGGACTGATATCGGACGGCAGTGCGAGGCGTAGCGACCGTTTGCGAAGGTCCGCAGGCGGTAGCTAAGACCTTCATGCAGGCGACGATAAATATAATCTGTGTATAGCATTTAACTATCCTTCTATGACCCAAGGGCCCGACTGGGCAAAGCCGTACAGTAGGGACGGTATGTTCTACCCGAGGATGGTCGAATTAAACAGAATAATGTTATCATTGCCAGCAATTCCAACGCTATTAAATTTTCTGATGCCTCCCCAAAAAAAGAAGCACCTCCACTTAGAGATAGCCAACTACCCTCCACCGTTCGACGGATGGGGTACGCATACCCAGTTTGTTGTTGAAGAGATCAGGCGGCGTGGGTACACCTGCATGGTTCTCAAGATCAATGAAAACCGGCAGATCAAAAGCCCGGACTATGTGGATGTCCAAAATGGAATTGATTATCTGGTTAAAGTCATCCGATTCGCCGCATCGGGTTCTGCCATCAATGTGCATGTCAACGCCGAATCTTCCAAAGGCTATATTCTTGCCCTAGTCGCGGTCCTTGTCGGCCGTCTGTTTCTGCGCAAGTCAACAGTGACGTTCCACGGAGGGGTGCCACAATCCTTTTTCCCCAAGCCCAAGTCTTCTCTCTGGTACTGGAAATTTAAGCTCCTATTTACCATTGCTTCCGGCATCCTTTGCGATAGCGATGATATCAAGCGTCCAATTGCGAGCTACGCTGTGTGCCCTGCCAAAATCGGGACTGCTTCGGGATTTTCCAAAAATAATCTTGCTTATAAAAAAGTGGAACTAAGCACTCAAACGGAAGCTTTTCTTCAGTCGCATGCCCCCGTGTTCTTCTGCTATGTGTCGTTTCGTCCCGAATACCACTTGGAGGTTCTGCGTGAGGGGATGAAAATGTTTCGAGAGAACCATCCGCAAGCGGGGTTCATATGGCTTGGGTTTCCAGACAAAGAAATGTCGGCAGTCCGGGAATATACTTCCTTTTTTGCTCAGTATGAACAGGAGTCCTTGCTTTTATTGGAGAATTTGGACCATAGCGAATTCTTGACCTTGTTATTGCGCTGCACCGCAAAATTAAGGACACCGGCATGCGATGGGGTGAGTGCATCAGTATTGGAGTCCCTGGCCTTAGGCATACCCGTGGTCGCCAGTGAGAATGGACGCCGACCGGCGGGTGTCGTCACCTATGCCGAAAAGGATGCGGCGGACATGTGTGTTAAATTGGAGTACCTTTTACAGAATTTTGATGCCATCAAGCAACGGACTGTAGTCGATTCAGGGCAGGACAATGTGAAATTGACTGCCGACTGGCTATTGGGGGAATGAAACCAGTGTCGCTTAACAAACTTCAACGACTGACATCCATGGGCGCAGGTGAATTGACCTTGCGTTTGGGGCAGGAGCTTTCCAAAAAGCTTGATAGCCTAGGTCTGTTCAAACCCTCTATTAAATCCCCGCCGTCGGAAAATACTGCACCGATAGGGCGGTTCTTTTTCGAGAGGGAAGAACTTTCCCTTCGCGTTCGTCTAATCCGCGAGCACGTTAATGGTTACGAAGAAAACATTCTCGGCCAAGCCGATCAGATACTGAAGCACCAATTCCCCCTGCTTGGTTACGGTTACCTTGATTATGGGCAAGATATAGACTGGCAATTAGACATCGTCAACGGCAAGCGCGCCCCACTGAAGCCTTGGCCTAAAATTGGTTATCTGGATTTCAACGAGGCCGGCGACAGCAAAGTCACCTGGGAACTCAGTCGGCATCAATTCCTGACCACCCTCGCAAAAGCTTGGCTGTTGACCGGCGACGAGTGTTTTGTCAGAGAATTGGAAAACCTTTATTATGACTGGCAACGGAAAAACCCCTATCCCTTGGGCATCAATTGGGCCAGCAGCCTTGAAGTGGCGTTCCGCAGCCTAGCATGGATATGGACAGTGCAACTCTTGGGAGGGTGCGAAAGTGCCGCAAAACTTCGCCAAGACATCATGCAGGCACTAGCCTTCAATGCTTGGTATATCCGGCGTTACCTTTCGACCTATTTCTCGCCGAATACTCATCTGCAAGGCGAAGCGGTGGCCCTCTATTTCATCGGTACGCTTTATCCTTCACTTCCAAATGCCAAGGATTGGCGTGAGACGGGCTGGAACGTCTTGTTAGAACACGCACTGACCAAAGTTTTGGCTGACGGGGCCTATTTCGAGCAATCCACTTACTACAATGTGTATGCGCTTGACTTCTTCCTGCATGCCCGCCTACTCGCCATGCGCAATGGCAATGCATTCCCGTACGGTTACGACGATGTGCTGAAAAATATGCTCGGGCAGCTTTCACGCCTTTGCCAGGCAGGCCCACCGCCGCGCTTCGGGGATGATGATGGTGGCCGCCTTTTTGATGGCCGCCGTAACTTAGACTTGCATTTGTCGGACCCGCTCGTGACCGGAACTGCACTCTATCAGTGCGGTAATTTCAAGCAGCCTGGACTGAAAGCCACCGAAGAAATGCTGTGGCTCCTTGGAGATGAAGGGCTTCGGGCATTTTCGGATTGTACGGCATCTGGAATCGGACATTCGGCGCGGTTTGACAACACGGGATTGTACATCGCCCACGGCGGGGGAAAATCCGCAAGCCAGTTGGTGTTTGATGCCGGCCCACTGGGTGGCGGTAGCGGTGGGCATGGGCATGCCGATGCTTTGAGCTTGACCCTCAATCTGGATGGAAGGCCTTTGTTAGTCGATCCAGGCAGTTGCAACTATGTCGGGCCGGGTTCTGATCGAGAAGCCTTCCGCGTCACACAAGCCCACAACACAGTCACTGTCGATGGCCTCTCCCAAACCATCCCCAAGACAGCATTTTCTTGGTTTCAGTGGCCACGGGTAGTCATGGAAACCGTGATGTTCACGCCTGAATTTGAATTCGTTGCCGCTTCCCATGATGGCTACACCCGGCTCCACCCCCCCGTGACACATCGTCGAACGCTCTTCAATTCGCATCATGGCTTTTGGTTCGTTCTGGATCAATTAATTGGGGACGGCCCACACAACTATGCCGTACACTGGCATCTTGCGTCAGGCGCAAATTTGAAGCAGGAGGCTGACACGCGCTGGGGCGTTGAATTAGAGGAAAGCAAGCTGCATATCCTGACCGCTTCAGAGGGATGGGTTTCCAAGGTAGGGACTGGCTGGTTTTCTCCGGCTTATGGTGCAAAACAGTCCGCGCCAGTTTTAAGCCTCTCGAAACATGGGCAAAGCGGCGGCTCCATCGCCACCGTTCTGTGGGCCGGGAACCCCAACCATCCTGCCCCCACTTTAGACACACTTTGTCTTTCGTCCGGCATACCCGCCTATTGCCTTGCCGATGGCAATAGCCGGTCGCTTTTCATCTTCGGCGATGGTGTTTCAAGCTTTGAAATAGAAGGCTGGAACAGTGATGCCCACTTTCTTTATGCGGTGACGGGAAAAGATGGGCATATTAAGAATGTAATTGCCATACAAAGCACTTTTGTCCGTCATGGCAGCCAGACGCTGCATGAGTCAGCAGCAAGAAAGGAAAGTTTCGTTAAATTTTAGTTTTGCACTTACAGCGTTTTCTATGTCTATTAGTTAGTTGATAAATAAATTTCATACTATGCGTACACTTACCTTAATAGGGAAGATTTTATTGAATGACAAATGCGAGATATAAAATCATGATTAAATCTGGTTTAATATTGCCTCTAATTCAGCATCAGCTTTTAATCGCCTTTTAAAATGACACAGAAAAAACCTCTCAGAATCTGCATGGTAGGTCCATCGCTTGACATTTTAGGCGGACAGGCTGTGGTGGCCCAACGATTGCTAAAAAGGATGTCAACGATTTCATCAATAGAAATATGTTTCGTGCCAGTCAACCCTCGTTTACCGGCTTCATTGAGCTTCTTGCAACGGGTAATGTATGTCCGCACGGTTGTTAATTTAATCTTCTACACCCTCTCGTTGCTTCGAAAAATCCCGCGTATAGACGTGGTACATGCCTTCTCCGCCAGCTACTGGAGCTTCTTGATCGCCCCCGTGCCGGCAATATTGATGGGGCGGCTGTTTGGCAAGCATGTTATACTTAATTACCGTAGTGGCGAGGCAGACGACCATCTCACGAACTGGCGCACCGCCGTACCTCTGATACGTTTGGCCCATGAAATAGTGGTGCCATCGGACTACTTGGTGGATGTGTTCGCCCGCCATGGACTCAAGGCCATCGCCGTGCCTAACTTTGTCGAGATTCAAGAGTTACCCTACCGTCGGCGTGATGTGCTAAGACCGGTGTTCCTGAGCAACCGCAACTTCCAGGCGCACTACAATGTCAGTTGTATACTGCGGGGGTTCGCCCGCATTCAAAAAAGAATGCCCGAGGCTGAACTCATCGTCATAGGCGATGGTCCGCTTCGTGAACGCCTTGAAATCGAAACCTCCGCGCTCGGCATTACGAATGTTGATTTTGTAGGGGCGGTTCCACCGGATCAGATGCGCGGCTTTTACGATAAAGCCGATGTTTATCTGAACACCCCGGACATAGACAACATGCCCAATTCAATCCTTGAGGCATCCACCTGTGGGCTTCCCATCGTGACCACTGGTGCCGGCGGCATCCCTTATATCGTGGGCCATGCCGAGACAGCACTGATTATTCCGTGCAACGACGATGAGGCGCTTGCCAATGCGGTATTCCGTCTCTTTGATGAGCCTGGCCTGGCCTCGCACCTCAGTGATTCAGCGCGCACAGAAATTCTTAGCCGTTACACATGGGAGGTTGCCAAGGCCGGTTGGATGGAGGTATATGGTGTAAAAGACTACCCTTAAGTTTGCGGCGTAGTTTGTTTAAGGTATTGATGCCTTGGTCATCGTTCAGCCTACCAAATGTGGAATGGGGCGACTTGTGGCCGTTTTCCGAACCATGCGCCGACGAGTCGACGCACTCCACAAACTCTTCCATCGGGCAGAACGATGACCAAGGCCGGGATTGATTCACCCTCACTGTGGCTATGATACGAAATATTGCGTCTAACATAATTTTGGTCACTTTGCTTTGCGTTCTTGCCATCGGGGGGGTTGCAACGCTTTGGTGGAACTCTAGTTTGGCCGTTTGGCCGTTGAATGTTGCCACCGGCCCCGCCCTTGAGGGCGGGGTGCTAGGCTTAAGTGCGATCAACCAAGTCTTTGCCGAGGAGGAACCGCATGTCCGCCTCCACCGCATTCAAAACGACAATATGGCTACAAGTGCGAAGGCTCTAGAAAATGGCATAGCGGATCTTGCCGTTGTTCGTAGCGATATTTTGATGCCAAAAAACGGTCTGACGGTTGCCATTTTAAGGCGTGACAGCCTTGTCTTGATTGTACCGGCCCACTCCCACATTTCGAGTTTGCAAAACCTTGCAGGTAAAAAGATTGGCATTCTCAAATCTGGCACAGAGGAAGAAGAAAGACAGTTGGAACACCTGCTGGACGCTATTTTAAATTATTACAACATTTCACCAGGCAGGGTGGGACGTGAGTTGCTATCTTTCGAGCAAACCGGGGAGGCCGTAAGCCAAAAGAGGGTCGTCGGTATTTTAGCCCTAGGCCCGGTGGGTCCTGGGCTGATATCCAAGGCCATTGCCTCCGTTACCCACGCGACGAAATCCCCCCCTGAATTGGTTGGGGACAAACAAGCGGCGGCGATTGCCAAACAACTTACGGGTGTGGAATCTAACGACATCGAAGCCGGGGCGTTTGGGGGGGCTTCTCCGCGACCAGAGGAAGATCTGACCACGCTGGCCGTGACCTACCGCTTGGTCGCCAAATATTCGCTGCCGGACTTCGTTGTCGGAGAAGTCGCACGAATATTGTTCCTTGCTAAAGCAAGGCTCATATCCGTATCGCCCATTGCGATGCAGATTGAGGAACCAGACACCGACGATAAGAATGATGCGCTGCCAGTCCACCCTGGCGCGGCTGCATTTTTTAGCGGCGAGCAAACCTCCTTAGTCGACAGCGCCACCAACATACTCTACTTGACTTCGATTGTACTGGGCGTGTTCGGCTCGGGATTTGCGTGGTTGCTCGGCTCCCGCGAAAAACCCATTAAGAATAAAGGGAGAATGGAGATTGACAGGCTTATTGAGATTATGCGTGAAGCACGGAACGCCAACCCTGAAGAACTCGACAAGTTCGAAGACGAAATAGACACTATTGTGACCAGATCACTTGGGCCCGATGCGGTCCCCCCCCTAGATGCCGACCAGTTGAAAATACTCTCCATCGTCGTCCATCAAGCGAGACAGGCGCTCAACCGGAAACGTAATATAATCGACTGAGCCGAAATAAGAAGTGTTTTGTGAGGATATTGTGAAACAGGAAATAATAGATACCGATACTGAAAAACTTATTTGCCCTGTTGAACAGGTAGGTTTTTCTGACAAGGAATACGCATTCCTGCAAAACCCCGATCCTTCAATAACCAAGAATGGGCTTCTCCAAACGCTGTTTGAAAACAGTGCCAATCTATATCCAGATCGCATTGCCGTCGAATGCAGGGGCAGTAACATTAGTTATGGGGATATGGAATCGCAGGCGAACCGGTTTGCCAATTTCCTTCATAGCGTCGGAATCGGCAAGGGTCAACGCATCTGCCTTCTCCTCTCCAAATCTTTGGAAATATACACTGCCATATTGGGAATACTTAAAGCCGGGGCATCTTACGTACCCCTAGACCCCTCCTACCCCGAGGAACGCGTCCGCTTCATCGTCTCGGACAGTGCGGCGGTGGCCCTGCTGACAAGCCTGGAATTCTTCGATCTCGCTGGGGAAATCGACATACCGAAAATATACCTCAACGAATCCAGGAACGAAATCGACAAACAGAGTAAAAAGCCTGTCCCAACAAATATTGGACCTGAAGACGAGGCTTATGTCATCTACACCTCGGGTTCCACCGGAAAGCCCAAGGGTGTCCCGATTTGCCATGGCAATGCTTACCACTTAATACTCGCCGAACAACATATCTATGCAGTAAGGCCAGAGGACCGACTGCTGCAAGGCTTTTCCTTGGCCTTTGATGCCTCGGTGGAGGAAGTCTGGACTGCCTTCAATGCAGCGGCCACCCTAATCGCAGGTACGCCGGAGATCATGCATGCCGGTCCTGATCTGGGCAAAGTGCTTGCCGAATTACAGATCAGCGTCCTTTCCTGTGTGCCAACCCTATTGGCGACGATGCCAAAGCCTGTCCCTTCCATACGGCTGCTTATCTTGGGAGGAGAAACCCTGCCAGAAGACTTCATTAAACCTTGGTTCTCACCGGATCGCCGCATCTATAACACCTATGGCCCGACGGAAACCACCGTGGTTGCCACCGTCAGCCTCTGCCGGCCACATGAAAAAGTCACAATTGGCCGCCCGCTCGCAAATTATACGATCTATATCATGGACGGGGACGGGAACCTTCTTGAAAAAGGGCAGGAAGGGGAACTCGTAATTGGCGGCAACGGGGTGGCAAAGGGTTATCTGAACCGCGACGAACTGACTGCAAAGCAATTCATTGTGAATGTCCAGGCCGGACTAACGGGCGATGATAGCCCGACCCTTTACCGCACCGGTGACATGGCTAGGATCAATGCGGACGACGATATCGAATACTTGGGGAGGATTGACACTCAGGTAAAAATTCGGGGGTTTCGCGTGGAACTGGCCGAGATTGAAGCTCTACTCCGCACCCAAGCCGGTATCCTCAACGCGGTGGCCTTGGTCCAAGAAATCGAAGGCCGCCCGCTATTGGCAGCCTATGTGATCAGTGCAGAAGGGGCGCATGTCGATGAGCACGAACTCATCACCCGGCTCAAACGGATACTACCGCCTTATATGGTCCCTGCCTTCATTGAATCGACCCAGTCTTTCCCGCTACTTCCCAGTGGCAAGGTTGACCGCAAGGCTTTCCCTGCACCTGACAGGAAAATTACTCAAGGGACCGCTCAAGAATTCGATTCTCCGCTAAAACAAGCCATCTACGATCAATGGCGCAAGCTTTTCAGCACCGATATCATCGACGAAACCGACGATTTCTTTGTTGACTTGGGTGGGCACTCCTTGCTGGCAGCCGAATTTGTTTCCGCAATGCGCATGGACAACCGGTTTTCGGACCTGTCCATGGGAGACATCTATGCCCATCCGACGATAGCAAAACTAGCTGCTTATTTGGCAATCCATATGGCGGAAACCCTGGGGGTTGGCGAAACCAAGGGTGCAACCCCATTTTTCCATATAGGGGCTTGGAAATACCGCCTAAGTGTTTGTTTGCAAGCACTCATGGTGTATTTCATCATGGGCTTTTTTGCGCTCCAGTGGGTCACGCCCTTTCTGATTTACAGCTTCCTAAAAGCCTATGAATACCCTTTCTGGGAATCTTTGGGGGCTTCGTTCATGGGCCTTGTGGTCGTCTACCCCGTGATGTTATTGCTTGGCATTGCCTGCAAATGGCTGGTGCTAGGCCGGTTGAAGGAAGGTGACTATCCGATCTGGGGATTCTATTATCTAAGGTGGCTATTTGTCCAACGAGTGCTAAATTGTGTACCCATCCATTTTTTGTCGGGCACACCGCTGCTGTGCATTTATCTCAAGTGCCTAGGTTCCAAGATTGGCAAAGGGGCGCATATAGAATCCCATCTGGTCGCCGGTTTGGATTTGTTGAGCATGGGCAAGGATGTTTGCATCAACGCCGATGCCAATCTATCCTGTTACGGGCTGGAGGACGGGCTGTTAAAAGTCCGTAGAATTTCCGTAGGGAATAATGTTTGCATTGGCATACGCTCGTCAGTCGGCATGGATGTGGAAATCGGAGATAACACGGTCATCGGCGATCACACCTGCATAGCCAGCGGCCAGTGCCTTGGGGAGAACGAATACTGGTCCGGGTCGCCGGCCATTCGCGGGGAGGACGGACCCCCAAGGACGGGAAACAGGCATCAGTCGCCATTTAAGGATGCCTTGGCCACTGTATTTTACGGGGTCAGTTTCTTTATCCTCCCCGCCGTGTCGCTGTTGCCGATTTTTCCCGGCATCGTTTTCATGTACCACTTCGATTATGCGAGCGAGGACTATGGATATCTGCTGTTGGCCCCCGTTGTTGCCCTCATCTTCGTGGTATTGTCCGCCTTGCAGATTCTCTTGCTCAAGTGGATACTGCTGGGAAAGTTGAAGGAAGGTGTCTATTCCGTCAAAAGCTGGTTTTACCTGCGCAAATGGGTTGTGGATAAATTGATGGGGTCCAGCCTAGATTTGTTGTTGACGCTTTATTCCACGATTTACCTCAACCCTTGGTATCGGGCCTTAGGCGTCAAGATCGGCAAAAACGCCGAAGTTTCCACCGCTGCTTTCATCCTCCCCGACTTACTGACTATCGGCGAGGGCAGTTTCATCGCCGACAACGCTGCGCTTGGGCCAGCCAAAGCCTTTGACGGCAACCTGATATTAAAAAAAACCGTCATCGGTTCGAAGAGCTTCATTGGCAATAATGCCTATGTCCCGGTCGGTGCGAAGATCGGAGACAACTGCCTGCTTGGTTGCCAGAGCAGCCCGCCAGGGGATGTGACCCCGGACGGGACATCATGGGTCGGCACACCCGCTGTGTACCTTCCCCAACGCCAAAAATCGGAACACCAGTTCAAGGAGGAAAGAACCTACCATCCTACGCTATTTGTCTATTGTCAGCGCTTGTTCATCGAATTTTTCCGAGTGATTCTGCCCTCCACGGGCTTTGTGGTATTCACCACCCTGATGCTGTCCTTCTCCATCCAGATTGAGGATGACTTCGGCCCTACCATCGCGATACTTGCATTTCCCGTGCTTTACATTGTCTTCGGGGTGGCGGGCGTTGCATTGACCGTCATCATGAAACTGTTGATCGTTGGCCGGTACAAGCCTGCCGAACAACCCTTGTGGAGTCCTTTCGTATGGCGCACCGAACTGGTGACGGGGTTTTGCGAGCACTTCACCAACGAATTCCTCACTTCGCATTTGCGCGGCACAGTTTTCCTGCCTTGGTATTTCCGCATGTTGGGCATGCACATCGGACGGCGGGCTTGCCTCATGACGACAGATTTCACCGAGTTTGATCTAGTCCGGCTTGGTAATGATGTCGCCCTGAACGAAGATTGCACCATCCAGACCCATCTGTTCGAGGACCGCGTGATGAAAATGTCCACAGTAGTTATCGGTTCACGGGTGTCAATCGGTAGTAACACGCTGATTCTGTATGACACGGTGATCGAGGACGATGTGAAGGTCGGCGACCTGTCACTGCTGATGAAGGGGGAACGGCTGCTCAAAGGCACGGAATGGTCTGGTGCGCCGGTCAGGCGCATTAATGCCGGGTAACGGAGCAAAGTTTTTTGAAATGATTAATTTTTTTACCGCTTTATTCATCATATCCACCTTATCCGGGTGCGCTATTAAGCAACACTCACCTGTCGAGAGCCAAGGAAAACCTGCAACTCAATCAAGGGTTGAAAAGTTAATCGGCGAAATGACCCTGGAAGAAAAGGTCTCCCTGCTTGGCGGCACAGGGTTTGCCACTCGCGCCATTGACCGACTGGGCATTCCTGCGCTAGAAATGACAGATGGACCCGCCGGGGTTCGCTCCGGTCATGGAACAACCGCATGGCCCGCCGCCATCGGCATGGCTTCTACATTTGACCCCGAACTCGTCGGCAAGATGGCTCGCGAACTCGGGGAGGAGGCCAGGTCCCAGAACAAAAGGCTGCTGCTCGCCCCGACAGTCAACATCACACGCACACCTTGGGGTGGGCGCAATTTTGAAAGCTACGGAGAAGACCCCTTACTGACTAGCGAAATGGCGCGCGCGTTTGTGACGGGGGTGCAATCCATGGGGGTTGGAACCAGCATCAAGCACTTCGCTGTCAATAATCAAGAGTGGGGCCGCGACCACATTGATGTCCATGTGAGCGAGCGGGCTTTGCGCGAAATTTATTGGCCCGGCTTCGCTGCCGGTGTGAAAGCCGGTTCGGTTTCGGTCATGACTGCCTACAATAAAGCCAATGGTGCTTACTGCTCTGAGAATGCCCATTTTCTACAAGATATTTTGAAGCGTGAGTGGGGGTTTGATGGTTTTGTCGTTTCGGATTGGGAGGGGACGCACTCGACGATTGCGGCGGCACTTAATGGCCTTGACCTTGAAATGCCAAACCCTGTTTTCTTTGGACCCGAACTCTTAAGTGCCGTGGAAGCGAAAAAAATTCCGACCGCTGTGATCGACGACAAAGTCAGAAGGATTTTGAGTGTAATAGATCGCCTAGGTCTTCTTGAAGATGCCACTTCCAGGAAAAACTCTAATGAGGATAGAGTTACAAATTTTGCCAGCCATCATCCGAAAACGGCACTCAAAATTGCACAAGAAGGCATTGTCTTGCTGAAAAACGACAAAACGCTGTTACCCTTGCCGTTGAAGAAAAAAATCTCGGTTGAGGTTCTTGGCCCCTCGGCCACACGCGCCCGGACGGGTGGCGGCGGCAGTTCGTTTGTCCATGGTTCTAAGGCCATATCAGCGGCTGATGGTTTGCGGCAACGCATTCAAGAATCTGGAGCAAGCATTGAACTGCATGTTCACGACAACACCAGCCTGCCGGGAGATGGGGTAATTAAGTCTGAAATTGTGACAGGCCCGTTTCGTGGCGAGTTTTTCAATAACCCTAACCTCGCCGGCCAACCCGTGCTCAATCAAGAGTTTTCCACCATCGACTTTGATTGGGAGTGGGGTTCACCCGGAAAATCCGTCAACGCCAATAAGTTTTCCGCTCGCTGGACCACCGCCATTACCCCGCGCAAAACCGGTGAACATGCTTTTCGGATTGCTTTTACCCAAGCGGCACGAGTCTACCTTGACGATTCGTTGATCTTCGATCATTGGTCGGCGGATGCCAATCAAGCGCAGCTCATCGATGACACAGTTCGCAGGTCATTGTCTGCTGGCAAGACTTACCAACTGAGAATCGAATATTACAAAATGGAGGGGCTTGCCAATCTTCAATTGGGGATTGTTGAGCCGGATGGTGCAACTGAATCTGCCAGCAAGGCAAAGCCTTCCGGCATGGGTTCAACGGTTCGCCAAGCCGATTATTCCTTGCTTTTTGTCGGCCAGTCCGCAAAAACTGAAAGTGAGAGCTTTGACCGGTCAAGCTTGCGTCTTCAATCCGGGCAAGAAGAGCTTATTTTGAAAACAGCCGAAGCAAACCCGAATACCATTGTCATTGTTCAAGCTGGAAGCCCGATTGACATGACAGCGTGGGCATCGAAAGTCCGCTCCATCGTTTATGCTTGGTATCCTGGCGAACAAGGAGGGCTCGCCATCGCCGATGTACTTCTCGGAGCGGTGAACCCTTCGGGCCGGTTGCCGATTTCATTTCCGCAAACATGGGGCAATTCGCCAGCGGCGCAAACTTACCCAGGCGTTGACGGGGTTACTACTTACACAGATGACATTTTTGTAGGCTACCGGTATTTCGACTTGGAGCCCGGCCATGCCGCTTTTCGATTCGGCCACGGGCTTTCTTACACCACGTTCTCAAGCAAAATTGCCAGGGTGACGGTGCTAGACGCTGATGCTTCGAAACCGAATGTGGAAGTCGATGCAAGCGTAAAAAACACCGGCGCACGAGCAGGGGCTTATGTTGCGCAACTCTATGTAGGAGAACTTAACCCGACTGCGACCCGGCCTGTTCGAGAGTTGAAAGGTTTCAAAAAGGTTTTTTTGCGTCCCGGCCAGTCAGCCGATGTGCGGTTCAAACTTGATGCACAGGCTTTTCGCCACTTCGATGAGTCCAGCAAAGCCTGGGTCGTTTCGTCGGGCCGCTATCAGATTAGCCTGCTATCTGAACAAGCCCGTCCTGTTGCGAGTACGGACATCACACTCCTCGCAAAAAAACCATGAATGTTAACCATAATAACATACAAAGCATATGGTATTTTGCATGTTTTTGAAACGGGGACTCGTTTCCATCATCCTAGCGGCTGGTGCCTTGCTCTCGATCCTTTACTGGTGGAGTTTGACCCAGCCGGTGATTCTTGTCGATGCTCTCACTGACCACCTTAGCTGTGTGTCTTATTCACCCTTCCATAGGCCAGGTCAAACGCCTTTCGATAGGGAGACATCCATAAGCACAGAACAAATCGAAGCTGACTTGACAGCACTGGCACAACGTTTCGATTGCGTGCGGACCTATTCTGTAACCCAAGGAATGCAAGAAGTGCCCAGGTTAGCGCAAAAGCTAGGCATCAAAGTGTTGCTCGGCATATGGATTGGGCGCGAGCAAAGCAGTAATGAAAAGGAATTGACTATTGCCATTGATTTGGCGCAAAAATATCCCTCAGTCATCCGTGCCATTATCGTCGGCAACGAAGTGCTGCTGCGCAGGGAACAGCCCCCCTCGATGATGCGGACCTACATTGAGCGAGTGAAGGCGGCGGTCCCGGGTGTGCCGGTCACCTATGCCGATGTATGGGAATTCTGGCTGCGCTACCAAAAGGATTTGCTGGATTCAGTGTCATTCGCCACGGTGCATATCCTTCCCTACTGGGAAGACGATCCCATTGGGATCGAAAACGCAGTCGGCCATGTCAGCCATATTTACCGGCACACAAAAGCTGAACTGAAGGGCAAGGAGGTGTTGATCGGGGAAACCGGCTGGCCCAGCTACGGTCGCCAACGCCAGGAAGCGGAACCCTCGTTGGTCAACCAAGCGCGATTCATCCGGGAATTTGCTTTACGCGCGGAATTGGAAAAAATCCCCTACAACGTCATCGAAGCGTTCGATCAGCCTTGGAAGCGCGATTCAGAGGGCGCAGTCGGCGGATATTGGGGGATTTACGCTGCTGACGGCATCACCAAGTTTCCCATTCGCGGGCCCGTTGCCGAAGCCCCTTACTGGAGCTTCGCAGCCTATGGCACTATGGTCGCATTTTTATGCATATTTGTGATTATCCAGTTGAGAGAGCGAAAGCTGGACGGCGGCACACTATTGGCCTTGCTTGCCATCAGCATCAGCAGCGGAGGTGCTTGGGCCGGATTCTCCCGCGACATGGTGATGACCAACCGAACGCCGCTGGAATGGGCCTATACCGGCCTTTATGCCGCCTTGCTATTAGCCGCCACGTTTGTATTGGGTCGCCGCTTGGCTGCATGGTGTTCGACGGGCGATGCAGTGCCAGCCATGTCCCCGGTCAGCCATCTGGTGCGGTGGTTCCGGCGGAATGACCAAAGTTTCGATGAAACCGCGCGCCTGTTGGGTGCGCTGCGGTTTGTTTTTTTATTCGGTGCCGCTTTGGTTTGCTTGTGCCTGGTGTTTGATTTGCGATCACGGGATTTTCCGGTGGCACTCTTTTCTGTACCGGCCATCGGTCTTGCCTTGTTGGTTTGGATCAAGGGCAAGAGCGAGGCTGATTTGGAGGAAGTTTTTCTCGCCGGTTGGGTCGGCTTTGCAGGACTATGGATAGCGGTCGCTGAACACATCATTATTGTTCAAGATGAACCTTGGCGGCTGGCGGATGGGATCAACCAACACGCCATTGCATGGGCTTTGCTATGCCTGACAATGGCTGGTTCAGTATTGGGTCCGGTACTCGTCGAACTGCGCACGAGCCAACGTCAGAACGCCTAGCAAGAAACCGAGAGATGCAAAATCCACGGCAGCATTATCCCCGCCATGCAGAAGCAAGCATGCCACACCGATTACCCCGGCTAAGAGCCCGATGAAGCCCGACCGGGTAATCGCCGACAACAGGCCAAGGAACAGGGCAAAAAAACCAATGCTGCCGCTGTGGAAAACCGTTACGATTAACGAGCGCATCTTGCATTGAAGAGTTTGACCGCCGCCGCCGCAAAAAAAGGCCAATTCTTGCCGTTCGATCAATTGACTTTTGGCCCACCAAGAAAGGGCTAGAATTGCCAGAATAAATAACCAGGGTAAAGGATTGAATTTCATGACCGTACAGAGGAAAGTAGCAAATTTGATTGAAATATAACATTAACAGACCGTGCATTGCTATTGTACGATTGATTTCGCAGCAATAACCCACTTCCACGGACTTGACTTACTGATACGCACCGGACCGTCAGCGTTTGGCGGCAAGCATTAACTCCCCCATTCCCTTTTTCCGGGAACGCTGGCATTTTGACCGCCGTTGCGGTCGGGTGGGCGATATGCCCCTGCGCCCAGGGTGTGAACGGTTACGTTCGACGCGGCTCACTTAAGGCGGCCTTGGTCATCGTTAAGCCCGATGGGTGAGTTTGTGGAGTACGGCGACCAAAGGCCCCATCCTCTATAGTAAGGGTGGCTGCAATTACATTAAAGAGAATATTTTTTGATTGGCCTTAAGCTTGTTTTAAGATTTCGTCGGTAATGTATTTATCCTATGCAAAGCTAAAGCGTTTTTGGCCTTTGTCATCGTTCAGCCCGATGAATGAGTTTGTGGAGTGCGGCGACTCGTCGCCGCATGGTTCCGAAAGCGGCGACAAGTCGCCGTACTCCACATTGGTTGGGCTGAACGATGACCAAGGCTACCTTTAGCGTCAAGGGGTTGCCGCCCTGATCCCTTGTTAAGCAGTAGGTCTGCAACCCTTTGCCGACATGGACGGACATTATGTATAAGTACCAAATTGATAAAAAACGCTGCAATTGCGAAATTTAGTACAAGGAAACTTCAATATGAAAGTTATTCCAACGCTTCTATGGATACTAATTATCCTTGGAGGAACAGTCTTGCGTGTTAATGAAGCATTAAATAATGATGTTTGGTATGATGAAGCATATACTGGAGTTTTGATTCGGCAATCATGGCCGGATATTATATCAACTCTAATTCAAGATAGAAACCATCCGCCCTTGTTTTTTACGCTCGTAATGTTTGTCACATGGATAACAGGTTCAACTAATCCTTTTCATCTAAGATTAGTTTCGATCTTTTTTGGAATTGCAACGATCCCGATAGGCTACTGGTTTATTCAACAACTTAGTTTGGCAAAAGATGATAAAAAGTGGTTAGGCATTACGACAATGGCCGTATTGTCGTTTTCCCCATTTTTCATCAGTTATTCAACTGAAGCAAGATCATATGCTTTTCTCTTATTCTTAATGCTTGTCTCAATAATTTACTTTATCAAAGCATCAAAGAATTCGTTCAAGCTCTCCAAAGACTTAGTGATTTGGGTTGTAATGCTGTTTATGATCCTGATGACGCACTTCTTGAGTGCCCTCATTGTGTCAGGCTTCTTCGTTGCTTTTGTGTTGCTCAAGATGGAGGAAAACCATACCCTCTATCATTCAGGCTTGATGAAAAGAATTGCTGTTGTTACATTTTTTGGGTGGTTAGTAGTAACGTGGGCATGGTCAATCACAAATTTAGGAAAATTCATCAAACAACCATCAACGATGCTGTGGATTCCAGCAGCCGATTTATCTGCAATCCCAAAAATTATTACCGACTTTTTATTTGGCATTGATAGTCGTCAGCTTGGTTTTCCTCTAGCTAATACATTTTCGTTTCCACTCTCTATGGGCAATATTGGCTTTGTAATACTTATTGCATCGGTCATTGCTTTTGTTATCATAGTCCAAAATAGCATCAAGGACAAAGAAGGGTTACGCGATATAATTATTCTAAGCTCAATGGGGTTCGTGCCGTTAACTGTTGATTTGTTGGCATCCTCATTTGGGTTGAATATTTACATTGATCGCTATGTGATTGGTTATGGCACTATGTTGATAGTCTGGATATTATATGTTTGGTGGAGAGTTGCAAAGAAAGAAATCGTATGGATTATTAGTGCCTATCTTGCGTTACTTTTTTTTGTTGTTCGGATGCCTTACTTGACGAAATACTCTGAAGTTGTTGCTTTGATTTCATCAAATTATTCGGTAGACATAGAATCACCAATTGACTATTTGGTTTTTAAGTATTATTTACCAGAAAATAATTTGAAATTACTAAAACACAGTTCCGGCGTAACTTACACTTGGCCGCTTATGCCAGAATCAATCCAAATCACTGCAAGCGATGTTATGCCTGGCTCGCTGGTGGTCACCGGAAAATCTGTAGATAGAATAATACCATCGTCTTGGCATCAGAAGTTTGAAACCAATGATTTTCGGGTTTACAAATACGAATAACAAATTTGGCCTTGGTCATCGTTCAGCCGCACCCAATGTGGAGTGCGGCGACTTGTCGCCGCTTTCGGAACCATGCGGTGACGGGTCGCCCACACTCCACAAACTCACCCATCGGGCTGAACGATGACCAAAGCCAGGAATTCAACCACCAGGAGTACCATTGATGGAGTACCTATGAATTGGAACGATGTTCCCCATAACCGCTTCAACCCTCTGACTGGCGAAACCGTGCTAGTGTCCCCCCATCGCACCCAGCGGCCTTGGCAGGGCAAGGTTGAGAGTCTGCCCCCAACGGTGCTGCTTCGGCACGATTCTGCTTGTTACCTTTGCCCCGGCAACAAGCGGGCCGGCGATACAGTAAACCCTGACTACAAAGATGTGTTTGTTTTCACCAATGATTTCCCGGCGTTGTTGGAAGATGTCCCTGCGGCCTCGCGCAATGACGGCAACGGACTCTTAGTCGCCGAGTCGGAGCCGGGGATATGCAAAGTGGTCTGCTTCAGCCCTCGCCACGATCTGACCGTGGCCACGATGGACCAGAAAGGATTGGTGGCAGTAGTGCAAGAGTGGACTTACCAGTACGACGAGCTCGGGAGCCGGCCCGACATCAATCACGTTCAGATTTTTGAAAACCGTGGCGAAATCATGGGCTGTTCCAATCCTCACCCCCATAGTCAGATCTGGGCACAAAGGACCGTTCCCGATCTTCCTGCCCGCGAGACCGAACGCCAAGCCGCTTGGAAAAAGGACAAGGGCTCGGTTCTATTACTGGACTACTTGAAACTCGAAACTTCAAACTCCGAGCGTCTAATCTTCAAAAACGACACATGGGCCGCCGTGGTGCCTTTCTGGGCGGTCTGGCCCTTCGAAACGATGCTGCTGCCTAAAGCCCATCGCCGCGATCTGAACGAACTAAGCACTGACGAGATAGATGGCTTCGCCGATGCCCTAGGCCGCATGACACGACGATTCGACAACCTGTTCGGTATCAGCTTCCCCTACTCGATGGGCCTACACCAACGTCCGACCGACGGACTGGGACACGAAGGCTGGCAACTCCATGTGCATTTCCTGCCGCCACTCCTGCGTTCCGCCACCGTGAAGAAATTCATGGTGGGGTACGAGATGCTGGCCCAGCCTCAACGCGACATTACCCCAGAGCAGGCCGCCGACCGCCTGCGTGCATGCAGCGAAAGGGCATTGCAATGAACACGAACCGCAAAGCTGTTTTTGTGCGCTTGGAAAAGCGCTTCCGCGAAGCCTATGGCGACTGCCGTGGCCTTAGATTCTTCACGGCTCCAGGCCGCACGGAACTGGCAGGCAACCATACCGACCATAACAACGGCAAGGTTCTGGCCGCCGCCATCGACCTCGAATTGGTCGCCGTGGCCCAACCCTGCTTAGGAGTGATCGACCTCCTTTCAAGCGGCTGGGAACAGCCTTTCAAGGTCCAACTTGATGACTTGGGTCCAAACCGCGCCGAAACCGGAAGGCCCGAGGCTTTGCTGAGAGGCGTGGCAGCCGGCTTCCAAAAGCGCGGACACCGGATTGGCGGCTTTCGGGCCTGCGTTGAATCGAATGTACCCCAAGGTTCGGGCCTGAGCAGTTCGGCGGCTTTTGAAATCCTAGCCGGAAACATCCTTAACAGCCTCTACAACGACGGGCAGGTTGACGCAGTGCAGTTGGCCGTGATTGGGCGGGAGGCCGAAAACAACCACTATGGCAAGCCCTGTGGCCTGATGGATCAGATTTCATGTTCACTTGGCGGCATCGTCAACATCGACTTTCTGCACCCTTATCAGCCACATATCCGTCAACTAAAGCTGGATTGGGAAGCCAAGGGTTGGATTTTGTGCATCGTTGACACCAAGGGTAGACATGGCGACCTGACCTCCGACTATGCCGCCATTCCGGCTGAGATGAACCTGGTGGCTCAGTGCTTCGGTCATGAGGTGCTTCGCAACGTGGAACCGAATCAATTCTGGGCAGGGATCGCCGGCCTGCGTACCCGTGTGGGTGACAGGGCAGTGCTCCGAGCCATCCACTTTTTCGAGGAGAACCAACGGGTGGACGATATGGTGAACGCCATTGAGACTGGCGACTTCGACACCTACTTGAATCTGGTGAGCACTTCGGGCCATTCCTCGGCCGAGTTCCTGCAAAATGTGGTTCCCATGGGAGCGGTGAAGGAGCAAGCTATTCTGCTCGGTCTGGCGCTCACCCGCAAGTTTCTGCAAGGGGAAGGAGCCTGCCGCGTACACGGCGGGGGATTCGCAGGCACTATTCAGGCTTATGTTCCCTTGGAGGTTTTCACGAAGTATGCAAAAACCATAGCAGCGGTCTTCGGACCGGATTCGATCCACACCCTAACTGTGCGAACAGAACGCGCAGGCGAAACGTTTCTTTAACAGTAATTACCCATAACTAAGAGGATTTATCATGACTCTAATTCGGTATCTACTTGTTGGCGTTATTAATACACTGGTCGGACTTGGAACTATCTACCTAGCCATGTATTTTCTACAAATGGGTGTTGCCTCTTCTAATGCGTTTGGCTACTCGATTGGCATTATGGTGAGTTTTGCCCTGAACAAAAAATGGACTTTTAAAAGCCAGGATCACCCGGTTTATAGTTTCCTCCGCTATTTGCTAGTTCTATTAGTAGCCTATGTGGCGAATCTTGAAACGGTGCTTTTTGCCAATTCCCATTTTGAATTGAATGCTTATCTGTCCCAAGCATTAGGCATTATTCCCTATACAGCCATAGGATTTGTGGGTAGTCGCTACTTTGCTTTCCGTGAGCGTAGAGGCATGCAGCCAATACTTGACCAAGCGAATCAGTCTAGTACCGTTAAGAAGGCAAGCCTCGCCACGCGAATGACAGAACTGAGTATTGTTGTTCCTTGCTACAATGAAGAAGCAGTGCTTCCCGAAACGGTTCAACGACTCACAGAGTTATTGCAATACCTGATAAATAAGGGGAAAGTCACTTTAGATAGTTGCGTATATTATGTGGATGATGGCAGCCGCGACAGAACTTGGAACCTGATTGAGACATTATCCAAAACTAACAGCTTTGTGCGGGGGATTAAACTGTCTCGCAACCTGGGCCATCAAAATGCACTGTTGGCGGGACTGTTGACGGTGAAGGGTGAGGCTGTCATCAGCGTCGATGCGGATTTGCAGGATGATTTAGCGGCCATCGAAGAGATGCTTGATGACTATGCCGCAGGCTACGATATTGTGTACGGAGTTCGCAGTTCTCGTAAGACGGATACTTTTTTCAAAAACTTCACGGCTATAGCATACTATCGCTTGCTAGGAATCATGGGCGTTGAAATTATCTACAATCATGCCGATTACCGGCTAATGAGCCGCCGAGTCATTGATGCGTTGAGAGAATTTGGCGAAGTCAATTTGTTTCTTCGAGGTATTATTCCTCAGTTGGGTTTTTCTCATACCATAGTGTATTACGAACGCGCTGACCGTTTTGCTGGAGAATCAAAATATCCGTTAAAAAAAATGCTCTCATTGGCCTGGCAGGGCATCACATCCTTTTCTAATGTGCCTTTAAAATTCATCACTGGCTTAGGTTTACTAGTATCCTTGATTAGTTTTGCAGTCACCATTTGGGCTATCTGGATTAAGCTGTTCACCGAACTAGCTATACCGGGATGGGCATCCACTGTTTTACCTATCTATTTTCTTGGCGGCATTCAATTACTTTGTCTTGGTATCATTGGCGAGTATTTAGCAAAAATTTATATGGAAACCAAACGGAGACCACGTTATATTCTTGAGAAAACCACTGGAAACTTATGAAATCCTTTTGGAGAATCACATGATCCCATCATCCCTTGAATCCCTTCTCTCTTCCTGTGAGCTTCTTCCCGATCCCCTAGGCGTGGGTGTTTTTGTCAGGTTCACTGCCGCGCTGCCCACGAGCCGGTTGGTTTTTCCCATTGGCGAGATGAAGATTTCCCGCTTCATGGCTTGTCGTCGCTGCGACCCTTTTTGGATGATACCCGAAGCAGGCGTTTGCCTTGGGCGAACGCCCGTCGAGACGCAGTCGCTGCTGTTGGAAATGCATGATTCCACCTGCGTATTACTGATCCCCTTGGTGGACCCACCTTTCCGCGGGGCTTTGCGCGGCGCAGGGGAAAACGGGCTGGAATTGGTGGTGGACAGCGGCGATGCACAGGTGGTCGCCGACTCGATGGTGGGGCTTTTTGCCGCCGCCGGGGAGGACCCTTACGCCCTAATAGCCGCCGCCGCCCGCAGTGTGTCCGTGCGCATGGGTAGTACGCGCCTGCGCACCGAGAAGCCCCTGCCGACTTTTGTGGATCAATTCGGCTGGTGTACATGGGACGCTTTTTACCAAGATGTTTCGCACGACCTGATACGCCGAGGATTGCAGAGCTTTACCGAGGGTGGCGTAGCACCAAAATTTCTAATTCTTGATGATGGCTGGCAATCGTTACGCGAAACCGCCGAAAACGAGCGCCGCCTTGCGGCTTTTTCAGCCAACGAAAAGTTTCCCGGCGATCTGACTCCCACGGTACTAATGGCCAAGCGCGAATTTGGCGTTGAAACTTTCATGGTCTGGCATGCCATCATGGGTTATTGGGTCGGGGTGGATGGCGAATCCTTGCCAGCCTATGACGTTCATGACATCACACGCAATTATTCCATTGACCTCTTGGGTTATTTGCCCGACCTGAACAACTGGTTTTCAAAACAAGTAGGTGTGCCAAGCATCTCGAGAATTCACCGTTTCTTCAACGATTATCATCGCCATCTGCGCTTGCAGGGCGTGGACGGGATCAAGGTGGACAACCAGTCATCCTTGGAGGGATTGGCAGCCGGTTCTGGCGGTCGTGTGGCGATGATGCAAACCTACCATGAAGCACTCGAAAACTCCGCGCAGATTCATTTCAACGGCAATTTGATCAACTGCATGTCAGGCTCAAACGATATGCTCTATAGCGCCGTTAATTCTACCCTTGTCCGCACTTCGTATGATTTCTTCCCAAATTCGCCCAATACTCACGGGCCTCACCTCTATATCAATGCCCAGGTGGGTATGTGGTTTGGCGAATTTATCCATCCCGACTGGGACATGTTTCAGTCGGGTCATGAAATCGGCGCATTTCACGCTGCCGGTCGGGCAGTGAGCGGCGGTCCGGTGTATGTGTCAGACAAGCCAGACGCACACAACTTTGACATCCTACGAAAACTGGCGCTACCCGATGGTAGTGTGCTGCGCGCCTGCAGTGTGGGCCGCCCTACCCGCGACTGCCTGTTCCATGACGTGACCAAAGAAGACATGCTGCTCAAGGTTTTCAATGTAAACACCGCCGGCAGCGGCGTGGTCGGCATCTTCAACTGCCGGCATGGAGAGGATACCAGTGAAATCAGCGGTGCTGTTTCTCCATTAGACATCAATTCGCCAGCTTTCGACCCAACGGCTGAGTGGTATGCGGTGTATGCACACAATGCCAGTCAAATGCGCCTGTTCAAGCGTGATGAAACTTGGCCGCTTACCTTGGCCCCATTAGGTTTTGAAATCATGACCATCGTCCCGGTCGTGGGTGGCTTTGCCCCAATCGGCCTGCCGCAATATTACAACAGCGGTGGTGCAGTCAATGAATGGCAGCAGGTATCACCGAATAGGATCACTTTGCGGGTGCGCGGCAGCGGACAGTTCTTGGCGTATAGCCGGAACCGCCCTGTTTCGATAATATCCGACGGAGCAATGTTAGATTTCACGTTTGACGAACAGACAGGCAGGCTTGAATTCCTGCTGTCCGCAAAGCAAAGCGAGAGTTTGACAATTAATTACTGATGTTACGCATGGTTGCACACACAAAACTTAATAGTGGTATCGACAAGATACAACATAGATGGTTTCGCACAGCCGGACGGGATTTGTAATCCCGTCCGTAACGTTTCGTAGTTAGACAGGCATGGTTGCACACAAAAACCTAAGCGACGGGGTTTCAAACCCCGTCGCGCTTCGGCTGGAATGACGAAATGAACTCGTCCGTCGACCGTAACCGGCATTTTACATGTCACACACAGAGAAAATGCGTTAATGTACGGCTTTACTTTGCGCCCTAACCTGTCGCAGTTCTTCCTTTGTGCGGCATATTTCCTCTCCTTGAATTGACTGAATGTTTGTCATAACGGCAAACTCATATTTGTTGCTGTAACCTGTTTCACCCCATACACAGTCTTCAACAACAGAGTGATCTTCCGCCCGCATGACCTTCCAGCCTTCCGGAGTTTCCCACGCTAGAGGCTCACTCTCCACTGCCCGAACAATTGTGTCAGAGTCAATTGACTTGGCTCTTTCAACGGCTGCTTTGAGAAAATACATCGCCGCATATGCCTCTCCTGCCATGTAATCCGGGTATTCCTTGAACTTATTGAAATACGAGGATACAAAACTGCGGTTCATATCCGAATCAGGTGTTGTGAAGAAGTAGCGGCTTGAGATATACAATCCCTTCGGCATTTCTTTACCGAAAGGCATCAGCACTTCCAATGCCCCTGCATCCGGGAAGAAGAATTTTATCTTGCTGAAAAGATCATATTTCATCGCTTGCCGGATAAAGGTGACAGCATCGCTTCCCCACAGCGGCGACCAAACGGCATCTGGTTTTTTTGCCAGTATTTCTTTAATATATGGCGTATAATCCTTTGTCTCCCGGAACGCTGGAAATGCTTCTCCCACTATTGCAACATCCGGCCTCAGTTCTTGAAGACGTGTCTTGAACATCTCCCATGAGGAATGACCATAATTATAATCTGGTGCAACAGTCATCCAACGTTTATATGGTTTCGATGCCGCTAGGTTTGCGCCTGAGCGTGCATGCATCATTGAATTGCTGAGTGTGGCAAATATGTACGGATGGAATAACGATCCGGTTAACTGATCGGCGGCAGCCATTGGCACAAGCAATATGGTGTGATGCTTTTTGGCTACCTCAGATACAGCAGGCGCGACTCCACTTGATGTTGGGCCGATAAGAAAGTCTGCTTTTTCATTTGAAATAAGCTCTTCGGCAATGAGCGCGGCTTTATCGCCTGTCTTAGCGGGAGCCTCATCCTTGAAAACCACTTCAAGCTTTCTTCCTTGGATTCCGCCCGTGTTGTTGATTTCCTCTATCGCTATTTCAATGGCGTTTTTGGCATTTCGGCCATATCCTTCAAGCGGGCCTGACATTATGAACATTGCGCCGAGCCGAATATTATGTTCGTTGTTTGATGGTTGCACATCGTGGCTAAAAGCCGGAGGAGTAGTCTGAGCATTACGGCAACCAAGCAACCCACCAGCAATAATTGCTGTAAACAGAAACGCAACCGCCACGCTTTTCTTTCTTCTGCTCAACTTATGAGCAGGTTTTGTTGTTGATAGCTGACAAAAACCTGAGTATCTCATTGTACCATCTCTTTTTAGTTTGTGTATCTTTATTACTTGCTTTTGAAGCAAGTATCAATTGGCATTGAGTTTTTAATGGTGCTTTCTGTAGACTCTATAAAAAATTTTGCCTCACCACTTCCATTATTCTTAAAATGGAATACAGGGCTTACAGTCCCTGGCATTTTATACCCATAAGGATAAACAAAAATATCGTCATCGAAAATCATTGTTGCAAACTCAAGATAATAATCAAATATTAATAAATCAATGTTTGCTCCTTCTTTTTTTATGGCATTCCATGTGCTTTCCATTTGTTTTTCACTTATCGCAATATAATCTCCATGTATTTTACCTTCAAATTGTGTAGCTATGCGAGACATTACTGATTCAGATGTTGGGTCACCTAGGCATAATGTTACTTTAATGTCTTCATTTTTTGTCCTTTTAATTAGTGTATCTGTATATGCTGTATTTTTGAATACAACTAGACATACGCCAACCAGTGTAATTTTTTTTGCTGTATTTAGATAATGCTCAAGGTCTTTTATAAAGTCTTTATCATATACATTGATATAGCTTCTGACAAAAAAACCTGCATTTTGTTTGTTAGCCAAAGACGATAAAGAGTTTTTAATTTCTACAGAAGAATCAGTCAATATTTCCTTGTATTTCATCTCTATTTCTGACCAATATGCATCAAATAACATATTCAGTTCATTAGAATCATGCCAATGTTCATTTAGTTCTTTGCATTTTTCGTTGATTGTAAATATTATTTTTTTAAAATGATCCTTCTTAAATAGGCTATTTTGAAACATGTTTAAAGGGGGTGGAACATCGTCTATGGATAAACCTCCAGTAACTAAGCTGAAAACGGAGCTGCCATCAAGTTTTGAAATTGCCCCAGCCTCAAAATGCATCCAAGGAGATTGAATGTTTAGCGGGGTAAAACAAATAATTCCATAATTTGTTGTGTTAAGTTCGCCAGTCATCTTTAATATCCATTTCTCACCTGCTTCAATATCGTGCGACGAAACAAACGGCTTAATGTCTCTGCTGAATTTCGGGAGATATTCTCTAAGAAGAGATGCAATTTTTTCGCTTACCTCACCAGACCAACTAATAAAGATTTTCATTGAATCATCCGTAGTGAATTTTAATTCGTGTTTTATGTTAAAAAAATATTTATAAAGCCCAAAATGCGTGTTATAAGCCACATTGCACATTTCAAACGCTATGGCTAGACTGATGTATCGTATGTGGAATAACACCGCGCCTTATCGTACCACAAAGTCATTGTGTGCAAAACATCGCCTTTAAGCAACTGGACAAAATAAGCCAAATTGTCCAGTTTGCGAAACCCCACCCCTTGATTTTAGCGGGTTTGCGGGGCTTCCGCGCCCTCGAACATTAGACAAAAAGAACGACTAGCCGCTGTCTTAGAGAAATACGTCCCCGTGGACATTGAAGCGACGAGCCAAGCGTTTTGCGGTTTCTTTGCTGATTGACCGTTTACCGGCCAGAATTTCGGATATTCGGCTTTGAGGGGCGCAATCGCTCAAATCTTCTTGATTGAGACCGTGCTGTTCCATTAAGAAACGCAACACGTCGGGCGGTTCCGCTTTCGGGATTGGAAAGCATTCACCCTCTTAGGCTTTGACCCACTGCCATTAAGTTAAGCGTTTAATCGGAACGCCAAGCCCCAGCTTGGCATCAGGGTGTAACGCGCCAAGCTGGGGCTTGGCGTTCCGTCAAAGGCTGATTTCACGCTTAATGCATCTTAACTTAATGGCAGTGAGGCTTTGACCTGATCGGCAAGATAGTCGAGCACGTCAGCCAATGGGTGGTTTTCATCGTCGCCAATCTCGTCAAGCAACACATCAATCATCGCGGTTGCCCGTGCGTAGTCCTCTTCGGTATGGACAGATGTCACGCCTATCGCCTTCTTGAACGGCACAGCGTTGACATGCAGACACACCGGAAGCTATATCTCCTTCAATCCGATAGGTTTGGAATTTGCTCTGATCCAGTCCTCAAACTCTTTCTCGGACAGACTGCCTTCCGCGAGCCTTAGCATTGTGACAACGCATGACGGATCATCGGCAATCAATTCCTGTCCGTTCAGAGCAAGAAAAAGCTCTGTGGCTGTGAAAGCTGTCCGCTTGTTGCCATCAACGAAGGGATGATTGCGGACAATGCCAAAACCATAGGCGGCAGCAAGAGCGGCAAGGTCTGGATCAACGTAACTAGCTAAGTTCTGCGGACGAAACAGCGCGGATTCCAACAATCCGCGATCACGAATGCCCACAGCACCGCCATGTTCCGCGAGATGTTCCTCATGCAAGGCAAAGACAACGGATTCTTCGATCCAGACGACCGGCATCATTTCGCCAACTCGTGCAAAACATCACGGCGCTTTTTCATAATCTGTCGTGCCATTGTCATTTGCTTCTCGAATTCCGGGTCATAAGGCGTCAGCCTGAAGCCATCCGGGGATTCGGTCAGGTACACCTTATCGCCTTTCTCAATGTGCAGCTTGTCCAATGCCTCTTTGGGTAAAACAACGCCCACGGAATTGCCAATAGTTGTAAGTTTGAGTGTAAGCATGGCATCACTTTGTTATTACATATGTAATAACAATAAAGAATAAAATGCTGACTGTCCACATAAATCTTAACTTTTGGCATCTTTATCGTTGATGCCGACTTGACCGAATATGATCTTTCCAGCTTGAAGCCTATGCGTTTTGAGTTTCAGCCCAAGGGTAAAAGCATCACCATGCGCCTGTCTGAACCCTTGTTAGAAGCCATCAAGGAGGAAGCCGAACGGTGAGGGATACCCTCTATCAGCGTTTTATCCGTCTGGCGTTAGAACCCTTGAAACCATAGTACACAATATAAAGATAGCAGCTTGCAGGCAACAAAAAAGCGTTTTGTATCCCGTAGGTATCCGCTAACATGCCTTGGATTAAAGGTATGATTGCCCCGCCGATAATTGCCATAATGAGTAGGCTAGACCCTTGACTCGTCAGTTTTCCCAGCCCGCTAATCCCTAGTGTGAAAATGGTTGGAAACATGATCGAATTAAACAGGCCGACACTTAAAATCGCCCACATCGCCACTTGTCCTTTGGTCAGGACTGTGGTGATGACAAGAGCGAAGGCAACCAATGCAAACACGCCCAGCAATCGTCCAGGATTCACTTTTTGCAGCAATGCCGAACCGACAAACCGTCCTATCATTGCACCGCCCCAGTAATAGGAAACAAACCCGGCTGCAACAGCTTGTTTTAACCCGGCAATATCGGGTTGCCCGAAAAAGCTGATCAACAGACTGCCAATTGAAACCTCCGCACCGACATAGACAAATATCCCGATGACACCAAGGGAGAGATTAGAGTGACGTAAAGCATCTTGCAGCTTTCCGGGTTTAAGCTTATGGTCCTCGACCTCCGCGATGACTGGAAGCTTGAGCAGCGCGATGATCCCTGCAAGCACGGTCAATGCGGCAGCTAATCCAAGATAGGGGGTTTGCACGGATGCCGCTTCTTGTAGACGATAGGTTTGTAGTTGCCCAGGCGAAAGTTGGTGCATGGCATCACTGCCAATCATCGTTGCCGAAAGAATAAATAATCCGCCGAAATACGGTGCAACGGTGGTGCCTAGCGAGTTGAACGCCTGGGTGAGGTTTAACCGGCTGGAGGCTGTTGCGGGGTTGCCAAGAACGGCAACATAAGGGTTTGCCGCAACTTGTAATAGTGTGATTCCTGAGGCGAGGACAAACAACGCTGTCAAAAACAGCGGGTAGGATGTGGCACTTGCGGCAGGATAAAACAGCACAGCGCCAAGCCCCGCCGTCAGCAATCCAATCACAATGCCCCGCTGATACCCAAGCACGGCAATAATTTTTCCCGAAGGCAGCGATATTAGAAAATACGCACCGAAGAACGTAAACTGAATCAGCATTGCCTTAGTATAGGTAAGGTCAAAGACTGCCTTCAAGTGGGGAATAAGAATATCATTCAGGGCCGTTAGAAACCCCCACATAAAAAACAACATCGTGACTGCCACAAAAGGAATATTATAATTTCCATTTCGTGATGCATTGTTGGGTGTGTTGTTGTTGTCTTTTCTTTGCGCCATGGTTTAGAGCAGTCGTTACAAAATTTACAATAAGCCGGATTGTACACGTTATCCCATTAAAGGGCCACTCTATGACAGACCAAACAAAACTTAATAATATCAATGATTTAGTTTCAACGACCCAGCAAGGTATTGAGGTTTGGCTGACCCGTGCAGATCAAAGCGCATTATTCCAACAGCAGAAGGAGGCTCCCTTATTTGTAAACGCCACCAATGATGGCCCCACCCTACAAGTGGATGCGACACAATTCTTTCAAACCATGGAAGGATTTGGCTTTGCCTTGACTGGAGGCAGTGCCTTGCTCATTAACCGCCTGCCTGCCTTGAGCAGAAATGCTTTACTGCGGCAATTGTTCTCTACCGATGGAAATGGCATTGGGGTGAGTTTTCTGCGCCTGAGCATAGGCGCATCGGATTTAAGCGAGCGTTCCTTTTCCTATGACGATATGCCCGAAGGACAAACCGATCCCGGTCTGGCCCATTTCAATATCGAGGCCGGAGACCGGGAGGTAATCCCCTTGCTGAAGGAAATATTGGCGATAAATCCGGCTATTAAACTCATAGGTTCGCCTTGGTCCGCCCCTCCTTGGATGAAAACCAACCAAAGCTTTATAGGCGGCAAATTAAAACCTGAATATTCTCAGGTTTATGCAAATTATTTGGTCATGTATATCAATAGCATGAATGAGAGGGGCATCACCATTCACGCATTGACCATTCAGAATGAACCTTTGAACGAAGACAACGAACCGAGCATGCTGATGGAGGCATGGGAGCAGGCGGATTTCGTTAAAAACCATTTAGGACCGGCTTTGCGGGAAGCCGGTTTGGACAGAGTGGAGCTTTTTTGCTGGGATCACAATTGCGATGTCAAGGAATACCCATTGGCTGTTTTAGCGGATGCCGAGGCCAGGCAATTCCTAACTGGGGCGGCATGGCATTTGTATGCCGGCGACATACGCGCAGTGTCCGAGGTCGGCAAAGCCTATCCCGATATGAAAATGTATTTCACCGAGCAGTGGGTGGGGGGGGCAGGTGGCCCGGTAAGCGCGAAAGGGAGAGATTATTTAGATGCTCACTTTGCAGCAGATTTAAGCTGGCATACGAGGAATGTCATTATCGGTGCAACCCGAAACGGGTGTCAGGCAGTGCTGGAATGGAACTTGGCCTCCGATCCCCAGTATGATCCACATACTCCAAGGGGCTGCACAAACTGTGTGGGTGCATTGACCCTGGGGAATGATATGACAACTATCCCAAACGTTTCTTATTATGTGATTGCCCACATTGCCAAGTTTGTACGCCCAGGTTCCATCCGAATATTCTCGGATGATTTGGATGCCTTGCCCAATGTAGCTTTCGCCACACCGAATGGCATGGTTGTGTTAATCGTGTTAAATGAGAAATCAGATGCACAAACCTTTCACATCCAATTCAACGGCAAACTGGCCACCATCGTTCTGGAAGGTGGCTCAGTGGCGACTTATGTTTGGAAAATCTTCTAACCAACATCCACATGTCGATGTGTATTGACGTCTCTGACGATGAAAGTGCCATACGGCAACCCACGGATAACATCCCTCCCAGGGATGTTATCCGTACTTTCATGCCAACCTGGATTGCCAGCACGTCATCTGCCAAGCCTGCGACAAGCGCAACCCGAATGTTTAACAGAAAAGTCTGCCGATTGTTGGATACCTGACTTATCCACAGAATTTGTGGAAAACTCTGTGCTTAGGCTGTCAAACTTCACTGACACAGCGGCCTACGCCCCATGCATAAAAAATGACCATTCGAATTGTCTCTTGGTGGT
>Ga0208496_1000022_pt1 | contig 48203 bp, 48 predicted proteins | sample CryBogmetaGMA2M_FD_184552 | JGI IMG/M metagenome (GOLD analysis project Ga0208496, IMG submission 184552) | Freshwater microbial communities from Crystal Bog, Wisconsin, USA - MA2M (SPAdes) | ecosystem: Environmental > Aquatic > Freshwater > Lake | place: Crystal Bog, Wisconsin, USA | collected... | reverse complement strand
ACAACAGAATCCAAGCCTTGGTTTCGTTCAATGATTTCATGGGAGATTCGTTTCAAGGCGCGATCAATATCGGCCGACTCCAAAATAGCGCTCATCTTTGCTCCTTCGCCGCCTCTCAGGACGGATCGTTAAAGGGTGGTAAAGCTTGCAGGGGCAAAAATACCACCTGTGGATGAAAAAAGCGGAATCGACTCAACTCCCCTACTTTCTGCTTATGACAATAAATATCGCACCCCACGCTCCCGCTGAAGTTACCCCGCCCACCATTCAAGCTCTTGCTGCCTCTATTCGAAGAATCCGTAAGAGTAAAGGTTGGACCCTCAAGGATGTTGAAAAAGCTTCCGGTGGAATCTGGAAAGCAGTGGTTATCGGCTCATATGAACGTTGTGATCGGGCTCTATCTCTCAATAAAGCCATAGCTTTGGCCGCCTTCTACAAAGTACCGCTCGATGAAATGTTAGGTATCACTCCTCCGCTGGAAGTGAAAGTTGATCGTCTTACTTTTGATCTCCGGAAGGTCAAAGAATCACGTGAGCCCTCCCTTGCTCCCCTACAAAGATTTGTAAGCGCAATCAGTACCGCTCGCCGTGATTGGAATGGAGAAGTTCTCTCAGTCAGGGGTTCAGACGCTCTCGCTTTGTCCTCTGCGATTCAAATTCCACAAGGACAAATGCAGCAGGGGCTCTTGGCCTACGGTCTTATCTTTACAAACTCAAAGAAGGCTTGAGCGCAATAACCCGACCAAGAACTCCGTTGATATAGCCAGCCGATTCATCTGTCGAAAGTTCTTTAGCAAGGGATACTGCCTCCGATACCGCAATCTTGTCATCTAAATCTTCGCTCCAAAGGATTTCAAAAAGAGCGATTCGCAATAGGTTGCGGTCAATAGATGGCATGCGATCAAGATCCCACCCTTGCGCATAGGTAATTATTAATTCATCAATCTTCTCTATGTGAGAGGCCACGCCATCTAAGAGGCTCTTTACGTAAGTGCCCTCTGATAGCTCATCGGCTGGCCGCGTCTGGTAAATATCTAACGCAATCGCTTTGCGCATATCCGCTTCATAGAGAAAATCTAAGGCTCTTTTGCGAGCTTTTCTTCTGGCGCTCATATTCTAAAAACGTTAATTCGCGCGGCCAAGATACGATCCATTGCGAGTATCCACAAGAACCTTCTCATCCTGCTTGATAAACAGAGGAACCTGAATCGTTATTCCAGTTTCAACTGTTGCAGGCTTTGTTCCACCCGATGATCTATCTCCCTGCAGTCCTGGCTCGGTGTAGGTAATAGTGAGTTCCACCGAGGCAGGTAGTTCGATATAGAGTGGATTTCCCTCATGAATCGCAACTATCGCTTCGCAATTCTCAAGCATAAAGTTCACAGACTCCCCGACAACACTTTCAGGGATTGAGATTTGATCGAAATTCTTAGCATCCATGAACATAAAATCATCGCCATCACGGTATAAAAATGTCATGTCACGCTTTTCAAGTGTTGCGATTTCAACTTTTACACCAGCATTGAAAGTCTTCTCAACGACCTTGCCAGTTAGTACTTGACGCATCTTTGTTCGAACGAAGGCTGGACCTTTACCAGGCTTAACGTGTTGAAATTCGATTACAGTCCAAAGTTGACCATCGAGATCAAGAGTCATGCCATTCTTCAAGTCATTAGTTGTAGCCATGATTTAAACCCAGTCCATTCCTAAATATCACAATAAAATAACTACCAGCGGAGAAGAATACCCGAGCAAATGGAATTACTTGAGCATTCCTTTGAGCGCGATAAGAGCTAAACGGTAGGAATCTGGACCAAAACCCGCGATAGTTCCAGAGGCAATACCGGAAATAACGGAAGTGTGGCGAAATTCCTCTCGGCGGAGTGGATTACTGATGTGCACTTCAATAAGAGGTACGGTGAGCATTTCTGCTGCATCTCGTATTGCATATGAATAGTGTGTAAATGCAGCAGGATTAATGATGACCGGGATCTTTCCCTCGGCGGCTTCGTGCAGCCACGTGATGATAGCAACTTCGCTATCACTTTGACGGACGTCGGCTTCAAGGCCAAGACTGCTTCCTTGATCTTCAATAAACTTCTTGAGGCCAGCAAAATCCAAATCTCCGTAGAGCGAGGAGTCCCGAAGATCCAAACGACCTAAATTTGGTCCGTTCAGTACAAGTACTTTCATATGGACATTCTCTCATAAGTTGCTGCTAGCACGTCAGTTGAAACATCCTCTAGCCAATGCGGGTTGCCGATGCTATTAAGTCCAATAAATCGCAAAGACGCACCTCGGGCTTTCTTGTCCGAGCGCATGAGTTCCAACAAGGGGGCAAATTCAACGTTTGTCTTGATTGGTAGGGCGAACTGTTGCAAAAGAGATCTGTGTAAATCAACAACTTCTTCCTTTAAGCCCAATAGTTTCATACTTAATTCAGCAGCGAATACGAGGCCAATAGAAACAGCCTCGCCATGGCGAATGTCGTAGTGAGAAAACTTCTCAATCGCATGACCAAAAGTATGCCCGTAATTTAGAATTTCGCGGAGCTTACTTTCTTGAAAATCTGCCGAGACTACATCCGCCTTGACGGTGATGCTTCGAAAAATCAACTCCTCTGCAACTCCTCGAGCTGCTTCTACTGTGTTCTGGTTTTGCAATATTTCCAGCAACGAAGCGTCACGAATAAATCCAACCTTTATGACTTCCGCCAAGCCTGCAGAAAAATCACGGTCGGAGAGCGTATTGAGGAACCGTAGGTCAATATGAACTCCTGTTGGAGAATGAAATGCTCCGATGAGATTCTTGCCTACATGGCTATTGATTCCAGTCTTGCCTCCAACGGAAGCATCCACCATCGCAGCAAGCGTTGTCGGTATGGCATACCAAGCTATCCCGCGCAACCATGTAGCAGCAGCGAATCCGCCAAGGTCTGTTGTGGCTCCCCCGCCAATAGCAATCAAAGCGTCGCTTCTAGTAAGTCCGGCTTCCCCCATTGCTTGCCAAATTTTTTCTAGGACGGATATGTCCTTCTGCCCCTCGCCATCTGGCACGATAAATAGAGTGGAATTCTCTAGTGGATGCAGGAATTGTTCAAGATGATATGTGTCAACAATGTATTGGGTAGATAAGACGAATATCTTGGCATGGGATTGACTGACATCATTGAGGATTCCTTCGAATCGTTCGCCAATGTGCACCTTGTATTGATGTTCAGCATTAACAGTTATGTGTCTCATAGTTGCTCCAAATATTTTGCAATATTGTCTGCGACTTCGCCCGGCTTGGCCGAATCTGTGGAAAGGCAAAAGCCTGCCAAGCGCTTATATATTGGAGTTCGCGCCTCCAACAGGTTAAGCCATTGCTGCCTAGGGTTGATCAAAAGCATAGGTCTATCTTTATTAAACCCAACACGCGGGGCAGCTTGAGAAATGCTCACTTCTAAGAGAATGACTCTTCTCTTCAAATCTCCAAGTAGTTCTTGCGTTTCCTCGTTCATGACCGATCCGCCACCTAGCGAGAGAATTCCTTCGCAGGAATTTATGGCTTCCTTAACAATCTCCTTTTCAACTTCGCGAAAATATGGCTCTCCATTCTCCACAAATATGTCAGAGATTGTCTTTCCACACCTTGCCTCAATCATTTGATCGGTATCTTGAAACTGACAGTTCAAGCGTTTGGATAGTGCCTTTCCTACCGTCGATTTCCCAGCACCGGGAGCTCCAATGAGAATTGCAATAGGCATTTTTCGGGTCTTTTCCGGTATTACTTAATCTGCAAGTTGGCCATATAGGTCTCGTAATTACGACGAGTTTCTGAGACTGAATCGCCACCGAACTTCTCTAATACTGCATCAGCAAGAACAAGAGCACACATTGCTTCGGCAACAATCGCAGCTGCAGGAACTGCACAAACATCTGAGCGTTGATTGATTGCCTTGGCTGGCTCACCAGTTGTGACATCGATTGTGTCCAGAGCGCGAGGAATTGTAGAGATCGGTTTCATCGCGGCTCTCACTCGCAAGATTTCACCGTTACTCATACCGCCTTCTGTGCCTCCCGCGCGATCACTCCTGCGAACGACTCTGCCATTTGGGCCAGGTTCAATTTCATCGTGAGCGATGGATCCTCTTCGCTTTGCGGTTCTAAATCCGTCGCCAAGCTCCACACCTTTAATAGCCTGAATTCCCATCATCGCTGCTGCCAATCTTGCATCCAACCGACGATCCCAATGAGTGTGCGAACCAAGTCCTGGCGGTAAGTCATATGCCAAGACTTCAACAATTCCTCCGAGTGTATCGCCTTCCGAGTGCGCAAGATCAATTTCTGCCACCATCTTTAAGCTCGTTGCAGGATCGGCACAGCGCACCGGATCAGCATCAATGCTCTGCCGATCGGCATACGTCGGAGTTGGAAATTCTTCTGGAACTTCAACGCTTCCGATTGAAATTACATGGGAGGAGATTTTTATTCCTATCGCTTGCTTCAAGAATGCTCTCGCAACTGAGCCCAATGCAACGCGTGCGGCAGTCTCTCGCGCACTCGCTCGCTCAAGAATCGGTCTTGCGTCGTCGAAGCTGTATTTTTGCATTCCAACTAAATCTGCATGACCAGGACGTGGACGCGTGAGGGGTGCATTTCTGGCAAGCGATGCAAGAACTTCTTCATCTACAGGATTTGCCGACATCACTTTTTCCCATTTTGGCCACTCTGAATTGGCAACTTGGATTGAGACTGGGCCACCCTGGCTTTCACCATGGCGAACGCCGCCGATAATTGAAACTACATCTGCTTCAAAATTCTGACGAGCTCCTCGTCCATACCCAAGGCGCCTGCGTTGCAGATCTGCATCAATATCCTGTGATGTTATGTGAACGTGGGACGGAAGACCTTCAAGAATTGCAGACAAGGCTTCTCCGTGAGATTCACCAGCAGTTAGCCAACGCAGCATTTTCCCTCCAAAGTTAGAACCCTATTCTGTCAGAAACCTAAGGCCCTTCGCGGTACATATCGCTTCTTGAGATGCGGAGATAACATGAACTAATTACGGGTGGAAATTGCTTCTTCTAAGAGAATAGAACGCATTTGTGCATAGTCAAAGCTTTTACCCGACATAAGGTGTATCTGATCTAACGCTTGCTCGACCAGAATATGTAAACCATGTATGACATTGCCGCCAAGGCTTCCCCATTTTGCCGAAAGATTTGTCGGCCAGGGCGCATAAAGAGCTTCGATTAGGGTTCCATTAACGCTTGTTACACGAGAGGCAATAGCGTCGCTAACTCCAGCAGGAGTTGTAGAGATCACGAGGTCGTAGCCTTCCAAGCTACTCTCCATCGACTTTAGATTTAATTCCGTGGAGTCCATGCATTTATCTAATAGCAAATCTCTGGCGGCGCTTCTGCGCAATACATCCACAGAATCGACCAATCCATCAAGGGCTCCAAGTGCAGCGCGAGCCGTTCCCCCTGCTCCTATGATCGCAACTTTTCTAAATGTAATGCCTGCCAAAAGTCTGTCGAACGCCAGGACGTCAGTAGATAAACCGTTGTACGCATTTCCAATTCGAATTAACGTATTAACCGAGTGAATCTTTGCCGCCCTAGGGTCTACAGAGACTTTCAACTCCGGTAGAAAACTCGCTTCCTTTAATGGCATAGTGAGTGAGAATCCTGTCCAATCACTTTCCTTTGCGCTATTCAAGAAGGATGCAAATCCTAAGTCATCTACTTCGATCTTGAAATAGTCACCTTCAATCTGCAGAATTTCATATGCGCGCTTATGCAAAAGTGGCGATAGGGAGTGCTCAATAGGCGAACCGAGGACTGCTGCCTTAATCATTTAAAAGCTCCTGCCGCTCTATTTTTGTTGTATTCGGTTACCCAGTTTTGAAATTGAGTGTATTCCTTGGTGAATCGAGTGTCATGTGGCTTGACCGTTATGAAGTAAAGGAAATCATGTGCGGCAGGGTTCAGCGCTGCCTTTATCGCTAGTTCACCGGCGCTAGATATAGGCGTTGGTGGTAAACCCGTGTGCTTGTACGTGTTGTAAAGAGAATCAATCTTTGTTGCAGCTGTCGAAAGAGCTATTTGACCTCGTAGTCCTGAGGCGTATTGAACTGTCGAATTGAGTTGCAATGGCATGCCAATGCGAAGACGGTTGTAGATAACACCAGCAACCTTGGCGTAATCACTTGGATCACCTTCAATTTGCACCATGGACGCTACCGTGAGTACTTGATAGGCGCTGTACTTTTTATAGCCACTACTTAAGCCCAATTCCGCACTCTTTGTCGCGAACTTAACCATCATTGTTTGTAGCGCAGAAACCGTTGTTGTCTTAGGCGCGAAAGTATAGGAAGCGGGGAAAAGCTGACCTTCGATACTATTTTTTGAATTAGACATAAAGGGATGTATCGATGCCACCAAACTCGAAGAACTTTTCACAATATCTGAATTCTTTGAGAGCAATTTCATGACATCAGAGAGGGTCGAACCCTCCACGATATTAGTCATATTTGTAAAACGTTTTCGATCAAGAAGCTCTTCGATTGCCTGAGCGCTGGAGATGTGGCTTTGAATCCTGTGACTTCCAGCAGATATGCCATTTGCACCACTTCCGGACTGATTTGCTAGAGCAATAAAGGTGGATGCCTCCTTTATAACTCCCTTGCTTTGTAAATCTTTTGCGATTTCTGTTCCAAATTCACCATCAGAGATGACAATAAGAACCTCAGCGCCGGGTTTGTTTGTTGGATAATCATGCGAGGGCCGCGTGGCGGTATAGATACTAAAACCGAGTGAAATTATTAACGCGATAAGAACATAACGGCGAGTTGTCGTTTTATAGCTCATGGTTCGCCTCTTGCGCCAAAGCAATCTCCAAAATCGTTGCCGCCGCTGCTGAATCAATCAAATTCTTAGCGCTCTTCGCACTCTTCCCAGAATCACGTAGATTACGAGCGGCCGAAACGGTTGTTAAGCGCTCATCAATCCGTACAACAGGTATTGCAAACTGTGCTTCCAGTGCTTTGATAAAACTTTCTACAGATTCCATCTTGGTACTCGCTGCGCCAGAAAGGTGGCGCGGAATTCCAATAGCAAAGTAAATGGGTGCATATTCACTTACCAGCGCCGCAATCTCAGACAGGAAGTTTCCCTGCGTAGAAATATTTCCGTACGGAGTTGCCAGCAAGCCCGAAGCGTCTGATATTGCTACTCCAATGCGAACATCTCCGTAGTCAAATGCAATTCTGCGCCCGTTACGCATTACTTACCTACAGTTGAACCTAGAGCCGCCTTCATTTCACGAATCGCATCCGCGATATTTGCAGCTTTTACTCCCCCACCTTGCGCGAAGTCATCTTTACCGCCTCCGCCTCCGCCGAGAACTGTCGAGCCAATCTTGACCAACGCGCCAGCTTTAGCGCCGAGGTTTCGCGCCCCCTCAGATGCTGCGACAACCAAAGACACTTTCTCTTCATTCACGGATAAGAGTCCAACTACTGAACATTCATTTCGATTTCTTAAATCAAGGGCAATAGTTCGCAAGTCATCTAGGGAGACTCCATCGCCTATGTATTCGAACACAGTGGTGATGCCAAACATGAGTTCGGCCTTGCCTATGAGCTCGCCTGCTCCTGCCAACGCTTGCGCTGACTTGAGGCTAGCTAACTCGCGCTCGATGGACTTCATTCTTTCCAATAAATCCGAGATACGCTCAGGAAGTTCTTCTACTCGACTTCCTTTGACGATCTCTGTCAGCGAATTCAAGAGAACGTGTTCCTTAGCAAGGAAATTGAAGGCATCAAATCCAACAAGTGCTTCAACGCGCCGCACTCCGGCGCCAATCGAGGATTCTCCAAGTAATTTTACAAGGCCAAGTTCAGCTGAAGACTTTACATGGGTACCTCCGCAAAGTTCACGGGCCCAATCACCAACACTTACGACTCGAACTGTGTCACCGTATTTCTCACCAAAGAGCGCCATGGCTCCTATGGCTTTCGCTTGCGGCTGTGTCATCTCTTGCGCGGTGACGAGAAGATTTTCAATAAGAAGTGAGTTAACACGTTGTTCAACATCTCGCATAACCGACATTGGCAGATTGCCAGAAGATGGAAAATCGAAGCGAAAACGACCCGGCGCATTTTCAGAACCAGCTTGGGTTGCTGTTTCTCCGAGGGCCTCGCGGAAGGCCTTATGAACCATATGCGTTGCAGTATGAGCGCGAGAAATTGCAAGACGTCGCTCATTATCAATAGATGCCAAGGCAATATCGTTTACAGTTGCCTGCCCACTAACAATTCGACCCCTATGCACAAAAAGACCAGGAACAGGCTTTTGGACGTCATCAATTTCGATGATTGTCCCGTTTGCCAGCGTAATTCGTCCACCATCGGCTAATTGACCGCCACCTTCTGCGTAAAAAGGCGTTCTATCTAGAATGACTTCAACGTCCTCATCTACGCTCGCCTCTTTCACGCTTTTACCGTCAACAAGAATGGCTTTTAGATTCACTTCTGAAGATATTTCCGAGTATCCGAGGAATGTTGTTGCACCAATTGAGTCAAAAATCTTGCGGAATTCACTCACATCAGCGTGGCCGGTTTTCTTTGATCGAGCATCGGCTTTAGCGCGTTCCTTCTGCTCTTTCATTAATCTGCGGAAACCATCTTCATCCACGTTCAGACCTTGTTCACTCGCCATCTCAAGTGTCAAATCAAAAGGAAAACCATAGGTATCGTGAAGCTTGAAAACTGTATCGCCGGTCAGCTTTGTGCTCTTCTCTTTCTGCACATCGCCCACAGCAACATCAAATATCTGCGTACCTGATTTAAGAGTTTGAAGAAAGGAATCTTCTTCACCGGCAGCAACTGCCAAAATGCGTTTTGAATCAGTTACCAATTCAGGATACTGCGTACCCATCGCCCCAATTGCGGCCGTGATGAGTTCGCCAGTATTGTGATCTGGAGCCCCAAGAATGCGCATGTTGCGAATTGTTCGACGCATCATGCGACGCAATACATACCCGCGTGCTTCGTTGCCAGGTAAAACCCCATCTCCAATGAGCATCATGGCTGTTCTGGCATGGTCAGCTACAACACGTAAGGAAACATCACTCTTTTGGTCTTTACCGTATTTAACGCCAGATAACTCTGATGCTTTGTTGAGAATCTGCATAGTTGTATCAATTTCATAAATATTTTCAACACCTTGCAACAGCGCCGCTGTGCGCTCTAGTCCAAGACCCGTATCGATGCTTTTGGCAGGAAGTTCTCCAACGATTGGGAAGTCATCCTTTGTTCCACCGTCGCCACGCGTATTCTGCATGAAAACCAGATTCCAAACTTCAAGGTATCGATCCTCATCCGCTACTGGTCCGCCTTCTCTGCCATAAGCAGGTCCGCGATCATAGTAAATTTCAGAGCAAGGACCGCATGGTCCGGGAACTCCCATGGACCAAAAATTGTCGGCCATTCCTCGACGTTGAATTCGTTCACGCGGCACGCCAACCTTGTGGTGCCAGATATCTGCAGCTTCGTCATCATTTAAATAAACCGTAACCCAAAGTCGTTCTTCTGGGAATCCATAACCGCCTTCTGAAATCGGCTTAGTTAAGAGTTCCCACGCCATTGTGATAGCGCCCTCTTTGAAATAATCGCCAAAAGAAAAGTTGCCACACATTTGGAAAAATGAAGCGTGTCTTGTTGTTTTGCCAACTTCGTCGATATCTAGAGTACGAACACACTTTTGAACCGAAGTTGCTCTTGCATAAGGCGGTTTTACCTCGCCAAGAAAATATGGCTTAAAGGGAACCATACCTGCATTTACCAACAAGAGATTGGGATCATCAGCAATCAAAGAGGCTGATGGAACAACCGTGTGTTTTAGCCCCTGGCTATTACCACTCTCGAAAAAACGCAACCATCGTGCGCGAATATCTGCGGAATCCACGGACTAATCTTGGTCCTTATTAGAATGACGGCGGCCAGCAAAACTTGCAACGGTGCCAAGAATCTTCATGACGCTACCTTCTTTATCCAAAATTCCGTTTATCGCCGTCGATACTTTGCCGGTTAGTGCCTGCGCGGTCGATGTAATGCGATTAACGTTATTGACTGTCTTTTGAACTTCATCAATTAATCGTGAAATTCGGATGATTGCGTAGCTCAGCGCCAAAGCGATAATGAGCAGCGCGCTTGCCGCAATAATTGTTGCGATTCCTCCTGGGCCCATGTGCTCAGACTACCCGAAAGTCGGAATCTGAACGGCAGGCTTTTCGTGGCCCTTGTGAGCAATGAGTGCAGCTTCGTGATATCGCTCAATTAAAGCCACATTTTCAGGGCTTTGATACGGAGCGCCGTCCACTAATGGTCCTTTGCCCCCTTCCATCACTGCGACTACATCTTCGCCAGAAATGGTTTTATGAATTTCAAGTGCATGAGCGAGTGAAAGCACTTTCCCTTTGTTATCTCGCAACACCATTTCTGCCTTAGCGAGCAAACTGGAAAGATTATCTTCAATACGATCTGCTAATGCGCGACGCAATTCTCGAGCACCGTCATCTTTTCCTTTGGCGCCTCCAGGAGCTCCCACTTCAAATCGGCGGTTGGAAGCGTGGGAACTAATTGTTGACCCCATCCCCCAATGGCCTTCCATGAAACTGGCAACAGTCGTTGCGCTCTCAAGATCACCTGAAACTCCGGATGAATTATCGCCATCAAAAAACATTCTTTCACCAGCGAGAGAAGCAAGCGAGACCAAGATGTCGGCTTCGTACTCAGTTCTCCAGCGCGTAAACTGATCATCTGGTGGAATAGAAGCAACCATTCCCAGGTAATCCGAACCCTTTTCGATAGTTGCAAGATCAATGGACATGTGATGGCGCATCAAATATGCCATAACACCATGACAGGCTTCGTGAACTGCAACTGCGTGACGTTCGCGCTCGATGTATTCAACGTCCTCAGCAGGTCCCAATTCTTTGAATTGTTTCGCCTTAATAACGTCGGCAAAAGTTATAGTCGTGCGGCCATCTCGAATAACGTTGATGAGCGCTTCATTAATCGTATCTTTGATAGTTGCACCTGTTGCGTAAGGTGTAATCGTCGCAAGTTTGTCGACCTCATCTTCACTCAGACTATGCGAGACTTTATCGAGGTAACCCTTATAGGTTCTCACTCTTCCTGCTTTACTTGGGTATCCCACTCGATACATGCGATCAATTCGACCCGGTCGCAGAAGCGCTTCATCGAGTGCTTCAGGCATATTTGTCGCCAGGACTATAAGGATTCTGTACTTCGGAGGAAGTTTTGGACGTAACCCGAGAGTACGTCGCACAACACGATTGAAGAAACCGCGAGGCTTCTTAAGCCCCGACATTTCGGTGAGCAGAGCTTGGAGCGTCCCCATGCCTCCACCACCGCCACTCATTGCCGTATTCGCGACAAACTTTTCAGAACCAAAACGCTTTCTAGCGATAAGAGCGGTTGCGCCTTCCGAAAGATAAGTACCCCCGTGGCATGAAGTGTCGGAATTGGAGTAACGACCTTGTTGAGTAGAAATTCCGCGGTTTCCCAATGAATCGGCTTCATCAAAGAATGCAACAACGCCGCCGTATCTAAGAGAAAGCTTCCGCAATTTTCTGAAAAGTGACTTAACTTTCAAAACACCTACGCCAAAAAACATATTATTAAAGGCACCTGGGTCTACGAATACGAATGGCTTTCCGGTTTCTCCGGCCATTGATTCAGCCATCAAAGTCTTACCGGTTCCTGGGGGTCCCCACAGCAAGATTCCTCCAGGCACATAACCGCCATGCTTTTCAATCTCTTCTGGAGATTCTAAAAACAACAAATTTTCACGGATGCGATTGAGAACATGATCCTGTCCCCAAACATCTGAGAAGCGCGTACGTATATCGTCTGGGAAATATGTATCGATTCCGCCTTTGCTGAGGAACCAGAACATCGCAAAAAATTGTATGAGGATGAAGAAAACTGCAAAGGCTAATTGGGCAAGCATCGGCATCGCGCTCCACAGCGCTTTTGGGGCTAGAAAAAGCGCAGTAACTGGTGTTTGCTTGTAATACGCCCCCAGCGCTACAGCTATCAAGCAGATAAAGAGAAAACCTTTAATAACTCTTGAAAGACGGTAACGATTCCAATCGCTGAGGCGATGCAAATTGCGATCGACTGTCGAGAAATACTTCAACCAAGCTCCATGATAAGGGGCAACAATTTCAGCTGCAAGAAAGTGCAATTGACGAATAATTTCTATAGCAGCGAGGGCAAGAAGCCACCAGCGTGAATTTAGATTTTCTTTAAACGCATCAGAAAAACTCAAAATAGGATTATTGGACATATCTGCCCAAACAAGCACCATGAATATAGCCGCGAAGAAGATTATAAATTTGAAGCGGTCAAAAGTTGAAAGATGAACACGTGTCTTTCTATCTGTATCGCGCGGGCGCCCTTGTTCTGCTACCTGTGGCTGAGTATCTGACATTATTTGCCCCTCACCGTGAATGACGTTGCAATCTTTTCGAGTGCAACTTTCTGCTTGTTGTAACAACTAGTTGAACAGCGAATGATCAAAACATAAATCGTTGTGTGATCATTCGACAAGACTGAAGTTTGATTGACGGTCTGAGAGCTTCCATCTGAGCCGGTGAACTGGAAGACGGTATGCACACCTCGGCCGCCCTTCTGGATGTACTCCTCATCGTTGGAAATATCAAAAAGCGGAGACTTGATTGTCCCATTTGCCCAAGAAGTAACGGGAAGTATCAAGTCTCGAAGAGAGTTGTATGAAATAGAGTTCACTTCATCTGGAAGTAGAGAACGCACGCGTCCGTAAACAATTGGCTGATCCGGGGTCTTTAAACTCAAGACATCTGTTGCTGTATAAGTTGCTTTTGGAGTCACGGCCTCTTGCCATAAAACTGAAGCTGCCCGCTCGGCGGCTCCTACTGCACTCGATGTTGATTCCAGATGTCCCAGTGCTAGTTGAGAAATGTGATGCCAACCAGAAGGAGTGGCAAAAAATACTCCATCATTTTTATCTGCTACATACAACTTAGAAGGCTTCGCGCACGAGGACAGAAGTGCAACGCCCAAAAGGATTGAGAGGAGCTTCAAAACTGATTTACTTCTCATCATTCGCTATTTATTTTCATCCTCTGGAAGGAAATCCACACCAGCTTCTTTTCTCTGTGCAGGTGTAATTGGTGTTGGAGCACCAGTTAGCGGGTCACCACCGCTGGCGGTTTTAGGAAAAGCTATAACTTCTCGAATTGAATCCGCGCCGGCAAGCAAGGCACAGAGTCGATCAACTCCGAGTGCGATTCCACCATGTGGAGGTGGTCCGTATTGGAATGCTTCCAAAAGGAATCCAAACTTGCTCTGTGCTTCGTCATTACTGAGGCCAATAGTTTTGAAAACTCGCTGTTGCATAAGTCGATCGTGAATACGAATAGACCCGCCGCCAATTTCACTTCCGTTCAGGACGATGTCATAGGCGTATGCAAGTGCTGCGCCCGGATCGGTGTCGAAAGAGTCAGAAAATTCAGGTTTAGGCCCGGTGAAGGGATGGTGGACTGCCGTCCAACCAGAACTGGCATTGGAAGCATCAATTTTTTCGAACATAGGAGCATCTACTACCCAGAGAAACTTCCATGTTCCTTCAGCGATGAGATTGCATCGCTTACCGATTTCAAGTCGCACTGCCCCCAAGAGCGCTTGAGAAGAGCTCTTTTCACCTGCGGCGAAAAAGATAGCATCGCCGGGTTTAGCCTTCACAACATTGCATATGCCCTTTGATTCTTCTTCACTTAAATTCTTTGCAACTGGACCGCCAAGGGTTCCGTCTTCTTGGACAAGAATGTAAGCCAAGCCTTTTGCTCCACGAGCTTTTGCCCAATCTTGCCATGCATCTAGCTCCCGTCGAGGAGAGGCTGCTCCGCCAGGCATAACAACAGCTCCGACATAGTCAGCTTGGAATACTCTAAAAGTTGTATCGGCGAAAAAATCCTTTACCTCAACGATTTCATTTTCAAAACGCAAATCGGGCTTATCCGATCCATAGCGACGCATCGCTTCCCAGTAGGTCATCCGCGCAATTGGCAAAGGAATTTCATAACCAACGACCCTTTTAAATACTTGAGAAAGAACGCTTTCAGCGACGGCAAGAACATCATCTTGGTCAACGAATGACATTTCGATATCTAGCTGAGTAAATTCAGGCTGTCTATCAGCACGGAAATCTTCATCTCTAAAACAGCGCGCAATTTGGTAATAGCGCTCCATGCCCGCAACCATCAGAAGTTGCTTGAAGAGTTGTGGTGATTGTGGGAGTGCGTACCAAGAGCCAGGTTGAAGACGAACTGGAACCAAGAAATCTCGTGCACCTTCTGGAGTTGATCGGGTCAAATAAGGCGTTTCTATCTCGAGGAAATCTAGATCATCCATCACGCTTCGTATTGCTGATGTCACTTTAGAACGTAGTCGCAGATTTCTGGCAGGCCCTTCTCTGCGCAAATCCAAATATCGGTATTTCAACCGGATCTCTTCAGATACATTTACTGTTTCACCGCTATCAACCTGGAATGGGAGCGCTGCGGCTTCACTTAAGACGGTGAGATTTTCACAATTGATTTCTATCTCGCCAGTCGGAATTCCAGCGTTTTCATTTCCGTTTGGTCTGGCCAGTACCGTACCGGTGATTAAAACGCACCACTCAGCTCGTAGTGCTCCCGCAATTTCATCTTTGATGACAACTTGGACTGCACCTGTTGAATCACGTAAATCAATGAAGGCGACCCCACCGTGGTCTCGGCGACGAGCCACCCAACCAGCAAGTGTTACAGTCGAGCCGACATCGCTCTTTCGCAAGGTTCCTGCATCGTGCGTTCTTAACATGAGTCAATCTCCAGTAATCCAGTAATCCACTAATTAGGTCAATCTGCAATTTAAAGGAGCTTTCTAAGATCCTCTTGCAAGGTTCGAAGCGTAACGGAAGAGGAAACTCCCGTTTGCATATTCTTGAGTTCGGCGCTTCCTGAGGCTATTTCATTCTCCCCAAGCACTAGAGCAAAGCGAGAACCCGATTTGTCGGCGGCTTTCATGGCCCCTTTTAGACCTCGATCACCATATGCAAGGTCGGTGGAAAAGCCGGCCACTCGTAGCTCTTGCGCCAAAACAACTGCTCTTCTTTTAGCCGCCTCGCCGATTGGCACAATAAATAACTGCAATGCAAAATCTTGCGGGATTCCAACTCCTTCAGCCTCGCATGCAAGGAGTATTCGATCCACGCCTAGTCCAAATCCAATTCCAGATAAGTCAGATCCTCCAAGTTGTGCCATCAAGCCGTCATAGCGACCGCCCCCGCCTATTCCAGATTGCGATCCTAATCCGTTATGAACAAATTCAAAGGCAGTTCCTGTGTAGTAATCCAAACCTCTCACCATGCGCTTGTTAATTGAATAATCGATGGAGAAATCCTTTAAACACTCTTGCACTTTCTGGAAGTGGGAGGCGCTCTCCTGCGTCAGATAATCCATCAGCACGGGGGCGCCTGCCATTAGGGCGCGTACTTCATCTCGCTTGTCGTCAAAAAGACGAAGAGGGTTAAGACTTGCTCTCTGCGTCGTCGCTTCATCAAGATCTAGCGTCGCGATATATGTACGTAGATCTTTTGTGTAACGCTCTCGCGTAGGGGCATCTCCAAGGGAAGTAATTTCGAGTGAGTAATTCTTCAATCCCAATTTCTTAAATGCTCGGTCAGCGACTGAAATAACCTCAGCATCAATTTCAGGATCTTGTAAACCAATTGCCTCTATACCCACTTGATAGAACTGGCGGTAGCGTCCAAGTTGTGGACGTTCTGCCCTAAAGAATTGCCCTGAGTACCAAACTTTTACTGGAAGCTGTCCGCGATCAAGATTGTGCTCGATAACCGATCGCATGACACCGGCTGTACCTTCTGGCCTTAAAGTTATTGATCGACCACCGCGATCTTCAAATGTATACATTTCTTTTGAAACAACATCGGTTGATTCACCCACCCCGCGGGCGAATAATTCTGTATCTTCAAAGACTGGCAACTCAATGAGTTGATAACCGCTTCGCCGTGCCGAATCGATTAAAGTCTCCCTAACAAACTCAAAGTACTTTGAACGATCTGGGAAGTATTCGCTCACACCTTTTGGGGCCGCAAACTTATTCATTCTTCTTGGTTGCTCCCCTCTTCTAGTTCCGCGCAATTACTCACGCGAGTCCAAGAACTCGTCAGTCAGGTACGGGTTCTTCCTGCGTTCGCGACCAATTGTAGTTTGCGAACCGTGGCCAGGAAGAACAATTAGCTCATCATCGAGCGTCAAGATTTGATTTCTCAATGTTTTTTTCATCTCTGAAGGAGAACCGGAGAGCAGGTCTGTTCGACCAATTGATCCTTCGAAGAGGACATCACCAGCGACCAATATTTCACTATTGACAACAAAAACGGCTGAGCCGGCTGTATGTCCTGGCGCGTGCCGTACTTGCATTGGAAGTCCCGCGATAGTCAATCGCTCCACTCCATGAAGCTCGATTACCTCTTTGGGTTCTTTGAACGAAGTAGCGCCAAACGCTTTGAGGATTTGATCAGATGGCCCACCTGGCGTCAAAATCTTCATGGGGTTAGAGATGAGAGGGCGGTCGCGAGCATGGATCAGAGCAGGAATCTCATAACCATCAGCGACAGGCAATACTGAAAACATGTGGTCAAGGTGTCCATGTGTCAAAAGAACAGCAACAGGCTTCAGGTTGTGGCGATTTACGACCTCCTGGATTCTTTTGAAAATGGATGGGTTTGAAATACCCGGGTCAACGATCACGCATTCAGCGCCCCTCTGTGTTGCCAATATCCAACAATTGGTTGCGAAATAGTCGGCTACAACAGATTCAACGAGCATGGGGACATCATGCCATTTTGACGAGCTTGGGCGGGTATTCGCCCTCATTGCTCACTGTGAGGTTTGGCGCCCGCTTCGTCTTTGCCTAACGAGGGGAAGCGAGTACCTTTGCCAACTAATAGTCCATATAACGGAACCTCAGCGGGGTGACCTGATGAGTAACGCGCAACAGAAGGAGCACATCATGAGCGAGCCAACATTCTCTCCAGCATCAGCACTCGTCGGAGATCCATCTCAATTTGGCCGAGTCGCCGAAGATGGCGTCGTATATGTGAGACTCCCAGAAGGTGAACGCGCTGTTGGTTCATACCCAGGTAAGACTCCGGAAGAAGCACTGGCATATTTCGTACGCAAATTTGAAGCGGTTGCTTCAGAAGTTGCGCTCCTTGCTGCCCGAATCAAAAGTGGCGCACTCGTACCTTCAGATGCCCTTGAAGCAGTAACAAAACTTCGTCACCAAGTTGCCTCTTTAAATGGCGTTGGAGACCTCGCAACACTCGCTGCCTCCGTTGAGCAAATTCCAGATCTCATCGAAGGCCATCGGGCTGCATACGAAGCGCGCAAAGAAGCTGAGAAGGTTGTCAAAGATGCAAAGCGTGCCGAAGCACTCATCATTAAAGAGAAGATTGTTTCTGAAGCAGAATCCCTAGCTCTTTCAGAAAGTTGGAAGACGACAGGCGAGCGTTTGAAAGTCCTACTTGAAGAATGGAAGGCCGCGCCTCGTCTTGATAAAGCTGCAGATGCAACTCTTTGGAAGAGATTTTCTGCCTCCCGAAATAAGTTTGATAAGCGCCGCCGTACCCACTTTTCGCAATTAGAGGCAGCCTCATCGGCAGTTGCTTCCAAAAAAGAAGAGATTGTCGCAGAAGCTAAAAAATTGGCGACTTCCAAAGAATGGCTTCCAACTGCAAAGCGTTTTAAGGAACTGATGGATGCCTGGAAGGCCTCAGGTCGAGGTAAACAGAGTGTCGATGCAAAACTTTGGGAACAGTTCAAAGCAGCGCAAGATCAATTCTTTGCTGCAAAGAATATTGATTTGGAAAAGCGTCAAGGAACCATGGCTGAAAATCTTAAAAAGCGCGAAGAGCTCATCGTTGAGATTGAAGCACTCCTTCCTGTGACGGATCTGAACTCAGCCCGCAAGAAGTTCCATGACCTTAGCGAGAAGTGGTTCAAGATTGGAATGACTGAGAGATCAAAGCGCGCAGCCTTCGATGCCCGTTTCTTGAAAGTCGAAAATGAAATTGAATCCATTCAGGAAGAACAGTCACGTAGAACTGATCCAACTGCCATCGCTCGCGCAAATAACGTGGTTCAAGGTCTACTTGACGCAATTGAAGAGTATGAAGAAAAGGCCGCTAAAGCAGAAGCAGCTGGAAACAGCGCTAAAGCCTTGGTTGCTCGTGAAGCTGCAGAAGCTCGCAAAATTTGGCTAGCTGAAGCTCAAAAAGGCCTCGCCGACTTCAATAAGTAGCACTAATTGTTTGTGACGCGATAAACGTCGTAAACGCCTTCGATTCCGCGAACCGCGGCAATCACTGAATCTAGATGAGATGCATCCGCCATTTCAAAGGTAAACCTTGAAATCGCAACGCGATCCTTGGACGTTGAAACTGCCGCGTTAAGAATATTCACATGTTGATCTGAAAGCGCCTGCGTTACATCTGAGAGCAATCTATTTCTATCAAGTGCTTCAACTTGGATATTTACCAAGAAAATTGATTTTGCAGAAGCATTCCACTTAACTTTGACGATTCTGTCACCTTGCGTGCCCTTTAGGTCAATCACATTTATGCAATCAGTTCTATGTACTGAGACCCCACTCCCCCTTGTTACGAATCCGGTGATTTCATCGCCAGGTACGGGAGTGCAACAGCGCGCAAGCTTCACCATAACTTCCCCAACACCTTCAACTTCTACGCCAGAGGAATTCTTTTTTGTTGGCTCACGATGTGAGGGAATAAAGAAGTGATCAACGCTCGACTCTGCATGCATCGGTTCATCAGAAAATAAATGGGCAAGCTTCTCGGTTATGGAAGGCGCAGAGACGTGACCATTACCTATAGCCGCGTAGAGGGATTCGATATCTGGATAATGTAAATCATGTGAGAGCTCCAGAATTGCTTGGCCAGCAAAGATTTTTTGAAGTGGCAGCCCGGCTTTACGCATTTGGCGAGCAAGTGATTCACGTCCCGCATCAATTGCCTCTTCTTTACGCTCTTTTGTAAAGTGCGCCTTAATCTTTGAACGGGCTCTTGGAGAGACTACAAAATTTAGCCAATCTCGGCTTGGCCCCGCATTTGGATTCTTATTGGTAACGACATCAACTACATCACCATTAGCAAGAGCTGACTCGAGTGGTACCAACTTCCCATTAACTTTTGCTCCAACGCATCGTCCACCAACCTCTGTATGTACTGCATATGCAAAATCCACTGGCGTGGAGCCAGCAGGCAAGGCAATAACACTGCCCTTTGGAGTAAAAACAAAAACTTCAGGTGTTTTTAGGTCGAAACGAAGTGCATCGAGAAATTCGTTTGCATCCTCAGTCTCTTGTTGCCATTCATGTAACTGCTTAAGCCAGAGAACATTTGGATCTTGTGGCTCACTTGTCGAACTCTTTTGTTTATATTTCCAGTGGGCAGCGATACCAAATTCAGCTCGGGAGTGCATTTCAAAGGTACGGATTTGGATTTCTACTGCTTTCCCAGTCGGGCCAATAACGGTTGTATGCAGAGATTGATAAAGATTGAACTTTGGCATAGCGATGTAATCCTTGAAACGGCCTGGAACCGGACTCCATCTGGCGTGAATCGCTCCGAGTACTGCATAACAATCTCGGACATTCTCCACCAAAACTCGAATGCCAACTAGGTCATAAATCTCACTGAAGTCGCGTCCGCGAACTACCATCTTCTGATAGACGGAGTAATAGTGCTTCTGCCTACCAGTAACCTTCGCGACTATTCCATCTGCAGCAAGATCACCCACGACTGCATCAATAACCGATGTTGTAAGTTTTTCACGAGAAGGATTTCGTTCAGCTACCAATCTCTCGATTTCTTCAAACTTCTTTGGTTCAAGGGCTTTGAATGAAAGATCTTCTAACTCCCACTTAAGTGCATTCATACCCAGCCTGTGAGCAAGTGGGGCATAAATATCGAGGGTCTCACGGGCCTTCCGTGTTGCAGATTCAGGAGTCACAAATGCCCATGTGCGTGCATTGTGCAATCGGTCTGCAAGTTTGATAACCAAAACTCGGATATCTCGAGACATAGCGACAACCATTTTGCGCAGTGTTTCAGCTTCAGCGCTTGGTCCGTATGTGAGCTTGTCGAGTTTTGTTACTCCGTCAACTAACTGCGCAACTTCCTTACCGAAGTCCGCCTCAAGTTGGGAAAGGCTGTATTCAGTATCTTCGACGGTGTCATGCAAAAGAGCTGCCACGATAGTAGAGATGTCCATTCCCAGGTCTGCCAAAATTTCAGCAACAGCAACTGGATGCGTTATGTAATCTTCACCAGATTTTCGTATTTGACCTTCATGCGCCTTTTCTGCGATGAGAAAAGCTCTTTCGAGTTCCTTCGAGTCAAATCCAGGATGGTGACCTGCGAGTGACTTTGCGAGCGGCTCTATTAATTGATGCATAGATATCCGCCCGCGATCACACTATTTTGACTAATTAGTGCTTCTTGGAAGATTTGCGTTTCGGTTGATTTCGCGGACCTCTAACACGGTCTTCCTTCGAGTGGGTTGAAGTAACAACTCCAGGAATCGACTCGGCAACAATTTTTTCACCTGTTGCACCATTTCGAACGGCTACCCGCTTGCGAAGAGCAATCATTGCTGGTTCGCGCTCACGAAGAGTTGCAAGTATCGGAGTAGCTACAAAGATTGATGAATAAGTACCAATTGCAAGGCCGATAAAGAGAGCCAAAGAGAGGTCTTTAAGCGTTCCCGCTCCAAGAAGGCCGGCACCCACGAAGAGAATTGAAGCAACTGGAAGTAGGGCAATCAGTGATGTATTAAATGAGCGAACAAGAGTCTGATTTACTGCCAAATTCGCGGCCTGTGAGTATGTCTGCTTAGCCGTGCTTGTGAGTGAGCGTGTGTTCTCTCGGACTTTGTCGAAGACAACTACGGTGTCATACAGTGAATATCCAAGAATTGTTAGGAAACCAATAACCGTGGCAGGCGTTACATCAAAACCAACTAATGCATAAATACCTACAGTGATCAGTACGTCATGGATAACAGCAACAATTGCTGCGATTGCCATTTTCGGCTCAAATGCCATTGCAAGGTAGAGCATCACAACAATGATGAACCCAAAGAGGCCGTACAAGGCCTTCTTTGTAATTTCCTTACCCCATGATGGGCCAATGCTTAGCGTGTCAATATTCGCCGACTGCACATTGTAATTCTTTGCAAGATTTGCCTTTAAATTATCAGATTGCGCATTTGCAAGACCACCGGTTTGAACGCGGATCTTATTATTGCCAATCTTCTGAACGATTGCCTCGGAAGTGATTCCTGCATCTTTAAGAGCTTGATTAGCGCCATCGATAGTCGAGTTCGGTGCGGTAACAGTGAATGCCGCGCCACCTTTGAATTCGATACCAAGTTTCAAACCTTGGATTCCAAGTGCTGCTGCTGCCACAATAATGAGTACGCCAGAGAATGCGTAGAAGCGTTTGCGATTTCCGATGAAATCGACTGAAGTGTCGCCGCGATAAAGACGACCACCAATTCCTGAGAGAGCCATTACGCAACTTCCTTTCCTGTAACAACGCCCAAGCTCTTTGCAGAGAAGCCAGATAAAGGGCCTCCATGCGCATAGAACGGAAGTCGGGCGAGAAGAGTGACAAGTGGTTTTGTAAAGAAGAAGACGACGAAGAGATCAACGAAGGTTGTTAGCCCCAGTGTGAAAGCGAATCCTCGAACACCGCCTACTGCGAAGAAGTAAAGAAGAGCCGATGCGATAAGTGATACAAAGTCAGCTACCAAGATGGTGTGACGAGCACGTTGCCATCCAGTTTCGACAGCAGTTCGCAGTGAACGTCCCTCGCGAACTTCATCACGAAGGCGCTCAAAATAGACGATAAATGAGTCTGCGGTAATACCAATGGAAACAATCGCGCCTGCAATACCGGCCAGAGTCAATGTGAATCCAATGTATTTGCCGAGCAACAAGAATGCGAGATAAGTAATTCCACCGGCCACAGCAAGTGAGCCAACCGATACAACGCCAAGTCCACGGTAATAAAGAAGTGAATACAAGAGCACCAAACCTAATCCCAACGCTCCGGCGATAAGTCCAGCATGCAATTGATCAGCTCCAAGTGTTGGGGAAATCTGTTGCACTTCTCCGCGATCGAAAGCGAGTGGCAACGCGCCGTATTTCAAAACGTTAGCAAGATCCGTTGCATCAGTCTGTGTGAAGTTGCCAGAGATCTGAGCACTGCCACTTGTGATTGCTTCAATGATGCGAGGTGAAGAGACGACAAGTCCATCTAGAACAATCGCTGCTTGATTCGCTGGCGCTGGCAGACTTGTGATGCGAGTTGTCATCGCCGCAAAAGCTTTTGTTCCAGAACCGTTAAATGTTAGTGAAACCATCCAACCTGATCCGCCTTGTTGATCTAGTACAGCTGCCGCCTTACTTACTTGGCTACCCAAAAGTTCAGCAGGTGCCAAAATATATTTTGTCGATCCATCGCGACTACACGTTACAAGAGCATCCGATGGTGAATCAACACTTCCACCTTGACGGTTCTTTGGATCAGTACAATCAAGGGCAGCAAATTTTGCATCCAGTGCGGCTGTTACACCCGTTGGATAACTCGCGGCTGCTTTAGCACCCGCGGCAGTGGTCGACGTTGTCTTTGCATTTCCAGCACCTGAAGCAAGTGCCTGACGGAAACGCAATTCAGCGGTTTGTCCGACTAGCTTCACAATTCTGTCTCCAGTATCACCGGGAACCGAAATAACAATCTGACGATTTGTTCCGCTTCCTTGAGCTGAAACTTCAGATTCGGCAACACCGAGTGAGTTAACGCGCTGGCGAATGATTGACACGGCTTGATCGATTGCCGCCGAAGTCACTTGTCCGCCCGCAGTACCGCGCGGAGTTAGCGTGACGCTTGTTCCGCCTCGCAAATCAAGGCCTAATTTAATTTTGGTCGCACTGGCAAGACCAGCAAAGATGGAGAAGCCAATAAGGGCAAGAGCCAAGATCGCAATAGTGCGAGCTGGACGCGATTGCTTTTGGGTGGCTTTAGAAATATTCGCAGACATGAGGCAGGAGTCTAGGCTTCATTTGTCGGTGTGTCGAAAAGGCTGGCTAGACCAGCACTCGAGCCGTTTGGAGCCTTCAAGCCAAGCTGATTCCAGCCTAATTCTGTTGCAACTCTTCCTCTAGGCGTTCGTGCCAGGAATCCCATTCTGACAAGGAAAGGTTCGGCTAAAGATTCGATTGTTTCAGCCTCCTCACCGATTGCCATTGCCAGAGTCGTAATGCCCACAGGCCCACCTGCAAAGCGTTTTATAAGAACTTCCAACAATGATCGATCCATTCGATCCAGTCCGCTTTCGTCAACTTCATACATTTCAAGAGCGTCTCTAGCATCTTGTAATCGAATATGGCCATCTCCACGGACTTGTGCATAATCCCTTACCCGGCGGAGCAATCTATTTGCCACGCGCGGAGTTCCACGCGACCTTGATCCGATTTCATCGATTGCATCGCCGTCAATTCCAACTTCAAGTAACTGTGCGCTTCGCTTAACGATGTGCGAGAGAGATGAATTCTCGTAGAAATCAAGTTGGGCTGTGAATCCAAACCGATCTCGCAATGGACTGGGGAGCAACCCAGCTCTCGTTGTTGCGCCGACCAAAGTGAAATGTGGCAGCTGCAGTGGAATAGCCGTGGCGCCTGCTCCCTTTCCAACAATTACATCGACACGAAAGTCCTCCATGGCAAGATAAAGCAATTCTTCAGCTGGCCTCGACATGCGATGAATCTCATCTAAGAACAATATTTCTCCTTCTACCAATGAAGAGAGAATTGATGCCAAATCACCCGCGTGCGTAATAGCCGGTCCGCTCGTGATCCGAATCGGTGCGTTCATCTCGGAGGCAATAATCATCGCAAGAGTCGTCTTTCCGAGTCCCGGAGGCCCCGACAGTAAAATGTGATCTGCAGGATGATTTCTAGATTTTGCAGCGTCTAACAAAAGTTGAATCTGATTTGAAACACGTTCCTGCCCGGTGAAATCAGCGAGAGACTTCGGGCGAAGTGCTAATTCTTGAAGACGTTCAGCCTCGGCAGCAGCTGAACTAAGAATTGAATCATTTTCTCTATTCATTTGCGACCTCGTGTTTGTAATGCAAATTTTAGAAGGGCGCTTATATCTGTAGTACCGACATCACTTCCAAAATGGCTGGAAACTAAATCAAGGGCGTCGTCAGTATCTCGCGGGGTAAAGCCCAGACCCATCAGGGCTTCACTCACTTGATCTCTCCAACCGGCAGCTCTCATAGAAGATGAGATGTTTAGCGATTTAACCTTCTCCTTCAATTCAAGAATCAGTCGCTGTGCACCCTTCTTACCCAATCCCGGAATCCGTTCTAAAACAACTGGCTTGTCGTTGACTATTGCAGAAACGATTTCCTGTGCGTCGTAAACAGAGAGGGCGGACTGGGCTACTTTTGGTCCTATGCCAGTTACTGACATGAGTATTTCAAATAGTTCGCGATCTTGTTGATTTTCAAAACCAAACAAGGTGAGTGAATCTTCACGGACGATGAGCATCGTATGTAAATGCGCAGTAACTCCAACGTTGAGTGATGCAGCTAGCCGCGGAGCAATCTGCACAAGAATGCCTACTCCCCCGACATCAATTACTGCCGAGTTAAGCGTTGTAGCTTTTACCTTACCCGATAATGAGGCAATCATTTCTTGACCAATCTACGAACTTTGTTTGCTTCTAGGGCTGCAGCTACTCGTGCATTTCCAGCGCCGCGCCAATGGTGGCAAATTGCTAGAGCGAGTGCGTCAGTGCTATCTACTGGCTTGGGAATTTCATCGAGTCCCAGAAGTTTTTGAACCATGAGTGCTACTTGTTTTTTGTCGGCTCTACCTGAACCTGTTACGGCAGCCTTAACTTCAGAGGGAGTGTGCATCATTACAGGAATTCCCTTTCGAGCAGCAATCAAAAGCGCCACTCCAGCAGCTTGGCCTGTTGCCATCGCTGTGCGCACATTTAGTTGCGAAAAGACTCGCTCCACAGCAACAACATCTGGATTGTGTAGCTCAATCCATTCAATTAACTGTCTCTCTAATTCAAGCAATCTTTTTTCCAAAGGGAGATCAGCCGAAGTTCTGATTACGCCAACTCCGAGCATTTTGAGATTTTGAGCGCCGCTGCTTTCCACAACTCCAAGCCCACATCTGGTTAGACCGGGGTCAACTCCCAAAACTTTCATGGTTGACAGCCTATCGAGAGCCAGAAGTTACTACTCGAGGCTCGCCATTACTTCATCGGATACATCGAAGTTTGCAAAGACATTTTGAACGTCATCCAAATCTTCAATCACATCGATAAGCTCGAAAACCTTTTTCGCGTTCTCCGCATCCAGTGGCACGGTAACCGAGGGCAAGAATGAACTATCTGCAGACTCATAATCAATCCCAGCCGCCTGTAGAGCCGTTCTGACCGCGACCAAATCGGAGGAATCACAGACAACTTGGAAGTTATCTCCAAAGTCGTTCACATCTTCCAAGCCAGCATCAAGTGCCGCTTCCATTATTTTGTCTTCGCTGACGCCACCTTCTTTTGAAACCATGATTACGCCTTTGCGATTAAACATATATGCAACCGAACCTGGGTCAGCCATATTTCCGCCATTTCGCGTTACAGCGACTCTAACTTCACTTGCTGCGCGATTTCGATTGTCAGAAAGACATTCAATCATTATTGCAACACCACCGGGTCCATAACCCTCGTACATGATGGTTACATATTCAGCCCCTCCTGATTCAAGACCGGCGCCTCTCTTGATTGCGCGTTCAATATTGTCGGCTGGGACAGAATTGCGTTTCGCTTTCGTGACCGCGTCATATAGAGCTGGGTTTCCAGCAAGATCGGCTCCGCCAAGGCGTGCGGTTACTTCAATACCTTTAATATATTTTGCAAAACTTTTTGCGCGACGAGAATCAAGAATTGCTTTCTTGTGTTTGATGGTCGCCCATTTGGAATGGCCTGACATTTATATCTACCCCAGTCTCACTTCTAGTTTTTTAAGAGTTATTTAAGAGTTATGGCAAATTTCAGTAACAAAGTATCTATGAACCCTGTTATCCCCTGTCAATTCTGGATGAAACGAGGTGGCCAAGATGCTCTTTTGCCGAACAGCTACCGGGTGGGAAACCCCGTCTATTTCTACTTCCGCAAGGACCTCAACCTGCGAACTGAGGGTTTCAACCCACGGTGCTCGTATGAAAACGGCATGAACTGCTCCAAGACCCAGAAAGTCTAAATCTGTCTCGAAAGAATCTACTTGGCGACCAAATGCATTTCGTCGAACTTTCACATCCAGTCCTCCGAAAGTTTGCTGTCCTTCGGCGCCATCCACCAATTCATTTGCCAAGAGGATCATTCCGGCACAGGAACCATAAGTTGGAAGTCCCTCTCTTATCCGGCCAGATATAAGGTCAAATAAGTCAAAACTTCTTGCCAATTTTGCAATAGTTGTCGATTCACCGCCAGGAATGATTAGCCCATCTACTGAGCTAATCTCCGTGCTTGTCCGAACGGGTTTCGCGTCCACTCCGCAATCGTTAAGAGCAGAAATATGTTCGCGAACATCACCTTGGAGTGCAAGAACTCCCAACTTCACGAACTAATTACCAGCCGCGTTCAGCCAAACGATGTGGAACAGGAATGTCTGCAACGTTAATCCCAACCATTGCCTCTCCAAGACCACGAGAAACATCGGCGATCACCTTTGCATCTGAGAAATATGTAACAGCCTTTACGCAGGCAGCAGCGCGTTGGGCTGGATTGCCAGATTTGAAAATTCCTGAACCGATAAATACTCCATCAGCGCCAAGTTGCATCATCATGGCAGCATCGGCCGGTGTTGCAACGCCGCCTGCTGTGAAGAGAACAACTGGAAGTTTTCCTTCTCGAGCAACTTCGCAAACTAATTCATAAGGAGCTTGGAGTTCTTTCGCCGCAACGTAAAGCTCATCTTCTCGAAGTGAAGAAAGGCGACGGATTTCTTGGTGAATTTTGCGCATATGTGTAGTTGCGTTTGAAACATCTCCTGTACCTGCTTCGCCCTTTGATCGAATCATTGCTGCGCCTTCATTGATCCGGCGAAGTGCTTCACCCAGATTTGTTGAACCGCATACAAAAGGCACGGTGAAATTCCACTTATCAATATGATTTTCGTAATCCGCAGGAGTGAGTACTTCTGACTCATCGATGTAATCGACGCCAAGGCTTTGTAGAACTTGCGCTTCTACGAAATGACCGATTCGTGCCTTTGCCATAACTGGGATAGAAACTGCAGCTTGAATTGCTTGAATCATGTCAGGGTCTGACATGCGTGCCACTCCACCTTGCGCGCGGATATCTGCTGGCACACGCTCCAGAGCCATGACCGCAACAGCGCCGGCATCTTCAGCAATTTTTGCTTGTTCAACGTTGACGACATCCATGATGACGCCACCCTTTAACATTTCAGCCATTCCACGTTTTACGCGCGCGCTACCGACATGCTTCTTCTCGTTGTTCAGCTCGTTGCTCATAATTCCTCCAGGCTAGACCTCAAATCTTACTTTAGTTTTAGGATGACTTTGATGGTGTTGGAGCCACTGGATATGTGAAAAGAGGCTCATTGTCAGTCAGGGCTATCCAAATTTGCCCCGGCGCAAAGTTCGCATTTGTTCCATCTTTAAGGGTCCAGGTTGTTCCTGTCTCGGCGCTCGCCCTATTCCAATAGATGGGAATGGCCTCGCCATCGCGAAGCAGGTAGGCCGTACCTGAGCCGACGGTATTGCTAAATGGAGTAACTCCCCCAACCTTGTCGTGATACTCGGAGGCCGTTATCGATACTTTTTGAATGATCAAAGTTGGCGAACCGAGCTGGACTCCACTTGCTGCCAAATTTGGAGCACCGTTATATGAGAGCAACCATCGTTTTTCAGAAGAAGACCAAACGGCTGAATACCTAGATGCCGGCCACTTAAAGGAGACTGAAGTAATTGCTCTTCCACCAACTGGTTTGCTACCAAACTTCCACCCTATTGATTTAACCGTATCAATTTTCTTTCCTTCCGAAATTGCTTTGTTCAATAAATCCTTCGGATGCAAAATCAGGTTTGTTGGGGCGCTGCGAGTTAAATCTCTCGAATACAAAGTTGCAGGTTCTCTTTCTGCTCCCAAATTCTCGAGGTTCGCTGCATTAATAACTGGGAATAGTTTTGTTTGGGCTCCGCTGAAAGCGAATGCGATGTGACCGTATTGAGCCAAGATATCCATGTCGCTTATACGCGCACTTCGTACCGGCCCGATTAGCGAGGGCATGGCCTCGGGAGTCGTGAAGATTGCCGCTAAACGAGTTAGGCCACCTTCGACTTGTTCAATGTAAACGACATCAGCGCTGTCAAGCCCAATCTGTGGATGTGCTTGTGGGGTGTCATCAATCTTCACCGCAAGAACAGGGCCATCTGAACCTGGCATACCCGTAAGGATGTTCACATGATCTGAAGCGCTCTTCTTCCCAGCGGTTGTTCCAGCACCACCGCAACCCGCTAAAACTAAAACAAAGGCAAGAGAACTGATGATGAAAAACGCGCGCTTCATCTATAACTCATCATCTTCGAAATGATATTTCTCAGGCCATTTAGCGCGGCCGGCGAGATGGAAGAATCTAAAAACTAATTTACTGCGCAGGTTACGAACCGAACTAATTGCTTCTAAGTGAATAGCGATAGCCGTGCGGATTTTGTCGGTGAGGGAAGACAATTCATCGATGAAGGCAACCTTGATCGTTATCTCACCGCTTAGCGCATTTTGGTGAAGAAACTTTAGTGATTCTGAAAGTGTAGTTTCAGCGTCCTCACGATCTCCTATGTTTGCAGCTCTGCTTTGATATGCAGAAGAAGTTAAAATCATCTCTGTCGCCGGATCGATCTCGCTTAACCGTGCGATTTCAAGTGCAAGGGCCGCGCGGCGTTGAAGGAGTGCATCTAAGTGCTCCCAGCTGGTTTCAACTCTGTGATGGCAGCGATCTAATCGTGTAGCTGAAAAAGAGAGATACCAAGCAAGGAGAAGAATTCCAAGGATAGAAATCAAAATTGAATTACTCACTTCGCAACCTCTTCCATCCGCGGTTTTCCGACGCTAATGTGACAGGGACTCCGCTTGCAATAGCGACTTCATAGACATCGAGAATCTGGGCGGCAACAGTTCCCCAATCAAAGATCTTTGAATACTCAAGGGCTCTAGCTGCAAGAGCTTTTCTTTCTTCATCATCCTTGAGCAGTCGAATAGCAACGGATGCCAAATCTTTGGAAGATTCATTTTTAAATGTTGCACCAAAATCACCATTTTGCAATAAATCCGTAAAGGCTTGAATGTCACTAGCAACTACCGCACTACCACCAGCCATCGCCTCGGCCAGAATAATTCCAAAGGACTCTCCATGAATATTTGGAGCAACGTAGAGATCAACCGATTTGAAAAAATCTGATTTCTCTTCTTCAGATAACCTTCCCAGGAAACGTATTCTGCTGCGTATTGTAGAATCAACGTTCTTCATCACTTGCTCTTCATCACCGGGACCCGCTACCAAAAGCTGTACATCGGGGATAGACCGCGCGATCTCAGGCAGGGCCGAAAGCAAAACTGAGAGGCCTTTTCTTGGCTCATCAAATCTTCCTAGAAAACCAATTGTGTGAGGACGATACCAATCAGAGTTCCTCTCACCGCGGGAATACTTTCCTGCATCAATACCATTTGGAATCACAACGGCTTCGGTTTGAAAGTGAACCTTCAACGTTTCGCGCGCCATCTCGCTAACAGCAATTCTTGCGCTTAGCTTTTCCAAAATTGGTTCCAGAATTGGTCCAATTGCATAAATGGCTTTCTGTTTCGGGGCGCTTGCATGGAATGTTGCAACCATCGGGCCCTCGGCCGCAACGCACGCTAAAAGTGAAAGTGAAGGTATTGCGGGTTCATGGAGATGTATCAAATCGAATTCCCCAGTTGAGATCCATTGTCTTACTCGTGAGGTGGCAATTGGTCCAAAGAGAATACGAGCAACTGCGCCATTAAAAGGAATAGGGACTGGTCTACCAGCTGGAACAACCCAGTCTTCTATGACCGATGATTCATCCGATACTGGGGCTAAAAGCGAAACGATGTGACCTTCGCGTTGAAAGTGCTCGGCAAGTTCCTTCATATGAATCTGCACGCCGCCTGGTGTATCCCAACCGTAAGGGCAAACCATCCCAATCCGAAGTTTTCTATTCATGCGCGCTCCGAAAGCTCTATAAAGTCGCCATCGATCCAAATTCGTTGAAGCATGTGCCAGTCGACAGTGTTCTTTACAATGTTACTTGCAAACCTATCGGCACACTCCTGAACCATCTGCTCAATCTTTTGCGCTTGTGTTCCAGTGCTTGGGATCGCAATCGGTTCTTGGAAAACAATTCTTATTTTGCTTGGTTCGTAGGTGACAAAAGCTGTGATGAGTGGTGCTCCAGTTTGAATCGACAAGACTGCTGGACCGAGCGGCATCCTTGATGGGTGGCCTAAGAAATTTACGTTAACGCCAGACTTAGACAAATCTCTATCTGCAACTAGTGCAACAAGTCCCCCACCACGCAACCTCTGGGAAAGTGTTCCGAGTGAGCGTGCACTCGCATCCAAAACTTCCATTCCGACAGCTTCCCGATACGCAAGAAACTTTCTAAATAGTTTCTCTGGTTCAAGGTGCTCGGCAACAGTAACGACTTTGTACCCTAGAGCGCAGAAATAAGCGCCTGCATGATCCCAATTTCCCGCGTGCGGAAGGGAGACTATGCATCCGATTCCTTGATCTATTGGGTCGGTGAGAAAGTGTTGATTTTCGACTACAACATCGGCGATGATTTTTTCTTTGCTCCACGAAGGCAATCGAAATGTGTCACACCAATAACGAAGATATGAACGCATTCCATTTTTAACGAGTTCTTCCAGCTCGACGCCGTTAAGTTCCGGGTGCACCCTGGCGTAATTCAAACGAAGGCGATTAATCTGCCTTCCGCCTCTTCCGTAAATTCGATCCGCAACAAATTGCGCAAGAGCGTATGCAATTTTACTCGGCAAGTAGCGAACGATAAACCAAGCGCCGTTGTACGCCCAGTAAGTTAAATTCTTCATCGAGTTGCCTTATAAACAATGGCAAGTCTTTCCATCGTCGTGAAAAGTGTTGCAAAAGCAAGAATCCACATACCTATTGCAAGAGCGAACGGAATAGATAGTCCGGCCAGTGCAAGTGAGATGAATGTAATAACCAATCTTTCGGTGCGTTCGGCAAATCCACCATTGCATTCAATACCCAATGATTCCGCTCTGGCCTTTATGTAGGAAACAAGATTTCCACAAACAAGCGCCGTCAAAACGACGGGTAAAAGTCGATCATTTGTCTGCGAAAGCCAATATGCCAAGGAACCCAACACAGCGGCATCTGTGATTCGATCAAGAGTGGAATCCAGCAGCGCTCCCCACTTGGATCCTGTGTCAGATAAACGCGCCATCGTTCCGTCAAGCGCGTCGCTTAATACAAAAATTAGAGTGATTACAACACCGAGAAAAAACTTACCTCGAGAGAAGAAGTAAATTGCGGAAACTGATGAACCCATCGCGCCCATAGCGCTGACGGCATTGGCACTGAGACCAAGACGAAGGAGCCCTCGACAGACCGGAGTAATTATCCGCGTGACAGGCGCTCTCAAAGAGTTCTGAAGCATCAGTCTCATCGTAGGCTTCTGCACTGTGAGCGACCTAATTTCAGTAGCAATTGTCGGCAAGTCTTCTCAAGATTTGGCGACTTCGCTCAATTTAAGCCCTGTTCCCCTCGAGGAAAGCGACCTTGCCATTTTCATTGTCAGCGCCGTCGACGGAATCGTCCGGGCAGACATCGACTCGTGGCAATTTGCTCGGGACATGTACATCCCATCAATCGTTGTTATCTCTGAGACTGATGACGCCGACCTCGATTTTGATGACATGACGGCTATCGCGTCGAAGATGCTCGATCCAGTTGCAAGTAAATACTTGGTTCTCCACTCGGATACCGGAGCACCAACCGCGCTCATTGATTTAACGACACTAAAGATTCTTGATTACTCCACAGGTGTGGTCGCGATAATTGAGAGCGATGATGAGCATAAAGAGCTTGTGGGTGAATATGTTCTTGAATATCAAGAATTGCTTGAACAATCTGGTGACGACGGATTTACACGAGGGCTTCTATTTCCGGCACTTCCTTGGCTTAAGGCCTCAAACCTTGGCTTAGATCAGATAAAAGAATTAATTAACCAAATCCCAGCCGCCCGCTAGAGCACTTCGCGTATCTTGCAGTAACTGCGGCAGCACTTTTGTTTGTCCAATAATTGGCATGAAATTAGCATCGCCAGCCCAGCGCGGAACCACGTGTTGATGAATATGAGCCGCGACCCCTGCACCGGAGACCGAGCCCTGATTCATTCCTAGGTTAAAACCATTGGCACCGGAAACCTTACGCAAGACTTTCATTGCATGTGCAGTTAGTTCAGATATTTCACTTCTCTCTGACGCACTTAAATCCGTAAGGTCTGCCACGTGGCGATACGCGCACACAAGAAGATGACCGGCGTTATATGGATATAAATTCATAACTACATAGGCCTCTTCGCCGCGATGAACGACTAGACCTTCTTCATCATTCATTCCCGGCACAGCGCAGAACGGACATGGCACATCATTACCCGGCAGTGGTCGATTCTCACCAGATAAATAATTCATTCGATGTGGTGCCCACAAGCGAGACCAACCATCAGGCACTCCTGCCCCGCCAGTTAGCTCAGACATAATTAAATCTGCTTACGTTCTTTTACTGCGTTCAAAACCTCTTGCATGGCATCTTCAATTGAAATGCCATTCTTTTGTTCTCCGTTGCGGTAACGGAAGGAGACAGTATTTGCTGCCTGATCTTCTTCACCAGCAATCAACATGAATGGAATTTTCTCCAACTGTGCATTTCGAATCTTCTTCTGCATTCGCTCATCCGCAGTATCAACATCGATACGAACTCCGCTTTTACGCATCTTCGCTGCGATATCTTGCAAATATGGCAGAAACGCATCGGCTACGGGGATGGCGCGAACTTGAACTGGGGCCAGCCATGGTGGGAATGCGCCTGCGTAATGCTCTGTAAGGACGCCAAAGAATCTCTCAATCGAACCAAATAGCGCTCGGTGGATCATCACAGGTTGCTGACGCGATCCATCACTTGATTGATATTCCAAATCAAATCTTTGAGGTAACTGGAAATCAACTTGAATCGTGGACATTTGCCAGGTTCGACCAATTGCATCTTTTGCTTGTACAGAAATTTTTGGTCCATAAAAAGCGGCCCCGCCAGGATCAAGCACTAATTCCAAATTCTGCTTCTCGGCTGCAAGACGTAGCGCTTCGGTGGCCTCTTCCCAATCCTTATCTTCGCCAACTGATTTAGCTGGATTCCGAGTTGAAAGTTCAAGGTAGAAATCGACTAGACCATAATCGCGCAGCAAATTGAGAACGAATGTAAGAAGTGAATCAAGTTCTCCCGGCATCTGCTCTTTTGTGCAATAGATATGTGCATCATCCTGCGTGAATCCGCGGGCGCGCGTTAAGCCGTGAATCACTCCTGATTTCTCATATCGATACACAGTGCCAAACTCGAATAGGCGAAGAGGCAGTTGGCGATATGAACGACTGCTTGATTTATAGATCAAGTTATGGAACGGGCAATTCATCGGCTTCATGTAATACTTTTGGCCGGCCTTTTTGATTGTCCCATCGGCGTGGAGTTCTTCATCCATGATCATCGGTGGATACATTCCTTCTGAATACCAATCAAGGTGACCAGAAGTTTCAAAAAGCGCTGCTTTTGTTAGATGAGGTGAATAAACGAATTCGTAACCTTCTTCTTCATGGCGATGCCTTGAGTAATCTTCCATGGCGCGCCGAATAATTCCGCCCTTTGGATGAAAGACTGCAAGTCCACTTCCAATTTCATCTGGAAAGGAGAAGAGATCAAGTTCTGTTCCAAGTCTGCGGTGATCTCGCTTTTCAGCTTCAATGAGGAGTGCTAGGTGAGCATCAAGATCCTCTTGTGAGGACCATGCGGTTCCATAAATTCTTTGCAGCATCGGATTCTTTTCAGAACCACGCCAGTACGCCGCAGCCGTACGCATTAATTTGAAGGCCGGAATCTGCTTTGTAGATGGAAGGTGGGGCCCTCTACATAGATCACTCCAGACGGGTTGTCCGTCTCGCCCAAGGTTGTCGTAAATAGTGAGTTCGGCTCCACCTACTTCAACATTGGATTCATCATCACTGCCAGACTTCAAGCCGATAAGTTCGCACTTGTAAGGTTCGTGCGCCAATTCTTTAAGCGCATCGGCCTCACTTGTAACTCGTCGACGAAAACGTTGCCCAGCCTTTACGATCTTTCGCATTGCCGATTCAAGCTTTACAAGGTCCTCGGGAGTGAATGGCTTCTCTGGATCAAAGTCATAATAAAAACCATCGGTGATTGGAGGCCCTATTCCAAGTTTTGTCTCTGGGAAAACTTCCTGAACAGCTTGGGCGAGAACGTGGGCGGTGGAATGTCGAAGGACCGATAAGCCCTCGGGTGATGAAATGAGAATCGACTCAATGACATCACCATCCTGCAACTCCGTCCATAGGTCACGGAGTTCTCCGTTGACCTTACAAACGACCACATCTGTCATTGGCGCGAAGATATGTGTTGGCCTGGTCTCTGGATCTATGAGTTCCTTGGAGCCGTTGACGCTTACAGATATCTGGGACATGGGTGAAATCTATCAAGAATTTGGAATGGAACGAGAGTTAATAAGGTAATCGGCCCGAAGCTTTTCTGCTGCGGCCGATATTTGGTACTTTTGCATGAAACCGTTGAGATCGTGAAGCTCTGTAACTAAGTCAATTTCACGCAAACTTGATATAACAAACAAACCCGAAGCATCCTTAAGGTCATCGATGGTGATGGTGGCTTCCTTCACATCTTTAAACCAATCCAGGAGCACACCTCTTACTATTCCGGGCAAGCAACCGGATTCAACTGCAGGGGTAATAAATGTTCCTCGGGTTTCAAGAAGGAGGTTTGCCGTTCCTGTTTCTACAACTTCATCTCGTTCGTTAAAGAAAATTAGATCATCGCAGTGATGCTTTTTTGCAAGGCGAAGTCCAGCACTTGCGTCTCCATATGACATCGACTTCTTCCCTGTTAAAAATGAGCCGCTGAACCTTAATTTCGGAGACAGAAGCAGTTTTTGTGGTGCTATGCGAAGAGGGGCTGACTCATGCGAAAGTAGATATTCACCATTTGAGAAGAGCGAGATTCGAAATCGCCCTCTTTCAAATCCTGCCGTTCGACTTCTCAGGATTTCGATACGTTGGCGAAGCAGATCTTCGTCGATCTCTTCAAATAGAAGTTCTTTAGCCGAATTTAGTAGCCTCTTAATATGTCGATCCAAGAAAAAGAGTGAACCAAATTCACTTTTCAAAGTCTCAAAAATTCCATCACCAAGCAACCATGGATGGCTCGTAGCCGCCAGATGCAACTCCCCCGTGGGATCTTTGGAATGCAAGTAATTCACTCGTGAAGTCTCCCATCTGCAATGGCAATCAACCGTCTTGCCTTTAATTCCGTCTCTTCCCATTCTGCTGCCGGATCACTTCCCCACGTAATACCAGCGCCTGTTCCAAAATTGATTTTGTTATCTTCCTTCCAAAAGATTCGGATGGCAACAGAAAGCTCACCAGATATATCAGAGCCGCGCTTTTCAATCCAGCCAAGCAATCCGCAGTAAGGCCCTCTGGCACCTTCATTTGAAGTGATAAGTTTTATTGCCGAACTCTTTGGGGCGCCAGAAATGGATCCAGCAGGCAAAACTGCTTGCGCTATTTCAGGCCACGTAATGCCATCTCGCAAAGTTCCCACCACATCGGAGACCAAATGAAACAGGCCAGGGTGCTCTTCAACGCCCAACAAGCGAGAGACATCCACGCTTCCTTCTTTGCAGATTCGACTCAAATCATTTCGAATCAAGTCAACAATCATTACATTTTCTGATTGATCCTTTTCACCAAAAGTTGGTTCAACTGAAGTCCCTTTTATGGGACTCGATTTTAGGTGTACACCTTCTTCGTCGGTCGTAAACGATAGAAATAGTTCCGGAGAGGCCGAGGCAATCTCTTTCCCATCTGCGCGAAAGTATGCGGCATAGGGTGCGGGATTATCATTGATGATTTGGCTAAATATGCCTTCCAAATTATCTGGGCACTCTCTTCTTAAAATTCTGCAGGCATTAACTTGATATACATCCCCCGCTGCGATTGCTTCTCGCATGCGCGATACGTAGTCAATGTAAGAGTCGATGTTTTGCGTTGATTCCCAACGTCCCTCCGACTTTTCAACGGGGCTTTCAGGAAATGCCTCGCCCGTTACCTCATCGAATCGGATCAAAGTCCAGCGGCCTTCATAATCGACCTGAATTGCCCAGAAGCCATCTTTTTCCAGCGATGTTGGGTCATGAGAAATTTCGACGGCCCGGCTCGCTAATCGCCCGCCCATCCAAAAAAGCTCACTTCCCATGCCAGAAACTTAGTCAAGGCTGGCTTGGATTGGCACACGCCCTGCACTGTGCGGTAGATTTCCCCTCTGCCTGAAAGGCGGAGTATTAAGAAGCAGTAAAAGTAATGCGGACGTAGCGCAGTTGGTAGCGCGGAACCTTGCCAAGGTTCAGGTCGCCGGTTCGAACCCGGTCGTCCGCTCTCAGTCGGTTAACCAGCGAGTCAATTTTAACGAGAAGCAAAAAAGATGGTCGGATGGCCGAGAGGCGAGGCTCAGGACTGCAAATCCTGCTACACGGGTTCAAATCCCGTTCCGACCTCCATAATTAAGCTCCTAACAAAATGCATCGAAGTGAAAGGGTGGCGATCCAAATGACAGATGGTCCAAATCGCCCTTGGGGTCGTTACGAGGTTTTGCAAGATTTGCCAACTCACAAAGTGAAGGCGATCTGGGTTGACCCAGGTAAGCGCCTCTCCTACCAACGACACAAGCATCGCAGCGAACATTGGTACATCGTGTATGGAACCGCAGAAGTGGTGCTCAATGATGTCTCCTCAATTTTGCAATCTGGAGATACGGTCACTGTTCAAGCTAACGAACTTCACCGCATAGGCAACGTTGGAAAGGTTCCTATGTGCTTTATCGAAGTTCAGACAGGCACCTACTTTGGCGAAGATGACATTGAGCGTATTCAGGACGACTACGGTCGCGATGAAGATCAGAAATAATTAGGTTAAACTTATTTATCGCAACAAGCAGTAACAGCAAGGATCGTTGGCTCAGCGGTAGAGCACCACATTGACATTGTGGGGGTCACTGGTTCGATCCCAGTACGGTCCACCAAGATCTATTTATCCGATACGGCTTCGTGTGCAAACTGAGGCATTCACTCTCGCCACCACTGGCGCCAAGTTTACTCGTAGCGATCCTTGGCTACGAGCTTGCGAAGAATGTTCGCAAAAGTCTGGCAACGGAAGAGGCGGTCTAGACCCAAACATTTGGCATATTTTCTTGAGGGTATCTCTCCCAATTTCGAGGCGCCGCTGCTACCTTATTGCACGTAATTGTCCGCGCATCGAATGATGCCCTCTCCAACTCGGAGGTTAATTGATGGCAAGCAAACCAGGAAAAGCGTCAAACACTGAGCAGAAATTAGCTGCCAACGTATTGGGCCTTTTTGAATCGACCATTATGGGCATCGCAGGTTCTGCTCCGGCCTATTCGATCGCAGCGACCACGGTCACTCTTGCAGTAACCGTTGGCTTATTTGGTCCCGGCGAACTTTTGTACTCTGGAATTGCAATGTTTGGTGTTGTGATTGCCTTTCATTACATGGGCAAAGTTCGACAGAACGCGGGTGCAACATACATTTGGGTACGTAACGCTCTACATCCGATCCTTGGATACCTAGCCGGTTGGTCACTTGTTACTGCATCGATTATTTTTGGATTGGTTTCCACTGTTCCTGCTTCAACAAGCTTGCTCTCACTTTTCTCTAATAACGAGGCCATTGTAAATAATGTGCACTGGACGACTCTTGTCGGCGCAGCAATTTTTGTCTTTATGGTTGGAATCATCGCCTACGGAATCAAGTTCACCGCCAAAGCTCAAGTCATCATGACAGTCACCGAGTTGGGACTTCTCTGGGTCTTTGACGTTTTAGCTTTGATGCATCACCCACATACACATAAATTTAGCTGGAGTTGGTTTTCATTTAGCCAAATTAAATCCTATGCAATCCCTGACAATGTGGTCGGAACTGCAGCAAGCTTTGACTCGAAGTATGTGGTTGCTTCTGGCCTCAGTGCCATTTTGATCGGTGCCGTTTCTGGCGCGTTCTTCTATTGGGGCTGGGATGTAACGGCTAACCTCAATGAAGAGACAAAGGAAGGGCAGTCAACTGCTGGTAAGGGCGGAATCTTTGGAATTCTTTTCGTCTTCTTCACATTCCTTTTGACCATTGTTGCAATCAATATGGTTCTTAGCGATGCCACGCTTTCATCGAGTGGAAGTGTGCTCAGTGATTTTGCTGCAGTCATCGTTCCGGGTTGGTTTGGAAAATTCATCGTGGTCTCAGTTTTGCTTTCCACAGTGGCAACAATCGAAACACAGATGATCCAAGTGACACGAACTCTCTTCTCTATGGGCCGCGACTACTCAATGCCAACTTCCTTTGGGCAAGTTCACAAGAAGTTCCAAACTCCATGGAATGCAACGGTCTTCACCACTGTCTTTGTGCTGCTCTTCTTTATTGGTTCGCAGTTCATCAGCTCAGTAAATGACATTGCCCAAGCTGGCGTTGCGGCTATTGGCATTCAAATCTGTTTCTACTACGCCCTTGCATCAGTGTCGGTAATCGTTCTTTATCGTCGCCACCTGATGCGAAATATTCAGACATTCTTTATGGTGGGCGTATGGCCAGCTTTATCAGGCCTATTCCTTATCGCTGTTCTGATAAAAGTAATCCCAACACTGTCGCATCTAGCCCTTTGGGTTGGAGTGGGAACAGTGGCCATCGGAGTTATTCCAATGTCTATTTACTGGTCACAAGGTTCGGATTACTTCAAGCGGCCAACCTCGGAAGAGCGTCACGCGCAACTTCCATAATAGATAAGCACATTAGAAATACCCTCGTGTAACAGCGAGGGTATTTTTAATTTCAGAAAGAGATTTGCTCTTTCACTGGTTTAGCCAGTAATCATTTATATATTTTTCGCCTTCATCGCAGAAGAATGTAACAACTGTCTCTAGATTCAGCTGCTCTTTCAACTGCTTCGCAGCAAGCATGTGGGCACCTGATGAAGGGCCAACAAAGATTCCATGCATCTTTGCAAGTCTTCGGGTTTCCTCAACGGCGTCGTGTGAGTGAATATGGATGAACCCATCAATTTCTGAACTATGTCGTTCGATTATGCCCGGTATAAAGCCATCGGAAATACCTTCGATGAGATGTTTGGCTACTTCACCACATGCAATGGTGCAAGACTCGGATGGTTCAAGGGCGTAACTCAAAGACTTTGGGTTCACTTCCTTAAAAGCACTGCCGACGCCAATCAAAGTGCCGCCGGTACCAACTCCGCCAACAACGAGATCAGGCTTAGCAGGAAGTTCTTTCAACAATTCTTGCCCCAACCAATCATGATTTTCAATTACATTCCATTCGCTATCAAATTGTTGGGGTGCAAAGAATCCAGGTTGGCTTGCCAGGCGACGAACTTCTTCAAGTGCCTTGTTGACGTGAAAATCTCCGATTGTTCGAACCTCAGCGCCGAAAGCACGCGAAATAGCAGTGCGCTCTTGGCTTAGCCCTTCTGGCATCACAACCAACATTTTGTAACCTTTTACTGCAGCAACCATGCTCATGGCGTTTCCAGTATTGCCACTACTTGCTTCAACGATAGTGTCCCCTGGAGATAGCAATCCTTCTTGCTCTGCTCTCTCAATCATATATTTTGCTATGCGAGCTTTTATTGAACCCGACGGATTGAGGTATTCCATCTTCACATAAATGCCTTCTATGTTTATCAGCGGCGTATTACCGATCGCATCCAAGATGGTTTTCATGGCTAAACGCTATCAACCAAGTCAATAGCCGGCTATAATTTGCGCACTGTAGCGAACAACAGATTGTTAACAGACATCTGCGTTATGGGGTAGGAATCCGGAGGACCCGGGCCAACTTAGATAGTAGTAAAGGGGTGATTCCGGCGAAGGCCGGATGACGCGGTGGCAAACATCGACCCTTACATTCTCAAACACCTTTCGAATATGCAGCCAGATCTATACTGGCTCGATTCAGACCCGCTTGAACCACAACCACATTCATTGCTCATCGGTGACGTCACTACTGATCTCTGCATTGTCGGCGGCGGATACACGGGGTTATGGACAGCGCTGCTTGCAAAGCAACGAAATCCCGAACGTGAAGTAATCATTATTGAAAAAAGCTGGACTGGTGCCGGGGCGTCAGGGCGCAATGGAGGCTTTTGCAACAATTCCTTAACTCACGGATTCACAAATGGTTATGCCAGGTTCAAAGATGAAATGGCAACAATCGAACGTCTTGGCCGAGAAAACATGGATGCAATCGAAGAAACGATCAAGAGTTTTGGTATCGAATGCGACTGGCGACGAACAGGCGAACTACGAGTAGCTGACGCAGAATGGCAGATGCCTCTTCTCCATGAAGAAGCAAAGCTGCGAAATGAATACGGCGATCACGTCGAGGTCTTGTCGCAAGAAGAAACTATGAATCGCGTTGCATCGCCCACATACAAAGGTGCCTTGTGGGATGCCGATGGAACCGCCCTCGTTGATCCCGCGCGCCTTGTTTGGGGCTTGGAGCGTGCATGCCTTTCTCTCGGTGTTCGAATTTTCGAAAATTCAGAAGTAACATCTCTAGAAAGAACGCGTGATGGAATTATTGTTCATTCACCCTACGGAAGCATCTTCGCGCAAAAAGTTGCACTTGCAACAAATGTATTTCCGTCTTTGGTGAGAAGTGCACGAAAGTATGTAATTCCTGTTTACGACTTTCAACTTGTGACTGAGCCCCTAACAAAGGAACAACATAAGGCCATCGGCTGGAAAGGTCGTGAGGGCATTTCTGAGTCCCGCAATCAATTCCACTATTACCGAATGACTGCCGAGGGTGAAATTCTCTGGGGTGGCTACGATGCAATCTATAATTTCCGCGGCAAGGTCCGACAGGAATATGAAAAATCTGCCGACACCTATGCACATCTTGCTGCCGACTTCTTAGATACATTTCCTCAACTCAAAGGAATCAAGTTCACTCATGGTTGGGGTGGAGCAATTGATACGTGCTCCCGCTTCTCACCATTCTGGGGAACTGCCCACAAGGGCCGCGTTGCATATGTACTGGGCTTCACTGGATTGGGAGTTGCAGCAACTCGATTTGGCGCAGATGTAATGCTTGATCTCCTTGATGGGATTGACTCTGAAAGAACGCGGCTCAAAATGGTTCGAAAGAAGCCACTTCCCTTCCCTCCCGAACCCTTTCGTTGGTTTTTTATTAGGCTCACTCAATGGTCGATTTATCGCGCCGATCATCATGAGGGCAAACGAAATCTCTGGCTGAAATTCTTAGACTCAATTGGGTTGGGCTTCGACTCTTAAGTTCACCTTGCGTTTGCCTCTATACGCTATCTTCACCGCATGATTGTGGACACTGCCTTATATCTTGCGGGCAAGAGAATTGACGGCCCACAGGATATTTCAGATTTGGTAGATCTTGCACGTACCCAAAATGGTTTTGTTTGGGTAGGGCTAGCTGAGCCAACTCAAGAAGAATTTGACCATGTTGTCGGTGAACTTAATTTCCACCCACTTGCTGTTGAAGATGCTGTAAATGCAAATCAGCGACCAAAAATTGAAACATATGAAGATCTCACTTTTTTTGTTATCAAGACAGTTTTCTTTGACAAGACCGAGAGTGAGATCTCCACAGGCGAGCTTCTCTGTTTCATTGGTGATGGCTTTATTGTCGTCGTTCGCCACGGGGCTGGCACACCATTGGTCACAGTACGTCAGGATTTGGAGGCGCGTGCTGATTTTCTTAAAGAGGGTCCTTATGCGGTTGTTCATGCAATTGCTGACCGTGTTATTGATGGGTACACAGAAATTGCTACTTCTCTTGAGTTGGAGATTGTCTCTCTTGAAACCCAAGTATTTGGAGGCCAACGAAAGACATTCTCGGAAGATATCTATTTCTTGAAGAGAGAATTCATCGAATTTCGTCACGCAATAGAACCGCTCGTTCTGCCGATTCAGAAACTCACCACAAACATGTTCAATGTTCCGCCTAAGGTTCAACCATTCTTTCGTGACACTCTTGATCATTTGCAACGAGCCTGCGAACAGGTGGCCGGCTTAGATTCGCTCTTGGCTTCGGTGCTCCAAGCAGATTTGGCACATGTGCAGGTACAGCAGAATATTGATGTTCGGAGAATTTCGGCTTGGGTTGCGCTGGCCTCCGGGCCCACCATGATTGCCGGCATATATGGGATGAACTTTCGCCACATGCCTGAACTAAGCACTCAGTACGGTTACTACGTTGTCATAGGAGTAATGATTTCACTTACATCATTCCTCTTCTATAAATTCAAGAAATCAGGATGGTTGTAACCTGTCTAAGTGAGCACACTTCTCCTTCTCAAGTTAACCCTTGGTCCGACAATGGTTTTGTTCGCCCACTATCTTCAGAAAAATTATGGGCACGGAATCGGTGGTCGACTGATTGGTTTACCGATTACAACAGGGCCATTCATTTTGATTATTTGCCTTCAAGAGGGGCGAAGTTTTGGAGCGCATGTCGCACATGGTGTACTTCTTGGACAGATCGCCCTTTCTATGTATTGCTGGGTCTATGCGATGGCTAGTGCAAAGTTCAATTGGTGGATCTCCCTCGCAATCGGAACGGCAACATGTTTGCTCACCGGGTACATAACTACGCAATACAAAATCTCTACCATCCAAACAATTCTTATTTTGCTAGCGGTTTGGGCTATTGCCATGAAGTGGTGGCCTCCGGCGATTACATCGCCCCAAAAGGTAAAACCTCCTTCCTGGGAACTTCCCGCTCGTATTCTTGTGACGTTGGCCGTCCTCTTTGGTCTTTCAACGCTCGCGCCACATTTAGGCGCTAGCGTTTCCGGAGCTTTTTCCACTTATCCGGTAATAGCTTCCGTAATAAGTGCTTTTAATCATCGCCGATATGGTCCTGCTGCAACTATGGCAACACTACGTGGCCTGATGGAGACGCTTCCTGTCACAATCGCATTTATCTCAATTCTTGCCTATGTTTTGTAGTTACTAGGAATGTCACATCTATCAGGTACTTTTAATTCATTATGGACCGCCTCTTAAACCACGTTACCTTCGTTGTTGTAGATCTTGAAACAACAGGTGGGGCGCCATACGGAGGAAGTGAAATTACTGAATTCGGTGCGGTCAAAATACGTGGTGGAGAGGTTCTAGGCCAGTATTCAACTTTTGTGAATCCAATGTCTCCAATTCCATTTTTCATAACTGAGTTGACCGGCATCACCGATGAGATGCTTGTAGATGCACCTTTAATTCACGAAGTCCTCCCCCAATTCTTTGATTGGTGTGGACCAGAGTCTGAGACTGTGCTGATTGCTCATAACGCACCATTCGACATAAGTTTTCTGAAAGCGGCGGCGCTAAAGTTGGAGCAGAAATGGCCCGCTTACATAATCTTAGACACTGTCAAAATCGCTCGATGTGCAATTGATAGAGATGAAATTCTCAACTACAAATTGTCTACGCTCTCCCAGTTTTTCCAGACAGAAGTACAACCCACCCATAGAGCCCTCGATGATGCACAAACCACCGTAGAAGTTTTTCACCGTCTCCTCGAAAGGTTAGGCACTACAACAAAAACTCTGGGCGAATTACACGGACTTAAGCGGGGTAAATAGCAGCAATCTCTTGAGACAACTTCGACCAAGATTCAACGAGGGCCGCTGCGGCGCCGCTATCAATTGCTTGTCTGGCTAGGACTAAACCATTGGCGAACTGTTGCTCTACTGAAAGGCTGAAATCGGCTTTAAAAGCGGAGATTGCCGCGGCTGCATTCAAGACGACTGCATCCCTCACTGGACTTTCTTTGCCTGCAAAGACTTTATGAGCAACGGCAACGTTAAACGCAGCATCTCCTCCCACCAACGCCTCAATCGGCGAAGTCTCTAGCCCAAGATTTGTCGGATCTAACTTCTCAATTCTTATCCTCCCGTCTGAAACTTGATAAACGGTACTTGTTGTTGCAAGGGAGAGTTCATCAATCCCGTCATCACCACGAAAAACAAATCCCTCGCAACCGCGGCGTGCAAGAACCTCGGCCATAATTGGCTGAAACTTTGCTTTCGCGACTCCAACTGCAATAGCAATTGGTTTTGCCGGGTTTGCCAGAGGTCCCAGGATATTAAAAATCGTGGAAACACCTAACTCCTTTCTAGCGGGAGCTGCATGTCTAAGGGCTGGGTGAAATTTCGGTGCAAAGCAAAATCCAATACCGATACGGTGAACTATTTCTGCAACGCCTTCGCCATTGATATTTATATTCACACCAAGAGCCTCAAGAAAATCTGCAGAACCACACATAGACGAGGCCGCGCGACTCCCGTGTTTGACGACGCGGGCGCCTGCTGCGGTCGTAACGATTGCTGCCATTGTTGAAATATTTACTGTATTAAAGCCATCGCCCCCAGTGCCAACAATGTCTACTGCCCGCTCAGGGATCGTAATAGGCGCGGCGTAGGCATACATTTGATCAATCATTGCGGCAATTTCAGAAGCCGACTCACCTTTGGCGCTGAGCTTTGTTAAGTAATCCTTGATGTCCGTTATTGAGGCTTCGCCTTTAAGAATCTGCCCCATGGCCCAAAGAACTTCGGGATTCGTTAAATCTTCTTTCGAATCAAGTTGCTCGAGGATGTGTTGCCAAGAAAGATTTGTGGACATTCTCTTGAGGAATTAGCGCAGCACAACAGTGCGCGAGCGCAGTAGGTCGGCAGCCTTAGTAGCAAATGTAAATGGATCGATGGGATGCAATACGACGTCATCTGCACGCGACCATGTGGCAAGCCATGAATCTTGAGGACGGCCCGCTATTAGCAAAACCGGTGGACAATTAAAAACCTCGTCCTTAAGTTCTCGAGCTATTCCAATTCCGCCTTCTGGATTTGCCTCTCCATCTAGAATAAAGAGATCTACGCGCTTCTTGGAATCAACGTACTGGCGAAGTGCTGGACCGGTGGCGATTTCGGTAATTCGGTGCTCGGGCAGGTCTGTAGCCACCTGACGACCGAGGGCGGCAATGACATTGGCCCGGATGTCGACGTCATGGCTATAAACCACAATGTGAAAGGGCGCTCCGGCTGTTGATTGGCTCATAATGGGTTAAGTCTAGCCCCGAGAGTGGCCCAATTGCCCCTCTGAATTACGCGTGACACGTCTCACCCAAGGAGGCGACTCGGGCTCATGTTTGAGTTCGGGAATTAGGCATGTATCGGGAATAATCCCCTTGTGACCTCAACTACCGCACATACCCAAACCGGCCCAAACGGAACTAGCCGACTTAACCGGCCAAATATGGTCGCCGTTGGCACCATCGTTTGGCTCTCAAGTGAATTGATGTTCTTCGCCGCACTCTTCGCAATGTACTTCACTACTCGCGCTGTGCAAGGTCCAAGTATTTGGGCAGCCTCCACGGGAATGTTGAACGTAAAGTTTGCAGCAATCAATACAACGGTGTTGGTCTTATCTTCTGTGACATGTCAGTTCGGCGTATTCGCTGCTGAACGTTTCCAGTTGAAAAGAACTTCTTCAATTTTCAAATTCTCTAAGTGGGGAATGCGCGAATGGTTTGCTCTTACATTCTTGATGGGCGCTTTCTTCGTTGGCGGTCAGATTTATGAGTATGCAAATCTTGTTCATGAAGGCCTTTCACTTTCATCCCGTGCCTACGGTTCAGTTTTTTACATCACTACTGGTTTCCATGGACTTCACGTAACTGGTGGGCTTATTGCATTCTTGATTCTCATGGTTCGTGTTACTAAGGCACGTCGTTTTGGACATTCCCAAGCAACTTCAGCAATCGTTGTTTCTTATTACTGGCATTTCGTCGACATCGTGTGGATTGCGCTCTTCTCGGCAATCTATTTGATCAAATAACTGGAGCAGACTCTCAATGAAATCATTCGCTCGCGTTAGTAAGTACCGCAGACACAAGTTCGCAGGACCTGTACTTGTTGTGGCAGCACTTCTCACAATCGGATCTGCTTTCTCAATCGCTTCAGCACTTCCAAGTGCAACGAAGATGAGCTCAGGCGCCACAACCACGCAAATTGCTGAAGGAAAAAAGATTTTTGCCGCTGGTTGCTCTTCTTGTCACGGATTAAATGCTGAGGGAAGTTCTATAGCTCCGGCCCTTATTGGAGTTGGCGCGGCTTCTGTAGATTTCCAAGTGGGCACCGGTCGCATGCCAATGGCTGACATGAGCCAACAGGCCGAGCGTAAACCGCCTAAATACAACGCAGAAGAAACTGCAGCCCTCGCAGCTTATGTGGCATCTCTTGCTCCCGGACCAAGCGCCGTAGATGGCGCGAATCTCAATTACGAACGCGATGGAAACACCGCACAAGGCGGAGAGCTATTTCGCACAAACTGCGCAATGTGTCACAACTTTGCAGCGCAAGGTGGGGCACTTTCTCAAGGTAAGTACGCGCCAACACTTATGGGCGTGCAACCGAAGTACATGTATGAGGCGATGATCACTGGACCTCAATCCATGCCTATCTTCTCTGACAAAACGATTACTCCTGCGGAAAAACTTTCAATCATCAAGTGGATCAAGGCCGCACAAAACGAGCCATCACTTGGCGGTGCAACAACTGGACGAGTAGGTCCCGTAACAGAAGGCTTGCTTGCATGGCTTCTGGGATTAGGTTCACTTATTGGCGTAGCCGTATGGCTCGCAGCGAAGGCGAGATAACCACATGACTAACAACAGCATCGAAAAGTTTCAAGATCCAGGCCTTCCAGAACACATACACCGCAAAGCCGATCACGACGAGAAGGCTGCAAAGACTGCCGAGCGCCAAGTCGCAATTCTCTTCCTACTCTCTGCAGTAGGGACTGTTCTTGCAATTGGTTCTTATATTTTTATGCCTCAAGATGTAGTCATTTTTATACCAATCATGGGCGATCAAAATGCAGCGCAACTCTTTCTAGGTCTTGGAATCGCAATGGCAACATTCTTCCTCGGCATGGGAGCTGTTCACTGGGCAAAAACCCTTATGCCGGACACTGAAGTTGTTGCAGAGCGCCACGAATTTCGTTCCGAAGAATCAGACCGTGAAGATTTTGTTGCCACCGTTAAAGAACAAGGTGGATCAGCAGGACTTGGTCGTCGCACACTTATTAAGCGTTCACTTGGTTTAGCTGGCGGACTTGCTGCGCTGACACCAATCGTCATGCTTCGCGATCTTGGTCCACAGCCAAAGAAGCAATTAGAGACAACGAGTTGGGAAGCTGGCACACGTCTTGTAACAGACCCAGGTGATCGTCCAATCAAACCTTCAGACTTAGAAGTTGGAGCCGTGGCGCAAGTTCTTCCTGCACTCAAAGATGGCGAAGAGCGCACATTAGAAAATATTGGCAAAGACGCGGTTCTCTTGATTCGCTTAAATCCAAGTGAGTTCAATCTTGATTCAGAACGCCTCTCATGGACGCACGATGGCATCATTGCATTTTCAAAGATTTGTTCCCACATGGGATGCGCAGTTGCCCTCTACGAGCAACAGAC
>Ga0208496_1000021_pt1 | contig 50911 bp, 40 predicted proteins | sample CryBogmetaGMA2M_FD_184552 | JGI IMG/M metagenome (GOLD analysis project Ga0208496, IMG submission 184552) | Freshwater microbial communities from Crystal Bog, Wisconsin, USA - MA2M (SPAdes) | ecosystem: Environmental > Aquatic > Freshwater > Lake | place: Crystal Bog, Wisconsin, USA | collected... | reverse complement strand
ACTCGAATTAGTAACCAGTGCGTATGAACGCTGGAGTGCCAGTCGAAACATCCGTAGAATGCGGGATGCAGACTTTTGGGTGTTTTAAGATCTTGCTCTAAGGTAAGTACGTTTACAGATATAGCAGGGAATTCTCTATTGATCCCGGATAATGCTAATTGAGCAAATGAACTTGCTAGATCCTTAGTTAAGTAAGCTGCATTAATCATAGTGTTATGAATGATGATGCAGCTAATTTTTTACATCACACTTTTACATCAAAAAGCTCGGACTGCATTTCACCAATAGCTACCTGATTTACAGTACCTGTCATGCGAATTGCAAAGTCACCAGATATTTCGATTCCAATTTGTCCCCCTGGCATATGTACAGTAATATCTTTATCCACTAAGCCTAAGCGGTGCGCAACAGCAGCTGAGGCACTTGAACTTGTACCTGAGGCTAGGGTATAGCCTGCGCCGCGTTCCCAGATTTCGATACGTATATTTTTACGATCTATAACCTGCATAAATTGTACGTTAGTGCGGTTTGGGAAAAGAGAATGAACTTCTAAAGCTGGTCCATACTGATGGGCTAATTTAGCATTCACTTCAGGCAGTAAAATAACGCAGTGTGGATTTCCAATCGTTGCAGCACAGAAAGTAAATGTTCTACCGAGTACTTCTACTTTTTCATTAATAACCTCGCGGGCACTTCCATTAACAGGAATTTTTTCGCTTGAAAAACTGACTTTCCCCATGTCCATCACGAGTAACTTACCATTATCTTTAACGATTGCCTCAACAATTCCGCCAGGTGTTTCGATATGAAATTGATCAGCTTTAGCGATTTTTTGATCCCATAAATAGCGACCAAAGATGCGCGTTCCATTTCCTGATTTCTCTGCTTCGGATCCGTCAGGATTATAAATACGCAAACCGAAGGCTCCTGATTTGGTTGGTAGCGGACCCCAAAGAATACCGTCTGATCCAACTCCAAAATTTCGGTGACAGATAACACGTATTTGTTCTAAAGAAGGTGTTTTCCAAGATGGAAAATCTTTAGGATCTAAAACAATATAATCGTTACCTAGAGCGTGATATTTATAGAAGCGCACAATTGGATTTAATTATGGATGTTTACCGAGAAACTTTAACTAACACAAACTTATCCGCTATATCCAAAAAGGCGAAGACGCTTTATAGCATCAACAACTGGATCAGGTACCATGCGTTCCCATGAAGGATCGTTCTCTTTGATACGTCTTAATACATCACGTGAGAACGTATTTAATACAGTTGGATCATAGCCAACGATACATTCGATGTAGTGGTTTTGCATCAAATGCTCATAAAGGCTTCGTAGATTGTCTACCACTTGGGCATTCCTTGCGGTAATGAGTACGTTGGATGTAACTGAATTTTCGACTTTAGGTGATGAGCCAGGTGTTTCTTTACCTGTCGATAAGTACTTATCGTAGGCTTCTTGACGCATCGGATAAATGTAGAGTTTAACCGAGTGTCTAAATAAGCGGCCGAAGGATTCAAGGATACCACCTTCTAAGTTTTCGTAGTATTTCTCGTTAAAGATTTCCAATAAGTTGTTAATTCCCATAGCTACACCAATCATTTCTTTTGTGTAACGTCTAAAATAGGAGGTCAGTCTATAGTATTCAGGATAATTGGAGATGAGGACAGTTAGGCCAATTTCACCAAGTAGATCTACCCGTGACAAGAAATCGTGAACATCAAGTGATCCATCAGCTAACAAGTTGTTCATGGTGATTTCTACAAGCACCATAACTTCTTTTCCTGAAACAAGAGGGTCTTGAACAAACTGAGCAGTAGCACAATTAAGCATATCCACGTTGACATGGGTAACTGGTCTGAAACTTCCTCGTTCTACAAGTATAGCTTTCTTTCGTAATACTTCTGAAGGTTGAAGCACCACACCTTTTGGACCAAACATAACCGCATTGGTTAGTCCATATTGTACCAATTGCATTGAAAGTATGCGGTTATCAACATGAGCAAAAGCAGGACCTATAAACTCAAGCATATCTACTTCGATGCGATCTGAGCTTAAGTTATCTAACAGGGATTGAATAAATTTCTGTGGATTATCGCGGTAGTAAAATGCTCCATAGATTAAATTTGTACCTGTGATTCCCAAGGCTTCTTGCTGTTGTACGTTTTCTTTATCCCACATACGTACATGGATAATTATATCACTTGGAGGACCGTGTGGTTCAGTTTGAAAACGTACACCCATCCAGCCGTGTGCTTCATTGTTTCCTTTGAAGTTTCTTGTCGCAACCGTGTCTGCGTAAACGAAAAAAGTGGTGTTATCACCTCGTATAGAATCAAGACGTTCCTTTAATAGGCCGTATTCATGACCAAGCATGAGTGACAAACGATCCTGGGATACATAACGAGATGTTTTTCCGTAAATGGCATCACTAAAAACCATATCGTAGGCAGATATCGTCTTAGCTATAGTACCAGAGGCACCACCTGCTTGGAAAAAGACACGGGCTACTTCTTGACCAGCTCCTATTTCTGCGAATGTGCCATATTTTGGAGCATCTAGATTAATAGTAAGCGCTTTGCGGTTGGTAGTTAGGAGATCTTTCTGATCGTTCATGACGTAAAAATGATTAGAACTTAGGTGTAATGGTGAGGCAATGTGTTTAATTTAAAAGTTAAGCCAACATCTAAGGAATTGCCATTTAAGATCGGCCTTTGTAACATAGCTACTACTTTTATGAAGACATTCATTTCTTCGATGTTAGGCTCACTTGTAGCCCTGATTATATTCTGTTTTTTAGGCATACTCCTTTGTGTGGGTATAATAGGAGCTTTAGTTTCTGTGGGTGCACATCATGCTAATGGTACATCGACCAAAATTGAGCAAAATTCATACCTAGTTTTTGATTTATCGACCAATATTACTGATGCGCCACCAGCGTTTGATTTCAGTGATTTTTCTAATACTAAATTGGAAACCTTACAGCTGCGCTCTGTCACACGTGGGATAGATGAAGCGACTAAAGATAAGCGAATTAAAGGAATTCTCTTAATTGGTTCTTTTAACCCCTCTGGACTAGGAACAGGTTTCGCAGCTTTAACTGAAGTACGTAATGCGCTTCTGAGGTTTAAAGCATCAGGTAAGCCAATTAAAGCATTTCTTGAGTCAGCTGATACTCGGGATTACTATATTGAATCCACGGCAACGGAAATTAATATGGATCCTTATGGCATGCTTTATATGCCTGGATTAGCTACTGAACCTATGTTTTATGCAGGCCTATTTGAGAAGTACGGTGTTGGTGTTCAAGTTACTAGGCACGGTAAATATAAGTCTTATGTAGAACCGTACACCCGTAAGGAAATGAGTCCTGAGAATAAGGAAGATACAAAACGTCTTTTAGACAGTCTGTGGGGAAGTCTACTTGCAGATCTCGCTAAGCCACGTAAGTTGACACCTCTGTTAATTCAGGCAGTTGTTGATAAAGAAGGGATTCTTCGTCCTGAGGTAGCTCTTTCTAGTCATTTAATAGATCGGGCAATTTATAAAGATACGCTCCTAGATGAGCTAAAAGAAGAAACCGGTAAAAAGGGAACTAAAGACCCTTTTAAGCAAATTTCATTCAGTAACTACTTGAAATCGCAAGTTCCTGCTGAAGTCTCAACTTCAAAACAAGCTATTGGTATTGTATATGCTGAGGGTGATATCGTGGATGGCGAAGGTCAGCCAGGCGATATTGGTTCAGAATCATTCTCGCGCGAAATTAGGCGCTTAAGAGAAGATGCATCAGTTAAGGCAATTGTGCTTCGTGTTAATAGTCCTGGTGGTAGTGCATCTGCCGCAGAAATGATTCAACGAGAGCTTCGTTTAGCTCGTGAAGTAAAACCTGTCATCGTATCGATGGGAAGTTACGCTGCATCGGGTGGTTATTGGATATCAGCATATGGTAATCGTATTTTCGCAGAGCCGACCACAATCACAGGATCTATCGGCGTTTTTGGAATTCATTTTAATATACAAAAATTAGCTAATGATTTTGGTGTTACTTTTGATGGAGTTAAAACAGGTAAGTTTGCTGATGTTATGACAATTTCCAAACCCAAGACAGATGAAGAACTTGCGGTTTTTCAGCGGATGGTAGATTGGATGTACGGCCAATTTATTGCCAAGGTATCTGAGGGAAGGAAATTAAATCCAGTCGCTGTCGAAGAAATTGCTCAAGGTCGAGTATGGACAGGTAAAGAAGCAATTAATATTGGTCTAGTAGACCAGCTTGGTGGTTTATCAGACGCAATTCGCTATGCGGTTAAAGAAGCAAAGCTTGGTAAAAATTACAGAATCGAGGAATATCCTAAGAAAAAAGACATAGCTGAAACAATCACCGCTTTACTTAATAAAGCTATGCCAGATGAATCTGAATCTAAGGGTATACTTGGAAGTATTCAAAAAACTTTAAAGACTCAGCTGCATGAGTTAAAGGCTTACAACGATCCGCAAGAATTGTACGCTAGAATGCCTCTATTTATTTCTTCAAAGTAAGAGTCTATTCTATTTTTTATGTCTCAAACGTATCGCTTGTCTAGAGATTGTATTGCCACAGAAATTCCTCACGGAACACAAACTACACTGCTTGCTGGTAGTGAGGTCTTTGTTGCTCAAACCCTAGGTGGCAATGTGACTGTTAGGACTGATCATGGTCTAGCACGTATCGCTAAAGAAGATGTCAGTGCTATTGCTGGTCTAGTTCTATCCGAAGAATCAATAGATAGTGATGGTAATGAGGGAGGTGTGTTGAGTGATAAAAGAATTTGGGACGTTCTTAAAACATGTTTCGATCCAGAAATACCGGTCAATATTGTTGATCTTGGTTTAATTTATGACTTAGCGATAGAGGAAACTCCTGCAGGAGCTATAGTCGAAGTTAAGATGACACTTACTGCACCTGGTTGCGGTATGGGTCCAGTGATTGCTGAAGATGCTAGAAAGAAAATTGCATCATTAAGTGGTGTAAACAGTGCGAAAGTCCACATAGTATGGGATCCGATTTGGGCTCCGCAGATGATATCTCCAGAAGGCCGCAAAGCCTTAGGTCTTGAATGAGCACAAGTCAGGCTGTTATCGAATCAAGTGAGCAGCCATCTGAATCTGGAGTTTCACAATTAGGGCGTGCAATAATTCCTGGATAAGGTTCTATGGAAAATATATCACTAGCTCTACTTAGTAGGTGCTTTTCACAAACGTGTGTTAATTCTTTCTCTGTAGTGACGCGCCTCATGTCATAAAGAAATGCTCCTGTAGCATCTACACTTTGCCCAACAAAATTTAGGTACTTCTTCATTTTGTTAACATGAGCTAGTTCAGGAAAGTCTATGTTACGAGTCGCATCAAACAAACGCTTTATGTAGTCATCGACTTGTCTTAAAGTTACAGGTTCCGGTGTTTTACCTGCGAATACTTCGCGGCATTGTTTGAAAATCCAGGGATTACGAATCGCGTGTCTGCCAATCATTACACCAGCAGCTTGAGTATGAGCGATGACCTTAACTGCTTTAGCAGCAGAGGTAATATCGCCATTAGCTAGCACAGGGCAGTGTGCACGTTTAACCAGTTCAGCAATAGAGTCGTAGTTTACTTCACTGCGGTAGCCGCCCTTAACAGTACGTCCATGCACTGTAAGTAAATTAACCTTATTTTCATTAACGATATCGACGACACGCTGCATCGGGGATTCATCATTAAAACCAAGGCGCATTTTAACAGTAAAGAGGCCAGGTATAGCATCTCTTAAGCAGCGTATAATGTTGGCTATTCTTTCTGGTTCTCTGAGTAGACCACCGCCTACATTTTTCTTGTACACTTTAGGGGCAGGGCAGCCTAAGTTTAGATCAATTCCAGCTGCAGGGTGCTTCAAGATATCGAGAGCAGAACGCACCATGTGTTCTGTATCCTCACCGATTAATTGAGCAAATACAGGACGTGTTGTTTTATTCTCGTCAATCGACTTTAGTATATGCTTCTCGGGTCTGGACTGAGCATGGACACGGAAAAATTCTGTGAAGAAATAATCAGGCGCTCCGTAATGAGCGATGACCTTCATGAAAGCTAAATCAGTGACATCTTGCATCGGGGCAAGTGCTGTCAGTGGCTGTCCTGGTATAATTGGCTCAGGCAGTGACCTCATACCTATGAGATATCAGTGTCTTCGTCCTCATCACCGTCTTCCTCGGACTCGTCTTCAAAATTATCATCTAGGTCAGCTTGTTGCTTAAGTGCTTGTTCAAGATAATCGGTCATATCTTCGACACGCTCAAATACTGCTTTAGTGACGGTGATAGGGCGACTGCTTTGTAATGCCAGTACTATAGAATCACTGGGACGTGCATCTATTTCTAACAGTTTTTTTCCAAGTTCATTTTCCATTTTAAGGAAAATACGCGCATAGAAAGTGCCTTCTTTAGCATCATTGATGACGACATGCTCAAGAGTAACCCCAAGGCCTAAGAAGATTGACCCGATTAAATCATGGGTTTGAGGGCGTTCTTTTTTGATACCATCTAAAGTCCCTTGAATAGCACTACCAACATGATGATCCACGTAGATCACAAATGTTTTGGTATCGTTGCCCAAAAATACAGCCGAGCCATTGGCTGTTGGGACAACGGCCTTGACATGGACTGAAATGAGATCGTTTGGCATTATTCAATTATCTGCCGCTTACAGCCACAAAGGGCAAGCTTAGCCGTTGGCTTAATTAATAGCCTAAAAGACTTATGCCTAGCTTCTGCGCTAAGGTGATGACTTCTGGCTTATTAATTAAAATGACACGATTAGCCTCAAGAGCTGCGGCTTTGAGACCGGCCTCATGCATTGCATTAAGGGTTCTTTCACCAAAACAAGGCACATCAAAACGGTAATCTTGTTTTGTTTTTACTGTTTTAACAAACAGGGCTTCGTCGGTTTTAAAGCTGCCGGCACGTTTAATCATTTCATCAGTACCTTCAAATGCCTCAACGGCTAAGACAGTACCTTTACGCACCACACAGCCTTGGCCAATGTCTAACTTAGCACATTCTCTAGCAATAGTGATGCCGTGTTCAATATAGTCTTTATCGATAGGAAATGAGCCTTTTGTGATAGATCCTGCAGTTGCTAAGTGCTCATCCATGAAACTACGCGCATCGAGTAGAGTAACAGTTCGTTTTTCAATTTCTGTAGCTATTGCACCAAAAATTGTTTCTGCATTTTTACGTTTAAGGGAGAGTAAAATACGCGCCGCTGTAAGATCAGGGTGCAGTCCATGGAAAAGTCTTCGAGGGGTGATTTGCCCAGCCATGAGTGCATAACCTGCTTTGAAGTCCTCAAGAGCATCAAGCATCTTGCCGATTTGCCCTACTTTTAAAATGACGCGATCTTCTTCACTAAAGGTATTAACAAGCTCCTCAGTTGTTTCGCCTACGGCTGCAATTAACTTAACTTCAATTCCTGCTTTACGTGCTGCATCAGCAATCAGACGTGGGTAAATACCTTGTCCCGCAATCAAGGCTAAAGGCCGAGACTGATCGAAGTCTTTAGGAAGGTATTCTGACAGTGCCATGTTCTAGTTTAGACAGGAAGTAAGTTTAAGGAGTTCCTTTAAGTGTATAATTAGGTAACCACTAAGTTTATAATCTTACCTGGTACATAAATAACCTTGGTGATTGTTTTGCCATTCACATGAGGACCAACTTTGGCATGTTCCCCTGCGAGTTTAATTGCTTCGTCCTGACTTAAGCCTGCCTTAACCATAAGGTCACCGCGGTGCTTGCCGTTTACTTGGAATACAAGTTTTTGCTCGCTTGTAGCAAACGCACTTGGATCAAAAATTGGCCACGAAGCACTTTGTATTGGCGATACTCCACCAAGTCTTGCCCAGAGTTCTTCGGCAATATGTGGAGCGTAGGGAGCAAGCAGTTGTAAGAAAGCTAGCATGCTCTTTTTATTGATGTGATCTGCTTTTTGAAACGCATTTACCAAAATCATCATTTGGGAAATCGGTGTATTAAACCGAAGCGTATCTAAGTCAGATCCTACTTTGCGAATTGTTTCGTGAAGTAGTTTTTTTATTTCCGGTAAATCTTCAGCACTGTCTGATAGTTTAGGATTGATATCACCTTCACTCGTTAAGCATTCACGCCACACTTTTTGTAAAAAGCGGTGAGTACCTTCGATTCCTCTAGGATTCCAAGGCTTCATGTCTTCGAGAGGCCCTAGGAACATGAGATAAAGTCTTAGAGTATCAGTTCCATGAGATGCAATAACTGTATCGGGATTTACTACATTGCCCCGAGTCTTAGACATCTTAACTCCATCCTCACCTAGGATAATGCCTTGATGGAAAAGTTTAGGGAAAGGTTCATGTGTTGGTACAACTCCTAAATCAAATAGTACCTTATGCCAAAAACGTGCATATAAAAGATGAAGTACTGCATGTTCAGCTCCACCGACATAAATATCAGGAACTCCCCATGTCTTAAGCGCATCAGCGGATGCTAGTGAATCTGCATTTTTAGGATCAGTAAAACGTAAATAATACCAACAAGAACCTGCCCATTGTGGCATAGTATTTGTTTCACGACGTCCTTTAACCCAGCCCTCGTCATTGGGTGGTGTGCTTACTTGAGAGACTGCTTTAGTTTCACCTGTTTTTAAATTGAAGTAAATTTCTAGCCACGCTGTAGCGTTAGCAAGCGGACTTTCTCCAGTTCCACTAGGTAAATAGGTTTCTACCTGAGGTAAAACAAGTGGCAGAGAAGAATCTGGTAGTGGTAAAGCAAAATGCGTTTCGTTATTTTGTTTATAGGTAACAGGGTTTGCAGGAAATTCAGTTGGTCTTAGCTGAATTGCTTTTTTGTAGTCTGCCTCATTTACCCAAACAATAGGAATAGGCTCCCCCCAATAGCGCTGACGTGAGAAGAGCCAGTCTCTTAGTTTGTAATTGATTGTGCGCTTTCCACCTTTATTTGCTTCAAGCCATTGTATCGTTTTTTCCTTAGCTTGAAGTGTGGGTAGCCCATTTAAGCTGAGTGAAGCGTTAGAAGAATTGATTGCATAACCTGTTTCAGTAAACAGTGCACCTTCTACAAAAATACCATCAGCTTTAGCTGCAACAACGGTTGTGATTGTCAGGTTGTACTGTTTGGCGAATTCGTAATCTCTATCATCGTGTGCTGGCACAGCCATGATAGCACCGGTGCCGTATCCCATGAGAACATAGTCGGCTACCCAGATTGGTACTTTAAGACCTGTTAGTGGATTGACGGCGTAACTGCCTGTGAAAACACCGGATTTATCTTTTGCTAAATCGGTACGCTCTAAATCACTTTTCGATGCAGCCTTTTTCTGGTATCGGCTAACTTCATCTTTTTGTGAATCAAGTGTAAGACTTGCAACTAAAGGATGTTCTGGGGCTAGTACCATATACGTACAGCCAAAGAGGGTGTCAGGTCTGGTCGTAAATACCTTGAGTGTACCTAGAGCTGAATTTTCTAAAGTAAATGCAACTTCAGCACCTTCACTTCTGCCGATCCATGATTCCTGCATCCGCTTAGTTGAATCTGGCCAATCTACGTCTTTTAAATCAGCGAGTAAACGATCAGCGTAGGCAGTGATCCTTAGTACCCATTGCCGTAAATTCTTACGTTCAACTGGGTGACCACCAATTTCACTCTTCCCATCTACAACTTCTTCGTTTGCTAAAACTGCTTTTAATTCAGGGCACCACCACACAGGGCGCTCATCTACATAAGCTAAACCACGTTTAAAGAGTTGTAAGAAAATCCACTGCGTCCAGCGAAAGTATTTAGGATCTGTTGTATCAATTTCTCTATCCCAGTCGTAGGAAAAACCTAAAGCCTTAATTTGACGCTTAAAGTTAGCTATATTTTTTTGCGTATTTTCGGCGGGTGGAGTTCCAGTCTTGATAGCATGTTGTTCAGCAGGTAGGCCGAATGCGTCCCAACCTATAGGGTGAAGTACTTTAAAGCCTTTAGCGCGTTTGTATCGGGCAAGGATATCTGTTGCAGTGTAGCCTTCTGGGTGACCTATATGCAGTCCAGCACCCGATGGGTATGGAAACATATCGAGTACATAGTACTTAGGACCAGGTGCGGTGTTGACCGCACGTGAAGATGTATTTTGATCCCAGAAAGATTGCCAGTGAGGCTCAATCTCTTGAAAGTTATATTCTTTGCACTTGGTAGCCATGTCTTTAAATAAACAATCGTGAAGTTTTCATCAGCGCGGTCAACAACTCCTGTGGGAGGTTTCCTCTCATTTTGTCTTTTAGCCTGTTTAGCCCTGTTTGGGGTAGGATTAGGTCGTTTAGAGGCTGTCCCATCAATGAGCCGAGGCTTTAATGGACTGCTCAATTCAGTGGTTAGAATCGATGTCAGACAGGTCAATTATGAGGGTGGAAGTAAGCGTTTTGACGGCAGTATAGGCTCTGGGGTCATTTTATCAGAGGATGGTCTTATTTTGACTAACGCCCACGTAGTTAGCCCTAAAGCTGTGGAAGTTACAGTGACTCTATCGAGCCTTGAAAATGTGGGAGCAAAGTTAGTGGGCTGGGACCATTGGACCGATCTTGCGTTACTTAAACTCGACATGGATGAAGTAAAAAGGCGTCAGCTTACGTTTACTCACGCATCTTTTGGGGATAGCTCTAAGCTCTTTGCAGGAAATGTCGTATTTGCTGTAGGTACTCCGTTTGGTCTAACCCGTACAGTAACTCGAGGCATTATTTCCAATACGAGTCAGTATTTTGATGCTGAAAGAAATGAAGATGGTTATGAAACAGGGCTTTTTAATACCTGGCTTCAAACCGACGCCGCCATTAATCCAGGAAATTCTGGAGGCCCATTGGTCACTGAAGACGGTAAAGTAGTGGGTATCACAACTCGTGGCTATACAGGAGCTAACAACCTCGGTTTTGCAATTCCTAGCAACACAGCAAAGGCGGTTGTTAAATCACTACTTGAGCATGGCTCAATTGTACGCAGTACAGTTGGAATTGTGCCAGGTGCACTACAAGACTTGGAGGATTTTTATTCATTAGCACTTAACACAGGCATGCTAGTAAATAGTGTTTATCCTAAATCTCCTGCAGCGATTTCAGGAATAAAAGCAGGTGATATTCTGCTTCAGATTGATCACAAAGCAATCGACGGAAGGTTTCCTGAACAAATTCCAGCAATCTTAAATTCGATTGCACAACAGCCTGTAGGCACGCAGCTTACTTTAACAATTAAACGCGGCGTGAAGTTACAGGATATTAACGTTGTTACTGAATTACTCGAAAGTAGTGTAGGTGAGGAGAGAGCATTCGATACCTGGGGTTTAAGTGTACGTAAGATATCACGTATTTATGCTCGAGAGCATGGACGTAACGATCAAAATGGAGTTATTGTCATCGGTGTTCAGCCTGGTTTCCCAGCTGACGTTGCTGGAATTCAACCAGGAAATATCATAACAGCAATTAACCGTGCTGTAATTACTTCACTCGATGTGGTTGCTCATGCTCATGATGCGTTTACTCAAAAACCTGAAGCTACTTTATTAGAAGTAGAAAAAGACCGTCATGTTTCATTTGTTATTTTAAAGCCATGAAGTCTACTTTCTTTCTAAAGTTTTTTTTACTCAGCATCGCGCTTAGGAGTTTTACTTTTGGCACTTCACTTCCCGATATGTGGGCTGAGCGTGTTAAGAGTGTCGTCGCTATCGACTACGTAACTGAAACTGAAGATGAGAGGCGTATGTCGACTGCTTACGGTGTAGCTATTGATACAGAAGGCACAATTATATTACCCTCTGCGGCTGTTGATGTCAGAATAGATCCTAAGCGTTTACGCCGTTTTAAAGCATATATTCCTGGTGAAGCTGTTGGAAGTGATGCTACCTATTTAGGCCAGGATCCTTACACGGGATGGCACTACATTAAGGTAAGTAAAGTGATGGCGACTCAACTTTTGCCTATTTCTAAGTGGATAGCACCTAAGGGAACTAAAGAACTTGAATTATCTGATTTTGTTTGGGGACTTGGATTGAGAAATAAAGAAGAAGATTTCATTCCCTATTTAATGCAGAGCCACATTGCTATTATCGAATCTTTACCTCAACACACCGCAATTGCGCAGCAGGAGGTTGCTGGCCCTGGACTACCTGTTTTTAACAAAGATGGATATTTTGTTGGGCTTGCAACGAGTTCCTTCGCACAGACGTATTTGCAGTTTTCAAAAGCGGATCGTACGGGTTCTCCACTGATGTTAGTAGATGTTGAAGAAAGTAGTGCTTTTCTTCTTTCTACAGAAGTTATACCTTCACTTTCTAGACGGCCTGAAAATGTTAATGGCAGACCTCTTGCATGGTTTGGTGCTTACGGCTTGGAAGCTTTAGATAGAGAAGCGGCATCTTTCTTGGGTTTATCAAATCAGTCCAGTGTGGTTGTAAGTGAGGTGCTAGAAGACAGTCCTGCAGAAAAAGCAGGAATGAAAGCGCATGATATTATTGTAGCACTCGATTCTGTTATGTTACCGCGTTTTCGACCTGATCATGTTGCAATCGATTTTGTTGAGAGAAAAGTTTTAATCCATAGGCCAGGTGACGTGATAAATATGACAGTTTTGCGCGGTGCTAAACGCATAGAATTAAGTATCACTTTAGGCGATGAACCAAAACTGATACGTGAGGCAGAACGTAAATATTTTGAACGTTTAGGTCTTACTGTACGTGAATTTGTATATGCAGATGCGGTTGAACGAAGGAGCAGTGTAAAGTCCCACAACGGTGTAATTGTTTCATATATTAAATCTAATAGTCCTGTAGATGGAGCTGGTTTATCGGGTGAAGATTGGATTAAAGAAATTGATGGTGCCTCGGTAGATTCATTTGCTGATGCTGTAGCAAAATTATCAGCGGCAGAAAGTGACCTGCACCGTAAGGAATTTGTGCTCTTAGTGAGTCGAGGTACGCAGACAGCAGTATTACGCGTTAAACTGCACTAGATAAGCCACTTACATTAGGGTGTAATTTGTCTTAATTGGAATCGCATCTCAGCAGCCTGCATGCTTAGATTTACCTTAATACATGTTCACAGGAATTGTTGAAGAAACCGGCCGTGTTCTCGAATTTACGCAATCTGCGCAATCATGGCGTATGCGCGTACAAGCTCAACTTTGCTTGCAGGGATTAACTCTCGGGGACAGCATAGCTGTAGATGGCTGTTGTTTAACGGTTGTTGGATTTGATGCATCATCCATGAGTTTTGATTTACTTGAGGAGACAAGAAAACTTACTCACTTCTTTGCAGTTAAAGCGGGTGTGCAAGTTAACTTAGAGAGGAGTCTTCGCTTTGATGGTAAAGTAGGTGGACACTTTGTTACAGGTCATATTGACGGTGTGGGACACATACAAGTTTTTGAGATGCGTGGTAAGGATATGTACTTAAATGTATCTGTACCAACTGGGTATGGTCGTTACCTAGTGCACAAGGGTAGTATCGCAATTGATGGTATTTCCCTAACCATTGCTGAAGTTAAGGATGATAGCTTTGCTGTTTGGCTTATTCCTCATACGCTCGAAGTAACCAATTTAAAACAGCATGCTGTTGGTAGTGCAGTAAATCTAGAATTTGATTTACTGGGAAAATACGTAGAAAAGTTAATGAAGCATCAAGCATAGTCTAAATATAAGATTATATGCTCACCGCACTTAATGTATTAACTGATGAGTTGCGTAGGCTTAAGGCCACGGGTGTGCGAACAGTTGATGTATCAGAAGAAAGTCTGCAAGCGCTTCGAAGTGCTGTAGAGGGCCATATTAAAAAACGTAGCGTTGAGCACGTAAGTGCAGCACAAGAAATTAAGCCTTTAAGTGTTTCGCAAGTTCAGGGTTCACCTGTTACTAAAGTAAAAGTTGCTGCGCCGTTTGCAGTAGCCCCTTATTTTAAATTGGAGGAGGGTAGTAAGGAAACGAGGCTTGCTGCGCTCAAACAAATCATGCTCGAGGATCCTGTTTACAAGGCTACTTTAAAGCCAGGCAAGCAACTTGTGATTGGGTGTGGTGCATTGGATGCAAAAATTATGTTTGTTGCAGATGCTCCCGGACTTGAAGAAGAAAACAAGGGAGAGCCTTTTATTGGCCCAGCTGGTCAACTTTTAGACCGCATGATTTCCGGTATGGGGCTAACTCGCTCTGCTGTGTATATGGGTAGTATTTTGAACGTAAGACCAGATCCACTTAGTAATGAGGCAGGGGAGCAGGCTGCTAATCGCACTCCTACCTCGGCTGAACTTGCTTACTCTATGCCTTATCTTAAAGCGCAAATTGAGATTGTTCAGCCTTCTTTGATTGTTGCTTTAGGCTCTTCTGCTGCACAAGGCCTCCTAGGAAATGGTGCCTTTAAAGCATTAGGTGATGTGAGAGGTCAGTGGAAAGAGTATAACTCAATTCCTTTGATGATTACTTATCACCCAAGTTACATATTACGTAATCCCACGAACCGCTCCAAGCGTATGATATGGGATGATCTTCTGAAAGTGATGGAGCGTGCAATGCTACCTATTACAGAAAAACAAAAAGCCTACTTTTTAGACACTAAATGAACATGCGAATTTATAGTTTCATTGCGAGTCTACTTGCTTACTCAACACTGAGTGCTGCACTACCTGCTGCACCTACCAGTGGTTTTAGTTTTGATGTTGTACGTCTGCATGCACAGGAACTTTCGTTAAGACCTTATGCTGATCCTCAAAAAGCACTCCCAAGTTGGCTTGATCAGTTATCCTATGATCAGTACCGCGATATTCGGTTTGCACCCGTACAGTCGTGGTGGAATAGGGAGAGGCTTCCATTTAAATTACAGTTTTTTCATCCTGGGTTTGTTTTCAAACGTACAATTCAGGTAAATGAAATCATTGCAGGTAAAGTAAATGTAATTGCATTTGAGAAGAAGTTTTTTGATTACGGACACAATAAAGTTGGCCCGCTACCATCAACAATTGGGTATGCTGGCTTTAGACTTCACGGGTATCTAAATACACCAGGTGATGAATTGGGTGTATTTCAGGGTGCTAGCTATTTTCGTTTTCTATGTCGTAGCGCTGTATATGGTGTTTCTGCACGAGGACTTGCTATTGATACAGCAGAATCAACGGGTGAAGAATTTCCTAATTTTGAAGAATTTTGGGTAGAGAAACCTGTTACGACAGCAAAACAGATTGTGTGTTATGCTCTCTTAGATGGACCTAGTGCGACTGGTGCATTCCGATTTGAGATTATACCAGGCGATGATACGCAAATGCGAATCAGAGCGGTTATCTATTTACGTAAAAATCCTAGCGTTGTTGGGCTAGCTCCACTCACAAGTATGTTTTGGCATGGTAAAAATTCAAATGAGCAAACCAACGATTTTAGACCTGAAGTACATGATTCAGATGGTCTGATGGTCCATACCGGTTTAGGCGAATGGCTATGGAGACCTTTAGTTAATCCACACGGTACACGCGTGATGTCTTTTCTTGATGATAATCCACGTGGCTTTGGTCTTATGCAGAGAGAACGTCATTTTAGTGCCTACGAAGATTTAGAGGCAAATTATCATGCAAGGCCAAGCGCTTGGGTTGAGCCTATTGGTGATTGGGGTAAGGGTAGTGTACGCTTAGTGGAGTTACCAACGGCAGATGAAACTTCAGATAACATTGTAGCATTTTGGGTTCCTGAATCACTCCCAGCACCAGGCAATGCAATAGATTTGCAGTATATTCTACACTGGAATCTAGATAAGACACAGCCAACACTAGCACATGTCATTTCTACACGGCATGGACGCTCACGTACGTATGAAACTGATCTAGAGCGTTTCGTGATAGATTTTGATGGGTCAAATTTAAAAAAGATGGATGCAGATGCACCTATTCAACCTATAGTTTGGGTGGGTGATGGTGCTAGACTCCTACACAGCTCTGTTGAACGTAATTCGCTGAATGGAACATGGCGTGCTAACTTTGCGTTCAAGCCAGACGGCTCTAATCGTCCTGTTGAACTGCGTTGTTCTTTGAGAAGGCCTTCAGGCATTCTTACTGAGACATGGAGTTATTTGTGGCAGCCTTGAGTGCTATTAAGCTATGAGTAACGAAGCTTTAATTCAGTTTGATTTACCATCAAACCTGCGGCCTACGTCTGGCAGCGCTGAGGCATGGAATACGGCTTACGTGCGTGTAGAAGATTATATTAGAGCACATCGTATTCACAATCGCTTGCATCAGTTGCAACTTTTGCAACTTGTGATGCAAGAAGCAGCAAAACGGCATACAGCCAAACCACTGAGTGAACCCACTGTTGTTGCTGCAGAAGTAATTGAGGAGATGATGGATGAGTGGTTTTCATATGTACTGAATGCACCCAATCAGCCTCATGAAAGAATCGCTGTAGATGGTAGAGTTGCACTACTCATGTGTGATGGTCCTGAAAAATGGCCGTACGCGTTTTTACAAAAAAACGATCTACCTGCTGAATTTGTTTCAAGTATGCGTGAAAAGTCTATCGAGGCAGGACCAGATTTATCGCTCTCAAGTATGGTGCCTAGACCAATTGATCTGGGAATTATTACTGAAGCTGCAGGAGATACCTTGGAGCGAGTAAGTAAATGGCCTATTTTGAAAACATTAATTTTGTGGAGCGTCTTTCTTGGAGCTTTGATCGCTGTATTTAAAATGACTCGTTAAGCAGATCATGCATGTATTTTTAAATTCAGAAATGAACGAGAAGCGCCTTATTAGGCGCCGATTTGTGTTTTTCTCTGCAATCTTTTTTTTAACCAGTATAGCAACCTGGTTTATGGCTGATCTGTTTTGGCGTGATGGTATAACGCGTGTACAGGTTGTTTTATTAGGATTATTTGTAATTATGTTTGGGCACATTACAGCAGGCTTTTGCTCCGCAATATTTGGTTTTTATGTGATTAATCGTGGCGGCGATAGTTCACGAATCACAAAGACTTTGCCTAAGCCTGAGCAGATGCGCTTTGCACCAACTGCAATTATTATTCCTGTATTTAATGAAGATGTAAGCCGTGTTTTTGAGGGGATTCGCGTGATTATCGAATCTGTAAAAACAACTGGCAGGATGGAGCACTTCGACTTTTTTATCCTCAGTGATTCGAATAAACCTAATCAGTGGATTCAAGAAGAAGTTGCTTGGATAGAATTATGTAAGCAAGTGGGAGGATTGGGGAATGTGTTTTACCGTAAGCGTAGACAGGCAATTAATAAAAAAGCAGGTAATGTCGCAGATTTTCTAAGACGCTGGGGTAAGCGCTATCGCTACATGGTAGTCTTAGATGCTGATTCGGTTATGACGGGTGACGCCTTAATTAAACTTGTGGCGATGATGGAAGAAAATCCTCGGGTAGGGATTATTCAGACAGCCCCACGTCTAATATACGGTGAAAGCTTGTATGCACGTATGCAGGCATTCGCTAACCGACTTTATAGTCCTGTATTTTTAGCAGGTATGAATTATTGGCAGCAGCATGATGGTAACTACTGGGGTCATAACGCAATTATTCGTGTGCAACCTTTCATGGAACATTGTGCACTACCTGGATTACCCGGCGTAGAGCCATTTGGAGGAAAAATATTATCGCATGATTTTGTGGAGGCAGCATTAATGCGAAAAGCTGGGTGGGCTGTTTGGTTAGCTCACGATATGGAGGGTAGTTATGAGGAGTGCCCACCTACACTCATTGATAGTGCAAAACGTGATCGTCGATGGTGCCAGGGTAATATGCAGCACACGTGGCTACTCACGGCACGAGGATTTAGGCCAGCCAGCAGGTTTCACCTCTTTATGGGTGTCTTAGGCTACGTATCTTCACCTCTTTGGATGCTCTTTTTGCTCTTAGGTATGGTAAATGCTTGGAATGAAGTACAATTAGATAACGTAGGTATATTTAGAATGCCAGATACGACGTCATTTTTTGGTTACCATATTCAAGTTCCAGAAGCATTGACGCTTTTTGTTTTCACGTTGGTACTTTTATTTACACCAAAAATAGTCAGTGCTGCTGTTGTAATGGGTGATCTAGCAGAGGTAGAGAAGTACGGTGGGCGATCTAAATTAATTCTAAGTACATTATTGGAAGTTTTTATTTCCATACTTCTTGCACCTATTAATATGGTATTTAATTCGCGGTTTGTTGTATTTACGCTGCTAGGACAAGGCGTATCTTGGGCAACACAGAATAGACAAGCTAACGAAGATGGAACAGACTGGAGGGAGGCGATTATAACGCACGGTACTCAAGTTGTACTGGGTGTAATATGGGGTGTTGGCGCGTACCTAGTGCTTCCGTCGTATTTTTGGTGGTTAAGTCCCGTGATTGCTGGTCTTGTCTGTTCAATTCCTTTATCAATTTTTTTAAGTAAAGCTGCAGTTGGACGCGCTGCACGCGAATCAGGTTTATTTCTTACACCAGAAGAAACAGCCCCACCAGTAGAACTCACTGCGCTTAGTAATCATATACTTGAGTGTTATCATCATATCCCTGCATTTGAGCCACTACGTGGAGATTACGGTTTAATGCAGGCTGTTTTAGATCCTTATATTAATGCAATGCATATTGCCTTGCTTAGACAAAGAAAACCGAGTGTTGAATCGCGTGAATGGTTTTCACAACTACGCATAAGGTTACTACGTGATGGGCCAAATGATTTTTCTATTAAAGAAAAAATGGCAATATTGCTCGACGCTGATTCTTTAATTTGGCTTCACCGTGAATTATGGAGTCATCCAGCAGAGGGTTTATCGCCTTGGTGGAAATTGGCTCTTCGCCAATATAATGTATTAACTGCGTCTCCTACGACTGCGTTATACCGTTAGTTAATTACATATATCATTGTAAATGAGTAGTTTGTGGTTAATACTAACTCGTATCATATAATTGGTATATGTTGATATTTAACTTGCAGGACTAGGGATCTCTCCGCTTTTATTTTCTCTACTACTATGGCTGACTCATTCGTATTTTCCTCAGAGTCCGTTGGTGAAGGTCACCCGGATAAAGTTGCTGATTTGATTTCAGATAGCGTTCTTGACGCTTGTTTGGAACAAGATCCTACAAGCCGTGTTGCTTGTGAGACGTTGGTTAAATCTAACCAAGTTGTTATTGCTGGTGAAATTACAACTAGCGCTAAACTAAATTATGAACAAATCGTTCGCGCAGCTATACGCGATATTGGTTATACCAATGACGATGACGTCTTTCATGCAGACCGTGTTTTCATTCATAATCTTTTGACACGTCAGTCGCCTGATATTGCTCAAGGTGTGGATGCTCGTGCTGTAGATGGTAAAGACACCGCTGAACAAGGGGCAGGGGATCAAGGTTTAATGTTTGGTTTTGCATGTAACGAAACACCAGAACTGATGCCTACGGCTGTTATGTTTGCTCATCGTCTTGGACGTGAGGTAACTAAGCTTCGTAAATCTGGTGCTGCTAATTGGCTTCGTCCAGATGCAAAATCTCAGGTTTCAATTCGTTATGAAAACGGCAAGCCTGTTAAAGTTGAGAATGTCGTTATTTCTACGCAGCATGCTGCGAGTGCAGTGCATTCCGAGATTCGTGATTTCTTAATTCAAAATGTGATTAAGAAAGTAATTCCAGCTTCCATGTTGGATAATTCCACACAATTTTTGATTAATCCGACAGGTCGATTTGTTATAGGTGGTCCTGAAGGTGACTCAGGTCTAACAGGACGTAAAATCATCGTTGATACATACGGTGGATGGGGTCGCCACGGTGGTGGTGCTTTCTCGGGAAAAGATCCATCCAAAGTAGATCGCTCTGCTGCTTACATGTGCCGCTGGGTAGCAAAAAACATTGTCGCTTCTGGATTAGCAGATGTATGTGAACTACAACTTGCCTATGCAATCGGTTATCCAGAACCAGTAAGTATTCGTGTTGATACTATGGGTACGTCCAAAGTATCTGATCAAGTGATCGGTAAAGCTGTAAGGCAGGTATTCGGATTTAAACCTGCGCAAATTATTAAGCAGCTTGATCTCTTACGTCCTATTTATCGCACAACTACAAACTACGGTCATTTCGGCAAAGCTGAATTACCATGGGAACAAACCAATAAAACCAACGAATTACTTAGTGCTGCTAAGTAAGTATTTTCAACCGCTAGATTTATTTTTTATGTCAACTGCACAGTCTTCCTCTTTTCAAGATTTTAAAGTACGTGATCTTAGCTTAGCTGAGTGGGGTCGCAAAGAAATCGATGTCGCCGAGCATGAAATGCCTGGCCTAATGGCTGTACGTAAGAAGTTCGGTAAGGAAAAGCCTCTCAAGGGTGTACGCATTACTGGTTCTTTGCATATGACAATTCAAACGGCGGTTCTTATAGAATCACTCGTTGAACTCGGAGCAACTGTACGCTGGGCTTCGTGCAATATTTTCTCAACACAAGATCATGCCGCTTCTGCAATTGCTAAAGCAGGGGTTCCTGTATTTGCGTGGAAGGGTGAATCTCTTGTTGAATATTGGGACTGCACTTGGAAAGCTGTACTGTTTCCTGGTAATCAAGGACCTGAACTAGTTGTAGATGATGGTGGAGACGTCACTTTACTTATTCACAAAGGCTATGAGATGGAAAACGGAAGCAAGTGGGTAGATTCCCCATCATCTTCTGAAGAAGAAGGCGTAATTAAGGATTTACTTAAAAAGATCGCTAAAGAATTTCCTCAAATATTCCATACATTTGTTAAGTCTTGGAAGGGTGTTTCGGAAGAAACAACTACTGGTGTGCACCGTTTATATCAGCTACATGAACAAGGTAAACTGCTCGTTCCTGCTATCAACGTAAACGATTCAGTAACGAAATCCAAATTTGATAATTTTTACGGCTGCCGTGAATCCCTTGCAGACGGTTTAAAGCGTGCAACGGATGTTATGATTGCAGGTAAAGTTGCTTGTGTCTGTGGATATGGCGATGTGGGTAAAGGTTCAGCACATTCATTACGTGGTTTTGGTGCACGTGTTATTGTAACAGAAATCGATCCAATTAATGCACTTCAAGCAGCTATGGAAGGCTTCGAGGTGAAACCTATCGAAGATACTCTAGGTCATGCTGATATCTATGTTACTACAACAGGTAACTGTGATGTAATTACCTTAGATCATCTTAAGCAGATGAAGGATCAAGCAATTGTATGTAATATCGGTCACTTTGATACCGAAATTCAGTATGCACGTTTACTCGAAGCACCTGATGTAACACGCGTCACCATTAAGCCACAGTATGACAAGTTTACCTTTAAGGGCGGTAATTGCATCTACATGCTTGCAGAAGGCCGCTTAGTTAATTTGGGCTGTGCTACAGGGCATCCTTCGTTTGTTATGTCTACTTCGTTTACAAACCAAACACTCGCTCAGATTGATCTCTGGAAAAATAAAGATTCTTACAAAGCAGGTGTATACCGTTTACCAAAACGTCTTGATGAAGAGGTGGCGCGTTTACACTTAGAAAAAATCGGTGTTAAACTCACTGTTCTTACACCTAAACAAGCTGAATACCTAGGTGTACCAACAGACGGTCCTTATAAGCCAGAGCATTACCGCTACTAAGCGGTAATTAGTTTAGGGTACTTCGTAGATTTCAAGTATTCCAATACCGGTTGTGCTCCCCACGCCGGTAAGAGTAGCAGTATACGCTCCTGGAGCTAACGTTAGTACCAGTGCAGCATCTTGGGAGGTAGTAGGTAGTGCGAATGCTCCTACATTTGTGAAAATTTGCGACAGAATCGCCGTGCCGCCCCAACCTGAATTAGTGCCCACTGAAGTGCCCGACGCATTTTGAACAATTATACTTGGTCTAGCTAGTACACCTGTAAAATTAAAAGGAGCTGCAGCCAGGGTTGGACCGACACCTCGGATGAGCACAGTTTCAGAGGAAGGACCAGCAATAATAAATCCAGCTACCAAAGCACTTGATCCCACACCTACGTTCGCTCGTGAGGAAATGTTGTAAAGTCGTGCTGATGAAGTGATGGGATCTGCATCGTATATTTCAGCCATTCCAATTCCTGTTGTTGAACTAGCACCTATAACTTGAATTGTATAAGCACCTGCTGTGAGGGATTGATTTAGTGCATCATCAGCAGAAGTTGTTGGTAAAGCAAACGCTCCAACTTGGCTATATAAATTACTGAGAGATGATGTGCCTCCCCATGTATTATTCGTAGCTACAACTGCAGCTGCTGAATTAAATAAGGTAAGTTGCGGCTTAGCGAGTGCACCAGAAACGCCGAATGTAGTTAGTGTAGGTCCAATTCCGCGTAGTAATATGTTTTTTGAATTTGAGCCTCCGATAACCAATCCAGCGGTGAGTGCAGAAGTTCCCGTGCCTACATTTCCTTTACTGGATAAATTAATAAGTCGAGCGCCTGAATTTACGTTTAGTATAGCAGCCGTTGATGTAACACTACCTGCTGCATTCATCACAACGACTGAATAACTACCGCGTTGATAGGTTGCTACATTAGTTAGGTTAAGTGTAGCACTGGTTGCCCCAGTAATAGCTACTCCATTATAATACCACTGATAGCCAAGACCAGCTCCAGAAGCAGCGACACTCAGTGACGCAGTACTGCCTGTATTGGCATTAACTCCAATAGGTGCTGTGGTGATGACGGGTGTTGTAGTTACATTAAGAGTAACTGAATTTGAAGTAGCACTACCTACTGGGTTAGTAACTACAACTGTGTAAGCACCAGCATCTGCTGCTTGTGCATTTGTTACAGTATAGGTCGAATTAGTTGCTCCTGCAATAGCAACACCTGCTAGCATCCATTGATAACTTGGTAGAGGATTTCCGCTTGCAACTACCGTAAAAGTATAGCTGTTGGATTGAACTATTGTAGAGCCTACAGGCTGTGTTTGAATTGTAGGAGCAAATTGATCAGGTGTTTGTGGCGTAGCTATACGGATTGTTTCTAATTGTGTGTCTGCAATATAAACATTTCCACCAATATCTACTGCAATGCCGAACGGATTGTACAACCGCGCAGTCGATCCAGCTGCATCTACAGCTCCTACACTACCAGCAAGTCCAGCAAGGGTAGTTACTACACCTGTAGGTGATATTTCACGTATCGTACTATTGTTTGCATCAGCTACGTATAAATTTCCTGTGCTATCTACGGCGATTGATGTGGGTTGATTAAATCGTGCAACACTACCAGTTCCACCACTACTTCCTGCATTACCTGAAAGTCCAGCAAGGGTAGTTACTACACCTGCTTGGGTTACAGCGCGAATTGTGGCTCCAGATGTATCTGCTACCCATAAATTACCATTTACATCTGAGGCTATGCCGTATGGATAATTGAACCGAGCGGCAGCTCCTGTTCCATCTAAACTCTGAGGCGTATTACCAGCTGCTCCAGCTATTGTTGTAACAACACCAGTAGGTGTCATTTTACGAATCGCATTGTTTAGTGTATCAGCAATATAAACATTACCGGATCCATCACATGCAATGCCGCGCGGAAAATTAAAACGAGCAGAAGTTCCCGTAGCATTAGTGGAGCCTGTATTAATTGGACTTGGTATAGCAGGTGTAGGAGCTAGACCTGCAATCGTACTTACAACTCCTTGAGGAGTAATTTTACGAATGATACTGTTATAAGTATCAGCTACCCATAAATTGCCACTTGGATCCATAGCTATCCCGCATGGAAAATTAAATAAAGCCGTAGAGCCAGGACCGTCCGTTATACCAGTTACGCCAGGTGTTCCTGCAAAGGTGGTAACTACACCCAGTGCAGTAATTTTTCTGATTACACTATTTCCTGTGTCAGCTACATAAATATTTCCTGCACTATCTGTTACCAGTGCTTGAGGACTTAAGAAAGAAGCAGCAGCACCCGTAGCATTAGTTGATCCCATTGCGTAGGCAGTCCCTGCAATTGTTCTAACTACATAGGGAATATAAACCAGTAGCGTAGCATTTGAACTATTTACACTTGCAGTACCTGCTGAGGTAATAGTACAGGCATATACACCGGAGTTTACAGGTGTTGGACTTGCAATAGTATAGGTAGAATTTGTAGCACCAGAAATCGCTGCTGCATTAAAAGTCCACTGATAGGTCAAGGTTGTACCTGTCGCTACTACTGTAAAAGTAGTGGAGGTGCCTTGGTTAATTGTTTTACTGGTTGGCTGAGTCGTAATGACTGGAGTCGTCTGTGCCTTCAGCGATGTGAATGAAGCACATAGCACTACAGCTAGACACAGTACACGAATAGCAGCAAAAATTCGGGACATAGTAAGTGAGGTGGGGTAACCTTGGACTTTAGACTAGAACCGAAACGAGTTACTATGCCACGAAAAAAGATATCTTTAGTAACTTTTAGCCTGCAAATGTAACAAAACGCCTAAATTAAACTAGCAACCTAGTTTTTAGCGCCTCCAACGACCACCAAACTTTGGAGCACTATGGGATTTGCTAGGCCTGCGACCACCATAGCCTTGATGAGCCTTAGCGCTACTCTTAGCAGCTCCGAGTGGCTTGTATTCAAAACCTTCAAGTTGTAGACGAGGAATTTGTCTACCAATAAAGCGTTCAATATCTCGTACATCTGATTCATTTTCTGGTGATGAAAGTGTGAAAGCATCTCCCACAGCCATAGCGCGGCCAGTTCTGCCAATACGATGAACGTAATCTTCTGGATTTTCTGGTACGTCATAATTTATGACATGAGAAACTCCAGCGACATCGATACCGCGTGCAGCTATATCTGTAGCCACCATTAATTCATAGCGTCCGCTTTTGAAGCCTTCGAGAGCTTCTATACGCTGGTTTTGCGAGCGATTAGCATGAAGTACAGCAACGCTGTGATTTGCGTTTCGAAGGCGTGTAGCAATACGATCAGCACCGTGTTTAGTACGGGAGAATACGAGTACGCTTTCGAAGTCAGTCTTTGCAAGTAGTGCAAGTAAGAGGTCAAATTTTTGTTCATTTGCGACAGGGTATATCGCATGGGTAACAGAGGTATTAACAGAACGTGCAGCACCGATTTCAATACGCGCTGGATCCTTAAGTGCAAAGGAAGCAATCTTAGCTATTTCTGGAGGTACGGTTGCTGAGAAAAATAGAGTTTGGCGTTTAGCAGGGCAGCGCTGAACAACGGTTTTAACATCGTTGATGAAACCCATATCTAACATGCGATCTACTTCATCTAAAATAAGGACTTCAATGGTATTTAACTTTAGACCACCTTCTTTAATGAAATCCATTAAACGGCCAACCGTGGCTACAACAATATCGGTACCAGCGCGCAGTTCACTGCGTTGTCTACCATAACCAACCCCTCCGTGAAGGACAGTAGCACGTAAATTGCTGAAACGTGCGAAATCCCTGAAAGCAGTTTCTACTTGAGCGGCAAGTTCACGGGTAGGCTCTAAAACAAGTACGCGAGGACCACCTGGTTTATGGGCTCCAAGTTTAGATAAAACAGGAAGAGCGAATGAAGCAGTTTTTCCTGTTCCTGTTTGTGCAGAAGCTATAAGATCTTTACCTTCAAGCACTACTGGAATTGCTCTGAGCTGAATCGGTGTAGGTTCTTTGTATCCAGCGGCAGTTACACCCTGCATGATCGAGTCGGAAAGTCCAAGCTTGTTAAAAGGCATTCTGTTATTAACACATTAAAGCAGCTTTGACGCGAGGTTAAACGAGGCTGTCCGATATCCTTGTCAAAGCCAATTAAGAAGACCTTAATTAAGTCTAATGACGCTTAGCTTCCCGTTAGCCGTTAGTAAGGATCCCAGGCAAAAATTCTACCGGGATTTAATTGCTGCTGCATCTGGTTTAGTGAGTTTTTTATGCCTGACTTTCATTGCTCATTTATTTTGGTTTGGGTTATTTTTTGGCCTCGGCCTATTTATTTTTTGTTTTGTTATCATGCGTAGCTTAGATCGTTCAGGGAAAGTATTTTTCGAAGTCTCTGATACCCATATTTCCATTAAAGGAGATATGTTTGGTGATACCATTGCTCTAGAGTCACTTAATTTAATAGAAATGCGGCATGTCGATATTTCTAACAAGGGACCCGAAGCTCTAAAGTGGAAATTGTGGGGTACTGGCATGCCTGGATATTATTCAGGGGAATATTCGCTGCGTAATGGTAAATCAGCCTTGGTGTTTATTTCAAATAAACAGCAGGTTGTTTATATTCCACGTAATAACAGTGAATGCTTACTTTTGAGTGTGGAAGATCCAGCAATTTTTATGCTCGCATTACGTAGTCAAAGTGAACTCAAGACTTCTGCTAAGTTGGCTTAAAGCAATTTTTTATTTAAGTGCGGCAAACAGAATTTCTACAGGGTGGAGTGCTGTTTTCTTTGTGCCATCTTTGATTTGATGACGGCAACTAGTCCCAGAGGCTGCGATGAGTGTACCGACTGGAGCTTCGCGCACTACGGGAAGTAAAACAAGTTCTCCAATTTGATTAGAAATTTCAAAATGCTCTTTTTCGTATCCAAAAGAGCCGGCCATTCCGCAGCAGCCTGATGGTATTTCTTTTACAGAATAGCCGCGTGGAAGACTTAGTGCTTTTATGGCAATAGCCATTGTAGAGAGCGCTTTTTGATGGCAATGACCATGCACTAAGACCGTTCTCTTTTCCGAGGTAAAAGATTCGGAAGTGATTTTCCCTGCTTGTATTTCACGTGCAATAAATTCTTCGAAAAGAAAGGTATACTTAGAAATGCGTATGCAATCACTTCTCAGGGAAGTGTCTACTAAGTCGATATACTCATCTCTAAAACTTAAGATTGCTGAAGGCTCTATCCCAATAAGGGGTGTTGTTTCAGTTATTAGAGAGCTAAGTGCTTTGATGTTAGATTCTGCACACGCTTTTGCTTGATCTAGCATACCCTTTGAAAGTGCAGCTCTGCCGCTTTCAGTATGGTTTGGAATATCTACTTTGTAACCTAGGCTGTTTAAAAGAAGAACCGCTTTAATGCCTATCTCTACATCATTGTACTGAGTGAATTCATCACAAAATAAATACACCTGCTTTGAATACACGTTGCTGTGGTGATTAGCATTTTGTTTGTGCCAAGTTCTAAATTCTTGAGCAGCTAAAAGCGGAAGCGTTCTTTTTTGTGCAAAGCCAACTACAGATTTAATCCAGGAAGAAGTGAGTTTATTTGATACAAGCCAGTTATGTAACTTTGGTGCTAACATACCAAGCCCTGCAATTGTGCTAAACTTGGATATAATGTATGTTCTAAAAGGGATGTTTCCTGTGAGGTAACTTTGATGCAGCCATTCAGCTTTAAGCCGTGCCATATCTACACTGGATGGGCACTCAGATTTACACGCCTTGCATGATAAGCATAAATCCATTGCATCTGCTAAACCTGGTTCATTCCAAGGCTTAGTGGATTTACTTGGATGGCTTAAAGCATGACGTAAGAGATTAGCTCGCCCCCTTGTAGAATCTTTTTCGTTCCTAGTAGCCATGTAGCTAGGGCACATTGTACCGCCAGTGAGATGTGATTTAAGGCAATCTCCAGATCCGTTACATTTTTCAGTAGCCCTTACTATTCCACCTACCTGGCTAAAATCAAATGTCGTTTTATAATCACGCGTAATATCAGTATGGTTATACCTAAGCGAAGTATCCATAGGAGGTGTATCGATGATCTTGCCTGGATTTAAAATACCTAGGGGATCAAAGACTTCCTTTATGCTTCGCATCATTCTATAACAGTCTGGCCCTACCATGAAACTTATGAATTCACCGCGAAGTCTGCCATCACCATGTTCTCCACTTAAGGATCCGCGGTACTTTTTTACGAGTGCAGCAACATCCGTTGCAATCGCTCTAAACATCACAAGGCCTTCCTTCGTTTTTAAATTAAATAATGGTCGAGTGTGGAGTTCTCCCGCACCAGCATGCGCATAGTACACGCATTCGATTCCGTATTTACCCTTCATGAGTTGATCAAACTCTTCTATGTACTGGGGTAAATCCTCAACAGCTACTGCTGTATCCTCAACGATTTCACGAGGTTTAGCATCTCCAGTAACATTTGATAGAAGCCCTTGTCCTGCGCGGCGTAAATCCCAGACGCGATTCACGTCTGTGCCAAATAGAAGTGGAAAATCGTGCCCTAACTTAGCTGCTTTAAGTTCATCTACTAACAATGTTGCACTACGTTTAATGACATCGACGTCAGCATTGCGTAATTCGATAACTAAAATCGCACCAGGATCACCGTGAATAAAAAAACGATTTCTTTCCTGGGTAATATTTTGTTTAGTGCAATCTAAGACATGCTTATCAATAAGTTCTACTGCACTTGGTGAATATTTTAAAGCGATATTAACTGCCTTAAGTGATTCATTAACGGTTTTAAAGTGTACACAAAGCAGTGCTGGTTCAGCGGGTAGGGGCTCGCAATTAAGTTCATACTCAACTCCAAAAAATAATGTTCCTTCTGATCCAGCGATCAATTTACAGACATTAAATTGAGTATGTGATTGAGATGAGAAAATGTTATTCTCAAGCAGTGAGTCTAGTGCGTATCCAGTGTTACGCCGTGTTACTGTTTTTTTCGGAAAATTATCTGCAATTAATGACTGATTAGTAGGATTTGAAAGGAGGCTTCTTAAAGTCTGGTAAATTTTGCCCTTAAGAGTGTCTGACTTTGCACATTCTAATATAAATTCGTCTTGAGTAATGGGACCAAACATAGCCTCTGTGCCGTCACTTAAATAGCCGCGAGCAGATATTAAATGATCTCTGGTACTTCCATAAACAATTGAATTAGCACCGCAGGAATTATTTCCAACCATACCTCCAATAGTTGCTCGGTTAGCTGTTGAGGTTTCTGGTGCGAAAAAGAGTCCAAAAGGCTTAAGATAACGATTAAGCTCATCGCGTACTACCCCAGGTTGTACACGTACTGTACGTTTTTGAATGTCTACTGATAATATTCGGTTTAGCTTTGAGCTAGTCTCTACAATAATTCCAGCTCCAACCACTTGACCTGCCAGAGAAGTGCCTGCACCACGAGCAACGACACTGAGTTTATTTAACTGAGCAAATTCTAGAATAACTTTAACATCGTTATCAGAATTTGGACGAGCTATTGCTATTGGGTCCTGTTGATATTCAGAGGCATCCGTAGCATACATTAATCGACTCGAGTAATCCCACAAGAGTTCGCCTGTTAACTTGTTTCTAAGGAGGTTGAAATCAACTGTATGGCCTAAATGCACAGACATTAACTTAGTTTTTAAAGTGATAGTATACTAGGTAATTTCAGTCAGCATCTTAGACGATCTGATCTGCACTAATATTTTTAACATACATTACTTAATTTGAGTATGTTTTACTAAGACTAAGCTATATACATACAGCGACATTAATATTTAACGGATTAACGCCAAAGTATCGCTTCATGCTGCTTAACGATTCTAATCACAAATAGTGGTGGACCCTACCAGGTTTGAACTGGTGACCTCCTCAATGCCATTGAGGCGCTCTACCAACTGAGCTAAGAGCCCGTAACACTATCAAGCGATTATTAGACTAAACAGGGCTATGCCTAGGCAAGGAGTTTTTTAAATAACTCCTATTTTAAAGAAAAGGAGGTTCTTCAGTACTTGTCGCTAAGGTGTCAATTATCGCTCTGTTTTGTTCAATTAAGGTCTTAATGTAGCGTTCCTCTTTTTCACGTCTAAGAATGTAACGATATTCTGATTCACCAGCAAAAAAGATAAAACTAAAGAGAATCACTGTAATAACAGGATTTGGTGATAAAAACGGAATATACCCAGGAAAGAAAACTACACTGCAAACTGCTATTAATGCTAAAACTTTTCCTAGTGATGCCGCAAAAAATGTAGCACGTACATAAGGTAGTTTAAAAGCAAGTAGAGCACGTAGAATCCGGCCTCCATCCATCGGGAATACAGGTATCAAATTAAAAAGTCCCATGATAATGTTTGCGGCCAGTAAACTGCGCATGAGACCTGCAAAAGAGTTAGTGTTATCCAACGAAACAAGACTTCCTGAACCCCAGAAAAAAGGAATAAGAAAGCACGCAATAACTGCATTGACTGCAGGACCTGCTACGGTGATCCAAAGTTCTTTATAGGGTTCTTTAGGTATCGTTTCAAATTCAGCCATACCCCCAATTGGCATAAGCAGTATTCTACGTACCTGAATGCCAAAATACTTAGCCATTAAAGAGTGCCCAAGTTCATGGAGTACTACACAGGTAAAAAATGAGATAAGTAAAATACTACTCCATAGTAGTCCATTTAAGCCCTCATCCCAAAATCCTTCCCAGGCTGCATAGCCTAAAAGTAAGAAAAAGCTAAAATGCAGACTTAATTGAATCCCTCTAATCCGGAATAAGTTAATTGACCAGCTAAGCATGACTTAAGAAGCTATAGTTGATTTTACAGATTCGCCAGCGCTAGTTTTAATGTTTTTTTAGCTTAATTCACCATGTCTGATTTTGTTTACAAAACTCCTACTATTTTGGTCATCGATGATGACGCTGAAGTGCGTTATTCTTTGTCACGCGTTTTAACGACCAAGAAGTTCGAAGTTAAAGAAGCTGCAAGTGGAGAGTTAGGTGTTGCTGCTATTAAGAAAGGCCCTTTTCCGGATCTTATTTTCCTAGATGTACGTATGGGAGGAATGGGTGGGATAGAAGCACTTCAGCATATTCGCTCAGCTAATCCCAAACAATTAGTTGTACTCATGACTGCGTTTGGTACTGCTCAGACTGCGATCGAAGCCATGAAGTACGGGGCTTTCGATTATGTTATGAAGCCTTTTGATCCTGCACGTGTTGTTTCAATTGTTGAACAGGCTCTAAAGTTAAGAGCTGATTTACATTCTGCAGGAACATATAAACCAATCTTAAATCCAGAAGATTATAAGGAAGGTATTGTTGGCTCATCGCCAGTAATGCAGGATGTATTTAAAGTTATCGGGCAAGTTACTGCTAGTGATGTTACAGTTATGATCACAGGCGAAAGCGGCTCGGGTAAGGAACTGGTTGCTCGTTCTATTTGGAAGCATAGTCACCGCTCAAGTAAGCCTTTTATTGCCGTAAATTGTGCAGCTATTCCTGATAATTTAATTGAAAGTGAACTGTTCGGCCATGAAAAAGGCTCTTTCACGGGTGCAACAGGACAGCGTCTTGGAAAATTCGAACTCTGCGATACAGGCACAATTTTCTTAGATGAAATAGGCGATATGGCCCTAGCCACTCAAACAAAAATTTTACGTGTTCTGCAACAAGGTGAAATTCAGCGAGTAGGTGGAACAGATACGATTAAAGTCGATGTACGTATTATTGCAGCGACTAATAAAGATTTAGAGACAATGGTTAAGGCTAAGACATTTCGTGAAGATTTGTATTACCGCTTGAATGTCGTTCGTATCCGTATGCCTTCCTTAAGAGAAAGACCGGACGATATTCCACAGATTGTTGATTTCTGTCTCCAGAATTTAGTCAAACAACGTAAAGCCAAAGCAACACGCGTTTCGCCTGAAGCAATGACGCTTCTAGTAAAACATACATGGCCAGGAAATGTACGCGAACTAGAGAATACAATTTACCGCAGTGCAGTTATTGCACAAACGGATGCAATTGTGTTGAAGGATTTACCACCAGAAATTCAAGCACTGGATGGAACTCAGCTAAGTGCAGAAGCCTCTACTCAATCACCTGCATCGTTAGTCGATGATGTATCAGTGAAGACAGCGCTTGATATTATTTTTAATCATTTCGAGAAATCTGGCTCTCCCATACTTGAGCAAATTTCATCGGAAATGGTAACACGTGCTGTAGCAAAAGATCCTAAGCAGGCTGCCGCACTACTTGGTATAACTAAAGCTGCACTAGCAAAAAGATTTAAAACTTAGGCTTTTTTGTCGCCGTAACCGTCTGGGTTATTTTTATGCCATGCCCAGGCTGTTCTTACTATGGAATCTATCGTTGGGTATTCAATAATCCAACCTAATTCATTTTTAGCTTTAGATGAATTTGCAAATAGTGTGGCTGGATCTCCTGGTCGTTTAGGTTTGTTGATAACTAAAATCTTCCGACCAGTAACTCGCTCCACTGCACTGATTACTTCGCGATTAGAACTAGGTCTGCCTGTTCCTAAATTATAAAATAAACCAGTTCCTGGTATATCTAATTTATTAAAAGCAGCTATGTGTGCTCTACTTAAATCATCAACATGAACGTAGTCACGTAAACATGTTCCATCTGCAGTAGGATGATCTGTTCCGTAGAGTTCTAAGTGCGGTCTTTTACCCATAGCGACATCAAAGGCTATTGGGATTAAATGAGTTTCAGGACTATGGTCTTCACCTATACTGCCATCGGAAGCAGCACCTGCTGCATTAAAATATCTAAAGGCTGCAAAACTAAAACCATACGCGTGGGCTGCAGCTTTTAATATATTTTCAACATCCAGTTTTGTTTGGCCGTAAGGACTAATCGGTTTCTGGGGTGCGTCCTCAGCCATGGGAAGCACTTTAGGAATTCCAAAGGTCGCACATGTGGATGAGAAAACGAACTTAAGAACTGATGCAGAACGCATTGCACTAAGTAGACTCAGTGTTGCAGCTACGTTATTTTGATAATACTTAAAGGGATCAGTAACGGATTCACCTACATAGCAGTAAGCAGCAAAGTGCATCACAATATCTATCTTTTCTTCTTTAAGGATGCGGGTTAGTTCAGCCTCATTATGAAGATCTACTGTGTAAAATGGGGTTCCTTTAGGCACTGCTTTTATGTGCCCGTAGACTAAATTATCTACCACAATAGGCTTATGACCGGCTAAAATGAGCTGTCTTACGCAGTGACTTCCGATATAACCTGCACCTCCGGCAACAAGTACGTTCATGATAGGTAATAAGTTAGGCATTGTGTTGAATTAAAAACAAGCCTTCCTTAAATGCTTTCCGTCAGCGCCTAAATCAGGTTAGCTTACGGTTGCCTTACGTCCTCTTACATGAAGCACACTCGCATAGTTATCACTGGTATAGGCCTAACAGCCCCCAACGGTAATTCTCTAGAAGAATTCCGCAGGAGTTTGCTTGGCGGAGTATCAGGGGTAGAGACTATTGATGTACGCTACATGGGAAGACACCCAGCTGGGGTATGTCATTTTGATCCCCTTAGGCATCAAAAGAAAAAAGAACTTAGGGTAGGTACTCGCGCTGGAAGTATTAGTATTTACTGTGCAAGAGAAGCGATGGCTGATAGCCGCCTTGACTTTACCAATACTTCTACAGACAGAGTGGGTATCTACATTGGCTGCACAGAACACGGAAACGTAGAGACTGAGAATGAAGTCTATGCTATTTCTAAGTTCGGCTATGACACTAAATTTTGGTCTCACTATCACAACCCTAGAACTGTAGCTAATAATCCAGCGGGTGAGGTATCTCTTAATTTAGGGATTACAGGCCCCGCATACACCATTGGAGCTGCCTGTGCTGCAGGGAATTTAGGACTTATTCATGCGACTCAAATGCTCCGTTTAGGAGAAGTCGATGTAGCCATTTGCGGAGGAGTCAGTGAGAGTATTCATACCTTTGGTATCTTTGCTGGATTTAAGTCACAGGGTGCACTAGCAGCCCACGTAGACCCCAAGCAAGCCTCCCGCCCATTCGATAGGGATCGTAACGGAATCGTTGTTTCTGAAGGCGGATGTCTTTATACATTAGAACGTCTTGAGGATGCTATTAAGCGTAATGCTAAGATATATGGGGAAATAGCCGGTTACTGCGTTAATAGTGACGCCAGTGACTACGTCCTGCCTAACCCAACTCGCCAGGCTGAATGCGTTCGCCGGGCTATAACCAATGCCCAAATAGAGTCTAAAGACGTAGATATTGTTAATACCCACGCAACTGCAACCCCACAGGGTGATATTCAGGAGTGTGAGGCTATTAGGGCTGTTTTCGGTGAGGGATGCCCCACAACATCGATTAATAACACGAAAAGCTTCATTGGGCATACGATGGGGGCTGCTGGAGCACTGGAATTAGCAGGTAATTTACCCGCTTTTACGGATTCTATCGTTCATCCTACAATAAATGTTCAAAATCTGGATCCTTTATGTGATTTACCCGGTTTGGTGCTTAATGCACCTAAACGCGTCTCGAAAGTGGATACTATCCTTAATAATTCCTTCGGTATGTTAGGCATAAATTCTACATTGATCGTTTGCAAGTATGTGGCATAGTTAATGGTTCGCTCTTAACTATGACCAACGACGAAACTAAGAAAGCTGTACTAGATATTATTGCCGACATTGCGCCGGACGAAGATCTATCGAATTTGAAGAGCGATCTTCGCTTACGTGATCAAGTGCAGCTCGATAGTATGGACTTTCTGGATATCGTTATGGAACTTAGAAAACGCCACGGTATTGAAGTACCAGAGGCTGAATACGGTAAATTAGCATCTTTAGATAGCTGCGCTGAATATTTGACTCCAAAATTCAACGCGCTCGAAGCGAAGCGTTGAACTCACGTTCGCATTACGAAGTCGTTATCCTGGGAGCGGGTCTATCTGGCCTCGCAGCTGGTGTACGCTTGGCGCACTTTGGGAAAAAAGTATGTATCTTTGAACGCCATAATGCACCAGGTGGTCTTAATAGTTTTTATAGTATTAATGGCAGAAAGTTTGATGTAGGGCTTCATGCTGTAACTAATTATGTGCCGCAAGGGGTTAGAGGAACAGCCCTATCTCGAGTACTTAGACAACTGCGCATTGACCGCTCTGAACTTGATCTATGTGAACAGCGTCAGTCGCGCATTACATTTGGTAAATCACAGCCAGTAACGCTTAATTTTAATAACCAGTTTGCTTTTTTTGAATCAGAAGTTGCGAAACATTTCCCTTTGGAAGTAGACGGACTAAAACGGTTAGTTGAACGAATTAAAGCCACCGATTATTCACCGCAAGCACCAGTTCTTTCTGCTCGCGCCGTAATTAAAGAATTTATCCATGATCCTTTACTCGAGGATATGCTTTTATGTGTACCTCTTTTTTATGGTTCAGCTCAAGAGGGCGACATGAGCTACAGTCAGTTTGCGATGTTATTTCAGGCATCAATTCTGGAAGGACTTGCACGACCTTTTGATGGAATAAGACCTTTAATAAAAGTACTGCTGGATAAATACAGGGCTGGTGGTGGTGAGCGCCGCATGAAATGTGGCGTAAAGCGGATTAAAGTTAATGCAGGCAAAGTTTCTGTTTTAATTCTCGATAGTGAAGAAGAAATAACTGCAGACGTTGTGCTATCATCCATCGGTGCTTTAGAAACAACTGCTTTAATTGATAACCAAAGTAACGCGGATTCTAATTTACAGTCATCACCTCATGTAACTGAAGGACGTATCAGTTTTGCTGAAACAATTTCAGTGTATAAGGGTGAACCGTTAGAATTAGGTTTCGGGCAAGATACAGCACTTTTTTTTAACGACTCTGATCGCCTCGATTACTCAGCACCCAAAACGCAGATTGATACACGCTGCGGAGTAGTTTGTATTCCCAATAATTTCATCTTCGGGGCGGATCGTAAAATGCCAGAAGGCATAGTTAAGATTACTTGTCTTGCTAATTATTCTTTGTGGACAAATTTATCCGACGAAAAATACAAAGCTGATAAAGAGGCGTGGTATATGCAGATGCAGCGGAGTGCCTTAAAGTATTATCCTAGCGCAAATGAGCATCAGCTTAAAGGATCACTTATTCAAAGTGATATGTTTACTCCGAAAACAGTGAAACGCTTTACTGGTCACTTAAATGGAGCTATTTACGGATCACCCACTAAGAATATATCAGGGACAACTGCGATTAGTAATTTATATTTATGTGGGACTGATCAAGGCTTCTTAGGAATAATAGGAGCAATGCTTAGTGGTGTCACAATGGCCAATACACATATACTGACTAAAGGGGGCGTAGAGGCTTAAAGCTTCACGTACACACTATGGCTTACGACTGGCTTAAAGGAGTTGCTGATGAATATGATGTCATCGTAATAGGCAGTGGCTTAGCAGGAATGACCGGAGCAAACTATTTAGCTAAGGCTGGATGGAAAGTCTTACTGCTTGAGCACCATTATCAGTTTGGTGGACTAGCTACATGGTTTACTCGCAAAGGTGGACATATTTTTGATATCTCCTTACATGGTTTTCCAATTGGAATGATTAAATCATGCAGGAAGTATTGGAATAAAGATATTTCCGATCGTATCGTTCCTTTGCGAGATATTCGTTTTATTAATCCTCAAATGAATGTGAAAACGACGTTCACAAAAGAGGACTACACACGCGTTTTAGTAGAAGAATTAAAGGTGGATAGACAAGTTGTTGATCAATTCTATGCCTACTTAGCGGGCATGAATTTCTTTGATCACAATCAGGAAACAATTCGTGAATTATTTAACAGATTCTTTCCCGGTAGAGAAGATGTACAGCGGCTACTTCTAGAGCCGATCAGTTTTGCCAATGGTTCTTCACTGGATGATCCCGCAATCGCCTATGGTATCGTTTTCACCAATTTTATGGGATCAGGCATCTATACTTTTCAAGGTGGCTCTGATCTTTTAGTTGAAAAGATGACCGAAGAGTTAAAGAAAAATGGAGTTGAGCTTCGCAAGAAAGTACTTGTTGAAAAAATTCTCGTTGAAGAGGTTAATGGTCTTAAAGTGGCGTGCGGTGTAGTCACTAAAAGTGGGAGAACCATCCGTGCAAAAGCAGTACTTTCAAATTCGAATTTAAAAAACGTACTGTTTCGTCTTTTAGGTGAAGCTAATTTACCTAAAGATTATGCAGCAGAGGGTAAAGCTGTGAGACTTAATTCAACCTCTTGCCAAGTTTATCTAGGAATTAAGAAAGGGGAATCTATTCCCCATATAGGCGATTTAGTATTTACCTCCCAAAGTCCTCATTTAAATACTGAAGAATTAACGTCTCTTCATACCACCAGCCGCACGTTCTCACTATATTATCCAGAGACTCGTCCCGGTTCTGATAGGTACTCCGTAGTTGTTTCTATTAATGCTAAGTATTCAGATTGGCAGCACTTATCTGACGAGCAGTATGCTAAAGAAAAGGAGAGATTGATTGACGAATCTATCACTGCTCTTGAAGTATATATTCCTGATGTAAGATTAAAGATTGATTGGAAAGAAGCTGCAACACCGCGGACCATAGAGCGATACACAACTCATACTTCAGGTACATCGTTTGGCACTAAGTTTGAAGGACTTAAAGTATCCATGGATTTACCTGATAAAGTTCCTGGTATGTACCATGCTGGATCAGTTGGAATTATCATGTCAGGCTGGCTTGGAACCATGAACTATGGTGTAATAGTCGCTAATAAAATAGATCGACACTTACGTCAGATAAAAACCTCATAACCGCTTATGTCCACAGAAGTCACAGAACGTATTCCGCATCGTCCACCATTTCTGTTTGTAGATGAAATCATCTCAGAAACAGAGGAAGGTCTCGTGGCAAAACGCACTTGGAGAGCGGAGGAAGACTTTTATAAGGGCCACTATCCTAATGCGCCAATTACGCCAGGGGTGCTTCTGTGTGAAGCCGTATTTCAAACAGGCGCTCTATTTTTATCACGGCAATTAGGTAAAGCAGGGACTCCCGGGGTTCCCTTATTAGCTCGCATTGGAGATGTACGCTTCAGAAACCCAGTATTTCCTGGGGAAACCACTATAATCGAAGTGAAGAAAAAAGAGGCATTAGGAGGTTTCGTAATGATGTCAGGTTCAGTTAAATCAGGTGAAAAACGTGTCCTTACTGTTGATTTCGCAGTCGCCTGGAAGACTCCAGAAGCTAAGGTTTAACCATGGCCGACTATTTAGGCATAGCTCAAAAGACATTCTTAGTGTTTGGGGTAGCGAATAAACGCAGCGTTGCGTGGCATATTGCACGCTCACTTGAAGAGCAGGGTGCTCGTGTCATTTATAGTGTAAGATCGGAATCCCGTAAGAAATCTCTTGAAACTCTGCTGGCTGGTAAAACTGTTTATATCTGCGACGTAGAACATGAAGGCTCGATTTCTAAATTAGCCTCTGAAGTAAGGGCGTCTAATTGTGGCAAGCTTGATGGTATTGTGCATTCCATCGCATTTGCGAATTACTCAACTGGAATGAAGCCATTTCATGAGACACTAAAGGCAGATTTTTTACAGGCTTCTGCTATCTCTGCTTTTTCTTTAGTAGAAATTGCAAACGTATTTAAAAGCCAAATGGCAAGTGATGCATCCGTTGTTACATTAGGTATTTCATCCTTACTGGTAACTCCTGATAACTATGGCTACATGGGTCCAATCAAAGCTGCGTTAGAATCCTGTACGCGCTTCCTCGCTAAATCATTTAGTGCTGATACTGAGGTTCGTTTTAATGTAATTGGTTCAGGTCCACTTAAGACTAGCGCCTCTGCAGGTATTCCTGGGTATTTAGAAAGTTATCTTTTTGCTGAAAAAATAACGTTTAGAAAACGTAATCTTCAAACACAAGAAGTTGCCGATACAGCTTTATTTTTACTCAGCAAAAGAAGTAGTGGTATTAATGGAACAACTCTGATTGTAGATGCTGGCTTAGGTAGTAATTACTTTGATCAAGAAGTTATTCGTCTGGCGATGCGTAGTGAGACAAATAAACAGACCTAAGTAACGCACTTATGCATTTTTCTCACGTATGTATCGAATCCTTAGCGTTTGTACTTCCAGATGAAGTATTAACATCTGCTGCAATTGAGGAACGTTTAGGCAGTGTCTACGAAAAATTAAAACTTCCATTTGGTCGTTTAGAATTGATGACTGGGATTAAGGAGCGGCGTGTTTGGCCTGAAAAAATGCGCCCATCTGAAGGAAGTGCCAAAGCGGGTAAAGCTGTACTAGCAAAATCAAAACTTAAAGCTGAAAGTATAGAGTTATTTATTCATGCAGCTGTGTGCAGGGATATGCTTGAGCCAGCAACAGCCTCATTTGCGCATGCTGCGATTGGCCTTCCAGAGACAGCACAGATTTTTGATATCTCGAATGCATGTCTTGGATTTTTAAATGCGATGACTATGGCAGCGGGAATGATTGAGTCTGGTCAGATTAAATGCGCGATGATTGTTTCCTCTGAAAATGGTAGACCATTAGTTGAGCACACCATTAAGCATTTAAATGAAAGTAATCTTTCAAGAAATGAGATTAAACCTTTCTTTGCTAATCTAACTATTGGGTGTGGAGCGGTTGCTGCGATACTTTGTCATGATTCATTAGTAGAGGACAGCGGGCACCGCTTACTGGGTGGTGTAGCTAAAGCGGCAACCGTGCATAGCGCCTTATGCCAAGGCGATTCTGAAGGTAGTGATGGCCTAGCAATGCAAACTGATTCTGAGCAACTGCTTGTTGCTGGGGTAGAACTTGCTTACAAAACATGGCTCGATTTTAAACAGACTCAGGGTTGGACTGAAACAGATGTAGACCGTTTTATTGGACACCAGGTAGGGGCTGTACATAGACGCCGCGTTTTTGAAACCTTAGGACTTGATTTAGCTAAGGATTTTTCAACGTTTGAAACCTTAGGTAATATGGGATCTGCTTCATTGCCAATTACTCTCGCGTATGCAGAGAAAGCAAATGCAATAAAGTCAGGCGACCGTCTTGCTTTATTTGGAATAGGTAGCGGATTAAACTGTATGATGTTAGGAGTAGAATGGTAATGGATACAGTAATCCCAGAGCATCTTAAAAAGGAATATCCTTATACGCCTAAGTCATTTTTAACACCTTGGGGTGTAAAGATGAGTTACCTAGATGAAGGCACCAGTCCAAAGCCAAACCAAGCAGTTTTATTTATACATGGTAACCCAACTTGGTCCTTTTTTTATCGGAAGTTAATTCCAAGAGTTTTCAACTCTTATCGCTGCATTGTTCCTGATCACATTGGAATGGGGCTTTCAGATAAGCCGCTTGATTATTCATATACCCTTAAAACACGTATCGATGACATTGAGGCCCTTGTTAATGCCTTAGGTCTTACACGTGTTCATTTAGTAGTGCATGATTGGGGTGGAGCAATTGGAATGGGACTGGCCGTGCGAAATCCCACCTTAATTGATAAAATTGTTATTTTAAATACAGCTGCCTTTCCTTCCAAAATTCTTTCAAAACGAATTGCATTCTGCCGTCTCCCTTATTTAGGTCCATGGTTTATACGTGCCCTAAATGGTTTTGCCTGGCCTGCAACGTGGATGGCCATGCACACGAGGAAATTAACTGTCATCGAAAAAGAAGGTTACTTACTGCCGTATGATTCCTGGAATAACCGAGTTGCGGTGAATGCTTTTGTGCAAGATATTCCGATGCAATCTAATGACAGCAGTCGTAAGACACTGGAAGGTATCGAAGTAGGACTTAATCAATTTAAAAATAATCCCATGTTTATCGTTTGGGGAGGTAAAGATTTTTGCTTTAACGATTATTATTATGGTCAGTGGAGGAAACGTTTTCCTGAAGCTAAAGCTTTATATTTACCTGATGTAGGGCACTACGTCTTAGATGACTGCGATAGTGCTGTACTTGAATCCATCGCTCAATTTATTGTTAACTAATTCTATTTATGAAATTCGAACACTTCGCGATCAATGTAGCCGATGTACGCACGACAACGCAGTGGTATGTTCAACACTTGGGCTTGAAAATCGTACGCAGCATTGAACATGCTCCATACACTAAATTTTTAGCTGATGAAACCGACCGAGTTGTGATTGAACTTTATTCAAACACAACGGTTGTAGCTCCTGACTATTTTACAATCCCACCACTTAATTTCCATATCGCCTTTGTGGCTGCCAATGCAAAGCAAGTAGAGGAGAGTCTCATTGCGGCCGGTGCTACACTGTTCAAGGAAGAGACATTACCAGACGGGTCTTTTCTTGTGATGATGCGTGATCCTTGGGGTGTTCCACTGCAATTCTGTCAGCGCACAAAGCCATTTTAGTGCTTACCAACGGCCTACGTTGGTTATCTTTATACGGGACAACTGCTTACAAAAAGGTGCTTTCCTTCTAAGCTAAGAGTCTCTATATTCTTATGTTCATATGCAAAAATCCCTGATTATTTTTAAACCTGATTGCATGGAAAAGCGTAATGTCGGAGCGGTTTTAAGCCGTTTTGAAAAAGCCGGTTTTACGGTAATCGGATGCAAAATGACACGGCTTAAGCCAGCTGTACTACGTGAGCATTATGCTCATGTCGCTCATCTTCCATTCTACCCAGAAATCGAAGCCTTTATGAGCTCACGTCCTGTGATTGTACTAGCTTTACAGGGAGATAATGTGGTGCAGCAGGTTAGAGACCTTCTTGGACCTACAGATTCACGTAAAGCAGCCAAGGGAACTATTCGTGGCGATTTTGGTACTGATATGATGACTAATGTGGTACACGCATCCGATAGTGTTGAAAATGGAGTAACTGAAATTGCTCGTTTCTTCACATCTGAAGAGATTTTCTTAGGCTAATAATTAATTCCGTAGGTTATGGTACGTATCTATACCTACAGTAAGTGTAGTACTTGTAAGTCAGCGACACGTTGGCTTACTAAGCACGGCCACTTGTTTACTGAAATTGCGATCAGGCAAACGCCTCCTAGTCCTAAAGAATTAAAGCGCATGTTAAAGGCCCAGAATAGTCTTAAAAAACTATTTAATACCTCAGGACTGGATTATAGAGCACTAGGTCTTGCAAAAACTTTTGATACACTAACTGAGGCCGAAGCTTTCGCATTGCTGTTGGGTAACGGTAACTTAGTGAAGCGACCTTTCGTTATATCAGAAAAAGTACAACTTACCGGCTTTGATGATGCGGTGTGGACTAAGGCTTTTAATGTTTAATGTTTATCGTAGGAAGCGTGCTTAGTTTCTTGGATTAAAATGATAGAAATTAAACTAAGTAGTGCTGCTGCACTTAAATAATACCCGACATAATTAAGGCCGAATTTTATAGCGAGTGTAGTAGCAATATAAGGAGCTGCGGATGCGCCTAAAATGCCAGCCATATTAAAACTAACTGATGATCCGGTATAGCGAACCGAGGTAGGATAAAGTTCTGATAATAAAGTGCCGAGCGGACCGTAGGTCATTCCCATTAAGATAAATCCAATAATCAGGGTAGCGAGTATACCTAGAATTCCTGCTGAAAATAGAGTGCCTAAGCCTAGGCCGAATATAATAATACCAATAGATACAGTAATTAAGGTAATTCTTCGACCAAATTTATCTGCTAGATATGCAGAATACGGAATGGCTAATCCAAAAAAGACTACACCAATCATTTGTATAATTAGGAATTGATTTCGACTATAGCCTAAATGGGTTGTACCCCAGGATAGACAAAAAACAGTCAGTAAATAAAATAAGACAAAGGTGGCTACCGCTATAAAAGTTCCTAAAATAAGAGCTCTAAGATGACTTTTGAAGAGTGTAATGAGTGGCACTTCGACACGTTTATTTTCATTTAAAGTCGCGAGAAATGCTGGAGTTTCAGTAATTTTTAATCGCACATAAAGACCGACAAAAACTAAGGCGCTACTGGCAATAAAAGGTAGTCTCCATCCAAATGAGATAAACTGCTCGTTTGTTAAAGTAAGAGATAAGAGTAAGAATAATCCACCCGAACAAATAAAGCCAACTGGAGCGCCAAGCTGCGGAAACATTCCGTACCAAGCACGTTTATTAGGAGGAGCATTTTCCGTAGCTAAGAGTATTGCACCTCCCCATTCTCCACCTAAACCCAAACCTTGTCCCAAGCGGCACAGTGCCAAAAGAAGCGGTGCAGCCATACCAATGGAGGCGTAGGTCGGTAAAAAGCCAATAGCGACTGTAGAAAGCCCCATAGTCAGTAAGGCAGCTACTAGGGTGGCCTTGCGACCAATGCGGTCACCGAAGTGTCCGAATAAGGCAGAACCAACAGGGCGAGCAAAAAATGCGAGTGCGAATGTAGCTAAAGACTGTAGGGTAGCAGCGGTAGCATCAGATGCAGGAAAGAAAAGCTTCGGAAATACTAGGACTGCAGCTGTAGCGTAGATATAAAAGTCAAAAAATTCGATCGCTGTACCAGCTAAACTAGCCAGTAAGATTCGGCGCGGCGAATTAGCAGATCGGGTAGGGGGTTCTGTAGTTGCCATGAACAAGTTGGTACTGAAAATTAGAATCAACAAGAGCTCAAGCCTATCTGAGCTCTTAGAGCTGAATATAAAAGTAAGCTAACTGTGTTCTCAGGATTGCACTCTTATCTCATGTGGTCTTAGTTTTCTTAAAACTTATTTGTTTATGTCCTATTCCATACAGACACGTTCCTACTTAGCCTGGGTGCTTGTTTTTGTATTTGCATTTCTTGCTATCTACGAAGGAGCGTTTTACTTGAGAGAATCGTTTAAAGTGAGCAGTATGAACGACGAATTATCACTCACTCGTTTGGAGCTTCAGTCTGCACGTAACACACAGGAAGCGCAGGCTATTTTGCATGCAAGAGAAGTATTGGATTTAAAGGACTACTCAAACCGCCTAAGGCTTGATTTACTATCCAGTAGATCAAAAAAAGCTGTTAAAGCCCTAGGTATTGTAGCATGGGATCCTCTCACACTTCAGGGAGTCTCAGTTATATCTCAGTTACCTGTACTTAAATCTGGTATGAGTCTTGTATTAACTTATACGAGCACAACGTCCACTACACCACAGTTTCTAGGTAACTATAAGTTAGATGAAACTAAACACGAAGCACGGCTTTATTTTCATCCTCATGAGCTAGCTGCAACAGGTCACTATTGTGTCCGTCTTATTGGGGTAGTAAACCAAGTTCAGAATCCTGAAGGGTCCTTGATTCTTCAATCTCTTTAGCCGTTTTAGGTTTTGGTGAAGCAGGCTTTGGTTGAACTAAATCAGGTACATTGGCTGCTTTTCCTAATAGATCATGCCAATAAGTCTGATCTAATTTATTTAAAGAACCTTTAATTGTAATTGGTTGGCTTAGTTGCGTAAAACCAGAATCAGATGAATTTACTGCATCAAGTTTCGCTTTCTTAAGAAGCTCTGCACTTTTACCTTTAACTAACAAAGTTAAATTTAAATCAAGTGGGGCATCCACAAAGGCTGTATTTTTTGAGTAAATACTACCAAAACCACGGATATGCACATCTGCTGAAATAAAGTTAATGGAATCGAGTCTAATTAAGCCAGTTGGAGAAATGGTAGCATTTAGCTTTAATGTATCATAACCAATTTCAGAGAGTTCGTTGGTTAATGAAATCGCATTATCCGCGTTCTGACTGATTGGATTGTCCCTGTATTTCTCTAAATGATCTTTCAATTGGAAAAACGAGCCTAACTTTTGACTCACTGTGCCTAAGGTATCGCTCATAACAGAGGCAGTTTGTGGTATGGTGTCTCCAATATTAACCTTCAATAGGCGAATTATCCCGCTGGTACTATGTAAGTGTAAGGTGCGGGTAGCATTGCTGAAAAGCTCGGGCACAGTATTTGCGTCAGCTAAAATATCGGCATCAAACGAAAATTTTCCCTCGAAAATAGGTTCTACACCTTTCTTGGGTTTCAGCAGAAATTCACTACTCGGAAGTTCATTCATTGTTGCCTGAGCACGTAGGCTATAAGTAGGGCTTTTGGCATCTTGATAACTGAGTGTGCCATCTGAGGTAAATCCATGAGTACTTGGAAAAATGCCGCGCGCTCCCTTCATGTGAATATGGTCAGGTTCTACTTCGAACATAGCAGAAAAAGCATTTATGTTCTGCTCCCCGGTTTCTAGATGTGCAAATTCTGTTACAACTCTTCCAGAGACCTTACCCCATAAAGCTTCGTGTGGTTTAGCTGCTTGAGTAAGCAGGGATTTATGAAGCGATAAGCAAGGGTGAAGTAAAATAAGGTCTGAAGTGTTTACTTTATCACCAGTTACTTTGGCTTCAAATACAGTCAAATTTTGCTCGTGGCTTAAAGAACCCTCGAAAGTTAAATCGCTTGTAGAATCACCGTGTACAATACTAACGGTAGTGAAAAGTGACTGTGTATTGTTTGGGAAGAAATCTACGCGTGGATCTATTTTAAAATGCGTATTATCCTGCAAACCTGAGATTCCTAAATGACTTTCAAAAGTAGTAGATGCTGGGCTTGATGTTCCACTAATATCGCCTTGGATTAAATCTCCTTGGATGCTACTGATAATTGAATTTGTAAAAAAATGTTTAATTTCACTTAGGTGCGCACTACCTTTTGCATTAAAGGTTGATGCCTGTTCAAGGTCTCTGGCTCTAAAAGCTACCCCAGAGATTTTTAACCAGTTTATATTAGCTGAATCTAGCTGTAGTGATTTAACTGTATAATGAAGACCATCACTACTTGAAGTAAGTTCAAACTCAGTTGAGCTAGTTAGGTTTGGAATTGTCGCAAACTTAGAAAAATTTAATGTAAGATCAGAGCTGTGAAAAGGTTTTGAAGTAGAGAGTTTAAAGCCATCCTTTGTTTTCTTAAGGCTAAAATCTCCATCAGCATCTTTACCTGAAAGTAGTACAGGCTTTGTAAGGCACGAGATCCATTCTAGAGGCAAGGCTATTGGAGTAAGCTGTAGTAAATCCTTATCAAGTAATTCTGTATTGAGATTCCAAGTTGTGGTATTTAAAATGATTGGTCTATAAATTTTATAGGTAGCAATTGTTTTATTCGTTGCTAGATCCCCTGATAATTTCAGCAGGGTGAATTGATTATTTGCTACTTTAAATGAAAATTCGGAATCAGTTTTAATACGATTTAAAGCTGAAAGATCTGGATTAAGAACTTCTAGATGGTCAAATTCATCGTGTAACAATCCTGTTACTGTGAAGGCGTCAGTTGTTTCAACATATTCAAAAGTACCACTTCCATGTGCATTGAATGAAGCAAGTGCTTTATCAGAAATAAAATGACCTAGTGTATTTTGATCAGCGTTAAGACTCCATACTCCGCTTACTTTACTATAGGATGAATCTATGTAAGCCCTCAGTTTTAATAGTTTAGAATTAGACGATGTAACTTCAGTAGTTATATATTCATCAGAACCAGCTTTAGCTCGATCTAATGTTAAGTCATAGGATGTTCCATCCGGGAATGCGGTGCCAGTTGGTACTCCATTAGCTTTTATTGAGTAACTTTCCAAATGCCGCTGTTTATTAAGCTGGAAAGAAAAAGTACCGTCTAAATGCATACCGTTAACTAACATTTCAGGATCACCAAATATGCTCGATAAGCTAAAGGTAAGAGTTCCTTTACCTTCAATATTCAACCTGCCAGCACTTACTTGAAGGTGAGAATGAATAGGAGACCTACCGCCAATACCTGGAAGAATTATTTGCCCATCCAGTTCAATTCCATCTATACATAAACCAACTGGAATAGGGAGCGCATTAAAGAATGATTCAAGTGATTTACTTAGTGTGTTAAAGTTAAACTCAGCTTTTTTTTGATTAGTTAGATCAAGTATCCAGCCTTTAGCTACAAGCTCCTTAAGATTAGCTTGCTTGGATTGCAGGGTATTAATTACTGGGAGTTTTGCATCAAGGGCTGGGAGTGTGAAAGAGACACCATCTTTTTTGAATGAAAAATCCTCGATCGAGAGTTTACCAAAACTTGCTGATACAAAGCCTAAATTTGTATCATTAAAACCTGCCTTATCTAGTTGGCTATTTGCTAACCATGTTTGAAATGCAGGCAATATCAGTATTCCTGCTGCTATCAGCAGAATGGCAAAAAGGTACAAAAAGGGGCGAAATAATTTCACAATGATTCCAATTAGCGACCGCTATCATTACACGCATGTTTCACGGTTTTAACATGCTTTTCATTTATTTTTTAAGAGCAAGTGAGTTGAACTAATTTCCACTTTTTAACAGAAGTCACTAGAAATCCTGGATTTACGACTTTCGTATACTTAGATATGAATATAATTGACTGTCCGTTTTTAAATTTAAACCACTGCTGTATAGCGACTTATGTGTTTTTGAACTATAACTTAACTTAGTTACCTGTTAAATATGTGTACTTAACAAGTATACGGGTCTGTAGTTAATCACCCGCTTAGCGTCACAGCTAGCACACCTCTTTGTTACACAGACATAACCTAAAACACTAAGTATGAAAAACCCTAGATTAAAAATGCTTCTAGCCCTTGGCTTCATTGCATTACTTGTTTCTTCAAACGCAAGAGCACAAACCGCAGCACCAGTTGAAGCAAATTCAACTGCACCATCAGGTGAAGTTGTACAACTTCCTGCTTTCGAAATAACATCAGAAAAAGACACTAACTATGCTGGAACATCTTCACTGAGTTCCACACGTGTTGCTGTTGATCTGTCTGAACTTTCACAATCTGTGAAAGTATTAAATAATTCATTTTTACAAGCTATCAATCCAACGATGATGAGCGATATGCTCGATTACGTAGGTGGTGGACAAAATGGACAATTAAACTGGACTCCTGGACGTATGAATATCCGTGGTTTCACAGGTGATGCTGATTATAATGATGGATTCGCTCCTTCAGCCGCTTCAACTGTTGATTCAATGATTTTCGATCGTTTCGAAATCATTAAAGGTCCATCAGCAATCTTCTTAGCTGCAGATGGTAGCCCAGGCGGTATTGTTAATAAAATTGTTAAATCACCGCTCACAACTGCTTCAACTGAGCTTTCGATTCAAACCGGTTTGTTTGATGGTAACCATGTTGGTTTAGATACAACAGGTCCGGTTACTAAAGATGGTAAACTTCTATACCGTTTGATAGCTGGTCAGACTTATAACAATGGGTATTACCAAAACACTCACATGCACCGCTTAACAGTTCTTCCTGAATTAACTTACGTTTTCAGTGCTGATACTAAACTAGAAATTAAGTCAGAAGTTGTTGAAACTAATTGGCCTTCCTACAATGGTCTGCCAATCGATCCACGTACATTAAAGATGATCGATCTTCCTTATGATTCTACACAGGATTTGGATTCACCACTTAACTGGCGTCATGATAACGTGCATCGCGTATGGGGTTCATTCAATACCCGCATTAATCAAAATATAGCAATAAGTATACGTGGTATGCGTGCATTTGACCGTGCTGATCGTCTTGAATCTATCGCTCCAACTTGGACAGAAGGTTCAAACGTTTGGACAAATGCTGCAGTAAGTACAACTCCAGCAGCTGGTCAACCAGCTTGGTCTGGTCCAAGTAATTACACCGGTGGTGCGATTAATCGTAACACTATGAATGCCGATGATGCGCATAGCACATACAATGACATTCAAGCTGATATTAACACGAACTACTCAACTAAGTGGTTTAATAATTTATTCTTACTTGGTGCTGAACATCGTGATTCACCTAGTGAAACAGAAACATGGAAGACTGGTAGTTCAGCAGCTCTGTCCTCTACCGGTGGAGTATCATCAAGTGCATGGTATCCTTATGCACCTAATACCCCAGCTACTGTAATTACTAATTATGTTACTCCTAGTGCATACACTCAGACTCAATCCCTTCAAAACCGTGTATATGCACTCGAAACACTTAAGCTGATTGGCGATCGCCTTATATTAAGTTTTGGTGTGTCACGTGCATGTACATACTCAGGTACCTTTAATTATTTAAAGGGCGTTTGGTCTGGTGTGCCTTATAACTTAAACAAAAACCTTACTCAGTACGGTGTTGTTTATAAAGTTATTGAAGGTGTTAGTCTCTTCACTGGTTATAATCAGAACTTTGCTGTAAATGGTATTGGTACTCTAAATGGTGTACCTAATTCTGTATATCCTCCTAAGACAGGACAACAGCATGAAGTTGGTATTAAAACTGATTTTCTATCTCATCGTTTAACGTTCGATCTGTCATATTTCGACGTTCACCAAGCAAACAATACCGTTCCTTCATTCCCATCAGATCCACTCAATCCAAGCGTATTAATTCCTGGCGTAGTATCGCGTGGATTTGATGCAGACTGGACTTATAAAGCATCCTCGAATCTATACTTTATGGGTTCATTTGCTAACTATAGTGCAAAGTCGCTTCTTGGACCTGCATACAACGGTTTAACAGGTGGTACGTTTGTACAACCTGGTACAGGCCACGTCGCTTACGGTTCAATCCCTGTTGATAATACAGCTGAGCAAACCGAAAGTATCTATGCCTTATACAAAATTACCTCCGGTAATTTTAAGGGCTTACAGATTGGCATAGGCGAAAATTACCAAGCTAAGCGTGCTATCACTGACGGTCCTAACCAAGTATTCTGGGGTTACGTGCCATCCCGAGTCGTAGTAGATTCCAGTATCAACTATGAATTCAGTAAGCACATCAAGTACACGCTCACGATAGATAACTTACTTAACAAGAAGTACATCTATTCGGTACGTAGTGAAGACGTGATCGTTCCTGGTACACCTATCAATGTTAAGTTCTCAGTAACTTATTCATTATAATTACTCAGTTAAAAACTTAGGTTTTATACTTAAGTTTTAACTTAAATTTGGCCCTCAAGGATTAATTCCCTTGAGGGCTTTTTTATGTAATACGAGCTCGATCCGAAATTAAATCTATAGATTTATGTCTAGTCCTTATTGCAGACAATTTGCCTGCTACCCAAAGCCCATCAATTAAAGTAGAATAGGGGATTATTGGTATTCCTTTTTCACCTCGAATAATGAGTCCATCTAAAATCTCTATTGCAGCTTTACCAATTAACTCAGGTCTTTGATCGATACCTGCGGTAGCCAATGGTGTCGGCCAACTCATTGCTATTATTTTTGGTCTTTTTGATTCGGGTAAACGATTGATAATCTCTTGATAGGGAGCCTGACTGAGAGGTTCCGCTATAATGACTTCAAAGTTATTTTTTTCTAACCATGAAACAACAGCACCGTAATCACTTGGATTAGATATTGGATCTGAATAGATTTTGATTTCTGGATTATCGGTAAAGCAATTTTGCCATGCTACACCACTTTCCCAGCGGTGGAGAGTTCTTCTTCCCCAATCTTTTAGTGTGATAAAACCAATACGCGTGTAGCCAAGTGATGTGAGTTCACTAAATGAGCGAGTAATGTTAGCAAAGTGATTGGGTAGCGCGGAATGAAATTTTGGTGCCTGGACAGCTGAAGTCACTAATACGCTAGAAAAAAGTTCCCAACTAACGCGGTTGGTAAGATCTGAAATATAGCGCAAGGGGAGTAAAACTAAGCCCTCAATTCCACGGCTAATAAGAATGCGATCGATTTGTTCCTTTGATGAGAAATCATTTAAATTAAGAATATCTGTAGCATAGCCTAATTCTTCAGCACGCTGTTTCATACCCAAACGTATCCTGTTTGGATAATTATCTAAGGTGAAAGGCAAGTTCACATCTTCTGCAATAATAGCGCAAACCGTTGCCTTAAAACGCGTTTCAGAACGCGATTTAAGGTGCTGCATTAACTTACGTATCGTGGGATCTGGCCGATATCCGCGTTTTTGAGCTAGAACTCTAATCTTATCGCCTGTTTTAGCACTAATCTCATGACTGTTTTTAAGCGCAAGAGATACGGTCATTGGGCTAACACCTGCTTCTTTTGCTAGGCTACGTAAAGTTACGACAGGCTTAGGCATACTTTACGGTAAAGCTATTACTCACTTGATGCCAAGTGTATTTTATATGTAAAAAATATGTTACAAATTATTCCATTAAGTGGGGTAATGTATACGCAAACCCTAAAGT
>Ga0208496_1000019_pt1 | contig 51309 bp, 45 predicted proteins | sample CryBogmetaGMA2M_FD_184552 | JGI IMG/M metagenome (GOLD analysis project Ga0208496, IMG submission 184552) | Freshwater microbial communities from Crystal Bog, Wisconsin, USA - MA2M (SPAdes) | ecosystem: Environmental > Aquatic > Freshwater > Lake | place: Crystal Bog, Wisconsin, USA | collected... | reverse complement strand
GTGCCTGTCTAGGTTTCATTGGTGGAGCACAACAGGTTTTTTATTGGGAAGTTCTAGAAGCCGTACGACCGCTTGGCTCTGAAGTCTCATCCATAGGTTGGTTATGGACCATCGAAGGTTCTTTTATGGCACTTGGCTCAGCTGTTGGCGGGTATGTATCGCAAGAATTTTCTCCACGGATTGCACTCTCAATCACACCAACGTGCATTGCAATTGGAACAATTATTTTGGTCCTTGGTCGATCCTGGCTAGTGGAAGCAAATGAAGTTCCAAAGCCTGAAAATGATTTACGGGCAATGCGCGATAACTCAGATGAAACTAATTAATGCGCGGCTTCGTGCCACGTTAAACCAAGTCCAGCACTGACATCCAGGGGCGCTTTTAGTGGATATGCCGCACCCATTTCGCGCTTCACAAGTTCGGTAATCGCGTTTTCCTCACCTTTCACAACTTCAACAATCAACTCATCATGAATCTGCAGCAATAAACGCGAAGCCATGTTTTCCTTCTCAATAGCGCGCTGAACTTTGAGCATGGCTAATTTAATGATGTCGGCAGCTGAACCTTGAATCGGTGCATTTAACGCCATCCGCTCCGCAACCTCACGGCGTTGACGGTTATCGTGCATCAAGTCAGGTAAATATCTACGGCGACCCATAATGGTTTCGGTGTAACCGACTTTGCGCGCTTCTTCTACTACGTTCTTCAAATAATCGCGGATTCCGCCAAAGCGCTCAAAATATTTGTCCATCAATTCTTGAGCCGCTGGTGGTGAAATATCGAGTTGAGCCGATAAACCGTAAGACGAGAGGCCGTATGCAAGCCCATAAGACATTGCCTTAATTTGTCGACGCATTTCAGGATCTACATCATGTGCAGCAACTCCAAATATTTCTCCGGCAATAGTTGCATGCAAATCTTCACCCGACTCAAAAGCTTTGAGCAATTTTTCATCGTGCGATAAGTGAGCCATGATGCGCATTTCTATCTGACTGTAATCAGCTGTTAGCAGCGACACATAACCTTTACCAGCCACAAAACAGTTTCTGATAGTTCGACCTTCTTCAGTACGAACTGGAATATTTTGTAAATTAGGACCAGTGGAAGATAAGCGACCAGTTGCGGCAACGGTTTGTTGGAAGTGGGTATGAATTCGGCCATCCTTAGCAATTTCAGCAATTAAACCTTCAACAGTTGTGCCTAGTTTTTTAGTTTCACGGATGCGCAAAAGTGACGTCAGTACAGGATGGCCACTCTTTTGATGCAGCCAATCCAAGCTTTCGGCATCAGTCGTATATCCAGTTTTTATTTTTTTAGTTTTTGGCAATTTGAGTTCGTCGAAGAGAACAACTTGTAACTGTTTAGGCGAAGCCACATTGAATTCATGACCCACAGCTTCATGGGCAGATTTAGTTTCACGACTCACTTCACCCTCAAAATAAGCCGCTAACTTCTCCAACTCTTTGCGATCAACGGCAATTCCAACGGCCTCCATTTTTGCCAGAAGGGCGGCAATCGGTAGTTCCATGTCATTGAAAAGCTCCCACAGATTTCGCTCTTTCAATTCGCGAGTCAATGAATCGCGCAACGTGAAAAGCGCCCTGGCCGAGGTAAGGAGTTCTTGTTCTGGCGTTGATGCATTAATTGCGCTTCCATCTCCCCAGCGTTCCTGTAAATCTTTGAGCTCTTGGGCTCGGACTCCAGGGTTTACTAAATAAGCGGCCAGCGAAGTATCGAAAGAAATTCCTACCAAGGCATTGATGCGCGCTAAAGATTTTCCATCATGCACAACCTTTGGCAAGTTGGGATCTAAGGCCCAATCCCCCATCACCGAAGAATGAACTAAATAAACCTCTTCTTTAGAAAATGCGACGGCAAACCTGTGAAGTTTTTCATTTAATAGAGAGTACGCCAGAGCTATTTGTGTTGAATGCGTTTTGATTTTCTTATCGAGTTCAGCTGGAGTTAAAACTCCCTCACTCATCTCATCGGCAAAAAGTGCAAATTCAGGTTCAGGTACTGTGCTTGTACCCTTGAGAAGTATCGGCTTCATGCGATCTTTCAGTGTTTTAAACTCTAAGCGATCAAATAGCGGATTAGTCAGATTCTCATCGACGCCTGACCAAGCCAGTGCATGGATACTTAATTCCAAAGGAACTTCAGAAACAAGCTGCGTCAATTCTCGATTTCGAATGACATTGTCGATTGAATCGCGAAGGGATTGCCCGACTTTGCCGGCGACTTTATCTACGTTTGATAAAAGCTCTTGCAACGATCCATATTCAACTACCCACTTGGCTGCAGTTTTTTCTCCCACACCAGGAATTGAAGGCAAGTTATCACTGGGATCTCCGCGTAAGGCCGCAAAATCTGGATACTGCGTTGGCGACATTCCATATTTTTCTTGGACAGCTTCTGGAGTCATCCGGGCTAAATCACTTACTCCACGTTTGGGATAAAGCACCGTTGTCTTCTCATTTACTAACTGGAATGAATCGCGATCTCCTGTGCAAATGAAAACTTCTGCGCCCTCTTTTTCAGCCCGCTTAGCGATAGTGGCCAATATGTCGTCGGCTTCATAACCCTCTACTTCAAACTGCGTAATCCCAAAGGCTGAAACTAATTCATGAAGATAAGACATTTGAGAGCGAAATTCATCCGGGGTTTTAGCTCGGTTGGCTTTGTATTCGGGGAAGATTTCAGAGCGAAAAGTCTTTCGCGAAACATCAAAAGCTACCGCCACATGTGTCGGTTTTTCGCTAGTGAGAAGTGAGAGCAACATCGTGGCAAAACCATAAATTGCGTTCGTATGCTGACCCGAGGCAGTAGTGAAATTTTCGGCCGGTAGCGCATAAAAGGCTCGGTATGCCATCGAATGCCCATCAATAAGTAATAGGCGTTTGCTCATGGGCACATCTTAGGTTGCACACTAGAATACTTCTCATGATCAATGAAGAGTTTCTTAAGTTTTACAAAGAGCGCGGTAGTGGTGCACTGGATCAGAAGTTAGGCATCACAATTATTCAGGCCGAGCCAGGGCGAATTGTCGGCACAATGCCCGTTGAAGGAAACACACAACCCATGGGGCTTTTGCATGGTGGCGCTAACGTAGTTCTGGCTGAAAGTCTTGGTTCAATTGGCACTTCATTGCATGCCGGTCCAACGCGCAAAATTGTTGGCGTAGATATAAATGCCACCCATCACAAATCCGCCACAACTGGTTTAGTTACTGGAGTTGCTACAGCAATCTCCCTTGGAAAAACGTTGTGTAGCTGGGAGATTGTTATTACCAATGAAGCAGGAGAACGCACATGTACTGCGCGAATTACCTGTTTGATTCTGGCTGAACGTTAAGAATGCGCGCCAGTACCAAGATAAGCCTCGCGCACTGCTGGGTCATTGAGTAGGTCAGAGGCTTTAGCTTCTTTGACTACATTTCCAGTCTCCAAAATATAAGCACGGTGTGCTCGCTGCAGAGCTTGTTGAGCATTTTGTTCAACTAACAAAATAGTCACACCTTGTTTATTAATCTGCGTGATGATGCGGAAGATATTGGCAATCATTTGCGGTGCAAGACCCATTGATGGTTCATCAAGAAGTAAAACTTTTGGACGAGACATGAGCGCACGGCCAATAGCCAACATCTGCTGCTCTCCCCCAGATAAAGTTCCGCCGGCCTGAGTCAGACGTTCCTTAAGACGTGGGAATAACCCATAGACCATCTCTAGATCTTCATCCATCTCGGCTTTGCGATTCTTGCGGTGGAACTTACCCATCTCAAGATTTTCAAGCACTGTCATACCGGGGAAAATTCCACGGCCTTCGGGTGCTTGTGAGATTCCAAGATCAACGCGCTCATGTGCTGGAACATTGGAAATATCTTGGCCGTCGAAAATAATTGCGCCAGAGGAGACTTTGCGAAGTCCAGAGATTGTTTTAAGCGTCGTAGTCTTTCCAGCACCATTGGCGCCGATTAACGTAACAATTTCACCCTCGTTAACGACAACGTTGATGCCTTTGATTGCTTCAATCTTGCCGTAGTGAACGTGGAGATCTTTAATTTCAAGACGCATCTGCTGGCACTCCTAAATAGGCCTCAATAACCTTGGCATCATTTTGAACTTTACTTGGAAGGTCATCGGCGATTTTGACACCAAAATCTAGAACGGCAACGCGATCTGAGATTCCCATGATTAATGACATGTCATGCTCGATAAGTAGAACGGTATAGCCGGCATCTCGAATTCGTTTAATCAGGGCCGCTAGTTCAACTTTTTCAGCTGGGTTAAAACCAGCTGCTGGTTCATCCAGAAGTAGAAGTTGTGGATTAGTTCCCATAGCGCGCGCAATCTCAAGACGGCGTTGTACGCCATACGGTAAATTCTTAGCTAATCGATCGGCGTACTCGTCGATGCCGATGAAACGCAAAATCTCATGTGCGCGTTCACGATTTTCGCGCTCTTCACGTCGTGCGCGTGGCAAACCAAATAGCGCACCTACAAGACCACTCTTTTTATGAGCATCGGTCGCAGTAATAACATTTTCCAGAGTTGTCATATCTCCCCATAAACGAATGTTCTGGAAAGTACGTGCAATTCCCATTTGGGTAATCTGGAAACGCTTTTGCTTGTTAATACGTGTGCCGGCAAAAGTAATCGATCCGCTAGTTGGTTTATAAACACCAGTAACAACATTGAAAACAGTTGTCTTACCGGCGCCATTAGGTCCAATCAAAGCCAGGATTTCTCCCTTTTTTACGTCAAGGTTTACTTCGCCAAGTGCGGTAACGCCACCAAATTTCATAGTGACATTTTGAAGAGAAAGAAGGATCTCGGACATTAAGCATTCACCTCTTTCTTTACTATGGCTTTTTCACGCTTCTTACGAGGCAATAATCCATCTGGGCGGAAATTCATTACGACTACAAGTGTTGTTCCAAATACCAATAAACGTGCATCGGAGATAAATCGGATGCGATCTGGCAAGTAACCCAGGATTGTTGCACCGACTACCACTCCCCAAATGTTTCCAATTCCACCAAACACAACGCATGAAAGGATAAGAATCGAAACGTTGAGAGTAAACATTTCTGGGGCGATGAAAAGATTCTTGGATGCGTACAACACTCCGGCCGCTCCACCAACAGCTGCGCCTAAAGTAAATGACCAAATCTTGTACTTCAGCGTTGGAACTCCCATAAGTTCGGCAGCATCTTCGTCCTGGCGAATGGCTTCCCATGCGCGTCCTGGACGGCGGATGCTCAGTCGACGGATCATCCAGATGGTCAGCAAAATCATGACGACAACTACCCAGAAAAATACTTTCTGGTCATCTAACTTAAACTTAAGTGGTCCGATATTCGGCGGCATCGGTACGTTAGCAATTCCATTAGGGCCCTTACTCCATGTGGAGTTAAGAACAATGAGGCGAACAATTTCACCAAAACCTAAAGTAACAATCGCTAAATAATCTCCACGTAAACGCAAAGTTGGTAGTCCAAGTAACACACCGGCCAACATTGCAAAACCAATACCAAAAGGCATGATCTCCCATGTATTCAAATGCGTATGAGTACCCATAAGCGCCATTGTGTAAGCACCGATTGCAAAGAATGCAACGTAACCCAAATCCAGCATTCCAGATTTACCAACAACAATATTGAGACCCAGTGCCATCAAAACGAAGATACCCACTGGATAAACAAGTACGGCATCATAGGAAGCAATTGGTGTTGCTAACCAACTGGCACCAGCAAACGGTAAAAGTCCAACAAGGATGATTGTGCTAATAGCAATTGCTACGCGCTTAGGGCGATTAGCTCGCTCCCAAATTCCTGCACCCCAGTCACGAAGATTCCAATAATTTCTAATTTTCATGGTCTATGCCCTCGTTGTCTGAACGGCTTCACCAAATAAACCATTTGGCTTGAAGAGAAGAACTAGGACTAAGACAATGAAAACTGTTACGGCTTTCCATTGGGTTCCAAGAACAGCCGAGGCATAAACCTCAAGCAAACCTAAAGTAAGTCCACCGAAGAAAGCTCCTCGGATATTTCCGATTCCACCAAGGACTGCAGCAGTAAATGCTGCCATACCCATAGTGAAACCAATATTAAATTTCGTATATTCGAAAACAGTTACGTAGAAAAAGCCTGCCGCTCCGGTAGCTAATCCACCGACGAGAAAAGTAGTCGTGATCACGCGATTGAGATTTACGCCCATTAACTTAGCGGCATCTTCATTCATTGATACGGCACGAATAGCTTTACCCATTCGAGACATCTTAATAAAGCGCTCAAGAAGGAAGAAAATGATTGCCGCAGCAATAATTGTGATGACGGTATCAAGACGGATATTCGCGCCCCAGACTTCAGTCAAGATAATTTTTTCAAGCACTCGAGGTGAACCCACTGGGCGTGAACTGGTGAGAAGACGCATGACTTCAGAGAGGGCAATTGAAACGCCGATAGCAGAAATCAAAGTTGCTAAACGATTTGTTCCTTTAGCGCGCAAGCGGCGGTATGCGACGAATTCAACAAAAACCGCAGTGAGTCCGGCAACGGCCATGGACATAAGGAGTGCGCAAACGAGAACGAAAATTAATTTAAAACCTGTGGCTGGCTTAGTTAACTGTGTGTAATGGAAAATATCGCGGTTGGTAACTACCGTACCGAAAGTTCCCCACATAAAGATTTCAGAGTTAGCAAAGTTAATCATTCTAAGAACGCCATAAACCATGGTGTAACCCAACGAGATCAATACATAAATAAATCCGAGGGCTACTCCAGAAATAGTGAGAGACCAGAACTGGTCAATCAACACTTTAAACATTGTTCTCCTTCGCTAAAGCAACTGCGCGAGTATAAAGCCTTAAGTTACGCAAGTGGTGGGTGCCCCGGCCCTCTTTTGCAAGAGAGTTCGGAGACACCCACCAACTCGTTAAGCGTTGAGTCCGTTAATTACTTAACTGGACCTGTGTTCTTTAGCGCACCGCTTGTAACAGTGAATCCTGAGAATCCACCAACTGCGATGTCTCCGGCCTTATTAAAGCCAAGAGTTGCTCCACCGATACCAGTGCCCTTGTAAGCATTAACCCAAGCAAGCATTGCTGCGCGAGTTGTCTTACCAGCCTTGATACCTGCAAGCATGATGTTTGCAGCATCGAATGATTCAACTGCATATACACCTGAAGAGATGCCCATCTTCGCCTTGAAATCAGCTTCGATCTTTGCGCTGACATCTGGAAGACCAGCAACACCTGTAAGGCGTGAACCTTCAGCTGATGCACCAGCTAGAACTGCGAACTGTGCATTGAATACTCCGTCGCCGCCAGCAAATACTGCCTTTGAACCTGAGTCACGAAGCTGCTTGATGAAGACTGCCGCTTGGCTGTAGTAACCAGTGTAGATAACTACATCTGCGCCAGATGTCTTGATCTTTGCAATTGTTGGGCTGAAATCTGTTGTTGTATTTGGAACAGAGTCAGTTCCTACTAGTGATGCTCCTGCAACAGTCTTTAGACCAGCAGTTACATAACCAGCTAGAGGCACTGCATATGCTGATTGGTCATCAAAGATGAAGACCTTTGCATTTGAAACACCCTTAGTTGCGTACTTCGCTAGAGCTGGACCCTGCTTATCATCTGTAGCAACAACACGGTGGAACACTGGGCTACCAAAGTCAGGTGACTTTGGATCTGTTAGTGATACACGAGTTGCTGATGGAGAGATAGTTACTAGTCCGCCAGCCTTGTAATAAGGAAGTGAAGCAATTGTTGCACCTGAATAAGCTGGTCCAACGATTCCAAGAATGCTCTTGTTAGTTCCAATTCCTGGAGCAACTGTTCCTGCTACAGATGGATCGCCTTGGTCATCGATTGAAACAAGCTTGATCTTGATGCTTGGGTTCTTTGCTTCGAATAATTTAATTGCGTACTTGACTGCATTTTGCTCATCAGTACCAGTTGATGCTTCGCCACCTGAAAGTGGGCCTTGGTAACCAATTGTGTAAGTCTTTGCAGCAGCACTTGCTGTTGAAACTGATGCTAAGCCAAAAGCTAGGGCTGCAGCAGTAACAATCGCGAGGGATTGCTTAAGCTTCTTGTTCATGTGTTGCCTTTCCTGTTCTTGTGTCCCGGGACAGGGAGGTGATGAGGGTAATGGCACGGGTTACCTATTAACAAGTGGAATTGAGCCTGGAAATGTATCGGTTTTGTTATATTCGTGTAACGAATTACGGGTTTGAGGGCTCTTAGCCCTCGGGCACGGCATCTGGACTTATGACCGCCTCGGCCACTTGTTTCATGGTTAATCGACGGTCCATGGCCGCTCTTTGGATCCAGGAGAAAGCCTGTGGCTCTGAAAGATTTAACGCTTTCATCAATATGCCTTTTGCGCGATCGATTATTTTTCGAGTTTCCAAGCGATCATGTAAGTCGGCAACTTCGGCGGCAAGTGATTTCATTTGAGTGTGTCGGCTTATTGCAATTTCAATTGCTGGGACTAAGTCTGAAATTGTAAAAGGCTTAACTACATAAGCCATGACTCCGGCATCGCGGGCACGATCGATTAACTCTTTTTGTGAAAAGGCCGTCAACATTAAAACTGGAGCTATTTCAATAATTTTTGCTGCCGCAGAAATCCCATCAAGGACCGGCATCTTGACATCTAAAATTGCTAAATCCGGTTTATGTAACGTTGCTAATTCAATTGCTTCTTGGCCGTTGGTTGCTTGTGCGACAACTTCATAGCCTGCACCTTGCAACATTTCCACAAGGTCCATGCGAATAAGCGTTTCATCTTCGGCTACAACAATGCGTACGGTCACCTCCGATACATCCTTTCGCACTGTGAATGTAGTTAAAGTGCCCCGAGTCGGATTCGAACCGACACTATGCAGTGTTTGAGACTGCCCTCTCTACCGTTGGAGTACCGAGGCTTTTTGATCACCAGCGGGGTAAATCTTAGCGGTAAGCCGGAGCCGCTCCACCAACTGCATCTCCAACGCGGTGAACGCGCATTGCATTCGTAGAACCAGGAATTCCAGGTGGGGATCCAGCAACAATCATGACTTCATCGCCTTTATGAGCGCGACCTGACTCAATCAACACGCTATCAACTAATTTCACCATTTCATCGGTTGCGCCAACAACTGGGGTGAGCATTGATTCGACTCCCCATGAAAGTGCGAGTCGGTTATATGTGCCAACTTCTGGAGTCATTGCCAAAATTGGAATAGGTGAACGCATACGTGACATGCGACGAGCTGAATCACCACTTTGAGTAAAGGCCACTAAGTATTTAGCACCAACAATTGCGCCAACCTCAGTTGCAGCTTTTGTGATTGCTCCGCCTTTAGTTCGTGGTGAAGTTTTAATTGGACGAATTCGATCCAGTCCGCCTTCTTCAGTTTTTTGAATAATACGCGCCATTGTCTGCACGGCTTCGATTGCAAATTCACCCACACTGGTTTCACCAGAAAGCATTAACGCATCGGCTCCATCTAGAACAGCGTTTGCGCAGTCAGTAGCTTCGGCACGAGTTGGGCGCGAATTAGTAATCATTGAATCAAGCATCTGAGTAGCAACAATTACTGGCTTAGCCATATCACGGGCTAATTCAACACAGTGTTTTTGGACTAGTGGTACATCTTCGATTGGAAGTTCTACACCTAAATCTCCACGTGCCACCATGATTGCATCGAATGCGGCAACGATTCCTTCGAGATTTTCTACGGCTTGAGGTTTTTCAATCTTTGCAATAACTGGGACACGAATGCCTTCTTCATCCATAATCTTATGGACATCTTTAATGTCATCGGCACTTCGAACGAATGAAAGCGCGATGAAATCAGCACCAGCTCGAAGTCCCCAACGTAGATCATCAATATCTTTTTCAGAAAGCGCTGGAACTGAAACAGCAACGCCAGGAAGGTTGATTCCTTTATTATTGCTCACTGCCCCAGGTTCGATGACTTTAGTAATGACATCGTTTCCTTTAACTTCAACAACTTCTACGGTTACTTTGCCGTCATCGATAAGAATGCGATCTCCGGCTTTGCAATCTCCCGGTAAACCTTTGTACGTAGTTCCAACGCGCTCTTTAGTACCTTCAATATCATCGGTTGTAATTGTAAAAATATCTCCACGCGATAAATCATGAGGTCCAGCTTTGAAACGGGCCAAGCGAATCTTTGGTCCTTGTAGATCCACGAGAATAGCTACGGGAACACCTGCTTCTTTTGCTGCCGCGCGTACGCGATCCAAACGGCCTTGGTGTTCTTCATATGAACCATGAGAAAGATTTAATCGAGCCATGTTCATACCGGCATCGATGAGTTGTTTTACTTTTTCAGCAGATTCAACGGCTGGACCCATTGTGCACACAATTTTCGCTCTACGCATTTGCCTACCTTAAACCATTAATTGACGCGTAGTGGGTTCAATGATGGCTGGAAGCTGAGTCTCACCAGTGAGATATCTATCAACGGCTGCTGCTGCGCTTCGACCTTCGGCGATTGCCCACACGATTAATGATTGACCGCGTCCTGCATCTCCGGCAACAAAGATTCCCTCTTCGCTACTTTCAAAGTTTGCATTTCGCGCAATATTCCCGCGTTCATCAAGCTTTACTTCTAACTGGGAAATAAGCGGAGACTGTTCTGGGCCAGTAAATCCCATTGCCAAGAAAACAAAGTCGGCTGGAATTTCCTGCTGAGTTCCGGGAACTGGTTCAAATTTTCCATTTTCAAATTTAGTTTCAACGATTCGGATGGCCCGTAAATTTCCATCAGAGTCACCAAGGAACTCCTCAGTGCTCACTGCAAAGAGTCGGTTGTCTTTTTCTTCATGTGCACTGGATACGCGATAAATCATTGGATACGTTGGCCAAGGTTGAGATGCAGGGCGCTCATCCGTTGGTCGTGGCATGATTTCAAGTTGAGTAATACTTGCGGCGCCTTGGCGCACTGAAGTACCTAAACAATCGGCGCCAGTATCTCCACCACCAAGAATGACAACATGTTTTCCGTGCACGTTGATCGGTGGGGTTTCAACTTCACCCAAAGCTTGTTTGTTGCCCCATGGCAAAAACTCCATAGCTTGATAGATACCTTTTAACTCACGTCCTGGAATTGGAAGGTCGCGCCACTTGGTAGCACCTACCGCTAAAACAATTGCATCATATTTCTTGCGCAAATCTGCACCAGTTAATTCATGGCCGACATCTACACCTGAGCGAAAACGAGTTCCTTCTTTTTCCATCTGCGCCAGGCGTCGATCCAAAATATGCTTTTCCATTTTAAACTCTGGAATTCCATAACGTAAAAGTCCACCGATTTTCTCTGCACGTTCATAGACGGCAACCGTGTGGCCGGCGCGAGTTAACTGTTGCGCAGCTGCAAGGCCTGCGGGTCCAGAACCAATAATTGCAATTGTTTTTCCACTGATGCGATCAGGTGCTAGTGGTTTTACTATGCCGGCATCGAAAGCCTCTTCGACAATGCGCAGTTCAACTTGCTTGATTGTGACGGCATCGCGGTTAATTCCAACAACGCAAGCAGTTTCGCACGGGGCTGGGCATAAACGGCCAGTGAACTCTGGGAAATTATTGGTGGCATGTAGACGATTTATTGCTTCACTCTTATCTCCGCGCCACATTAAGTCATTCCACTCGGGAATGAGATTTCCTAGCGGGCACCCTGAATGACAGAAGGGAATTCCACAGTCCATGCAACGTCCAGCCTGCTTTTGTAAATGTTCAATGCTTTGTGGTTCATACACTTCGCGCCAATCTTGAATGCGTACATCTACCGGTCTACGAGTTGGAGTTTCGCGCGGCGTAGTTAAAAATCCTTTTGGATCAGCCATTTGCTGCTACCTCCATCACCAATGAATCAACGGGCAAACCTTCGCGCGTCGCGCGTGCCATCGCTTCCAATACACGGGCATAGTCGCGCGGCATAACTAATGAGATTCTCTTAAGTGCAGTAGCCCAGTCAGCGATTAGTTCTTGAGCAATAGTTGATTGTGTTTCATCGGCAAAACTCTTAATTAATGAATGAAGTATTTCGCTCTGATCCTCTGGAACTGCAACTATGTCCACCATATCTTTATTCACATTTGCTGGATTGAGATCGAGCATAAAGGCGCGACCCCCTGACATTCCTGCAGCAAAATTGCGACCAGTGCGGCCCAGCACAATGACGGTACCGCCAGTCATGTATTCACAACCATGATCGCCAATACCTTCGACAATTGCTACTGCGCCAGAATTTCGAACACAGAAACGCTCACCGACAACTCCGCGAATCATGATTTGACCAGATGTTGCGCCATAGCCAATAACATTTCCGGCAATAACATTTTCTTGCGATGCAAAAGTAGATTTCTCATCAGGACGAACAATGACCCGTCCACCAGAAATGCCCTTACCCACATAGTCATTTGAATCGCCAAAGAGGCGAATGGTTAAACCACGTGGAATAAATGCGCCTAAAGATTGACCGGCAGATCCATGCAATCGCACATCAATTGTGTCGTCGGGCAATCCCGCTCCCCCATGAGCACGAGTTATTTCGGCACCTAACATCGTTCCGACGGTGCGATTTACATTTCGTACAGGCAATTCAATGCGCACTAACTCTTTTTTAGTTAACGCGTTTTGTGAAAGTGCAATTAACTCATTATCAAGGGCAGCTCCTAGGCCGTGATCCTGTTGAGTCGTATTGTGAAGTGGACCCGCTACTTCTGGGCGAACTAGGAGTGGTGCTAGATCTAGGCCACTGGCTTTCCAATGTTCTACAGCTTTTTGGGTATTTAAATACTCAACATGGCCAACGGCTTCCAACAGAGTTCTAAAGCCAAGGCTGGCCAGGATTTCTCGCACTTCTTCGGCAATATATTCAAAGAAAGTTTCGACAAACTCTGGCTTACCGGTGAAACGTTTGCGCAATTCAGGGTTTTGTGTGGCGACGCCAACGGGACAGGTATCTAAATGACACACGCGCATCATTACGCAGCCAGAAACAACTAGAGGTGCAGTCGCAAAACCAAACTCCTCGGCACCAAGTAGCGCTGCAATCACAACATCACGACCAGTTTTTAGCTGTCCATCAGTTTGTACAACAATTCGATCGCGCAGATTATTGAGTAATAACGTCTGTTGCGTTTCAGCTAAACCAAGCTCCCAAGGTGCACCGGCGTGCTTGAGTGATGTCAAAGGTGAGGCACCAGTTCCGCCATCGTGGCCTGAAATCAAAACTACGTCAGCGTGAGCTTTGCTTACGCCCGCGGCAACAGTTCCAACTCCAACTTCCGCAACCAATTTAACGTGAACGCGTGCATTTTTATTGGCATTTTTTAAGTCGTGAATTAACTGTGCAAGATCCTCGATGGAATAAATATCATGATGAGGTGGTGGCGAGATTAGCCCCACACCTGGAGTTGAATAACGAACTTTGGCAATCCATGGATACACCTTGTTACCTGGAAGTTGACCACCCTCGCCTGGCTTTGCTCCTTGCGCAATTTTGATTTGAATATCATCGGCATTTACAAGGTAATCACTTGTTACACCGAAACGTCCAGAAGCAACTTGCTTAATTGAAGATCGTTTCGAATCACCATTTGCCATAGGCAGGAAACGTTCTGGATCTTCGCCACCTTCACCAGTATTAGATTTTCCGCCTAAGCGGTTCATGGCAATGGCTAAAGTTTCATGAACTTCTTGTGAAACTGAGCCATACGACATCGCACCAGTAGAAAAACGTTTGATAATTTCTGAAGCTGATTCAACTTCATCAATTGAAATGGCTGGGCGCACACTTTCATTAAATTCAAAGAGGCCGCGCAAAGTCATGAGTCGCGTGCTGTGCTCATTTACTCGGCCGGTGTAGCGCTTGAAAATGTCGTACCGCTTGGTGCGAGTTGAGTGCTGCAAAGTAAAGACGGTTTCTGGATCAAATAAGTGCGGCTCACCTTCACGGCGCCATTGGTACTCTCCGCCAATTGGTAAGCGCTTTGTTCCGGGAACTTCTCCCCCAGGTGGATAGGCAATGTGGTGACGTGCAATAGTTTCTTTGGCAATGACATCGAGTGAAACGCCACCCAGACGTGATGTTGTGCCAGCGAAATATTCGTCGATAACTTCTTGGCTCAAACCAATTGCTTCAAATACTTGTGCGCCGGTGTAGGAAGCAATGGTGCTAATGCCCATCTTGGACATCACTTTCAATACACCTTTACCCAAAGACTTAATGAGATTACGCACGGCTTTCTCAGGAGTAATTCCAGTAATGACGCCTTGAAGAACTAAATCTTCAGCCGATTCCATAGCTAAATATGGGTTTACCGCAGCAGCACCATAACCAATTAAAAGCGCAACGTGGTGCACTTCGCGTACATCACCGGCCTCAATTACCAAACCAACTTTGGTGCGAGTTTTTTCGCGAATCAAATGGTGGTGAACCGCCGACGTTAACAATAAAGATGGAATTGCTGCTTCTTCAGCATCGGCATCACGATCTGAAAGAACAATTATTCGTGCACCATCATTGATAGCTTGCGATACTTCTGCGCGAATTTCATCGATGCGATTGCGTAGAGCATCACCACCACCAGCCACATAGAAGAGTCCACGGATTACGTATGCGCCTAGACCTGGGTGATCACCATCGGCATTAACATGAATAATCTTTGCAAGTTCATCATTATCAATAACTGGGAATGCAAGCGATATTTGGCGACAACTAGATGGGCCTGGGTCAAGCAGATTATGTTCAGGGCCCATAGAGGTACCAAGACTTGTAACTAATTCCTCGCGGATTGCATCTAGTGGAGGGTTGGTCACTTGGGCAAACAACTGGGAAAAATAATCGAAAATTAAACGAGACTTCTCTGATAGCGCAGCAATCGGCGTATCGGTTCCCATAGATCCAAGTGGTTCCATCGCATTTTTAGCCATCGGTGTTATCAGAATTCGTAGATCTTCTTCGGTATAACCAAATGCACGTTGACGTCGAACAACTGATGAGTGCGGATAAACAATGTGTTCACGCGCTGGAAGTTCATTTAATCTCACTATTCCGGCATGTAACCAATCTCCATATGGCGCAGCATTAGCTAACTGATCTTTGATTTCATCATCTTCGATAATGCGACCGGCTTCGATATCAACTAAGAACATTTTGCCCGGCTGTAAGCGGCCTTTACGAGCAATATTTTCTGCGGGAATATCTAAAACACCTACTTCGGAGGCGAGAACTACCAGACCATCGTTTGTAACCCAGAAACGTGAAGGGCGAAGACCATTTCTATCGAGCACGGCGCCGACTTGGTGACCATCAGTAAAAGTCACACACGCTGGACCATCCCACGGCTCCATAAGTGAGGCATGGAACTCATAAAACTCGCGTCGGTTTTGTGGCATGGTTTCATGGTTTTCCCAAGCTTCCGGAATCATCATTAACACTGCATGAGGCAGCGAGCGTCCACCTAAATACAAAAGTTCTAAAACTTCGTCAAAGGATGCAGAATCACTGCCTGACATTTCAACGATTGGGAATAAGCGTTTAAGGTCACCGGGAATGACATCACTTTCCAACAGTGATTCACGGGCACGCATCCAGTTGCGATTTCCTTTAACGGTATTGATTTCACCGTTATGAGCAATAAATCGATATGGGTGAGCTAGCGGCCACGAAGGAAAAGTGTTTGTTGAAAAACGTGAGTGCACAAGTGCAAGCGGTGAAACCACGCGCTCATCAGATAAATCAGGGAAAAACTCCTCTAGCTGACCAGTTGTTAACATTCCCTTATAGACAATTGTTTGTGATGACAATGATGGGAAGTAAAGCTTCAATCCATGTTCGGCACGTTTACGCAGACAAAAAGCTAAACGATCCAGCGTTAAATCTTTTTCACCATTTGCTCCGGCAATAAAAATCTGTTGGAAGTGCGGCATGACAGATAGCGCTGTTTTTCCAAGCGATGTTGAATTAATTGGCAGATCACGCCAACCCAAAACAACAAGACCTTCTTCTTTAGCAATTTTTTCAACTGCAGCTTTTATCTCCGCGCCTTGTTCGACAAATGCGATTCCGGTTGCATAAGCCCCAGCTGCGGGCAATGCAAACTCAGTCACATCTTGATAGAACTTGTCCGGAACTCTGATAAGAATTCCTGCGCCATCGCCGCTGTCTGGTTCAGCTCCAGATGCACCACGGTGTTCAAGATTGCGAAGTGCGGTGAGCGCTTTTTCAACAATTTCATGTGTTGCTACTTTGTTAAGCGTTGCCACCATTGCAACACCGCATGCATCATGTTCTTGCGCAGGGTCGTAGAGACCTTGTGCATGCGGGTAATTGGAAGGCAAAGCCATGGTAGTAGAGCTCCTGTTGTCAGATTAATAAATTGCGGGACAACCTTGGCCCTTGTAATGCTGGCAAAGCGTAGCAACAAAGCAGGTTAATCGAGAAGAATTTATAGCCCCGAAAGGTGGGCCAATTGACCAATCCCAGCAGTGATGAGCATGCCTAAACACCCACCCAGAATTACGCGAATGGTTGGTACGAGCACCTTTGAGCCTGCAATGCGCGCGCTGACGATGCCAGTTATCAGCAAGCCGATAACCGTAAAACCGACAATGCTCCAAGCTTTGGCACCAAGGGTAGGAGCAAATGCTCCAAGAAATGGAACTGCACCACCTGCAGTAAAACTCAAAGCTGAAGCGATCGATGCTTGCACTGGTCGGGCTTTGGTATGTGGGTGTTGCCCTAACTCATCACGCAAGTGTGCAGCTAGTGGATCCTTCTTATGCATTTCAACTGCAACGGTCATTGCTAACTCTGGCGTGAGACCGCGTTCAATATAAATGTGTTGAAGTTCAATCAACTCACCTTCAGGATCAGCGGCTAAATGTTGCATCTCCAATAAGCGATCAGATTCTTCAACATCATTTTGAGAACGAACTGAAACATATTCCCCAACTGCCATTGACATTGCACCTGCAGAAATTCCTGCTAGGCCGGCAGTGACAAGAAAATTATTATTTCCAGATGCGGCAACACCAATCATCAATGATGCTGTTGCAACTAATCCATCATTTGCACCGAGAACGGCGGCACGCAACCAGCCCGCACGATGTGTGCGGTGATGCAGATTTCGCTTGTATACCTCTTCGAGTGTCATGCCTATGAGCCTACCTGAAACTCACAGAGCTTTCTTTGATTGTGAGAGCAGTGTCACTCCAGCGGCAATACCTACGAGCAAACTGACCCAAATATTTAGACGCAAGCCAAGAATCGTGTGAGCGGTATCGATCCGCAAAGATTCAATACCTAGACGTCCAATGCAGTAACCCAGAATGTATGCAGAAAAAACTTGGCCGGATTTCAAGCCCTTTCCATACTTAATCAGTGCAAAAGCTAACAATGCACACCAGATGGATTCATAGAGAAAAGTTGGATGAAATGTTTCAAAAGCGGCATAACCACTGGGGCGAAATTGCAACGGAACTTCTAGCGCCCATGGAGCTTTTAATGGCCGCCCAAAAAGTTCAACGTTAAACCAATTGCCAAATCGTCCGATTGCTTGAGCAAAAAGAACTCCAGGGGCAAGTGCATCGAGAAAAAGTAAAAAATGAGGTAACTCAATCTTTTGTGCGATTTGGCGGTAACGAAACCAAGCTGCCAATGCACCAAGGGAGATCGCACCCCAAATTCCTAGTCCACCCTCCCAAATCTTGAAAGCATCGAGTGGGTGTCCGCCAGTTCCAAAGTAGGCATCTGGAGAAGTAATGACGTGATACATGCGCCCACCAATGATTCCAAAAGGAACGGCAAGAATTGCAACGTCCGAAACTACCGATTTTCCATTGTCGGTAACTGAGCGAAAACGTTTATCGCCTAACCACATGGCAATAGCTATTCCAGTGATAATGCAGAGCGCGTAAAGGTGAAAAGTAAACGGGCCGAACTCCAACGCCGAAACTGTTGGCGATGGAATTGACCGAATCAATTGTTAACCGGCCTCTACAGCCGTACGGAACTCATCTAAGAGGAATGAGGAGTTCTTTCGTTCCCACAATTTTCCATTAATGAATACCGTTGGAGTTCCTTTAACATTGTATTTTGGCATTGAGTCATAAGCCGCTTTTACTTGGTCAAGTTTAGATGCTTTGTTGACGCAATCTGTGAAGCTCTTTGAAGTCAACCCAACATACTTACCAATTTTTAGAAGATTCGTACTTGTCCAAAAACCTGAGTTTTCGAGTGCAGGTTGAACCATGTACACCGCTTTGTGAAAGTCTAAATAGTGACCTTCATCTGCTGCACAAAATTCTGCATTTGCTGCAGAAATTGATTCATTTCCAAGAAATGAAAGTACATGGTAGGTGACTTTAGCTTTATTGGTGCGAACTAATTCATCGATGTAGGCACCATTAGCTTGTTCAAAGTTATTGCAAATTGGGCACTGTGGATCTTCCCAAAGATCAATTGTCTTTGTGGCAGTTGAAGCAAGAGTGATTCCAGAACCATTTGCTGGATCAACTGTGGCTGCAATTGCGCCACCTTGTTTGAAACCATTTAAAGCGGCAAAAGATTCATTAGCTTTATTTTTTTGACCCACAACCGAAAAAATAGCTCCGGTAGCTACTACAAGAGTCACCATTCCAATAACTAACCAGCGCGTGAAATTATCTCCGCCAGATGCCTTGGTCGCTTTTGCTTGCTTTGCCATTACTGCTCCTCGATGATCTGAAGTGGTTTCTCAATGCTCACTAGTCCGTAAGGGAAAAAGTATAGGTACAAGCCAATGAGGGCTAAACCTAAATCGCGCAAGATCTCTAATAGATATGTACGGTGAACTTGGGCAGCCTGTGCAGGATCTACCGCTCCACCCCCACCAAAACAACCGCAATCTATAAGTAGACCACGCGCCCATACGGAAATGATTGCGATAACAAAAAGCACCATCACAAGTGCACCAACAACGGCAGCAAAGCGCGCAGACAGTCCGATGATCAAAAGAATTCCCACAGCAATTTCTAACCAAGGTAGGGCGTAACCGGCCAGATGCGCAATCTGTGTAGGCAAAATTTTGTATGCGGCCACCGCACTAGCTGATTCAGAAGGCTTCAATGCTTTCAGGCCACCGGCAACAAGTAGAACTCCGCCTAGAACTAGTCGAGCCAATAAAGTGAGGATGGGTTGATATTTGCGATTAAAATTTTTCATCGCCCCTCACGAACTCCCAACGCTAACTCTTGAGCTAGTTGAGAAATAGCGTCTAAGCCTTCTTGTTCACTTTTAGCATTAAGAAGTAATTTAATAAATGCCGAGCCAACGATTACTCCATCGGCATAGGCAGCAACTTCTTTGGCTTGCGTGCGAGTAGAAACTCCGAGACCTACTGCAATTGGTAGTTTCGTACCTTTCCTTACTCGCGCCACTAACTGACTGGCATCAACTGAAATATTTGAACGTGCCCCCGTGACACCCATAACCGATGCGGCATAAACGAACCCACCAGTTTTTGATGTGACTTCTACTAAACGAGCATCTGCCGTGCTCGGTGCTACGACGTAAATTGGATTTATCTCATTTTTCGTTGTTGCTTCTAACCAACGTCCTGATTCTTCAATTGTTAAATCTGGAGTAATGACACCGGATCCCCCGTTATCTGCAATAGCTTGAGCAAACGCATCGACGCCATATCTTTCAATGGGATTCCAATACGTCATCACTACGGCGGCAACTCCCGTTGCGCTAGCTGTTTTTAAGGCGGCAAAAACATCGGCGGCATTTGTTCCACCCTTAAGTGAAATCTCGGCCGCTTCTTGAATTGTTGGTCCATCCATGACTGGATCGCTATAAGGAAAACCAATTTCAATTGCATCTACTCCCGCTGCAGCTAAAGCTTGAATGGCTTTGGCACAACCGCTTTGGCTCGGAAATCCTGCTGGAATATAGGCAATAAGTGCCGCGCGATTTTCTGCGCGAGTTCGTTCAAAAACTTTATCTAAAGCAGTACTCACAAAGGAATTCCAAAATAATCAGCTGCGGTTTGAACATCCTTATCTCCGCGGCCAGACAAGTTGATCAATAAAGTTGCATCTGGACCAAGCTCATTGCCAACCACTAAAGCCCCGGCTAAAGCATGCGCAGTTTCAATTGCCGGAATAATTCCTTCAGTTTTACAAAGAAGTGCAAATGCCGCCATTGCCGCATCGTCATTAATTGCGCGATATTCCGCTCTTCCAATATCGTGCAAATAGGCATGCTCTGGCCCAACACCTGGATAATCTAAACCGGCAGAAATTGAATGTGATTCAACGGTCTGACCATTTTCATCTTGTAAAACATATGATCGTGTTCCATGCAGAACTCCGGGAGAACCTCCAGTGATTGTTGCTGCATGTCGTCCGGTTTCAACCCCATCGCCACCGGCTTCTAAACCAATTAAGCGTACGTTGGCATCGGGAATAAATTCATGAAAAATTCCAATTGCATTTGAACCGCCACCAACGCATGCAAGAACGGCATCAGGAAGTTTTCCGGTGAGTTCTAAAACTTGTGCACGCGCTTCCTGGCCGATGATTTTATGAAAATCACGGACCATAGTTGGGAATGGATGTGGACCAGCAACGGTGCCTAATAAATAATGTGTAGTTGCAACGTTTGTTACCCAATCGCGCATCGCTTCATTAATGGCATCTTTAAGTGTTCGTGAGCCAGAAGTAACTGGAACTACTTCTGCACCAAGTAATTTCATTCGTGCCACATTTAACGCTTGACGACGAGTATCTTCCTCGCCCATGTAAACAACGCACTCAAGACCCATTAACGCTGCCGCAGTTGCCGAAGCAACACCATGTTGCCCAGCACCAGTTTCAGCAATGATGCGCTTCTTCCCCATTTTCTTTGTGAGAAGTGCTTGACCCAAAACGTTATTAATTTTGTGACTTCCAGTGTGGTTGAGATCTTCGCGCTTTAAAATAATGCGTGCACCACCGGCATATTCAGAGAAACGTTTAGCTTCAGTAATGATGCTTGGACGTCCTGAATATGTGCGATGAAGCTCGGCTAACTCGGCTTGAAAAACTGGATCAGATTGAGCAGCAATGTGCGCAGCTTCTAACTCATTGAGCGCGCCAATCAGAGCTTCTGGAACAAAGCGTCCGCCATACTGACCAAAGTGGCCAAGTAGATCACTAGTCTGAATCGTCATTGGTCAACTCTATCGGCACCCAGAAGTTCTCGCATTGCAAGGGCAACATCCCCAGTACGTACTAACGCTTCTCCCACCAAAATCGCCGTAGCCCCATTATTTTGTGCGAATTCGACATCACCCCTAGTTGAAATTCCTGACTCAGCTACACGAACAATATCTTTCGGGATTCGCGGAATAAGGTCGGCAAAGCTTTGAGAATCAACTTCGAGAGTTTTGAGATTTCGTGAATTGACACCAACCATTTGCGGTGAAATTTCAAGGGCACGTTCAAGCTCATCATGAGTATGGACTTCAACTATAGAAGTCATTCCTAAACCTTGTGCCAATTGATAGTAATCATTGAGCTGGGATTGGCTAAGTGCGGCAACTATTAGTAACACAACATCAGCCCCATGTGCACGCGCTTCAAAAAATTGATATTCATCAACCATAAAATCTTTTCGTAGAACGGGAATATTTACACGAGCTCGAACAGCAACTAAATCTTGTAGCGAACCACCGAATCTGCGTTGCTCGGTAAGCACACTAATGATGATGGCACCCGCACTTTCATATTGCTGCGCTAATCCAGCTGGGTCAGCGATAGTTGCTAATGCGCCTTTACTAGGAGAAGAACGTTTCACTTCAGCAATAACCGACATTTCGCGCTGCAATAACTTCGGTACTGGATTAAGTGCCGGGGCCGCTTGATCCATTGCTTCGTGCAATTGGGCCAAAGGTTTTCTACGAGCAGCTAAATCTTCTCTGACACCTTCAATGATTGAATCAAGCACGCTCATGATTGAATCTCTTCAGTCGGATCAATCCCTTTATCTAAAGCTGACCATGAATTGAGTGTTCTGGGCTTACGTTCATATCGTGATGAAATTTTAAACTTACGTCCAATAGCCAGTACAAAAGTTAAGACAACTACGATGCTCACAATAATTGTTAGGCCTTGGCTCATTAGTTTTTACGCAATCTATTTGCTGAATCAACCGCCATTAAAACTGCGGCTGCCTTATTGCGACATTCTTGGTTCTCGGATTCCGGATCAGAGTCAGCGACAATTCCGGCACCTGCTTGCACATAAGCGGTACCTTCATGTATCAGAGCTGTTCTAATTGCAATGCACGTATCGATGTTTCCAGTGAAATCTAAATAACCAACAATTCCACCATAGAGTCCGCGTCGTGTCGGTTCTAAAGTTTCAATAATTTCCATAGCTCGAGGTTTAGGTGCACCCGATAATGTTCCCGCTGGAAATACTGAAAATAACGCATCCACTGGCGTTGATTTATCGGCCAGAGTTCCAGTAACGGTTGAAACTATATGCATCACATGTGAGTATCTTTCAATATGCATGAAATCAACTACTTCGACGGTTCCTGCAGCACAAACGCGGCCTAAGTCATTGCGCCCCAGATCTACCAACATTAAATGCTCTGCACGCTCTTTTGGATCGGCCAATAACTCTTCACCTAAACGATGATCTTCTTCGGGTGAAGCCGAGCGCTTTCGAGTTCCGGCGATCGGGTGAATCATCACTTCACGTTGATTTACTTTCACTAAAGCTTCTGGGCTTGATCCGACAATTGTTATTCCTTCATTAAATCGGAATAGATACATGTACGGGCTGGGGTTATTCAAGCGCAACATTCGGTAAACATCGATTGCATCTGCGGTGCAGGGCATGGAAAAACGCTGCGAAAGAACTATTTGAAAGGCTTCACCCGCCACAATCTCTTCTTTAGCTTGGGCAATCTTTACCTTGAATTCCTCAGTTGTCATGTTTGCCGAAAATTCTGGTGCAGAGTGTGTATCTATTTGAGCAACATCGCCCGGTAAAGACGATGCTAAATCTTGTTGCATCCGATCAAGGCGTTCATTACACAAAGTAAAAGCTTCATCTATACGATCATCGCTGCCATCCCAATTTATTGCATTAGCAATTAAAGTTATTGTGCCGTCACTGTGATCTAAAACCGCTAAATCACTTGTCAACATGAAACTTAATTCAGGCAACGGCAAATCCTTATTGGCCAGATTGGGAAGTTTCTCAAGGCGACGCACTACGTCGTAACCCATAAAACCTACAAGTCCCCCAGTCAATGGAGGTAAACCTTTAATAACCGGTGACTTCAAATGTGCGGCCGAAAGTCGGAGTGCTTCAAGTGGATCTATTCCAGTCGGTGCACCAGCAGGTGCAGTCCCTTGCCAGTATGCCTTTCCATCTTTTTCACTTAACGTCGCTTCACTTCTCACACCTATAAATGAATAGCGTGACCAAGCACCGCCATGTTCGGCTGATTCCAAAAGAAATGTATTGGGTGCATCTTTAGCTAATTTTTTATATACACCTAAGGGAGTTTCGCCATCGGCCAGTAAACGTCGTGATACTGGAATCACGTTAGAAACTTTGGCGTATCCCCGGAACTCTTCTAGATTCATTTCTTATCCAAGGGCCAATGGCGCATGGAAACAGGTGATTTCTCCGGTATGACATGCTGCGCCAATTTGGTTAACGGTAATGAGCAAAGCGTCACCGTCGCAATCGAGTGCAACTGATTGAACTTCTTGATAATGCCCTGATGTTGCCCCTTTTACCCAAAGTTCATTGCGAGATCGCGACCAGTACGTTGCTTTGCCAGTAGCCAAAGTCAGTGCAAGTGAATCTGCGTTCATGTATGCCAACATTAAAACTGCTTTCGTAGTGGCATCTTGCGCAATTGCAGGGATCAACGCTTCTGGATCTTTGAGCAAAGATTCAATGGCTGGATCGAGAGCGCTCATGTGCTAATTCTGCCCTACTTGTTGGCGACGGTGCGCACCGGATAATTATTGGCATCCAGGTATGACTTCACGTCGCCAATTCGATGCATACCGAAATGAAAGACACTCGCAGCCAGTAAAGCATCGGCGCCAGCATCAAGGGCTGCAGCAAAATCAGCTAACGTGCCCGCTCCACCGCTGGCAATTAATGGGGTTTTAGTAACTGCCCTGACCGCGCTGATCATTCCTAAGTCATAACCTGCCCGTGTTCCATCAGCATCCATGGAGTTCAATAAAATTTCACCCACACCAAGTGCGCATGCTCGATCAATCCAAGTAAGGGCATCGAGATTGGCACTCTCACGACCACCATGTGTGGTGACTTCAAATCCAGATTCTGTTCGAGCACGACGTGCATCTACAGATAAAACTAAAACTTGGGAACCAAATTTATCGGCAATTTCGGCAATCAACTCGGGTCGTGCAATTGCCGCAGTATTGACTGAAACTTTATCGGCTCCGGCTCGCAATAAACGATCCACATCTTCAACAGTACGAATTCCACCACCAACTGTGAGCGGAATAAATACTTGCTCGGCAGTTCGACGAACAACATCTAACGTGGTTTCTCGACCTGCGACACTTGCCGAAATATCTAAAAATGTTAATTCATCGGCCCCTTCGATTCCGTAAAGGGCGGCCATCTCAACTGGATCACCGGCATCAACTAAATTTGTAAAGTTAACGCCTTTTACTACACGGCCATCGGTGACATCTAGGCAGGGAATTATGCGAACCGAAAGTGTCATCGCCCCGTTAACTCCAAAGCTTGTGGCAAAGTGAAAGCACCTGCATATAAAGCTTTACCAACGATTGCACCTTCCACGCCTACAGAGTGAAGATCAACTAAAGCTTGTATATCTGCAAGGGATGAAATTCCACCACTGGCAACTACCGGCTTATTAGTTGCAGCGCACACTGATTTAAGTAATTCTAAATTCGGTCCAGCTAAAGTGCCATCTTTTGTTACATCAGTTACCACGTAACGTGCACAACCATCTTTATCTAAACGTGCGAGGGTTTCAAATAAATCGCCACCTTCTTTAGTCCAGCCGCGTGCTGCCAATACATGACCCCGAACATCTAAACCAACAGCAATGCGGTCTCCATATGTGCCAATTACTCGTGCAGTCCATTCCGGATCTTCAAGGGCTGCGGTTCCTAAATTCACACGATGACATCCCGTTGCAAGTGCGCGAGTCAAAGTTTCGTCGTCGCGGATTCCGCCTGATAATTCAACTTTAATATCGAGAGCACCCACTACTTCAGCTAATAACTCGGCATTACTGCCACGACCAAAAGCGGCATCAAGATCAACAAGGTGCAACCATTCCGCCCCTGCATTTTGAAATTCAAGGGCAACTTCAAGTGGTGCACCGTAAATACTCTCTTTGGAAAGTTCGCCTTGAACCAGGCGCACGGCTCTGCCATCTTTGACATCAACGGCTGGAAGAAGTTCTAAATAACTCATAATGCGTTAACCCAATTCTTGATCAGTTGTAACCCTGCATCACCAGATTTTTCTGGGTGGAATTGAGTAGCAGTTACATAACCATCTTCTACTGCAGAAATAAAAGGTTCACCGTAAGTCGTCCAACTACTTAATTTTCCAACAGCTGACTTAGCTGCATACGAATGGACAAAGTAAAACGATTCCTCTTCTACCCCTCTAAAAAGTGCAGATTGCGCATGTGCCTCAACTGTGTTCCACCCCATGTGCGGCAAAATCGGTGCGGCAATTTTCGAAACTTCACCTTCCCAAATTCCTACGCCAGCGTGGATTCCATTTTCTGATTGCTCACTTCCTTGACTAAACAAGATTTGCATTCCAATACAGATTCCTAAAACTGGGCGTTCAAGTGCAATTCTCTCTCTAATAATTTCGCTGCCATTTACTTTACTCAGACCCGCCATACATGCCGCAAATGCACCTACTCCTGGAACAACTAAGCCTTGCGCTTCTAACGCCAGCGCGCGATCGGAAGTGACAATTACTTCCTGGCCCGCAGTTGCAAATGCACGTTCGGCTGATCGTAAATTGCCAGATCCATAATCAAGAATTGCGATCAAAGAGAACCTTTAGTTGATGGGATACCTGCGACTCTGCCATCCAATGAAACTGCATCACGTAAAGCTCGCGCTACCGCTTTGAACTGTGCTTCAAAAACATGGTGCGCATTTCGACCTTCAAGTACGCGAATGTGCAAAGCAATATGTGCTTCAGCAACGATTGATTCCCAAATGTGCTTACCTAGAGTTGTATCGAAGGTGCCAATAAGTTCGACAATTTCGGGTTGACGGTGCACTAAATATGGTCGACCAGAAAGATCAACGGCCGCTTGAACTAAAACTTCATCCAGTGGAACCATGGAATCTCCAAAGCGGCGAATTCCAGCTTTATCACCCAAAGCTTCGCGCAAGGCTTGCCCAAATGCTAGAGACGTATCTTCCACGCTGTGGTGTGAGTCAACATCAATATCTCCCGTAGTTTTGACGGTTAAGTCAAAGCCGGAATGCTTACCTAGTTGCGACATCATATGGTCGAAAAAAGGAACACCTGTTGAAACATCGATTACGCCTTGACCATCTAAATTGAGTTCAACTAGAACATGTGATTCTTTAGTTGCTCGTTCGACTCGTGCGCTTCTCATAGTGATCTCCTTAGATAAGTTCTTTTAAAGCAGTAATAAACATTTTATTTTCGGCCTCATTGCCGATTGTCACGCGCAGGTATCCAGGAATTCCAACGTCTCTGATTAGTACGCCCTTGCTCAGAAGTTCACTCCAAAGTTTAGGGGCTGGAGCGTTAAATCCAGTAAATAGGATGAAGTTTGCGCTGCTGGAAATCGTCGTTAAGCCTAATTCATGCAACTGCTCTTCCAAGAAAACTCTGGCAGCTACAAGAGTCGTGACCGTGCCAAGTAGTTCATCTTTGAAATCAATCGCTACTGATGCCGCTGCTTGCGTCAGCGCACTGAGGTGATATGGCAGACGGACTACTAACATCGCATCTTTTACTGCAATATCGCTGACTAAATAACCCACTCGTGCACCAGCAAAAGCAAAAGCTTTACTCATGGTACGGATTACAAGAACATGCGGGTTATCTTCAATCAAAGTAACTGCCGATACTTCCTGAGAAAATTCTGCGTAAGCCTCATCAACAACTAACAAACCACCAACCGTTGCCGTTGCATCGGCTAGAAGTTGGATGTCGGAAATTGCAATCGACCCCCCAGTTGGATTATTTGGGGTAGTAATGAAAGTTAAAACCGGTTTATGTTGCTTAATTTGGGCTAGTGCATCATTCACATTGAGCGAGAAATCTGCATTTCGTGCACCATCTATCCACGCAGTACCAGTGACTTTGGCGATAAGTGGGTGCATTGAATATGAAGGTGTGAAACCCAGAGCCACGCCACTTCCAAAAGCTAAGAAAATGGATTGAATGATCTCATTACTTCCATTGGCCGCCCAAATATTTTCTGCGCTAAAAGAAGTAGAACTCAAACCATTGATGTACTCAGATAATTGTGTGCGAAGTTTGGTTGCATCGCGATCGGGATAACGATTGAGTTGAGCGGCTTGTCTCAAAACAGCATCAGCAATAGCCCTTTGAAGTGCAGGTGATGGTGAATATGGATTTTCATTTGTATTGAGAGAAGCTCGCGCCGGAACTTGTGGTGCGCCGTAGGGAGTGAGTGGTTTTAACTCCGGGCGCAGCGGTAACCACTGTGGCCAAGTCATTTAAAGGTTTTCCAATCGGGCCGTCATCGCTTCACCGTGTGCAGGTAGATCCTCAGAATTGGCCAACGTAACTACTGTTGGAACTAAATCGCTGAAAGCGCTTTGACTGTATTCAATGAAATGTAATCCGCGCAAAAAAGTTTGCACAGATAAGCCGCTGGAATGACAAGCACAACCACCCGTTGGCAGTACATGGTTTGAACCCGCAGAGTAATCACCAAGTGAAACAGGTGAAAATCGGCCGATAAAGACTGCGCCTGCATTACGAATTTTGGCTGCATCGTGGCGTGAATTTTTAGTCTGAATTTCCAAGTGCTCGGCAGCATAAGCATTAACAACGTCAATTCCTTGCGACATATCATCGACGAGCACAATAGCCGATTGAATTGAAGTCAATGCACTTGTAATGCGATCTGAATGCTTAGTAGCGGCTACGCGTTTTTTTAGTTCGGCATTAACACCTTGCATGAGTTCTATAGAGTCAGTAACTAAAACTGCAGCGGCCATTACATCGTGCTCAGCTTGGCTGATTAAATCAGCGGCAACATCGGCAGCGATTGCAGAAGAATCGGCCAGAATCGCGATCTCTGTAGGTCCAGCTTCAGAATCAATTCCGATTACACCGCGTAATGCGCGCTTGGCAGCGGCTACATAAATATTTCCAGGACCCGTAACAAGATCACATTTCTCGCACACACCATTCATACCGTAAGCAAATAGTGCAATAGCTTGGGCTCCCCCAACCGCAAAAACTTCAGTGATGCCAAGAAGTGCACAAGCGGCAAGAATTGTTGGGTGAGGTAAACCGCCAAAATCTTTTTGTGGCGGGGATGCAACGGCGATTGATGAAACTTTCGCAATTTGCGCCGGAACAACATTCATAATCACACTACTGGGATAAACCGCCTGACCACCAGGAACATAAAGGCCAACTCGATCTACTGGAATCCATTTTTCAGTAACGGTTCCACCCTCTACAACTATGGTGGTTTTATCACTGCGAATTTGATCGGTATGTACTTTTCTAACGCGCTCGATTGAAAGCTCTAAGGCTGCTCGAACTTTTGGGTCCAACGTATTGAGCGCGGCAGAAATTGCACTCGGTGGAACGCGAATTGATTGCGGTGCTACACCATCGAATTCTTGAGCTAACTTGATCAGTTCAGTCTCGTCACCTGTTTTTACTCGGTGCAGAATTGGTTCGATTAATTTCATCGCTGCATCAATGTCCAAAACGGCACGTGGAAGCTCGGCGCTGTACTGAGCTTTTGACATTACCTGTCCACGAAGGTCCACTGTGCGAATCACCGTCAAATTGTAACGGTTGGCTCTAGCGTGGGGTGCGTAAATTTATACGAGGCAGTTAGGGCCAAGAATAGATTTAAGATCCGCGCTCAACGATGGTGATGCTGTGACGGATGCATCAATTTTCATCACGGTATTGCTTCCGTTTTCACCAAGTGAAAGATGAACTTCACGTTTTCCTGGGTGCGATCTCAAAATCTCTTTAATCCGATCAACAACTGGTGGTGTGCACTGCGACATTGGCAATGAAATAACTAGCGGTCCAGTTGGGCCGGCGGAAATGTCAGGCATCGACATTTCAAGTGCGGTGAAACGCAAATTCTCTTCGCGACGATCCACGCGACCTCTCACAGTGACAATTCGATCTTCAGTCAGTGACATTGAGTATTGGTTGTAGGTATTAGAGAAAAATAGAACTTCAAGGGAACCTTCAAGATCTTCAACGGTGACTACCGCCCACGATGCACCCTGTCTGGAAACTTTGCGTGTAACACTTGTGATTAAGCCACCAATTGTGACAATTGATTCATGCTGAGCACCTTCATCAACTAATTCACTGATGGACATATCCGTGTTTGCACGCAAGACATGTTCGACACCAAGCAGTGGATGATCCGATACATATAGGCCTAACATTTCGCGCTCATAACTGAGCAGCATTGATTTATCCCACTCACCTGCTGGGATTTCAATATCCAAACCAGAGAGTTCGGTAACTGCCTCGCCACCAAAAAGATCAAATTGGCCAATGGCTTCAGCCCGCTTACTTTCAATGACCGAGTCAATTGCTTCTAAATGGATAGCCACCAAACCTTTACGCGTTGCGCCGAGTGAACCAAATGCTCCAGCTTTAATCAGGGATTCAATTGTTTTCTTATTGCACACTTGCGCATCTACTTTGGCTAAGAAATCACCAAAAGAAGTGAAACGACCCTTATTTTCGCGTGAAGCTTTAATGGAAGCAACAACACCTTCGCCAACATTTCGGATTGCCGCTAATCCAAAACGGATATCTTTTTCGCGCGGGGTGTATTCACCATTGGACTCATTGACATCTGGTGGCAAAACCTTAATACCCATGCGGCGACACTCACTCAAATACAAGGCTGATTTATCTTTGTCATCGCGAACACTTGTTAGCAACGCTGCCATGTACTCCGTTGGATAGTTAGCTTTTAGATATGCCGTCCAATAAGAGACCACGCCATAACCTGCAGAGTGCGCACGGTTGAATGCGTAATCTGAGAATGGAATCAAAACATCCCAGAGGCGCTTTATTGCTGCAGTTGAAAATCCATTTGCTTGCATGCCAGCCTCGAAAGGAATGTATTCCTTGTCCAAAATATCTTTATTTTTCTTACCCATAGCTTTACGCAGTAGATCTGCGCGGCCAAGGGAGAAACCGGCAACTTTTTGTGCAATTGCCATTACCTGCTCTTGGTAAACAATGAGTCCATACGTATCGCCCAAAATTTCCTGCAAAGGTTCAGATAATTCTGGGTGAATTGGTTCGACCGGTTTACGATTATTTTTTCGATCGGCATAGTTATTATGAGCATTTTCACCCATTGGTCCCGGACGATAAAGCGCGATAACCGCTGAAATATCTTCGAAAGAGTCGGGCGACATTGACTTCAGCAGTGCGCGCATAGGCCCACCATCGAGTTGGAATACGCCTAATGTGTCACCGCGCGATAGGAGTTCATAAGTTTTTTTATCGTCAAGGGTTAAATCTTCAAGCACAACTTCAATGCCTTGATTTTCCTTGATATTAATAAGTGCATCATCTAGAACGGAAAGGTTTCGAAGGCCCAAAAAGTCCATCTTGAGTAGGCCAATTGATTCACAAGCTCCCATATCAAACTGGGTAATGATTGCGCCGTCGGCTTCACGTCTATGGATTGGAATTACATCCAACAACGGTTCACGCGAAAGAATTACACCGGCAGCGTGAACACCCCATTGACGCTTGAGGCCTTCCAATCCTCGCGCAGTATCTACTACCCGCTTTGAATCAGGATCAGATTCATACAGTGAGCGAAATTCTCCCGCTTCACCGTATCGATCATCTTTTGGATCAAAGACTCCCCCTAAAGAAATATCTTTACCCATTACTGATGGTGGTAATGCCTTAGTAAGTTTTTCACCAATAACGTATGGATAACCGAGTACTCGTGTTGAATCCTTGATGGCTTGTTTAGATTTAATAGTTCCGTAAGTAATGATCTGCGCGACTCGGTCTTCACCATATTTATTGGTGGCATAACGAATCATTTCGCTGCGACGGCGTTCGTCGAAATCTAGATCAATATCGGGCATTGAAATACGTTCTGGATTTAAGAAGCGCTCAAACAACAAACCATGTTCGAGTGGATCAAGACCAGTAATGCCAAGTGAATATGCAACAAGGGAACCGGCGGCTGAACCACGGCCTGGACCAACACGAATTCCAACTTTTTTTGCATGTCCAACTAAGTCGGCAACTACAAGGAAGTAACCCGGAAAGCCCATCTTTTCCATTACGCCCAGTTCATATTCCAATCGGGCTTCATGTGCTGGGGTGAGTTTTGCACCTAAACGGTTTTTCATTCCGGTGATGGCTTCTTTTTTTAGCCATGAATCTTCAGTCTCACCGACTGGTACTGTGAATTGTGGCAACAAATTTTCACCTTCACGCATTGTTACATCGCAGCGTTGGGCAATGAGCAAGGTGTTATCGCAGCTTTCAGGAATCTCTTTGAATAGTTCGCGCATTTGGGCCGCGGTTTTTACGTAGAAAGAATCGTTATCAAACTTGAAGCGCTTAGGATCCGCTAGCGTCGAACCAGACTGAACGCACAATAACGCTTCATGTGCACCAGCATCTGATTGCAATGTGTAGTGAAGATCATTTGTTGCCAGCAACGGTAAACCAAGTTCTTTGCCTAGCTTGCGTAGATCACTTTTGACTCGGCTTTCAATCTCGATTCCATGGTCCATTACTTCAAGATAGAAATTGCCTTCGCCAAAAATATCGCGGTAATCACTTGCTGCCTTAATGGCTTCTTTGTATGCCCCCATGCGCAAACGAGTTTGAATTTCGCCGCCCGGGCAACCCGTTGTTGCGATTAATCCAGTTGCATACTTGGATAAAAGTTCGCGATCCATTCGCGGTTTGTAGTAATAACCTTCAAGTGAGGCAAGGGATGAGAGGCGAAAAAGATTTCCAAGACCAACATTATTTTCAGCCATGATCGTCATGTGTGTATATGCGCCACCACCAGAGACGTCGTCTTCACCACCGCTTGCCCATTGCACACGCTTTTTATCAAAACGTGATTCAGGTGCGACATAGGCTTCAATTCCAATAATTGGTTTAACGCCAACTTTTTTAGCTTGCTTATAAAATTCATACGCTCCGAAAACATTTCCATGATCGGTCATTGCAATAGCTGGCATTTCTTGGCGTGCAACCTCGGCCATTAAATCTGGAACCCGCGCTGCGCCATCGAGCATCGAATACTCGGTGTGAACGTGAAGGTGTACGAAGTTTTTCTCAGACATGGTGGACGTAGATTATTGCTTAAGGCAGAACTGCATCAGATAGCAACGCCAATGAGCGTGTGAGATCGGCTGGGTACTCCGAGGTAAATCTCATGGCCTGGCCAGTTATGGGATGCGCGAAGGCGAGCTCTTTGGCATGCAGCCACGGGCGTCGCATCTCAAGGGATTTCGCTAGAACCGGATCTGCGCCATACGTTGTGTCGCCAACTAACGGATGATTGAGCGCTGAGAAATGCACACGTATTTGATGTGTGCGACCAGTTTCTAACTCTACTTTTACAAGTGATACACCACGATAAAACTCGATAACCTCATAATGAGTTATGGAATCTTTACCTGTAGCAACAACAGCAAAACGATGATCCTCTTTTGGGTGTCGATCAATAGGTGCATCGATGGTTCCATTAGTCGGATCCATGTGACCTTGAATTAATGCATGATAAACCTTGTCAACAGTCCGATTTCTAAAAGCATCTTTGAGGACAGTGAATGCGCGATCGCTCTTGGCAACAATCATCAATCCGCTGGTTCCAACATCTAATCGATGAACAATTCCTTGGCGTTCGGCTGCACCACTTGTAGAAATTGAATATCCGGCTGCCATAAGCGCGCCAACAACGGTTGGTCCCATCCATCCCGGGCTTGGGTGCGCAGCGCATCCCACAGGTTTATCTAATACAACAATGGCATCATCATCGTAAACAATTGTTAGACCTTCTAGTGGTGTCAACGGAATAGGATCTTGATTAATAGGGGCTGGCATCAAAACTTCAATAATTTGATTGGCGGCTACTCGATCGGATTTACTCATTGCTTTGCCCGAAGTTGTTATATCGCCGTCATCAAGCAACTTAACTACGGCCGTACGTGAAAGACCAAGTACACGTGTGAGCGCGCTATCAATACGTTCGCCGGCCACGCCTTCTGGCACTGACAAAGTACGTTGTTCACGTTCGCTCATATCAACTCATTTTTAGTAATAGGTGAAATATTTCTTGCTGAAAGTACCATTGATATTACTGCTGCAATTACGATGGCAGAATCGGCGATATTGAAAATAGGCCAGTGCGGAAGCTGCAACCAATCGATGACATGGCCGCGCAATAATCCAGGCTCACGAAAAATTCGATCAGTGAGGTTGCCCAAGATTCCACCCATCACCAGCCCTAAAACCAGCGCCCACCCTTTCGAGGTGAGCGAAACTGCGTAATAAGCAATGCCGAGCAGAATTACTATTCCAAAGATTGAGAGAAAAAGCGTCGCACCCGGTGCAAATGAAAATGCAGCACCAGAATTGCGAACAAAGTTGAGCTGAAAGAAGGAACCAATAATTTTGACTGAGCCACGATGTGACAATGAGTTAACTGCCCAAATCTTCGTGGCTACATCGGTGATCCAAACCAACAGGGCAACACCTAAGAGTGTGCGCCATACGCGCACTGTTAGCGCCGTTCTTCCTTCTGCTTGCAGAGCATGCACAAAGTGGCTCGAGGAAATACCTGTAAGCGAGCCTTTCCAATTGCACTTCCGCATTCTTCGCAGTTTCCGTAGGTCTTTGAATCAATTCGATCAAGGGCACGCTCGGTTTGTAACACCATGTCACGTGCATTTATGACGAGGGACATTTCATGTTCGCGTTCAAAAGTTTTTGTTCCAGCATCGGCCTGGTCATCACCAGCACCTTCGCCAGATTCTTGAATCAATGAATCCATTTCGACTTCAACTTTTGCAAGCTCTACTCGCAGGCGATTTAGTTCTTTTGAAATCTCGGTGCGAATACTTTTTAATTCTGCCGCAGTCCACGGTGATTCAGAGTCGCTGACAACAATTGGTGTCGGTGCAACTTTGATTGGCTTAAGAGGAGCAACTTTTTTTCCACTTTTTGTAGGGCGTGGTGGTGGTGGCATCACCAGTCGGCGTTCTTCAACGATTGGCGCGGCAACTGGTGCGGTGATGGTGGAGACCGAAACCGTTTGGGATTTCTCGTCAACGGTCAAAGTTGTTTTGGATGGGAATGGCTTACCTGGAGCTTTTTTAACTGGAATGCTTTTTACCGTAGCCTTCTTAATAGCTGCCTTTTTAGCAGGAGCCTTTGTGGCTACAGATTTCTTGGCCGGAGCTTTTTTAGCTACCGCTTTTTTTGCCGGAGCCTTTTTTGCCGGAGCCTTTTTGACTACAGCCTTTTTGGCTGCAGCTTTTTTGACGGGCTTCTTAGGCATGTCGCGAACCTTATTGCCAATAGGGGGCCGTTACCAATTACGCCACGGCGATTTTTCCTCTACTTAGACGATACGATTGAGCCCTTGCACAATTAGGCGTTGACGGGGCCATCACCTCACGAGCTTGTTGGAAGAAATGAGTGCACACTCATCTAGAACCAACTGCAAGGGTTACAAGTGGCGTGAATTTCACGCAAGGCGGGTGGTACCGCGAGATCTGCGCCAGCAGGTCACGTCCCTCCAGAGGTAGGACTTACTCGTGGAGGATTTTTTATGTCATTTCGCGCAATTGCTGCAGCGGTAGATCTACCTGCCGTCGAACATGAGATTTTAAAATTCTGGCGCGATAACCAAATTTTTGAAAAAACCGTATCAGCCCGAGAAGGCGCACCGGCATGGATGTTTTATGAAGGTCCACCAACTGCAAATGGAATGCCGGGAACTCACCACATTGAAGCCCGTGTATTTAAAGATGTCTTTCCTCGTTTTCACACGATGAAAGGTAAACATGTAATCCGCAAAGCTGGTTGGGATTGTCATGGTTTGCCCGTTGAAATTGCAGTTGAAAAAGAATTGGGTTTTGCGGGTAAAGGCGATATCGAGAAATATGGAATCGCAGCTTTCAACGACAAGTGTCGCCAATCAGTTCAACGTCACGTTAGCGCATTTACCGACATGACTGACCGCATGGGTTTTTGGGTGGATTTCGATCAGGCCTATTGGACTATGTCGCCTGAATATGTTGAAAGTGTGTGGTGGTCACTTAAAGAGATTTGGAAAAAGGGTTTACTCGTACAAGATCACCGCGTTGCACCATATTGCCCTCGATGCGGAACTGGGCTTTCAGATCACGAGTTAGCTCAAGGTTACGAAAGCGTTGTTGACCCATCCGTCTATGTCCGCTTCCCCGTTACTTCAGGTGATTTAGTTTCACTGAATGCTTCACTGCTTGTTTGGACTACAACACCATGGACTTTAGTTTCTAATACCGCCATTGCTGTGCACCCAGATGTTGATTATGTGGCCGTTGAAGTAACCGTGGATGAAGTTTCAGAAGTATTGGTTGTAGCCGAAGCTCTTATTGAGAGTGTGAAGGGCGAAAAGAAAATCCTTAAGAAAATGTTGGGCAAGGATTTAGAGCGAATCACGTATAAGCGTCCCTTCGATTTTGTAGAAATCCCTGATTCACATTTCGTAGTTTTAGCCACCTATGTCACAACTGAAGATGGAACTGGATTAGTTCACCAATCCCCCGCATTTGGTGCCGATGACTTACAAGTGTGCCGTGCATATGGATTGCCGGTAGTTAATCCCATTGCACCTGATGGTCATTTCTTAGCCGATGTTCCAGTTGTAGGAGGAATGTTTTTTAAAGAAGCCGATAAAACTCTGGTAAAAGAGTTAAAAGCTCGTGGAGTGTTATACAAGCATCAACCGTACGAACACACCTATCCTCATTGCTGGCGATGCCACACCCCTTTGATGTATTACGCACAACCATCGTGGTACATCCGCACTACTTCTATTAAAGATGCCTTGCTGCGTGAAAATGCGGCAACGGATTGGCATCCAGAAACTATTAAAGAAGGTCGCTACGGTGACTGGCTCAATAACAATATCGATTGGGCTTTATCTCGAAATCGCTTTTGGGGAACTCCGCTTCCAATTTGGCATTGCGACAACAAACATGAAATCTGCATAGATTCATTAGCTGAATTAGGTCAATTAGCGGGCAAGGAACTTTCAAACCTTGATCCCCATCGTCCCTTCGTTGATGACATCACTTTTCCTTGCAAGGAGTGTGACTCAACAATGGTCCGTGTTCCAGAAGTAATTGACTGTTGGTACGACTCTGGCGCAATGCCTTTTGCTCAATGGGGTTATCCGCATAAAGAAGGTTCGGTAGAAAAATTTAAAGAGTCTTACCCAGCCGACTTCATCTGCGAAGCTATCGACCAGACTCGCGGTTGGTTCTACACATTAATGACTATTGGAACTTTGGTATTTGATAAATCCTCGTACAAAACCGTGCTCTGCCTTGGACATATTTTGGATAAAGATGGCCGCAAAATGAGTAAGCACTTGGGCAATGTGTTGGAGCCAATGGCGCTGATGGATCAGCACGGGGCTGATGCTGTGCGTTGGTACATGTTGGCTGCGGGTTCTCCATGGGCTGCACGCCGCGTAGGTCACGAAGCAATTAATGAAGTTGTACGCAAAACTTTATTGACGTATTGGAATACCGTGTCATTCCACGCTCTCTATGCACATGCATCAAATTTCGAATTAAGTCAGAGTCCACAACTTGCCGATCGTCCACTGATGGACCGCTGGATCATCAGTGAATTAAACCTGCTGATCGAAGAAGTCGACGCAGCGCTCACTGATTTCGATTCACAAGTAGCTGGTCGTGCGCTAGCCCGCTTCATTGATGATCTTTCTAACTGGTACGTGCGTCGTTCTCGCCGCAGATTCTGGGATGGCGATGTAAGCGCATTAGCAACTTTACATGAATGCTTAGTAACGCTCACTCAATTACTCTCGCCTATGGTTCCATTTATCACCGAACAAGTGTGGCAAGAGTTAGTTATTCCAGCCGATGCAAAGGCAGTTGCATCCGTACATTTGTCTGATTTCCCAGTTGCTAATGCTGCGGCAATGAATCGCACATTGGGCGAACAAGTTGCTCTTACTCGTCGAATCGTTGAACTCGGTCGTGCATCACGTGCAGAATCTGGAATCAAAATTCGTCAACCTTTAGGACGCGCGCTTATTGCAGCTAGCGGTTGGTCGGCATTGCCCGTAGAAATGCGTGAACAAATTGCCGATGAACTCAATGTCATTAACTTGCAAGACATTGCCGATGCCGATGGTGATTTAGTTGATATCTCCATTAAAGCCAACTTCAAATCGCTAGGCGCAAAATTTGGTGGCGCAGTTCAAGAGATTGCTAAAGCAATTGCAATAAGTGATGCAACTGCATTAGTAAAAACGTTGCGTGCCAGTGGTACGACAACTGTGGGTACCTGGGAAATCTCACTTGAAGATCTAGTTGTCACTGAAGTGCCTAAGTCAGGATGGATGGTTGCATCCCATGAGGGTGAGAGCGTTGCCTTAGATCTAGAGCTCACCCCGGCGTTACTTACTGCGGGCCTTGTCCGTGAGGTAATTCGATTCATTCAGGAACGACGAAAGAGTGATGGCTTCGAAATTTCAGATCGCATCAATGTGTCCTGGAATGCCTCAGCCGAAATCACACAAGCCATCGCTTCCGATGATGCCCATATCAAGGATGAAGTCCTTGCGCTGAGCATGGTTCAAGATTCAACAATTGAAATTGTTGACGGAGAATTTGGTCTAGAAATTAAAATTTCTAAAGCTGGCTGACAAAACCAATTAAGAGTTGGACTCCGAAAAAGAGCACAATAAAACTTAGGTCAAGACTTACCGTGCCTAAACGAAGTGGCGGAATGTAGCGACCAACAAATCGCATGGGCTTATCTGTAATTGAATACACCAGCTCTACAAGAATGAGAACAAGTCCCTTGGGGCGCCAGTTTCGCGCAAACATACGCACATAATCCAGAATTAAACGCGCAAGTAAAGCGAAAAGAAATAATTGCAGAACGTCAGCAAGCAACGTACCTATGCGCATGAAGATCAGCTCTGGTTAAAGAAACTTGCTTGCGCAGCAGCTGATTTATCTTCAGTGCCGATTGAAACATTTGCTGGTGAGAGAAGGAAAACCTTTTTTGTCACTCGCTCAATAGTTCCATGCAAACCAAATGCAAGACCACTTGCAAAATCAACTAGGCGCTTGTGTTCAGATTCATCCATGTCAGTTAAGTTAATAATTACTGGATTTCCTAAACGGAAGTGCTCGCCGATTGTGCGGGCCTCATTATAAAAACGTGGATGAAGTGTCACGATTCGATCTAGAACTGGAAGATCAAGTTGTGGAGCTACTTCATGAATAGTTGAAGTGACAACTGAGGAAACTGGACGTGCTGCGCGCGGCTTAATGCGCACTTCATTAGATGAAGGCACGGCAGGAACTGAAGTTGAAACTGGTGTATCGAATTCTGGGTCGTCCATCAAACCTAAGTAGTTTGCGACGCGCTTGAGTGGATTAGCCATGTGTAAACGGTACCTGCTCAGCTATCGCGAACCGAGGATTGAACTGCCGACCCGAATATGTGTCGCTCCATAAGCGATTGCTTCCTCAAAATCTCCACTCATTCCAGCCGATAATTTATTAGCTTCTGGGAAATCGCGAATAAATGACTGATGAATTTTCGCCAGCATTTCAAAGGCGCTAGAGCTCGACATCCCTAAAGGGGCAACGGCCATAAGGCCCACTAAATGATGGTGGCTGGAGGTTTGAATTGCCTGTGCCAATTCATAGAGTTTTTCCTGCTGGACTCCCCCACGTCCTTCGGCGCCATCGAGTGAAACTTGGCAGAAAATATCCAGTGGGTGCGCAGCTACGCGTTCAATGATTTCAAAATGTTTCATGTCATCGAGTGAGTGAATGACATGGGCCCATGAAGTAATTGACTTTAATTTATTGCTTTGGATCTGGCCTTGAAAATGCCACGTTCCGCTCACGGTAATGGCTTTGCCAGCGCCATCAGAATCCCTATTCTCACCAAAATCTGCGACTCCCAAAGTCTTTAAGATTTCTACATCACTTGCCGGAAAAGTTTTGGTCACTGCAATCAAAGTTATCTCTTCAACACTTCGTCCAGATTTGGAGGCTGCAGATGCGATTCGGTCTTTGACCAGATTTAAGTTAGTTGCAATTTCATTGTGACGGCTCATAACCAAATGACCCCAGCCGTGCGGCCCGTGATGTTGTGCCGGCGATAAGAAAAATAGTTCGGGTCCTCTAACGTGCATATAGAGCTTGCCTCATACGTAACATCGTTGGTTTTCAATTGTGCAACCAATGCCGCGGGCAGATCTAGTGCAGGTGTTCCCACATGCGTGAGAGCTGCAGCCGCCGGATGTTGCGCAATTACTTCATCAGCTAATTCTTGCCCCACTTCATAGCAGCGACCACAAATTGAAGGTCCTAGCTGTCCATGAATATTTGTCGCACCTAGAGCTTTCATTGCAGCAATTGTCTTTAGTGCAATGTTATTCATTAATCCGCGACGCCCAACATGTACTGCCGCTACCACCGTGGTTGAAGAGAGCAACAGCGGAATGCAATCGGCCACCATTACAGCTAAGGCGATTCCAGATTGGGTTGTAATAAGTGCATCACTCGTTGGTTCACTTTGGATATGTGAAATTTGAGTAATCACATCACCATGGACTTGATTCATAAACTGCAATGGCACAGTGATTGCGGCCAGAGCTTTACGGTTCTGTGCAACTAGTTCGGCACTATCACCAACATGTAGAGCTAGATTAAATGAATCAAAAGGCGCAAGGCTTGCACCATTGCGCCGATCGGTAAAAAGAGAAGGCAACTGCCTTTACTTCATAAAGTCTGGAACGTCGATCTCATCCTCAGCTACGAGTTCTTCGAAAGTAACTCGACGTCGCGGAGTTGGCTAATCACCGAGCTCTAGCGCTACAGAGATTGGATCATTGGCGGGCAAGGGATCTGCTACTCCACCAAGCGTCGCAGCATTGATAACTGGCGTTGATACCTTGCGGGGTTCGCCACCTTCAAAACCAGCGGCAACTACCGTAATTCGAACTTCATCTCCGAGTGCATCATCGATAGTTGTTCCAAAAATGAATTTAGCATTTGGATGCACTGCTGATTGCACGAGCTCGCACGCTTCGTTAACTTCAAAGAGACCTAAATCAGAACCGCCAGAGATTGAAAGCAGGACGCCCATTGCCCCATCTATTGAAGCTTCAAGAAGTGGTGACGAGATTGCAAGTTCAGCGGCACGAAGTGCGCGATTTTCGCCACGAGCAGATCCGATACCCATAAGTGCAGAACCGGCGCCGGACATAACTGCTTTAACATCGGCAAAGTCTAAGTTAATTAAACCTGGCTGAGTAATGATTTCAGTAATTCCCTGTACGCCAGATAAGAGAACTTGATCTGCACTCTTAAACGCGTCCGCTAAAGTAATTGTGCGATCTGAAATAGCAAGTAAGCGATCATTTGGAATCACAATGAGTGTGTCGACTTCTTCACGCAAAGCTTCAATTCCAATATCGGCTTGAGTCGAACGCAATTTCGCTTCAAAGGAAAATGGACGAGTTACAACACCAATTGTTAATGCACCAATATCTTTTGCAATTTTTGCAACGATTGGAGCTGCGCCAGTTCCGGTGCCTCCACCTTCACCGGCAGTTACAAAAACCATATCTGCTCCACGCAAAATTTCTTCAATATCATCGGCGTGATCAAGTGCAGCTTCGCGACCTTTTTCAGGATCCATTCCGGCACCCAGACCACGAGTTGTCTTTCGACCAATATCTAATTTCACATCAGCATCACTCATTAACAAATGTTGTGCATCAGTATTAATTGCAATGAACTCAACACCTTTGAGTCCCACATCAATCATTCGATTAATTGCATTAACTCCACCGCCACCAATTCCAACAACTTTGATGACTGCTAAATAATTCTGCGGTGAAGCCACGTGTATCCTCCTTGGGAACCATAAACCTCTACTTGAGCCTTATAATTCAACGTTTTTCGATAAGGCGAACGTAAAGTGCGCGAGGCGCTTAATCAAATACCGACATGAATTATTTATTGTGTCGTTAAAAATATTTATTTAACGATTGGTGCATGGGGAGCAGAAAGATCCATACGTTTTATTTTTGCATTTTCAGGTTGTGCCATTAAAGCCTTATAAACCTTTACTTTCAGAGCGTTTTCAGTAGCAGTACCCCATCGAAGTTGAAGTTTCCTATCCCCCAGATCGATGCTCAACTGGTAAGCCTGACCACTGAGCATTTTTAACAGCGTCAAGTCAGACGTGATTTCTGGAGGAAGAGTTTTAAAGAAATTTACCGCCGTTATGGCATCGGCAGTTGTAGCTGCCGAAATCAGCGGGAGATTTTTTTCAGCTCCCGAATGAGGTACAAACGCTTTGCCTTGCTTATCAATAGCTGCCCCGTTATAGATTGCAATTGGAGTGCGTTCGGTAATTGCAATTGTGACTTTGCCAGTAAGCCAGTTGCGTGAGACTTGTGCTGATTCGATGAAATCATATTTTTGGTAGGAAGCTGCAACTGTCCGCGGTTCTACTCGGGCTAATTTTTCCCCTTTGAAAACTTGGGAAGTCAGAAATGCCGATGTACCAGTCACTTCGATACTTCTAACTGTGAGCAAGGTGGACCAGCCCAGAACATAGGAAGCTACGGCAAGTAGAAGGATTGAAATTAAAGCAATAAGGCGCTTGTTTTTCATTTAATCAAAACGTCGTTTCAGACCATCGACAATGATGGGTGCAAGCGAACTGACATCACCGGCGCCTAAAGTCATAATGACATCCAAAGGTTGTGCTGAGTTAATAACGGCATCAGTGACTTCGACAAAATTGGGAATGTATTGTCCATTAGTCATGAGGTCAGTGATTAAGCGTGAGGTGACACCTGGAATACTTTTCTCACTGGCTGCATATATTTCTAACACATAGGCCGCATCGGCTTTTGAGAGCGCAATCGCGAACTCCTTATAAAAAGCTTGCGTGCGTGAATAGCGATGTGGCTGAAAAATAACTAAAAGTCGTCCATCTCCGGCAAAGCGACGAGCAGCCTCTAGCGTTACATCGATCTCGGTTGGGTGGTGGCCATAATCATCAACCACTCGGATTCCATGGACAGTTCCCTTCACTTCAAAACGTCGACCAGTTCCATGGAAAGTAGCAAGGCCAGTTAATAAATCGGGGGCGCTAAAACCAAGATTCAGTCCTGTTGCCAAAACCGCTGCAGCGTTGAGCAAGTTATGGTGACCAGGCACCTGTAATTCAATAAAACCAACGGTTTTCCCACGCCAAATAGCGCGCGCTTTTGAGCCCATTGCGGCTAGCTCGATGGAGTCTAATTTCAAATCGCAATCATCGGCGGTGCCATATGAAATCAGCTCGCATGAAGAAACGTGCGATGCCAATTTTCGAGCACCCGCATCATCACCGCAATATGTGAGGAAACCTTGAGGGCTAATTGTTTCAACAAAATCTTTAAAGGCATCTTCTACTGCTTTTGGGGTAGCAAAATAATCGACATGATCATGTTCCACGTTTGTAACAATTGCCGCAAATGGCCGATATTCAATGAAAGATCCATCAGATTCATCAGCCTCTGCAACAAAGATTTCACCAGTACCGCGATGTGCATTGGAGCCAGAGGCGGTGATAGTTCCACCGATTGCAAAAGATGGATCTGCCCCGCATGCTTGAAGGGCCACAGCCATCATTGATGACGTAGTTGTTTTTCCATGCGTTCCTGCTACCGCAATACTTTTCGACTCAGACATCAAAATAGAAAGCGCGGCGGCGCGAGTCAGAATTATCAAACCTAACTCGTTAGCACGTTGTAATTCCGGATTGCTCTGGGAAATCGCGGTTGAGTAAACAACCAAGTCTGCGCCTTCTACATTCTCGGCATGATGAGAAGTTGAAATACGTGCACCGAGTGCTTGCAAAGCTTTTACAACCGATGAGTCTTTAGCATCTGATCCACTCACGTGAATTCCATGCGAGAGCGAAATTCTGGCAAGGCCGCTCATCCCTGCGCCGCCAATTCCAATAAAATGTACGCGCTTTCCTATAAGTGAAGAAAGTGTTGGCTTCATTATTTGCCACCCATCGCAAATTCTCCAAGCGCAGCAATCTTTTGTGCCGCTAATGCATCAAGGGTAGAGCCTTCCAATTGAGATTTTTCGGCATCAAGTAAAATGTTCTGAATTTGAGAAACTAAAAACTCAGCCGTGAAATCTTTCTGTGCGATTACAGTGGCACGACCATCCTGAACTAGTTGGCTTGCGTTATAGAACTGTTCGCCATTTCCAATTGGAAGCGGTACAAATAAGGCATAACGACCCAAAGCTCGAAATTCGCTGCACGTCACCGCCCCACTTCTAGCGATAATCAGATCACTAGCTAGGTAAGCATCGGCCATTGCATCTACATAGGCCACCGGGCGATAAGAATCAGTGCTCTGAGGTAATTCATTGCGTCGACCCACTGAGTGCAAGAGCGAAATATTGTGCGACATCATCTCAGGTAATGCTGTGGCGATGATTGAGTTAATGGCAACTGATCCTTGAGAGCCACCCATAACAAAAACCAGCGGCTTAGAATTATCAAAACCTAATCGTGCTTTTGCATCATGACGGGCTTGTGACCAATTTTTCTCGGCAACAATGAGAGCGGTTGCCACATCGCTTCGAAGTGGAAGTCCAGTAAGTAGGGCATTGGAGAAAGCCCCTGAAGAAACTCCATAAGCCACGGCTAAATTTCTTGTGAATACTGCGCCTAAGCGATTTGCCCAACCGGGTTTGGCATTTGCTTCATGTATCACGATAGGGATTCGATGCAAACCCGCGGCAATATACGCCGGCGCACTTACATAACCACCAAAACCGATGAGTAAGTCGGCTTTTTTAATAATTGAACCTGCAGCTGCAACTGATCGAATTAAATCGAATGGAATCTGTAGCCAACTTAATGAGGGCTTGCGTGAAATGCTGACACGTGGAATATGTGCCAACGTAAACCCGGCTGCAGGGACGATTGCATTTTCTAATCCATGTGTAGTTCCTAAAAAAACAATGTCATCTTTGGCGTGTGCGCTTTTCCATTCACGAGCAACCGCTAAGGCTGGTTCAATGTGTCCAGCAGTACCGCCGCCGGCAAAAATTATCGTAGCCATGGGATACCAATTTTCTTGAGTTCGCTATAAATAATCGGGTCTCTACGGGCAGCACCGATGACAAAAGCTATGCCCATATACGTAGCAATCAGTGCCGAACCTCCATATGAGAGTAAAGGCAAAGTTACTCCAACTACAGGTAGGACGCTTATTGCAGAGCCAACATTGAGAATTGTTTGTATGCCAATCCAACATCCAATTCCACAACTGACATAACGCACCATAGGATCATTAGCGCGCAACGCAATTTTAAAGATGGAGAAAATGAGAATTGAAAGAAGTAAGAGTGTTGCAATAGTTCCAAACAAACCTAACTCTTCACCTATGACTGAAAAAATAAAATCTGTATGTGCTTCAGGTAGATTTCCCCATTTTTGACGACTTGCACCCAGACCCACACCGAATAATCCACCACTAGCTAGACCTAAAAGGCTATGCGCGGGTTGCCATCCATAACTTTTATACTGACCTGCGGCAAATGGATGCAGAAAAACTGCAAATCTTTGTACTCGATATGGTGCAGCCAAAATTAATCCAGCAATTCCTAAGAAGCCGATGCCTGATACGACCGCAAATGCACCTAAGCGCACACCTGATACCCATAACAATCCAGCTAAAACAAAGGCGAAAACCGAGGCCGTACCTAAATCGCTGCCATAGAGAACGAGCAAAATACATAATAAATATGCCGGCGCAATTAACTTAATTACATTGGCCTGAACCTCACCAGTGCGTTCACGTTTAGCTAAAATAAAACCGGCCCAAAGAACCATCAAGAACTTTGCTACTTCGCTGGGCTGCACATCCACAAAACCCAAACTAATCCAGTTGTGATTACCGTTGACACTCTTACCAACACCCGGCACTTGAACTATTACAAGAAGGGCCAAAGAAGTTAAAACGCCAAAACGGGCAATTAGTTTCCAACGAGCAAGTGAAAACCGTGAAAGTACCCAGGCCATCGGGATAGACATGGCCAAGAAAATAAATTGTCGTAAAACAATTGCATAAGTGGAGCCCTTATTTTCAAGGGAATAGATTGAAGATGCAGAGAAAACCATAATCAAACCCAACATACTCAAAGTCAGTGTGCTGCCTACCAGCATGTAATAAAGATTAACGGGCTTAGTAAAAATCGTTTCACGGCGCTCAGTTTGCATGCGAAACCAACTTCTTAACGGCTTGTGCAAAACGGTCGCCACGATCAGCATATGAAAGAAATTGATCCATCGATGCGCATGCTGGCGCTAGTAAGACACTGTCACCCTTGTCTGCAAGCTGGATCGCGCACGTAACAATATTTTCCATCAGCGAATTTGAATCGCCGCCTTTTACATACTCGCTTCCAGGATCGATCATTACTCGCTTAGTCTGCGGGGAAAATTGAACAAAAGCTGCTTCAATCAAATCCCGATCGGCCCCAATCAGAATTGCCGCTTTAATTCGCTGCGAAGTTTTAGCTACTAACTCCCCCATCTGTGCACCTTTAGCTAATCCTCCAGCAATCCAGATAACTGATTCGTGGGACATCAGTGCTGCAGCCGCAGCATGGGGATTAGTTGCTTTCGAATCATCAACCCAAGTAATTGAACCTGATTCTAAAATGGTTTCAATGCGGTGTCGGCCAGTTCGAAAATCCTGGATCGCCTTTCGAATATCTTCATGACTTACACCAACGGTGCGGGCTAGAGCCGCAGCTGCTAAAGCGTTAGAAACATTGTGCGGAACCGTTGGTTTTACTTCTAACAGTTCGGCAAACATGGCCGCTTCTTGAGGATCGGCCACAAATGCACGATCAACAAGTAACTCTTCAACTAAACCTATTTCGCCAGGAGCTGGAGTATCGAGGGAATAAAACACTTTACGCCCCTGCCAATGTGCAGTTCGTTGCACCACTTGCGAATCATCGCCATTGAGAATTGCGGTAGTAGAACGATCGAGTAATGAAATCTTACTTTGAGCGTATTCATCAAAACTTCCATGCCAATCAATATGATCATCGGCAATATTGAGAATGGCACTTGCTACAAACTGTGCTTCTTTGCACCAATGCAGTTGGAAAGATGAGAGTTCAAGAACTAGGACATCAAAGGTGTGGCTTTCCTCCAGAGCATCGATAACGGTATCTCCAACGTTGCCACATGCGGTTGCATGTAAACCACCTGCTCGTAACATTGCTGCAGCCATTTCGACCGTTGTAGTTTTTCCATTAGTACCCGTCAAGGCAATCCATCGCTGATTTGGCGCAACTTCATTTTTAATGTGCCACGCTAAATCAATCTCGTTCAGCAATTGGATGCCTTGGGCAAGTGCTTGCTGGATCAAAGGATGATTCTGGCGCCAGCCAGGTGAAACCACGACGCTATTAAATTCTGAAAGTTTAACCTCGGAAACTTTTATAATTTCAAATTCACTTACCGCAGCTGGGTTTTCATCTACTAGCGTGACTATTGCACCTCGCTTGTGAAGTGCGCGAGCAACCGAATTGCCAGTCACACCTGCACCAAGAATCAGGATTTTTTCGCCAGCACTAGTCAGTGGCATAGGAGTTACTTAACTACCCACTGGGCATAGAAGAGACCAATTCCCCCAGCAACACTCAAGCCAGCGATGATCCAAAAACGAATTACAACAGTAATTTCGGCCCAGCCTTTGAGTTCAAAGTGATGATGTAGCGGCGCCATTTTAAATACGCGCTTTCCCCCACTGATTTTGAAATACAGCGTTTGAATAACAACCGACATGGTGATTATTACAAACAGTCCACCTAGTGGAATCAGAAGAAGTTCTACGCGTAAAGTCGCCGCAAATCCAGCGATCGCAGCACCCAGTGCAAGTGAACCGGTGTCTCCCATAATTATTTTTGCTGGGGCCGTATTCCACCACAAGAAACCTGTACATCCGCCAGCAAATGCTGCAGCAAGAACGGCTAAATCAAGTGGATCTCGAACTTGATAACAGCTCGTGGTGGCAATAGCGCCAATCGCACAGCTCTGTCCAAACTCCCAAACTCCAATTAAAACAAAAGCTAAGAAAGTCATGATGGTGGCACCGGTTGCTAAACCATCTAAACCATCCGTCAGATTTACTCCATTACTTGCCGACATCACCATCAAAATAATGAAGATGATTACAAGGCCGGTTCCAAGAAATATTGTGGTTTCGCTTACTCCTGAAAGATACTGTGAAATTGGAGTCAAATGAAACTCATCGGGAAAACGTAAACCAAAGAAACCAAAAGCACCAGCAAGTCCAGCCTGAGCCAATAATTTATATCGACCTTTTAAGCCACGTGAATTTTGTTTAGAAACTTTTAGCCAATCATCTAAGAAACCTACAAAACCTAAACCAATTACTAAGCCAATCACAAGCAGGGCGGAAGTAGTCATCGGCGTACTCGTTAATAGATGTGCAACTAAGTAACCAATGATGGCTGCTGAGATAAAAATAATGCCGCCCATAGTAGGAGTGCCATGTTTTGTTTTATGCGTCGATGGACCATCATCACGGATTATTTGGCCATAACCACGTCCAGCAAGAATGTGGATTAAACCTTTAGTTCCAAAGAGGGCAAATGCCAGTGCGATTGCACCTGCAATCAAAATTCTTGTCATTCTGTAGCCCCCACCTTTTCTAACCATAATCTTTCTAGTTCACTTGCTAAAACTTGAAATTGTTCCGAACGTGAAGCTTTTACTAAAACTACATCGCCAGGGGCGAAATGTTCCAATAAATCCAAGGCTGAATCGATTGTGGGACGATGATGAACGCTCATAGATCCTTCGGGAGATCCATACTCTGGGGCATTGACTACAACTAAGTGATCGATACCAAGTTCAAGGGCAAGGGTGCCAATTTTTGCGCTCTGTTCGGCTTGTGACTCGCCGAGTTCGTGCATCTTTCCTACAAATGCCCACGCAGCTCCTCCCCGTTCTTGAGCAAATAAAACGAGTGTGCGAAGGGCTGCCGCCATCGAAGCTGGGTTGGCGTTATAGGAATCGTTAATGATGAGTAAATCTTCACACTCATGCATTTCCATACGCCACTTACTTGAAATTTCCGCGGTAGATAATGAGCTGGCGATTAATTCCAGTGGCAAAGAAAGTGCAGTACCAACTGCGGCAACAGCAAGTGCATTAGAAATTTGATGTGCGCCAATAAGTCTCATGCCAACCGCGTCTCTTCCAGCCGGTGTGACTAAATCAAAATGTGGGCGTCCTTCGCGCATTTCAACATCGGTAGCACGGACTTCGACATCGCTTTTTTCACCGAAAATAATTGTTTTTCCTTTATGCAAGTTAATCATTGCTGGCGTGAATTCATCATACGAACCTAAAATTGCGATTCCATCTGGTGCAAGTGACTGGATCAACTCCCCTTTTGTTTGGGCAATTGCGGCTTGCGAACCAAATTCTCCAATGTGAGCTGTTCCAACCGTAAGTACAACACCAATATTTGGCGCAGCAATCGAGCACAGACGTGCAATGTCACCCTGATGTCGTGCGCCCATTTCTAAAATACAAAAACGAGTTCGGTCATCGCATTCCAATAAAGTTACTGGAAGGCCAAGATCATTATTAAAAGAGCCCCCCGGAGCAACTGTTGGTCCAACTGCACCTAACATATGAGCTAATAAATCTTTCGTACTTGTCTTGCCTTGCGATCCAGTGATTCCAATGACCGTTAACTTATCTAAACGTTTTCGAACAAAAGTTGCGATAATTGATAGTGCTTCTACGACGTCGCCTACAACAATGCATGGACCATCAATGCGATGTGAGGTTAAAGCAAACATCGAGCCATTACGGTAAGCATCAGCGGCAAACTCGTGTCCGTCGGCATTCTCGCCTTTAAGGGCTAGAAAGAAAGATCCTGGTGTTGCAAGTCGCGAATCAAAGACTGGCGCTTTGGAAACAAGTAGATCTTTATCGCAATAAATTTGCCCACCTACTAATAAGGCGATTTCGCCTGCAGTTAAGGTGATCATTTTTTATCCTCAATTGCTTTAGCTAATTCAATTCGATCATCAAATTCATGCACTATTCCCGCGACTTCTTGGCCTTTTTCGTGGCCCTTTCCCAAAATTATTACCACGTCGCCAGCTTGCGCTAAATTCACTGCACTTTGAATTGCTTGTACTCGATCGACAATTACTTCATTTGGCGGCGTTACTTGAATATCGAGCACCATCTGTACCAAAATCTCTTCAGGTTTTTCCGAGCGTGGATTATCACTTGTATAAATAGCGATATCGGCACCTTCATGCAGAACCTGTCCCATCAAAGTCCGCTTAGTTTTGTCTCGATCTCCCCCGCAGCCTAAAACTGCAATGACTTTTCCATCGCTAATTTCATGCGCGGTTTCTAACACTCTTTTAACTGCATCTGGTGAATGCGCATAATCGACAAGGGCGGTGAAATTCTGCCCAAGATTAACCGCTTCAAGCCGACCTGCGGCCCCAGTGAGCGAAGGAAGGATTGCGGCGATATCAATGGGATCAATTCCACTTTCCACCGCTATCGCAACTGCCATTAATAAATTGTCGTAATTAAATCCGCCATGTAACTGTGTTTTACCTTCAATTAAAATCCCGCCACTGCCTCGTATGGATACTGAGGCTCCAACATAATCTGAGGTAATTGCACTGAAGTGCCAGTTAGCCTTGGTATCTAACCGGGACACAGTCAGAACCGGTAATTCAGTTTGTGCCGCTAAGCGCTTGCCATATGTATCGTCAATATTAATAACCGCTAAATCTCCGTATTCAAAAGTGAATAATTTAGCTTTTGCTTGGAAATAATCTTCCATGTCCTTATGAAAATCCAAATGGTCCTGGGAAAGATTAGTAAATCCGACAACAGCGAAGTGGCTACCCCGAATTCGTTCTAAAGTTATTGCATGGCTTGAAACTTCCATTACTAAATTTCGCATATGACGCTCGCGCATAACGGCAGAGAGTGCTTGTAAATCACTACTCTCCGGGGTTGTTCGCTTACTTGCTATTGACTCAGATCCGATTCGCACTTCAACAGTTCCAATCAATCCGCTGTCGCGTCCGGCACTTGTCATGATCTGATGTAAGAGCGTTGTAACTGTCGTCTTGCCATTTGTCCCAGTCACACCCACGCTATACAGATCGCGCATTGGTTCGGAATAAAACCAAGCACTTGCGATGCCTGCAGCACGGCGCGGATTACTGGAAATCAATACTGGAATTCCTTTGATCTGCGCTGCGCCTTCGGCATCGGTTAAAACTGCAACTGCTCCCCGAGAAATCGCATCGGCTGCAAACCGAGCACCGTGGTGATTTTGTCCGGGCAGAGCGATGAAAAGATCTCCTGTTGTGACTGCACTACTTGATTGCGTTATCCCAGAAATTTCAATAGAACTAATGTCACTTGCTTTACAATCAGCGCCAACAATGGCGGCCAAAGCGTTAAGTTTTTTATTGTTGCTATTTAGTGGCCGTTGCATTGGCAACCTTCTTAGCTAGAAGTTCTTTCTCATTTAATGCAACGGGCACAATTGTGGTTCCTGTTGGAGCGATGTGTCGGCTTTGTAAAACAAAAGTCATAACTTTCTTAAACACTGGCCCGCC